>ENA-OPNW01001688-OPNW01001688.1-human-gut-metagenome-genome-assembly--contig:-NODE-1688-length-10586-cov-2.885861_pt1 | contig 10586 bp, 13 predicted proteins | sample MGYA00241540_ERZ501777 | MGnify/ENA primary metagenome ERZ501777 (study PRJEB25962, sample SAMEA2042615) | human gut metagenome | biome: human gut; feature: human-associated habitat; material: faeces...
AGAGGAGGTGTTGCAGCATGATGTTCAACGGTAAACTTACCGTTACGCACCGCCATCGAGCAACGGTACAAGAAATCTCCGTAGAAATGAATGGCTTTTCCTTTCTTTGCTTGTTTGGCAGACATATAAACGGAGCGTACATTTCTATTGTATCGTTGGGGGTAAGTGCAGAACTTTCCCCCAGCAAAAATGGTGTTGGTTACAACTCTGATATGAGCAAAGATGCTCCGAAGGCAGTTCTGACCTCCACCGTTTGGAACTGGGGCGCTTACTATACCAAAGCTGTACAGGATCTGATTGATGGTACATGGACAGGCGAGAACTACTTCGGCGGCCTGGAGGAAGGTCTGGTAGACATTTCCCCGTTATCTGACCTGTGCGTAGATGGTACGCAGGAGAAGATCGATGAGGCACGTGCGCAGATCGAGTCTGGCGACTGGGATGTATTTGACGGCGTGATCGAGTGCAACGACGGAACCACCGTTGGCACCGAGGGCGAGCATATGTCTGATGCAGATATCACAGGCAATATCCACTGGTACTTCAAGAACATCGTAGAGAAATAATCACGGAATTATATACCTGGAAGCGATGATGAAACAGGTTCGGAAACGCTTCCGGGTGTTACAGATTCCAAGAGTATATAACAGATAAAAGGAGGCAGCTTCAAATGGATCCACTTTCATTTGCGGCACCTCTTTTTTCTTTTTTAGGAAATTGATTAAAAAATTGGTTAAATATTCATTTGAGGTGACGATATGACAGAACAGTATGCCATTGAGTGTAGGCAGATCACGAAAGCATTCGGAAGCGTCGTGGCGAACGATAAGATTGATCTGACCGTCCGGTACGGCGAGATTATGGCACTTTTGGGAGAAAATGGTTCCGGTAAGACAACGCTCATGAACATGCTTTCCGGTATCTACCACCCAGATGCCGGTTCGATTCTGGTTGGAGGAAAAGAAGTCTCCATAAATTCGCCGGTAGATTCGAGAAATTTAGGAATAGGTATGATTCATCAGCATTTCAAGCTGATCAATATTTTGACAGCCGCCGAGAATATTATTTTAGGTCTGCCTGGAAAAGAAAAACTGAATATGAAACAGGTAGAGAAAGAAATCAGGGAACTGACAGAACAGTATGGATTTGACCTTAATCCGTCCCAGAAAATTTACGATATGTCTGTCTCACAGAAACAGACCGTAGAGATCGTAAAAGTACTTTACCGTGGGGCAGATATTCTGATCCTCGATGAACCGACCAACTATCTGGACCACGAGCATATCGTCTGGCTGACACGCTATCTGCAGGAGTACGAGAATGCGTTTATCCTGATCTCACACGATATCCCGTTTTTAAATGACGTGGTAAATATCATTTATCATATGGAAAATCAGGAACTGAACCGCTATGTAGGAGATTATCATCATTTTGAAGAAGTATATGCCGTTAAAAAAGCACAGTTAGAGGCAGCCTACAGAAGGCAGCAACAAGAAATCAGCGAATTAAAAGACTTTGTAGCAAGAAATAAAGCGCGTGTTTCTACGAGAAATATGGCAATGTCCAGACAAAAGAAACTGGACAAGATGGACGTGATCGAGCTTGCAGCAGAACGTCCGAAGCCGGAATTCAAATTCCGATACGGAAGAACTCCGGGAAGATATATTTTTGAGACAAAAGATCTTGTGATCGGATACGATGAACCATTGTCAAAACCACTGTCTCTTTCTATGGAAAGAGGGCAGAAAATTGCTCTGGTCGGCGCCAACGGAATCGGAAAGACGACATTGTTGAAAAGTATTCTCGGGCTGATTCCTGCGATTTCCGGCACCTGTGAACTGGGAGAAAATTTGCAGATTGGATATTTTGAACAGGAAGTCAAAGGAGATAATCGAACAACCTGTATTGAAGAAATCTGGCAGGAATTCCCTTCATTCACACAATATGAAGTACGTTCTGCTCTGGCAAAATGCGGACTTACAACAAAACACATTGAAAGCCAGGTTCGCGTCTTAAGCGGAGGAGAGCAGGCAAAAGTAAGACTCTGTAAACTGGTGAATCGCGATACCAATATCCTGCTTTTGGACGAGCCGACAAACCATCTGGATGTGGATGCAAAAGATTCCTTGAAAAAAGCACTGCTTGATTATCGTGGAAGTGTGCTTTTAATCTGCCATGAACCGGAATTTTACCAGGATGTCGTACACGCAGTATGGGATTGCAGCAAGTGGACAACAAAACAGATTTAAAAAGAAAAGGACTTGATCTTCATTGAATTTCAAGTCCTTTTCCAGATTTATCTAATCAAATCCGCAAATTCTTTCTCAAACTCCTTCCACTCTGCATCTGAAAGGTGATGCACAAAGTCTTCCTCTTTCCACTCCTCTCCAACACCAAAACAGGCATGATCGGAGCACTGATATCCTACTTTTCTTGCCATTGCAACTGCGAACAACCGATAGGCATCGCCCTGTGCTGTAATCACATTACCATCTTCCACAACTGGTTGATACCGTATATTCTCCATATCGATAAATGGCAGTCTTTCGTTCATTTCCAGATACATGGAATTGGTGAATTTCTTATCTTTCAGAAGTCCTGCTTTTGCCAAATAAATCGGTCCTGCACAGATTGCTCCGATTGGAAAAGTTTCATTTCCTTCCAAGCCCCTCAAAAATTCCATTAACTTTTCATCCCGAATTGATTGCCTGATATCACTGCATCCCGGTAAAATCAGACAATCATATTCTTCCACACAGAACTCTTCATACGTAATATCCGGAAGGATCGCAAATCCTTCTTCGGACCTGACCGGATTTTTATCCCCGGAAACCACAACTGTCCTGGTGTCAAATCCCCAGCGGAACAGTGAACTCAAATTTCCAATTTCCTGAAAACTAAATTCCGGATATACAACAAGTGCTATTTTCTGATTCATCTTTTTCTCCTTTCAAATCTCTCAATTCTTTTACCTTTGCGCTTGATTATACTGAAAAAACTCCGTTTTTCAAGATTTTTCAGAAAATAATATCTGCAGTAATTCCTGATGCGGATTTTCTGAATCCGCCTGAAACACATCCACACAATTCAATGCCGCTCCCCCGTCAAAAAAGGCCGGAAATAAAAATCCACATTCCGGTTTTCCCGGTTCATAATCTCCTGTAACCGGAGAGATCACGCAGATCAGATACTCAAACATCTGCTCAGATTCTCCCAGTCGTTCCTTATCCTTCGCCTTTGCAGGAATATCATACCGATCATGAAACAAATACACAGCATACTCCTGTTCTGTCTGATACACTTCTGTCACTTTCTCGTAAAACACATCCAACAGTGCATCGTTTTTTAACCCACAGTCCCAGATTCCCATTAGCAGCTGACGCATACCTCCCTGTTCAGATTCTGGAAATACATAGCGTTTCAGATTCTGATTGGTCTGTGCAAATGGAACCGTTTTCGCAAGCTCCAGATTTTTTTCACGTTCTGCAGGAGATAGTTTCAGAAAATTCACGTTAAATGTTCCGTCAATAAAACCTTCTGCGTCTGCATAGCATCCTGCGATTCTGGTCATGGACGTTCTTTTTACCGTCATGCGTCTTGTCAGGGCAAGTATCTCTTCACGATTGATGTTCATTCTTTTTTCCACCTTCCTATCGTCCCATTCCGGCAACAATCTTCTCCACTACCTCCAGACACAGATCTGCTGCCGCATCCATTGTCTCCTGAAATTCTTCAAAACCGCCTTCAATTCCGTCACTCACACATTTTACCAACATGCATGGAACCTGATTTCGATTACAGGTAAGCACGATTCCCGCAGCCTCCATTTCACAGATATCCGCACCAAACATTTCATGCACTCTTATTTTCTGCTCGGGCTCTGCAATAAATTTGTCTCCCGAAGCACAGACTACAGGCACTAATTCCGGATGAATCTTTCTGGCTGTATCACTTAACACTTTCGTCGTTGGAAGAAAGATATCGGGATACTGCGAATATCGTCCCACTTCTGTGTGGTCTGCCGCACTTGTGTCAAAATCATAGTGAACAACTTTCTCCACAATACAGACTTTTGTTTTGGACATCTCTTCCGTAAGACCACCCACTACACCAAAATTAATCACGATATCTACGTGATATTCACTGATCAGAAACTGCGTTCCGGATGCTGCCGCAATTTCTCCCGGTCCACAATTCACAATGACCATCCGATATTGGTCCGTCTCATATTCCAGCACCTGGTACCCTGCTGTTTCTTTTCTCTTAACCAGTTTTGCTCCATAACGCTTCAGTACTGACTGTATCTCAACAGCAACGATCATGCCGATTGTTTTCATAGACTCTCTCCCTCATAAATGACTTCTGTAATTCCATTATAACTTCTGCACATTCACGCAGATCTCCAGTACATTCTCTCTGTAATCCGCTGTGATGGTTCCGCCCATTTTCTCCATCAGTGCCTTTGCAATAGACAATCCAAGGCCTGTTGATTTTCTGGCCGTATTCACGGTATAAAAACGATCAAATAATCGTTCTGCCTGTACTTCTGACAAACCTGATGCATGGTTGGAAATCCGAATCTCACCGTCTTCCGACAATACAATTTTCAAATCGCCGTCACTGTACTTCACCGCATTACTGAGAATATTGCCAAGAACACGGGACAGAGCATTTTCATTTACTCTCCCCGTGATCTGTTGATCCGAAATCGAAATCTCCGGAACAATATGATTCTGCTTTAAAACGGAGTAATACGCGGATATGCTGCTTTCCAAAATCCCGTTTAACGTTAAGACTTGAAGCGTCATCTCTTCCGCTTCTGATATCACAATTGTATAACGAAATAATTCTTCCGTCAATTGTTTGAGTGCCTGTGCCCTGTTTTCAATCGCATCCAGATAACGCTTTATATGCTCCGGACACTCTTCTTTTTTGAGTAAGTTCAAATAACCATAAATCGCAGTCAATGGCGTCCGCAGATCATGAGAGATATTGGTAACCGCTTCTTTTAGTTCCAGGTTTCCCTGTTCATAGCAGCGTCTTTTCTCATAAAATGTTTCCAACTGCAGATTGATTGTAGAAGCCAGCGCACACATCTCCCTGTCACGGCTGGAAATCTGGATTATGGTGTTTGTATTGGTCTTCAATAATTTCTGAAAATCTTTCCTGATTTCTTTTGCTGATTTTCGCAACAGATACACCTTGATCTGCAGCACAATATTATACAAAACCAGAATTCCTGCTCCACACCATACTCCAACTTCCATTTCCACTCACTTCTCCTATTTGATATCCTTCCGATTAAATAGATACAATCCTGCCAGGCTCGTTCCGAAAATGATCAAAATCGAATATCCCATCATTCTTCCGAGATTCAGAACTCCCTGATTAAAAATCTGTACGGCCTGCCCTGCCGGCAGAAAATCCAGGATATTTTGATAAACCGTACGGCTTATTCCCGTCAGATAAGCAGGATTTTTTACTGTTTCCATAACGGTTTCTCTATTTACGATTACCGCCTGTGTGATCATCTCCGGCTGAGACAATTTCGAAAAAACAATCCCCGCAAACACCATCATAAAAACCGCCGCCAGAATGCAGACTACCGCAGAGGTTGTCTTACTGGAGCTTAGCATGGAGATCATATGAAAGATCGAAACATAAGAAAGCACCAGCAAAATTCCTGCCACACAATTCTGCAGCATTGTCAAAGCCGGCATCTCTATCACGCCGAACATGGGAATACCTGCCGCAAACCCTGCCGTATAAGCCAACAACACGCTGCACGTCCCAACCAGAAAGCTGATCCACAGATTCGATCCATATACTGCATTTCTTGAAGAACCGATGATCAGTTTATTTCTCAATGTTCCATCGTGATATTCTGTTCCAACATATAAACTGACAAATACCGAAAGCAAAACTCCCATCACCAGCAAAAAATGAAATAGAAACGGATCCAGTAGATAATTTGCCCCACTTTCTTTCATCTGCATATATTGCGAAAGCATCAGGCAGACACTATAGATGGGAGGAATGATAACACAGGCATATGCGCCCTTATTTTTGCGAAGCCGATAGAGTCCCGCACGAAATAATTTATTCATGCTTGCCACCTCCCACTAAGTTGAGATAATAGCTTTCCAGACTTTCCTCGTATTCCTGCACGGAAAACATCCTGCAATTCTGTTCTGCCAACTCCAACGCAACATCGGAAACTACCAGTTCCCCATAAACATTTGCCTGCGTATCTGACAAGATCTCATATTCAAGACCTCTTTTATCCAGAATATGAGCGAGTACAGCAGTATCCGTCACCTGCAGTTTCACACATTTCCTACAGGTATTTTCCAGCTCTTCTGCCGTAATCTCTTTCACTATAGTTCCCTTGTCAATAAATCCATAATGAGTAGCAAGTCTTGACAATTCATCCAAAATATGACTTGAAATCAGCACCGTGATCTGTCTTTCCCTGTTCAGCTTTAATATCAGTTCTCTCATCTCTACGATCCCCTGTGGATCCAGACCATTGGTTGGCTCATCCAACACAAGCAGATCTGGTTTTCCTGCCAGCGCAATCGCAATTCCCAGTCTCTGACGCATCCCGAGAGAAAAATCTTTTGCCTTTTTCTTCCCTGCATCTTCCAGCCCCACCAGTTTCAAAATCTGAGGGATTCCTTCAAAAGACGGCAAACCCAAAACATAATACTGCTCTTTCATGTTTTCTTCCGCCGTCATATCCAGATAAATCGACGGTGTCTCCACAACTGCGCCGATTCTTCTCTGCGCTTCCAAAATTTTCTTGTCCGTATTTTCGCTTCCATATAACCTGTAACTTCCGGATGTCGGTCTTTGCAGTCCGCAGATCAGACGGATCAATGTGGTTTTTCCCGCCCCGTTCTTTCCTACAAATCCATAAATTGCACCTCTCGGAACATGCATAGAACACTGGTTCAGTGCCTTAAAGTGCCCATAGTTTTTGCATAAATGATCGGTAGTTAATACATACTCCATAACAATTTGGCCTCCTTACCTTTTCTTTCCAACATATTCTATCTGTAAAGTGTTAAGAAAGCTGTTAAGAAAAGTGCAAAGAAACTGTAAATATTTCTCACTCTGCCATCTTAAAACCAATTCCCCATACTGCTTCTATATAATCTTTCCCCGAGATTTCCCTCAGCTTCTTTCTCAAATTACTGATGTGAACCCGCAGTGAACTTTCCATACAATCCGGTGTTTCTTCGCTGACACGGTCAAGCAGCACAGTCTTTGTGATCACCTGTTTTGGATGCTCCAGCAAAATTTTCAAGATGGCAAATTCTGTCTTTGTCAGTTTTACCTCATGTTCCCCAACCCATGCTTCATGCGTAACCATATTCACTGTAATTTCTCTATACATCAGTTTTTCCGAAGAATCCAGTCTTGTACTTTTCCTGAGCTGCACAACAATCCTTGCCAGCAATTCTTCAATTTCAAACGGTTTTGTAATGTAATCCTCCGCGCCATTCAGCAAAAGAGCAACCTTATCTTTCACTTCAACCTTTGCGCTCATCACAATCACCGGAATTTTTTCAATCTGCGGCAGCACTTCCTCTCCTGTAAGCCCCGGCAGCATCAAATCCAATAAAATCAGATCCGGCTTTTCGTTTGCCAGAAACAGTAATGCCTCTGTCCCGGAATAGGCATGGGAAACCTGATATCCCTCCTGTATCAGAACCTCTTCCAGCATTTCATTGATATGAATATCATCATCTATGATTAAAATATGGCTCATAGAAAGCTCCTTCCTGATTTCAATTTTCTTATTCGGAATTTATAAAATTTTTGCCATATAATACTCGTCCACAACTTCTCCTTTTACCAACATTGATTTTGCTCTTATTCCTTCTACTTTAAAATCACTTTTTTCATATAATTTTCTTGCTGCTTCATTATGACATTCCACAGTAAGCTCCAGCCGAATGACAGAATTTTCCTTCGCCCATTTTTCCAGATTTTCAAAAAAAGTCGTGCCGATCCCTTTCCCCTGATACTCTTTCAATACACCCACAACAATATATGCAGTATGAAAATTTCGATGAAACTCTCCCCTCTCTGCCCGGAGATACCCCACTATTTTATTGTCTGCCTTTGCAATTTGTAAAAAGTCATTTCCATGTATCACGTTATGATAGATATCCGTTTCTAATTCTTGAATATCCATATGCTGCTTTCTTTCATTTGGTTCATACATCATAAAATTCGTTTCTGCATCAAGAGCATTTAACAAACTCCAGAAATGTTCCATTTCTTCGATTTCTATCTTTTTATAAATCACCTATATCCCCCTTATCACTTTAGAACCGTTTTCGGCTCCTTTGTAGCTTCCGGATTTAAATCATATCTTCAAAATTGTTTTCTATTTCATAAATTCCTTTATATGGACATTCAATATAATATTTCCCGTTCTCTTCATAATAAAACATGGTTGTCATTCCACCATTATTTTCAATATTTATCGTTCCATATTCTTCTGCTGACGGATAATCTTGAATCGATTGTTTCTCCGTTCGTTTTCCAGTCGCAATCTCTGATAATATCTTCTGGATGCTTTCTGAATCATCATATATTTTTTGAATACTGTTCGTGAAATCAATACAAATAGAGTCAACATTCTCCGCTTTTGGAAGAATCGGTGAGCGATTATCCTCTGCACATCCAAAACACAGACATAAACAAATTCCCAATACAACAAATAACTTCTTCATTCTACTTCTCCATATGTAAATTAAGCCCCTTGCCTTTTTCAGACAAGATACCTAAAAACTTCTTCACAGTCTATCATTTCCTCGCTGCAATCAAATACCGATGAATCGTCCCTTCAATTTTCCCTTGATTCTCAATTATCCTTTGCATTTTCAGCAACTGCTCAAAGCATTTATCAACTGAAAAACCAGGAAACTCCCATTCAATAATATGTGCAAACCATACAAACGCACCAATATCATAAAATTTAATTGGTCGATACGCTTCCTCTGCAGCAAGAATATGAAATCCTGCATCGACAAACGCATTTCTCTGCTCTTCCAGATTTAAATGAGGAAACGGACTTTCCACTTCAGGCAGAACCATTTCCACTAAATCTCTATCGTTATCGCCGCCAACCTGTTGTGTAACAAAGATTCCACCCTTTTTTAATAATCGATACAATTCCCTGGCATCAAAATTTCCATGCCTGTTTATAATCATATCAAATGTCTCATTATCATACGGAATCCTTGAAGGTGTATTACACTCTTTAAAATCAATTCCTAAAGGCAGCAACTTCTCCTGACACAATCGCACATTCGGCTCGAATCCTTCTGTCGCTGCTGTTCTGGCAAACGGATGATTCAGAGACAATAAAAATTCACCCCCGCCCGTATCATAATCCAACACTTTGGCCGTATCCGTTAAATACTGTCTCACGATCTTCTCATAATCCCACGGCAAATCATTCTCTTCCTCATACCTCCCATGGATATGCGAAAAATCCCAACCTTTGATATATGCCGTCTTCTCTTCCTTTTTCCAAATTGATTTTAATTCTGCTCTATTCATTTTAACTGCTTCCTTTCAAATTTTCTATAAATAAAATGATTTGATCGGTGCAGCCCTGCCAGCATATGTTTTTACTTTTATTTTAACCTCGATACAATCTGCTGCCAGTTTTAAAACTGCACCGAGTAATTAATTCGTTTCATTCTCTCTAACCTCCGTATTTTCAATTTACAATAGCTCCTTTAGTTTGTCAAGAAACGCTTCTTCACCCCAGGTATTGATCTTGAAAAGCATTGCCTGACTGCCGCCTGCAGCAATCGCAGAAAGTTGAATCGGTCCGCTTCCATTCTGAAAAAGAGTTACATTCAGGCTCACCCGATTATCTCCAACATAACTATATCGTTCGAAAACACGAACACTGCATCTGGCAGTTCCACTTTCAAAGTCACTGAACTCTTCCAATGATGCTGACATACTGCCTTCTACGATTCCTCGCTCGATCTTACCAAGCACTTCATAAAAATCGCCGCTTATTACCTGTTCTAATTTTGCCATCTTACTTCCTCCTTAGTCGATACACTTCACATCCATTTACAACACTGCAAAACTGAAATCCATACTTTTGTGCAATCCTTTTTGTAGCTTTCTGCTCAGGACTGCATTCTATTACAAGCTCTTTTCCGGAACTTCCGGATTCCTCAGTCACCACTTTAGTAATTGCACTTGCATACCCTTTTCCCCATTCCTTGCGTTCCAAAACCCATCCCAGCTCCATGCTGGTTTCATCATAGGTATGATAGATAACATAGCCGATAAAAACTTTACGCGCATCTTCCACCGCCCATATCAAAGGAGTCTCGCATATACCTGCTTTATACAGGAATTGTTTCGCTGCTTCCATGGAAAACGGCGGTTCAAGATACTCCATGACCTCAGGATCCGAGAGTACATGATACAGTGGAAACAAATCCTCTGTTGTCATTTTTCGGATTGTCAGTTTTTCTGTTTTCAAGAACACGGCCGCCTCACCTCTCCATGTGCGCTTGGAATCGCAGCCTGCAGGAACT
>ENA-OPNW01001689-OPNW01001689.1-human-gut-metagenome-genome-assembly--contig:-NODE-1689-length-10574-cov-2.991444_pt1 | contig 10574 bp, 8 predicted proteins | sample MGYA00241540_ERZ501777 | MGnify/ENA primary metagenome ERZ501777 (study PRJEB25962, sample SAMEA2042615) | human gut metagenome | biome: human gut; feature: human-associated habitat; material: faeces...
TGCGAGTGCGGGTCGTATCAAGATCCATACGGGCAATACGCGCCTCAGGGAAGATTTCTGTCAACTGGTCTTCCACCTTCTCTGTTCCGATACCACGCCCCGTCAGTTCGGTACTTCCACAATTAGGACATTCCGTAGGAACGGGATACGTGTAGCCACAATAATGGCAGGTAAGCAGATTGATATTCTTATGCAATGTGAGCGACACATCACAGTTTTTGCATTTCGGCACCCATCCACAGACCTTACACTCAATCATCGGCGCAAAACCGCGCCTGTTCTGAAAGAGAATAGCCTGTTCGCCACGCTGCAAGGCCTCTCTTACCGCAGCCAAGAGTTGTGGCGAATATGCCCCTTTCATGATCTTGCGATGGCGTAAATCCTTCACATCCACCACCTGTATTTCCGGCAGTTGGATGTCTTTATATCGCATTTTCATCTCCACCAGACCATACTTTCCCTGCTGGGCATTGTAATAACTTTCCATCGAAGGAGTTGCCGTACCCAAGAGCACTTTGGCTTCGGGATACATGCTTGCCAAAACGATGGCAGCGCTGCGGGCATGATAGCGAGGAGCCGGGTCCTGCTGCTTGAAACTGGTTTCATGCTCCTCGTCCACAATCACAAGTCCAAGTTTTTGAAAAGGCAGGAAGACTGCACTTCTGGCTCCCAAAATGACATCATAAGGATGATCAGACATCTGTTTCTGCCAGATTTCCACACGTTCTGCATCGCTATATTTTGAGTGATAGATGCCAAGTCGGTCTCCAAAAACCCGGTGAAGACGTTCCATAATCTGCACCGTAAGCGCGATTTCCGGCAAGAGATAAAGTACCTGCCTATGCTCATCGAGCGCCTGTTTGATGAGGTGAATATAGACCTCCGTCTTACCGCTGGAAGTCACACCATGCAAGAGCACCACATTCTTCTTCATCATCTGCATCAGAATCTGGTTATAAGCATCCTGCTGGGGCATTGAGAGCGGTTTGATCAACTCGAAATGAGATTCGCCAGATGTATTCAGACGCCCTACTTCTATCTCATATGTGAAAAGAAATCCCTTGTCTATCAGAGTTTTAACAATGGCAGAGGTAGAATGACTCTCGTTCATCAGTTCCTCCTTCGTTACTTTTTCTATAAAAGAAGGGATATCAGGTGATTGGTTTCCATTTGAAGAAGAAACATCAGAAGGCTGGCTTCCATTTGAACAAGGAATATCAGGAGACTGCATATTTCTCAATTCATAGAATTCCTCCCGCAGCAGTCCGTTTTCATCTACCTCGTTTTCGAGAAGAATATCCCAATGAGACAGTTGGAGGAAGGTGGTAAAAGCCTTCATTTGCTTGACGGCCCGCCCCATCATCTGAAGCGCCACACGGAGCGTCTGAGGATTGCGATAAGCACTCGACAAACCGACATATAGCTCCATTTTGGGTTTAAACTTCTCTGTAGATTTCAGTCCAGCCGGGAAAGCAGCATTATAGACATCACCCAATGGAGACATGTAATAATCGCTGATCCACGACCAGAGCCGGTATTGCCTTTCCAGAAGCACAGGGTTTTCATCCAGCACCTGCTCTATCGGTTTCACCTCAAAAGCAGGCTTCTCATCATGCATTTTCACCGCCATACCGATATACTTCTTGCTCCTTCCCAGGGGTACGAGCAGGCGCTTGCCAAACACGACCTTCCCTTCCATTCCTTCAGGAACAGAATAGGTAAACAAGCCTGGAAGCGGCAAAGGAAGTATCACATCTACGTATTTCATACTGAAAAGTCATCTTGAGAATTATATCGTTGTGCAAAGATAACAATAAAAAAGCAGATACCCAATAAAGGATATCTGCTTTTATATATTTTAAGAAAGCCAAACTGAACTGGTCCCGATTTTTAGAACCAGTAGCCAAGCGCAATCTGCCAAGAATTGTTGCGGCTTCTATCGCTATGCAAAACTGTTTCGCCCACCTTTTCGAGAGAGGCATCTGCAGTCTTTCCACAAGCAATATTGTAGTTAGCAGAAAGCTGTACGTAGCTCAACAAAGTAACACCAGCACCCACATTAACGCTGAAATTAGACTTCTTCAAAGAATAACTGCTACCAGTATCCCACTTGAAATTCTTATCACCTACGTTGATTCCCCACTGAGGCCCCGCAAAGAGGAAGATATTTGCCACGCTGCTCAATCCCCAACCATAGCGTACATTCACAGGAATGTTGAGAGACTTCTGCTTCACATTCTCCTTGGAATATGAATTATCAATTCCCTGATACTTCACGTCAGCCTCTTTCTGATCATAGAGAGCAGCTGCATCAAAACTCAAGCCAACTACTGGCAAGGTGATCTTCACCATAGGCCCTACAAAGAAACCGGTCTTATTAGAAGCATCGAATACATCTTTGCTGAAAGACATATTGGTAACGTTCAAACCACCTTTCAAACCAAACTTAACCTGTGCGTTAGCCTGCTGCACGAACAGCAATGATGCCAACAACACCATAAAAGTCAATACTTTTTTCATACCTATTTCTCTTTTTTTATTTCTAATAATTGTGATTCAAATCACATAATTCCAACGATTGTTACTCCAATCATAGTTATTCCAATCATTGTTATTTCATCAATTGATATTTCCAATCATAATTATCTCCAACAATCAGAACAATCCAATTTTAATGGCGCTCTCTTCTGACAGAAACACGGGCTGCACTGGAGGTAGAAGAACCAGAACTGCGCTGGCGACGGCTTCTTACACTCGAAGAAGAACCTGAAGACTTAGAAGAACTTCTGCGGTTCTTCTTGACAGTCTTTGCATCCTTCTTACCGGCATTGGAAATACTATCCAGAGAATCCTTTCTCGCCTGATCGCCCCAGATATTCTTCTCGAAGGCAGCCAATTCTGCCTCAATCCTCTTCTGCTCCTTGCTCATAGCCGAATCAGAAGGACAGTATTGAGCCAAAGTCTTGCCCAACATATTATTGGTTTTGTAAATCTTTCCTTTATACTGATTTCTGACAAAGTAATCATCCACACTCATCGTCGCAGCATTGTTCAGATTACTGGTCATAATCTGCTGTTTAGACAAGTAAGGAGCCAGGTCGCTGTACTTCACCCAGAATAAAGGATATTTATTGCCACCATCTCCGAAATCATCCTCACGGGTCATGATAGGACAGAGTGCCAACACCTGAGTATGGAAGGTGGAAGTACGCTGGTCAAAATAAGAAGATTCCTTCACATAGTAAGATTTCACTTCGCGGGAAGGAATATCACTATTGTCAAGACGCATTCTTCCGTTTGCATCCTTCTCATAATAAATATGGTAATTATCCAGGAATGCCTTTGGCTTCACCAAGTCTGCATCACTGAAACTCTCGTTGCCGTCCAACTTATACTGGTAAGCCTTGATGCGACCGGAGAGTATCAACTTAAACATATAGGTGAACAGGTTCACCTGGTTGCCCAATGGTTCCACAGGATAATACAAAGGCGCATTGGCATCATCGTTGAGATTCAACTCGCGATAGATGTCACGTCTCCATACCACATCCTCATCCATGGAAGCAGTAGTAGGAAACATGATTTGTGCACGGGTCGTCATGTTGTTGGCATTCGACTTCTGCTGAGCCTTCTGCTGTGCCTGGCGGCGCACTTCAGGTTGAGCGCTGATTCCCAGCGTAACACCTGCAAGCATCAAAAGCATAAATATCTTTTTCATCACATTGATTTTATTTACTTTGATCATTATGTTATGCATTCTGGCAAGTTTCCATCCCGCCCAGAATGAATCTCCTGTCCAGATTCGCCTTTTTCCTATTCCAGACTCTCTCTTACCTCACAACCACTTCCATTGCAGCGGAGAGATTGCGGGTAATGCCATCAGGACCAACTGCCTTGATATGAGAAATGTAGAAACGGCGGTTTCTGGACAAGCGACGGAATTCCTCGCGCTGACGCTCTGAGAAATTGGCACCTGCTGAAGCAAGAGGAACTGCATTTCCCATATTGTCGAAGAATACAGTCTCGAAACTCAGCACCTTGAACGGAATATCGAGCAATCCGTCATCAATCGCGGCATGAATGCCTGTTGCTCCCATCAGAGAAGCCTTTGACAGAGCACCGCCTCTATATCTGTTGGTACCCAAAGCCAGATAAGCAGTTGGGTCTGGAAGTTTTCTGACATGGAAAACAAACGGTGGCATCGTACGGGTCTGTCCCTTGTCACGAGCCGTAACTGTAATCGTCACATCCTTGCCTACAGCAGATGGAACTGCCACGAAATGTCCATTTCCCTTGGAGATGAAGGAACCGCCACTCATGCTGGCAGAAATCGCATTGGCAGGAACTCCCGGTACGCTGATACTGATTGGATTGTGGAAACCGGCATAGAGCACATTCATCATGTCGGCTGCCACAGTAGCAGTATTAGGAGCCGGAATCACACTGTACTTCTGCAGGAAATTGCGTCGCAAGACATCTCCCTTGGCATTGTGCATCAGAATATATCCGCTGAACTGGTGTTCGCCTACGCCTCCAGCAGTAAAGGAATACTGCCCATGAGCCGTATTCACGCGCATACCATTCACATAGATTTCCGGTTGCTGGGTAGTATCCACAGCCGCCATCACGATGTTGGCATTGAAGCGCTCGCCAGGATAAAGCGTAGTCTTCTCCGGAATCACAAAGGCATCAAGTTTGTTGACGCGAATATCCTTCATATCTATATTAGAAACGAGGGTATGGAGCACCTCTCCTTCCGCATAGCGCACATCACTCTGCAGTTTGGAGAGCAAAGTGATAGCAGCAGCCACAGGCATATTCTCAAACATATATTCCTGCCAGTTTTTGCCCAAAGTCGTTGAATTCTTTGGCACAACTGTAGCGAGGTTGCTCTGAATGATTTTCTTCTGATGCTCGTCAGTCACCATGGTGAGGATACGCTCACGATAACGGTTGATGGCATCATAGAGTTTCTTGCCTTTCCCCGTACCAGGAGCCAGCATCACGATGCCCGCAGCTTCCAGATTATCCTTGTTCTCAATGTTTTTCACATCGCCATCCTTTCCATCAGCCTCTCTGACGATGGCTTCTTTCAACTGCTGTGCGAAGTTGTAGAGCGAGTCACTCATTTCCTTCACCTGAGTAGCCTTCTCAAACCATTCTTTCACCTTGGCAGGATTCTTCTTCATCTGCTCGCTGAAATCCCCATAGATAGCAGCATTCTCTGCAGAAGAATTGGCCGTGGTACGGTTCAAGCTTTCCTCCACAATAGAGAATCCGTTGAGCACCTCGGTAGAGATGTTCAATGCAAGCATGGCCATGAGGACGACATACATCAAGTTGATCATCTTCTGGCGCGGTGAAACGGGTCTTTTCTTTATTGCCATTTATTTATAACTGAAAAATTCGATTGAATGCTTTACTCTTCACTTACATGTGGGGCAGCAGCTCTCATATTGACAGTCATGGCCTCAATCATGCGAGTATAAATCTTGTTGAGCTGCTCTATCTGCTGAGCCATCTTTCTGCTCTGCTCATTGATCTGGTCGATAGTGCCAATCTGCTGACTGGCACCCTTCAGCTGCATTTCATATACCTTGCTGATACCGGTAAGCGTACGGTTCAGATTTTCCATTTCCTCGCTGTCGCGGGTCAGGCGGCTGCTCTGTTCATTTACCTTTTCGAGGGTTTCCACCAGTTTCTTCAACTCTTCCACATAATTGTTCTGTGCTTCCTCCATTTCTGGAGTTATCTGCTGCTGACCACCAACCCATGCAGTAGAACCAGCAACAGGCTGCTGAGCGACAACATCTGTATCCTTATCATCTGAAGATGATGCAGAGACAGAAGAAGCTGCTGCAGAAGCAATGCCCTGAGAAGCAGTAGCACCTGGAGCAAAGACAATCGGCTGTCCCACACCCACAGCATCTCCGGAAACAGGATGAGAACCCGAAACCGGTTGAGAACCAGCTACAGAATTATTTGTATCATAAGTGACCTTGCCCGTCTCCAGATATTCTTCAGTAATATGTGTAGGAATATCACGACCATCGGCAGTCTTATCAAAAGGACGGTCGAAAGCTGACAGGAAGAATACCAATACCTCAGTACCCATACCCAAGAACAACATCAGATTGGCTCCCGGCAAGTGAGTCAACTTAAAGAGGGTACCCAAGATAACGATAGATGCACCCCAACTATATGCATAGTTCAGGAAAGTTTGTCCAGGCACGCTATCCATCCACTTTTGCAGACGGTAAACGATATTAAACTTACTGTAATCGCCCATTTTTATTATCTCCTATTCTTTGATTTTGTAGGTTTCTGTTTTGCACTTGATGTAGTTGCGAGACTTCTCACACATCTGAATCCGATATACGAACGAGGCTGGTTCTGATATTCCCAAGAGCGCCATGCCGAACGTATGAAAGACTCTGGATCCTTCCAAGATCCACCCCTCACGCTTTTCTTCTTCAAGCGGTAAGGATCCTCCTTGGCTGCATTATAAACAAGCGTTGGATTCAGATCGTTCATGGCATCAACACCCGCTTCCGTATAAATCGTACTGGTCCATTCAGCCACATTACCTGCCATATCATACAGTCCGTTAGAATTAGGAGAATAGATACCCACTCGGCTTGTTATCAGGTTTCCGTCCTTGGTATAATTACCACGGTCTGGCTTGAAATTGGCATAGAAACATCCATCCCCATTCTTTACATCCTTGTTTTCCCAAGGGAATTCATTCTGCTCCTTACCGCGGGCTGCATACTCCCACTCTGCCTCAGTAGGTAGACGATATCTCTGTATGAAACGTGCCTCAGGACCCAAGCCTTTCAACAAATAGTCCGTACGCCAGGCACAGAATGCATTCGCCTGTTCCCAAGTAACGCCTACCACAGGATAATCATTATAGGCAGGATTGCTGAAATAACTTCTGAGATAAGTCTCATTATCAGAATTCTTGAAGTCATTCACCCAACAAGTCGTATCCGGATAAACATTCACGATATAAGTATTGAGAAAATCCCAAGGTCCACTCAACTGTCGGTTGATGGTCTGTCTCACGATTCTTCCCTCGTCATCCACATAGGCCGTATCCTTAGAAATCATGACCACCTCGTTCGGATCCACCTCGATATCAGTATTGAGGTTACGCTCAGAAACATTGAGACGGTTGCGACGCAAGGCAGCGGCAGTATAATCATAGATTTCATACTTATAGTTGAGCTGACTCCAGTCTATCAACTTTTCTCCCGTCACAGGATTGGTCGTATAAAGACTCTCAATGGCACGCAGTTCATCCTCATTAGGTTTCTTAGGAAGATTCTTCTTCCAGTTGACACGCGGAGGCACAGGTTCACCATTCTTATCTTCCGTAATCATATAAGTTTCATCGCCTCCATAAGAAGGATCAGCAAGACGGGTACGCAAGATAGAATCTCTCACGTAAGCAACAAATTGCTTATATTCAGAGTTGGTAATTTCAGTATCGTCCATCCAGAAACCATCCACAGAGATTTCCTTCACAGGCGTTTTTCCACCCCAAAGAGAGTCTTGCTTTTCCAAGCCCATCTTCAGGAAGCCACGGTTCACCTTCACCATGCCGTAAGGAGCTGGCTCGGTAAATCCCCTGCCAGATACGCCCACAACTTCACCACCACGACCTGCCATCGAGGTAGATTTGGCACCGAAACATCCAGTCAATGCCACCAGCACAAAGGCTGAGCAAAGCCACATGATACCTTTCTTCATATTCATATTATTCTTATACTATAGTATTCTTACACTTTTATGTTTATTTCTTCCTTTTTTTACGAGATTGATGTCAGTCTGATAACCGACAAATAGCTCATGACTTCCATTGCCAGGACTGATAGCCGACATGTACATTTCATAACTGTAGCCTAACACCACTCCGTGGAACATTCCACCAACAAGGAACGTAACGGAATTGGTAGGACTATAAGACACACCGCCATACATCACTTTCTTCTCATGCGTATAGACCATCCTGCAACTTACATCTCCCCGCCAGGTCACTCCATCGTATCTGACAAGAGTAGAAGGCTTTATTGATAAAAACGGATTTCTTAACTTAATATTGTATCCGCCAGTCAAATAATAAGTTGCATCTATCTGCATTTCATTCGTTTCACCCATTTCAATCTTAGGGGCATTCAGATGCTGTCCAGAAATTCCCACATACCAGGCACCATGTGAATAATAAAGCCCAAAGCCAAGATCCAGTCCGTTTCCATCAATCTGAGAGGTGGAGAAAGCAGGGTCATTAGATTCTCCTAAATCCACTTTGCTGCCATCAAAACTTTCACTTAGGAAACCAGCTTGAATACCGGCACTGAGCATACCCTTAAAAAGCCGTTTCTTGAAAGCATATTGCAAAGCCAACTTCTGATGAGTGAACAAACCTATCTGGTCGTTCATGAATTGCACACCGACGCCATGATAATTCTTCAAGGCATAGAAAGGCAAATCGGCTCCAGCATACATGGTCCGGGGATTATGCTCAAAACCAGCCATGTCTAATGCATAATCAATATTCACATTTATCTTGGCTTGTTTACCTACCGCACCAGGATTGAAAGAAGGTTCCATATCAAAATAATGACTAAAAGAAGGATCGTACTGAGCATAACAGGTGGTTATACCCAGTATCATCAACAAAGTCGATATTTTAATTCTTTTATACACGATACTATAACGGATTTTTTCTCAAAATATTGTATAAATCGGGAATAGAGATAAAAAATAAAATGAAAAAGGCTGCCCTTATCCATAAGAGCAGCCCTATCATCGAGATTAATACTCGTCATCATTCCAGAGGAATATTAGGGCTGAATACCAAACACTTATAGCCTTCTAACTTTTTTATTGAACATTTTATTAAGGAGTAAAAGTCGCTAAAAGGCTTTTCTAAACCTATCTTGCAACTCCTTGATTCGCTCTAAAAGTTTTTCGAAAGATAAAGTCTAACCATAGATAAAGTGGTTACACATCTCTGCATAATCACCTTCCCAATCCTTCACCAACTCTTGCCTAGGAACGAAATCAATCTCGCTCGGCATCAACTTAGAATAATCTACATACCCAACAGCATAGTATATGGAACGATGCTTAACTATACGCTCATACAAATCAATATCCTGCAGGGCTTGTTTGCCAAATTCTGTATCCATCAAGCGTTCGAGATCATAAAGATGTCTAGACATTCGGACATGACGAGGAGTCTGTTTCTGAAATTCCTCGCATAGCAGGAATGCCTTCTCCAGGAATGTTCGTGTAGGCACAACTGTTCTGACCGTAGCTGTAGCCGCCGCATCTTCTCCAGGGAAAGTCTGCTCAATATATGATGAAATCAAACGGTCTTCCGTAGGTTCATTCATAGACAAGCAACTAATCTCTATCTTAACTCTTGGCGGAATATACTCTATCGTATGACCAAGCATAGACTCATAATGAACGAGAATGACAGATGGATCCTTATCACTTGCAACGGGACTTGCCTTCCCATCCTCATCAATTTCCTCTACTACATTTTCTATATGGTATCCTTCCACACCAAGTTTCTTTAGATTTTCATCCAACTCTGCTGAAACTGTATCAAGAAAATACCTACGTGCCTTCTTGCGAAGTTTTTCACGCTGATTCTTTGTCGTCTTCTCTATACCGAAGAATTCATGGCTTACAGATAAGTCTATATCCTCACTGAATCTTTCTATCAAATTCCATCCTTTACTGAGACTTGTACCTCCCTTAAAGATGAGTTGATCTGCACATGAACATTTGAAAAGAGCGTTGAGCACCACAGTTACCCACCAGTCCTTTTCAATTGCAACCTGATTAATACGAAACTTCTCTTCTGCACGTTGCAACATTGCTATTCGTTCATCTATTGTGTGATTTAACCAAAGTGTCATAATGCTCGTTTTTATCTATTATATCAGTTATCAGCTTTCTCATCCATACTGGCATGAGAGTAAGGTCTTGTACAAACAAGTCTTTATGTTCCTCTTCATTGACCAATTTTCTTATGGTAGAGAGTTCTTGATTACCTACATTCTTTTGTCCTAATGTTCTAAGAGCTTGTACAAGAAGCGCTGCCAACACTGTCTGAAAAGCAAAGTTCTTAGGAACACTTCTCTTCAACTCTATAGTCCGATTTCCAAGAGTCAAGACTCTTCCACTTCCCGATGTCAGATAAGTATATTTTGTAGGCACCTGTGTTGAGAGTCCAAGTTTGTTGAGCGCTGTAACTCCTGAAGGTTGTATTTGTACCTTATCTCGCTGGGCTATAGCCATCACCATTTCATCTATTGATGGATAGACTATCCCAAATCGGGTATTCTTAGGGCGAAGATAAACCCCATTAGCTAATCGAACTATATTTCCCTTTTTTTCTTCTACAGAAAGTGCACGACTTACCACCTTCTCATTATCATTGATGTCAGAGAAGTCTGAGATGAAGAGAATCTGCCCTTCACTTGTCTCGTATATACGGTTTGCTATTTCTGCCATATCGTTTTCTTTCTTTAATGGTGCAAAAATACAAAAAA
>ENA-OPNW01001690-OPNW01001690.1-human-gut-metagenome-genome-assembly--contig:-NODE-1690-length-10573-cov-2.766686_pt1 | contig 10573 bp, 6 predicted proteins | sample MGYA00241540_ERZ501777 | MGnify/ENA primary metagenome ERZ501777 (study PRJEB25962, sample SAMEA2042615) | human gut metagenome | biome: human gut; feature: human-associated habitat; material: faeces...
TGGATAACAGTGAGGAAGCATCGGAGACCGCCGACACGGACAAGGCAGCGGGAACGGATGCTTCCGGGATAGCAGGAGAACCGGAAGAAGAGGACTTGAGCCTTATGGAGCAGATCAAAGAGAAGATGCAGGAGATCTACGACAAGCTTCAGAACGGAGACACGGATACCAAGTTCCAGATCGGCAATCAAGAATTTACGATCAAGGAGTGGGATCATTTCTTAGAGAAATTCGACAGTGTGCAGGATGCCATCCGGGCGGCACTGGAGGAAAAAATCGAAAAGGAAAAGGTAGAACGGCTGGAAGAGAAACTGACAGGTATGTCGGAGACAGCAGAAGAGCCGGATGAGGTGGATAGTATCCTGGCCCAGAGTGTGAAAACCACGGAAGAGGGCAGTGACCCTAAGACCTGGTATATCACCTGCTTTAGCGAAGATGGCATCTGGTGTAAGAAATTCACCGAAGGACAGGAAGGAGAGGATCTGTGGCGTATGGAATTTACGGATCCTTCCCAGTACCAGAAGGTGTTAAATTATTTACAGAGCTTCGCAGAGGGGGAAGAAGTTCCGCATGCAGAGGAAGAGGACTTCTGGAGAAGATTCCTTGAGGAAGACGCACGGTAGATCTGGCGTCAATCAGGATTTTTCCGATATTCCCGAGGAGACTTTCCGTAAACTTTTTTGAACAGGTCCTTAAAATAGTTGCTGTCGTTGACGAAGTAAGTCTCGAAACGGGTATTCGTGATTTCCTTGATATCCACCGGGACGAAAGCGAGATAAGCGCTGAGCTTGTTGCCGCCGTCACGCTCACGGGCTGGCGCCTGGAAGGTAATCTCACGGTCGGCAGCATCATACTCGTCCACATTCATATCCACCTCCACATCATGCTGGTTGAGGATAGATTTGATACTTCGACTGTCATTCTTCAGTTCCGTGTTGGCACGTTCCTCAGCAGCCTGCTTGGCATCCATCTTGGCAGAAATCATCTTACCCATGGCATAGTCGTCCTGCTCCACCACTACCACGTCGTGGATGGAAGTAGGAATCTCGAAGCCATCCTCGTCCATCACCATCACGATATCTTTACCCTGGAAGCCGGAGATCTTACCGCCTCCCACTTCACTCAGGAATCTTACTTTATCACCTATTTTCATCTTTGTTTTCTATTTGTTTGGTGCAAAGATACAAAAGATATTGTAAATGACGAAAAGATTTATCTTTTTTATCACAAATCGTGCGGATTTCGATGAATTTGACGAAAAACAATTCAGAGGAGGAAAACAAACGAAACAAAAAACCGGTCAAGCTCTACCAAAGAGCCCGACCGGAAAACTTATTACTTTGATTAATTAAATATTGATATATTAGTATCTCACAGAGAGAGAACGTATATCCTTAAGTATTTAAAGAGAGTGTGCAATGCTTACTTGATGACATACTTCTTGCCACCGCAAACATAGACACCTGGAGCGAGGATGTACTCAGCATCTGCCATGCTACCTACCTCAGCTACCTTCTGACCGTTGATAGAGTAAATCTTCAACTTAGCAGGAGCCTTCTTGCTACCTACCTGGTTGATACCTGTTGAGACAGACTCATTGGTCTTACCGTCACGGTTATAAACTGCACCGTTTACGAATTCGAAATCACCAGTCTGGTTGTTACCATTACCATTGTTGTTGAAGATAATGTTAGTAGGAGTACTTGTCAAATCGCCATCATACTTCCACATCCAGACATCCAAACCATTCTTCTTCACACCGGTCTTGGTACATGCTACACCTGGCCAGTTACCACCAGTAAAGTTGTCTGTATCATTCCAAGCCCATACGTGGATGTCATTCCAGTTAGCAGGAGCGAGGAAGTAAGCATAGATACCTGTTGGAGTAGGAATAACTACTTCCTTCTTCTTGTTGAAGGTAGCAGAACCAGTCTTGGTTACACCTTCTGCATTGGTTGCGCTCCAAGTTACAGTCTGGCTCTCGCCTTCCATCATGTCAGCACCGAGTGTGAATGTAGCAGCCTTACCAGGGGTAAGAGCCACCTGCTCGCCATCACCAATCTTATACCAACCGCTCTTGGCATTGTTGCTCAATGTGGCTGTTACGGAGATAGTCTTCTGGAAGTCACCACCGTTAGGACTCAAAGTAACCTTGGCTGCTGTATTGACAGGAGCGTCAATCTTCTTGGCACTTGTACCACCATCATACTCCAAGTAAATATCACCTGTAATACCTGAGATTTCACCAGACTGTGCACCATTTCCATTATTTAAGATGACATTGAAATTCTCTACGCCATCGAAAGAGTAAGACCAGTATTTAACACCATCGATTTCCTCCGGGCCGTTCATTACCATACCAGGCCATGCACCAGTCAAGTTTTTGCCGCCAGTTATCCAAGCGTGGATGTAAGGAGCTTTTTCTGCCTTTACTGTTACCGTAATAGAAGCATTAGGATCTACCTTGGTATAAGTAACCTTACCTGTCTTCTCCTTGCCTTCAGAGCTTGTAGCACTCCAAGTCACAGTCTTAGTGTCCTTGAAGTCCATGTCTTCACCGATAGTGAAGGTAACAGGCTTACCAGGGGTCAAATCTACCTTGTCCTGTCCCTCTATCTGGTACCAACCAGACAAGGCGTCTTCAGAGAGTGTTGCGGTAACAGTTACCGTATTGGTGCGGAAACTACCACCAGCTGGAGAAAGAGAAACGCTTACTGGCGGAAGAGGAGCCTCGTCAACCCAAGTTGTACCAGCCTCTTCATTACCATCATATTTTTGACCGCCCAGAGACTTGGCTGTTGTATCGTAGATGAAAGCACCATCCTCAATGAGCTTGCCACCAGTCCAGTCTTTCACGAGTACGCGAACCTGACCCTGATTTTTAGGAGCATCAACAGTGATAGTAGGACCTGTGTAAGTCTTGCCTGTTACCAAGTCTGTATAAGTACCAGCTGGGCAATCTGTGAAAGTAGCACCACCATTGAGGGCTACGAGTGCATAACTGTCCTTATAAGCACGCTTGAAAGCGATACCACCATTGGCCTTACAACCATCTGTTGTCCACTGACCCTTGCGGAGAGCAGGCACAGCCTGACGAATCTTGTTCAGACGGATGAGGTGCTGAGCCAAATCATGATTCAATGAGGCAGCCACATTACCAGAAGCCTTGTATTCACCGAAGTCTGATGCTTCTACATCACCTGTGATATAACCACCGAAGTAAGCACGACCGGTGTTAGAAAGAGGACCATTAGGACCTTTATCAATTACAACACCACGACGGAAACCTACCTCAGAACCATAATAGAGACAAGGGATTCCACGGAAGGTAAACAAGAGAGAGAGGTTCTCAGCCCACTGAGCATCTGTACCACCGAAACGGTTGCTATCGTTAGGACCTGGACTGTAGTCATGGCTATCTACATATACCACATTGTAAGTAGCGTCATTATAGCACTCGTCGCCGCTTGCCATGCTGAAAGCCTGATTGGCAGTATTGTAACTGTAGTGCATAGGGAAGTCAATGACGCTAAATCCACTGTTCTGTGAGTAATCTGGTTCATGCCATGCACCATTGAGCATCTTGGCATTGTTGCTCTTTGGAGAAGTAGTCTCCTCCAAGCAAAGCAGTTGTGGGCCTACAGGCTCAGAACCCTCAGGAATCACCTGATTATCCCAGTAGCTTTGGCTTCCATCCCATTTGTTGAGCAAGGCCTCGTCCGACTTCCAGGTATAGAAGTAGCAAGAAAGATTGGCCTGACCTCTATAGGTTACATCGTTCATACGTGTACAAACCTCACCATACATAAAGAAAGGTGCCTTGTTCAATCGCTTGTCCTCGTACTTCTTACCGAGAGCTACAAATTCAGGAATGAACTCCTTGTTGAATGTCAAGCGGGAGATGTGACCGGATGTATCAATACGGAAACCATCGACACCCATCTTGATAAACTGTCCATAGCAATCTACGAGATACTTAGCCACGTAGTCGTTCTCTGTGTTGAGATCCACACAGTCACCAGCAATCTGACCCATCCAACGGCTTGGGAAGTCCCAGTTCCAGTTGTTGGCTGTATGATGCCAATAGTTGTGGATATCGTGGTTATTGCCATCGGTATTCTTCATCAGGGCAAGACGACGCTGATACTGTAAAGCAGGCTTAAGACTTGGATAGTCACTACCTAATGCTTCGGGATTAGGAATCATACAAGCATTGATGTCTGCCTGGTTACGAAGACGAGTATCACGGTCGAACTCCTTGCAAAAATGCTCCTCACCGAAGTTACCGGTGTGGTTGAGCACGATATCGAGGATAATCTTGATACCCTTAGCGTGAGCCTTGTCGATGAGTTCCTGGAACATCACGTCACCACTCTTGCTGCCGTCACCGCTCTGATAGCGGCAGTCAACCTTAGAGAAATCCATGGCATGATAGCCGTGGTAGTCATAACCAGAGGCGTTCTGAACGACAGGCGTAATCCAGATGGCTGTGAAACCTAACGCCTTGATGTAGTCGAGCTTGTCGATCACACCCTGGAAGTCACCTCGCCAACAAGGGTCCTTGGTACTCTTCTGCGCTTCCTGGTTGTCCCAGCAGAGCACATTGTTAGCAGGATCACCATCGTAGAAACGTGTGGTAATCATGAAATAGATACTTTCGTCTCGGAAGTCTGTACGATTAGAAGTGAAGACATCCGTCGCCATCGACTGCATTGAGACCAGAAGGAACAGCAATGCCGTCCAAAGCTTCTTTGTAAACCTTCTCATAAATTGTAGTATTAAGTTAAGATATTTAGTTATTGTTCGCAAATATAATAACAAAAGGTGTAAACAGCAAATAAACAAGCACTTAACTCACTTTTTTTATATGCAATCGATTGCACCAGAACGTAAAATATGATTGCGCAATCGATTGCATAGAATCTTTCAAAGATTTCCGCCCAAAAGTTTGCATAATTAAAAACCTCTCTTAGACCATGAAGTAATGGTTTAAGAGAGGTGTAGTATTTAAACCGAAAGTCTATTGTAACATAGCATTCATGCTAATTAACTTCCTTCCAATCTATGAGTCCCTTACCCCCTACTATTTTGTAGAGTGCTTTCCTTACTTCAAAGTTAGGAATACCTAAAGTATAAACACCCTCGTCATAATCCTTGATGGTCAGACAACCGTATCTATAGAGTTCTTGACATCACGATAAGCCTGCAAAGTATCCTCATATTCTTTCATCCTTTTTATATTGTTTTTCTGAAAGTTCAGGCTTGTTCCCTCAATTTCTGAATTTCCTCCAGTGGAAGTTCGGTAGCTGTTGATACTTGCTCTTCAGAAAGACCCATTGAAAGAAGGCGGCAAGCTGTGGATAGCTTTTCTTCCGCCATACCTTCTTCACGCCCCTTTTCCAAAGCCGTATCTATAGAGTTTTTGACATCACGGTAAGCCTTCAAACTATCCTCATATTCTTTCAACTCTGTTGGGGTGAACTTCGCAATCTCGGCCTCCTCAAAGAGTTTAGTAAACACTTTCTCTTTCAAGGCAGCAGGACGCTTATCCAAGCGGGAAAGGTTTTTCAACACATACAACCACTTATCATAAAGCGTGTCAAGCTCCTCCTCTGTCTTATTGAACTTTGCTATCTCAACATACTTGAAAGAAAGTTTGTCATTAAAAACCTTAAAAGTCTTCTTATCAAGCAAGCCTACATCATGGTTGATATCATTCTTGTCAAATGCCTCTTCTTCCAAGTCGAAGTTCAGCAGAGCAACAGTGTATACATGTTCAAGCTTGAAGTTCCATTCAGCCCCCTTTGGAGCCTGTTCACGGATAGGAAAAGTAGAATAGAACAAAGAACGATCCTTGAAGTACTTCTGATAAGCATTCTGCATCTCAACGATGAACTTTTCACCACGCTCATTTTCGCAATATACATCAAAGATGGCCTTGCGCTCGGCAAAGACATCACCAACGTGCTCACTATTCAAGTACTTCACATCCTTAATGACCTGAAAACCATCAAACAGTGAATTCAAGAAATTGATGAGCAAATCCTTGTTAGGCTTTGTTCCAAAGATACGCTTAAAACCGAAATCGGTAAGCAAGCTAATATATCGTTCTTCTATCCGTCTCATATCCATCTCCTTTTAAAACGTTTAACTGATTTGTGATGCAAAAATAAGCTATTTTATCGAAAACACCAAAAAAAACAGCAAGAATCCTTCAAGTTATCAGCAAATTACTCAGAAAACAGTTTCTCCCATATTCAATGAGTTATGACGTTTATGAATTATAGAAATCTGCCCCATCCCCCCTCACTAACAACCTACCAAACGAAAAACGAGGATTGCATCCCTGCAACCCTCGCCTAACTTTAGTAAAAGATGATTAATAAAAGTTTGTTATATAAACTCTGTATATTTTTGTTTCAAACTCATTTCATCTGAATTTTCACTTAATCCCAGAGCGACTTGCTGCTGGAATTAGATTCTGTATCTTCCTCCTCATCGAAATCGTAATCAAAAGAGGAGAAATCGTTGCGCTTAGCATCCTGAGAACCAGTCTCATACGACTCTGAGTCTCCAAGAAGAACAACATCGTTAGTTAGAGCCATTACATGAATGACAGGTTTAATATATAAATTTTTCATTATAAATACAATTTAAATGTTACTTAACAATGACTTTCTTACCCTGATGGATATAGATTCCCTTAACTGGCTTTGCAACCTTCACACCCTGAAGAGTATAATAATCTGCATCAGTATTAGAATTATTCTTCAATTCTGAAATACCAGTAGTTTCATTATCCATAGGTGCATCGATTCCCTCAAACCATACCATACTCTTAGCGAAGAGTTTTGTATCATTGTCTTGATTCTGATTCAAAATCTGACCATTACCCTGCATAACAGTACGTGGCAACATCAAGTAAGAATAATTTGCCTTTGCAGTACCTGAAAAACGGAAGAAGCTGAAATAATCACGTTTTGATTCATCTGGATTTGCGGTATCTTCTTCTTCAACTCCATTATTTTTTCCTGTCTTTGTCTGAGAATAACGAGTAAACGAGAAATTACGTCCTGTCCATTCGTTCTTTTCGTTATAGTGGAATTGGGTAATCTTAGTATCTGTCAAAACAGGAACCAAGAAGTTGTTCCACGTTTCATTCTTATGTGTATTAACCCAAATACTCTCCTTGTCTTGAGAATCAGCCCAACCTTCAACATAATCAAAAGCATTACTGCTATATCTATTAACAGTTGCAGAGTAAGCAGGAACAAGTTCCATCTTTGTCTGTGTCTTATTAGGAACAGGTGAATTAGGTGCAAACAGTATGACACCCTGATTAGCAGGAATATACTTCAAACGATAGAGTTTCACTGTACCTGTCTCATCACCAGAGCCAGTATTGTTCTCCTTATTCTTAGTATATGATTGAGCTGCATAAATCAGAACATTAGCATCTACAGGTACTACATCTACCGCACTGGTATAAGTACGAAGCAACTTACCCATGTGAGCTGTTACAGGAATATAGATCTTTGAAGCACCAGTGATGGTATAATAGAAAACAGCATTATCGCCAGTCTGACTCTTATCAATATAGAATCTTACAGTCCATAAACCAGCACCGCGGTTCCAAAGGATATCATTCGCATGTTCTATGTTTCCTTCTGTACATTCTTTAGTATAATTTACATAGTTAGGATCTGCAACTGTAGCATCAGAAAATCCTCCCTGAGTTGTTGGATATTGAATGTTAGCTTTAGTTTGATCCTCATACCAGTTCTGTGTAATAGCGTGATCACCAACAAAGCGGAATGTCTTACCAACCATATCATCGGTTGTATTCAAGACTAACTTATAACAACGATCATTTTCATCATAAGTCATGTCACCTGCAGTTGATGCCCAATTCCAAGTAGTTTTATCACCAACAGTTGTTGTTGTACTTGCAATAGCAGGACCAACCATTGAAATAGCATCAGGATAATCAGGTGTACCAGTACCCGTAAAAATTTCAACATTAATACCATAATGATCGTTTTCAATAGCTATTTCACGATGTCCTTGTGAAGGATTTATGCGCACAAAATAAGTACCTTTTAAAGAAAATTTTATAGCATTTTCATTAGGAGATAACAGGTTATAGTTGTTCGCAGTAGAGTATTCTTCTCCCCCATTACCTAACAAGAATAATTTACTATGTGTCGGTCTACTATCATGACCCCGTAACACATGAACACTGTTATCAATTTTTTGAGCCACATACATTGGTTGTGGATTCTGTTCTGTTCCATAATCACGAGAAAATACAACATTACTTATAGCATAATACTGAGAGTTACCATCAAAATGCACATATTCTTTAGTTTCGTCTGTGAAGCTAGAAGTTAACTCATCTGCTCCTCGTTTATTATAAAGAGGCTGAGCAGAAGCGCCCTCTGCACAACTAATCAAATATGATACACGTTTAAAAGCATTATGAGTGATTGTCCAATTTGTAGGAACACCATTAGATTCAGTGAAACTTATAGTATACATACCATCATCATCATGAGTTCCATCATTACGTGTAGTTAAACTCCAATAATTTCCACCTTTACTTAAATCACTGGATTTCAACAAGGTTGTTCCAGTCAAAGATGTATTAGTATTCAATGTAGCCGCAGAAACAGCCTTTATTTCACCTGGACCATATACAACTTTTACATTATTATCATCTACACTTAATATTTGCATATACGCAGAAATAGATGCAGGGATATCCATCGAATAGGTATGAACACCATCAACTATACCATTATCCTTAAACTTAAAGTACAAACGAGAATAATTAATCTCGTCTTCAGGATCACCACCATCAATATTATGCTTTGAGAAGAAATTACCGACCAAATAGTAACCAGCATCAGCAGTAATAACAGGATTAACCTTCTCCTCTGCAACAACAGTCATCTTTCCATTCTCTGTTACAGACAGAGAATAGATAAAACCTTTAGTCAAAGTCAAAGCAGCAGTTGCATTTGCAACAAAATCTACATTAGTAGTACCAACTGCAGAAATAGTTTGAGCAGTAGCCAAACCATATTTTGCATCATTAATAGTAAGAGTAATCTTAGCATCAGAAGAAGTTTCGCCACTCAAATCAAGAGTGTAGCTTCCATTAGAACCTGTCAGCTCAGAAGTACCATTCAACAATTTAATTACCTTAGTAACAACAGAGAGTTTACGAGTATATGATTTATTTGTTGAATTATACTGCTCTGTTAAAGTAAATGTATATTTCTTTCCATTAGTAACATCACAAAACCAATAATTATCAGACAAACTACCAGATGCATTTTTTTGATCATTGTATGCTACATCTTCAGGAGTTGAAGTAAGCTCTTTTCTCTTTGTGTTACCATCAACATTTGGACACAAAGCTGCTCCAGATGTATAACTAGTATTTACTCTAAAACGAAATTCACCAGTTTGAGTTGCAGTGAAAGTATAAGTGTACTTACCAACACCATCATATTCAAAATTAGAAGATTCGTTACTCCACGTACCTTCACCATATCCACCTCTCAAAGTATATGTATAAGGGGCTTTCTTCTCAAATTCTGACAGAGTTCCTTGGTCACCCGCAGAGGTATAAACATGCTCATTTCTGACCTCTATGCCACTAGTTGGATACTGCGAAGTTCTTTCATAATTTTGAAAGATCACTTTTGTGAACTTGGAATCAAAGGAATATTTCCATAATTCCACACCTTTACTGGTATGAACTTTAGTACATTCATCAGTTGCTTTCCACTCTTTAAAGTAACCAACTTTATCATCATATACATACGCACGCACAGGGGTATTCCACCCACCCGGACATTGGAAATAGACAGTAACAACGTCTGCCTTTACCGTTTGCGATATAGACAATAAAGCCCAAACCGCCATTAAAAACGTAAAAAATCTTTTCATCTTTTTTCTTATGTTAAGTTATTATTTATATGTTGTTCTAAGCTTCTATGAGCAGGTAGATGACCTTAATACTATTCAGTTAGGAATCATCACTTCTTTTAGGAACTTATACGTCATTTTTAACTTTGTCTAATTTTTTTAAGATGAACATACTTTTAGCAATATCCATTACTTAGTCAGAAACTTTTATTATACTTACTTTATTGCGGCAAAATTAGAAAAAATATCTAAAACCTGTTCACTTTTACCCTATTTTTCTACACTTATTGCAATGCAATCGATTGCACAATCGGCATTTTTTAGCCAATTCCCTTTGTCATTTCGAATAAAATGATTAGCTTTGCAAAAGCAAATAGGCTGATAAGGTATTATCACCAGAAACTTAAAAGAACAAACCATGGCAGAATTGAAATTATATCCAGTTGGAATCCAGACTTTCGAGGAAATCATCACCCGAAATCTGCTGTACGTTGATAAGACGGAATATGTCTATCGCATGACTCATAGCGGTGGTAAACATTTCTTCTTAAGTCGTCCACGCCGTTTCGGAAAGTCACTATTGGTTTCTACCTTTAAGAGTTATTTCCAGGGAAAGAAGGAACTCTTCAAAGGACTC
>ENA-OPNW01001698-OPNW01001698.1-human-gut-metagenome-genome-assembly--contig:-NODE-1698-length-10554-cov-3.688923_pt1 | contig 10554 bp, 9 predicted proteins | sample MGYA00241540_ERZ501777 | MGnify/ENA primary metagenome ERZ501777 (study PRJEB25962, sample SAMEA2042615) | human gut metagenome | biome: human gut; feature: human-associated habitat; material: faeces...
CGAACTCGTTGAAGTATTCAAAGGTTACATCTTCCTTGAACTCTTTGAGGTGGTTCCTCACTGCTGCAAATTTTTCATAGGTGGATGCCGTCCAGTTATTCTGGTTACCGCACTCTTTTATAAACTCATCGAACACCTCCCAAAAGCTGACAGGGGCTTCTTCCGGCTGTTCTTCGCTGGTTTTCATTCTCATGTTGAAAGCTTCCTTCAACTGTTGGGTCGTTGGCATGACCTCCTGCACCTCGAACTCCTTGAAAATATTCTGGATTTCGGCATAGTATTTCAGCAAGTCCGTATTGATTTCGGCTGCACTTTGCTTTAGCTTGTTGGTACATCCATTCTTTACCCGCTGCTTGTCTGCATCCCATTTGGATACGTCAATCCGGTAGCCCGTTGTAAACTCGATGCGTTGGCTGGCAAAGATGACACGCATACGGATAGGTACGTTCTCTACGATTGGCACACCGTTCTTTTTCCGGCTCTCCAATGCAAAAATGATGTTGCGCTTGATATTCATAATTGGGTGCGTTTGAAATTCTACACCCAAATATACACCCAATTATTGAGATAGCAAAAGACATTTAGAAACATTTAGTTTTACTCTATGTTGTAATTTGCACTTGATTATCAGTTGTTTGCGGTTTTATGATATTTTGTGAAGATCTCGTGCAGTTTCGGGCTTGGCTCATATCCGTATGTTGTACAAGCCTGCTCAGCCATTTTAATACCACCGTATGGCATAAATGCTCTCTTCAGCGGTTTGTCTGTCTGAAGACCAACAACCTGCTCTAAATCTTTCATTTCTTCGTTAATATATCCCGGGCCATACGCTGTCAGTCCAGAAACTACTTCTGTCTCCATATCCAGAACGCCGCCTTTTGCACGCTCTTCTTTCTGCAGTTTCTGAAGCTCTCCCCATAATTTGTCAGTTGCCTCTGTAGGTCCAACCAGGAAAGATTCATCACCTTCATATGGTGTGTAGTTGTTCTGGATGAAGTCACGAACGTTAACTTCCTCTTTCCAGAGTCTTCCGTTAAATCCTGACCACTGTTCAAACTGTGCCATCGTTTAAAATCCTCCTTCAATGTACATGAATAATTTTCTCTTTCTTACGGGTCTTAGTATACCATTATGTTAAAAGAAAGACAAGAGAAAACAGGAATGATTCTCGTTTGTATTTGATTTAGTACAATCTGAAAATTTTAAAAAAATATTGCCAAAAACGCACTGCATTTTTGGCAATATTCTCATTTCTTATAACCGAAAACCGTCTATTCGTTTTTCAGATTATTTGAATTTTTTTACTAATACTGCAAGGATTGCTGCAAGACTGACACCTGCCGGTAATGCTGCAGCTGCTGCATTTGTCTCATCTCCTGTTTTTGGAGAATTCTTCTTCTCGTCTTTTTTGTCTTCTTTTTTATCGTCTTCTTTGTTTGGTTTTTCTGGTTTCTCCTGATCTGGAGTCTCTGGTTTCTCCGGTTTATTTGGCTCCTCTGGATCCGGAGTTTCTGGTTTATCCTCTTTGATCTTTGTTACACTCAGCTGTAATGGTGTCTCTTTGTACAGCTCTACCTGGAAATCTCCAACTTCCTGTAACTCATATCCTTCCGGTACCCACTCTGTGATCTCTCTTGTGTGGAAGATTCCGTCTCCGTCTCCATCAACAAAGTAATCTCCACCTGCTACCACTTCATCATTATTCTCAGCATCTACAAACTGGATTTTTACGATGGAAGAAAGGTCACCTTTCTCTACAACCATTGTATGTCCGCCTGTGGATCCAAATGGAATTTTGATTTCTGTTACCTGATCTCTGTCGTTGGACAGCTTGTATCCTGTTGGAAGATTAAAGTCCACACCAAGTCTGAATACCGCGTCTTCTCCATCAGCGCCTTCTGCTGTTACTGTTTCTGTTGTAACAACTTCTCCGTTCGGAGTTTCAAATGTAATGTGAAGCACTGCTTCTCTGATCTCCACATCTTTCTTTACAGAAACATATACGTATCCGTCTCTGATGATACAGTCTGTACTTACCAATGCATATCCTTCCGGCATATATCTTGTCAGGATTGCCATATTTACACACGATGTATCAATTGATACCTGTACCGGCACTTCTGCTACCTGTTTTCCTGCTGCTTCATCATAATAATTGATTTTCACATCCTGTGTTTCTTCGACAAGTACTTTCTTTACCTCGGCATATACAAAATAAGAATCCTGTGTCTCTCCACCTGCTACCGAATAGATACCTTCTACCAATTCATATCCTTCTGGAAGATATTTTTTCACAGTTTCTGCCGGCAATACTTCATATGTATCTTTCGGATCATCACCCCAACGATAATCCTCCACTTTTTCATTGTTAAATTGCACAAAGATAGATTCATTGTTGTCTGTATCTCTAAAATTAATTTCACCAGAAATACTATCCCAACTATCGCTCTCCGTCTCCACCTTTTCCACTGGCTCTGCTGCAAACACTGGTGCAACGTTCGCTGTTGCAATTGAAACAACCATAACACCCGTCAGGCATACGCGCATTAATTTTTTCCTGTACATACTACTTTCCTCCTATTATAACTTTTAGTTTCCCCTTAAATAACAAACCATTTCAAATTTCCGTAACGTTTGCTACCTAAACACTTCTAGTGTATATTCGAATCCTTTTTTTGTCAATACTTTCCAATATTCTATGAAAAATTGCTGCATTTTTTATATTCTTTGTCATAAAAAAATACCGGTAACCTGATATCTCTCCAAAACTGATATCCCTTTACCGGTATTTCTTATTCCCACGTAATATCCTCAACCTCATACACTGATACAACATTTGTCTGATAATTGACTACCATCTGCATAGTATATATCTTTTCAAATGCCTGGTCATTTCTTGTGCCTTTCACATCTATATCACATTCCACAACACCTACATCTGTTTTACCATATTGCGCTTTCTTTGCACTTTTTACTTGTGTAGACACTTCATTGATATTAACCACGCTTTCTTTATAAAAAGCATCTCTTTCTTCTTTTAATAATCTTCTATGTTCTGTATTTGCAATACTTTGATACAAACTCTGATCTGTTATTTCTTTATCTTGAGCATCACTATTTACCGCCAAAAATGCTTTTGCCCAACTATTGACACCTTTTTGTATTACTTTTGTTTCTTCATCTGGAAGGGACTCCTCTGTAACTTTCAGCTGTTCATATATCGTCAACGGTACTGTTTTTTCTTCCTTATCTTTTTTCCCACATCCACATGTCAGAATTCCCAATATACATATCATCAATACCAATTTTATGTATTTTCTCATTGTAATCCTTGTTCCTTTCGCCACTTGGCTTATCCCCCTATCTTTCATGTACTCCCCATAGAAAAATATTGCCAAAAACGCAATGCATTTTTGGCAATATTTCCATTTTTTATAACCTAAATCCGTCTATGCGTTTTTCAGATTATTTAAATTTTTTCACTAATACTGCAAGAATTGCTGCAAGGCTCACACCTACAGGTAATGCTGCAGTTGCTGCACTTGTCTCATCTCCAGTCTTTGGAGAAGTTTTCTTCTTATCTTCTTTCTTAGTATCCTCTTTTTTGTCGTCTTTTTTATTTGTGTCTTCTTTTCCTGTATCTTCTTTGTCAGGATCTTCTGGTTTCTCTGGTTTGTTTGGATCTTCCGGATCTGGATTCTCTGGCTCTTCTGCAATCTTTGTCACACTAAGCTGCAATGGAGTTTCTTTATAAAACTCTACCTGGAAATCTCCAAGTGTTGCCAGCTCATATCCTTCCGGTACCCACTCTAATACTTCTGTATGATTGAAGATTCCATCTCCGTCTGCATCTACAAAATAGTCTCCGCCTGCAAGTACTACACCTGCTTCATCTACAAACTGTGCTTTTACGATAGAAGATTTATCTTCTTTTTCTACAATCATTGTAAATCCGCCTGTGGATCCAAATGGAATTTGGATGTTTGTGATCTGATCCACTCCTTCTGCCAGTTTATATCCTTCTGGAAGGCCAAAATCTGTTCCCAGCATGAATGTCCAACACTCTCCGTCTGCTCCCTGAGATGTTGTAGATACTGTCTTTGTTCCTACTACTTCTCCATCCTGTGTTTCAAATGTAATATGAAGAACAGTTTCTCTTGCTGTTACCAGACATTCTGTTGTTTTAGTTTCTCCCGCTTTCAATGTCTCTACAGGATAATCTACTGCCAGCTGGTATCCAAATGGAATATTAAAATCAACTGCTGCATCAAATACATAATTTCCATCTGCATCCTGACGTGAACCTGTTAATGTTTCTTCTCCAACTACTTCCTGTGTTGTCTGATCTTTGTACACCACCTTCATAGTTGCAGCCTTTACCGCTTTCACTTTCAACTGTGTTGTTTTTCCTACATAATCTTTTACGAACTGATCACCTGCCAAAGACAATTCATATCCTTCTGGCACCGGAAGTTCACTAAGATTAAAAATTCCATCTCCATCTGCATCTACAAAATAGTCTCCGCCTGCTACGACTTTATTTCCGTCCATAAACTGTACGTTAATAATAGATGCTTTTGCAATTTTGTCAACCGTTACCTGGAGTGCTGTGTCTGCGTAATCTTTTGTAAAGAAATCTCCAACTGTCTCTGCTTTGTATCCTTCTGGTACTGGAAGTTCACTCACGTTGAAAATTCCATCTCCATCTGCATCTACAAAGTAGTCTCCACCTGCTACGACTGTTCCTGCTGCATCTACAAACTGTGCTTTTACAACAGATGCTTTTGAGGTTGTCGTCTCTGTTCCTGCTGGTGCTTCAGCTGCAAATACTGGCGCTACATTTGCTGTTGCAACAGTCACAACCATAAGTCCTGTTAAGCATGCGCGCATTAACTTTTTCCTATACATGTTTCTTTCCTCCTAAACATTCTCTTAATTAATAAGTTTTACCCCAACAGTACAATTACGACTTTTCCCCTTTCATTTTCTAAGCTACAAATTCTAGTCGTGCCTATATTTATACTCCCAAACGTGTATAAACTTAGGCATGGTAAGCCTAATAATCCCTCTGTTTGGTATTATCATGGTATTCCTCTTAGCACAGTTTGTCTCAACACTTTACATCCATTTTATTCAAAATTTTTCCATATTTTTTTCACATTCTCCAGCTTCTACCATCATTTTTACCCCCCCCCCTATTTTTTTCTTCAATTTGCATTTTTTCTTCTTATCACTTACAATAAAATCTAATATATCAAGGAAAGGAAATTGCACTTATGAAAATCAGAATTGCTACTTTAAAAGATTTAGATTCTATCCTTCGCATTTATGAACATGCCCGTTCTTTTATGGCGTCTCATGGAAATCCGACTCAATGGGGAACCACATATCCTCCTGTTGATATGATAGAACATGATATCCAAATGGGCAACGCCTATATCTGCGAAGAACACAATTGTGTGATTGCTGTTTTTTACTATGCATTTGAAAATGATGCCACTTATACCGCAATCTATGACGGGAACTGGTTAAATGACGCACCTTACGGAGTTGTTCACAGAATCGCTTCTGACGGTACAGTAAAAGGTGCAGCTTCTTTTTGTTTAAACTGGGCATTCTCACAATGTCAAAATCTGAAAATTGATACCCATCAGGATAATCTCGTCATGCAGAGTCTTCTCGCTAAGCTGGATTTCAAAAAATGCGGAATCATCCTGACAGAAGATGGCTCAAGCCGAATTGCTTATCAGAAACAGAACAACAAATAGACTTATCCTCACGATACTTTTCTTTCTAAAGCTTCCACTCGCTCTTCCAACTTTTCTGTCCGCAAAGCAAGTGCGCAATTTGGCGCACTATTGCCATTGCGTTCAAGACACACCAAACGGTTTTCAATACGCTCAGATCGATTGTTCGCATGTTCCTGCACTGTATCCAATTCTGACAGGACATTGCTTTCCACTTCTATGATCGTATGCTCCATATCCTTTAATTTTTGCTCCACACCATCTAATCTTCGATTCGTACCCTCTAGTCTTTGGTTCATATCCTCTAATCTTCGATCTATCTGTTCGAACTTCTGATCTATTTGCTCAAACTTCCGGTCTATCTGTTCGAATTTCTGGCCTATCTGTTCGAACTTCCGGGCTATCTGTTCGAACTTCTGATCTATCTGCTCGAACTTCCGGTCTATCTGCTCGAACTTCCGGTCTATCTGCTCGAACTTCCGGTCTATCTGTTCGAATTTCTGGCCTATCTGTTCAAACTTCTGATCTATTTGTTCAAATTTCTGTCGGAACTCGGTGTCCATTTTATCTACCCGCTGTTCCAGCCTCTCGATTCTTCCATCCAGCATATCAAAACGGTCTACGATAACCGTGGTGATAGACTGCAGCAATTGTTCATTTGTCATACCCATACAATAAACTCCTTCTTTTATCTTTATATTATTTTTTGGAAACATATTTTCATAAGCAATGCATTGTTTATTTGACTGAGATTTTTACAACATTAAGAAATGTATGCAGATTAATAAGAATAAGAATTTACCAGATTTGTTCTTATTGATGTAGATGATTATAACATGCTTCTGTAGAGCAGTACAGCTGTTTTTTCTATTTTTCTTGTTTTTGTTACTCTTTCACAAAGTCACTTTCTAAAAAATCTCCACATCCAATTTTCATCGGACATGGAGATTTTTCTTAATCTTCTTCCTGCATCCCCCAGAACACTTTTTCTGCGGTAATTGGAAGTTCTCTCACTTTTACTCCGACCGCATGGCTGACTGCACTTGCAATCGCAGGGGACGGCGTATTGATCACGATCTCGCCTATTGATTTCGCTCCAAACGGACCTGTCGGCTCGTAGCTGCTTTCAAATTCCACCCGGATATTGCCCACATCCAGACGGCTTGGGATTTTATACTGCATAAAGGAATTGCTGTAATTTTTTCCTTTTGCATTATAGATGACATCTTCATACATGGCCATTCCGATTCCCTGTGCAAGTCCTCCCTCTGTCTGTACTCTCGCCAGACTTGGATTCACTACCGTTCCACAATCTACTACTGCCACATAATCAATCAATTCCAGTTCTCCGGTTTCTTTGTCAATCTCCACTTCCGCCATTCCGACCATAAACGGCGGCGGTGAAACCGGTGAGCTGTATGCCTCACTGGCATAGAGCGCCTCTTCATTGTTGCACATCACACGGTTTCCGATTTCCGCTCTCGAAATGGATGCACCTGTTTTGATATTCACAACACACTGTCCGTCAAAATCCACATCGTCCACATCACATTCCAGGTACTGTGCACCTTTTTCGCAAAGTTTGTCTTTTAGTGTTTCACAGGTACGTACGACTGCCATTCCTGTCACATATGTAGTACTTGATGCATAGGAACCTGTATCATAAGGAGAAGAGTCTGTATCTACTCCATGAACAATGATCTCATCCATTTCACAATCCAGACATTCTGCTGCCATCTGTGACAAAATCGTGTCACACCCTGTTCCCATATCTGAAGCACCAATCAAGAGACTGTAGAATCCATCATCGTTCACTTTAATTCCAACAGATGCTGTATCTACAGCGGAAATACCTGATCCCTGCATTGCCATTGCCACACCGACACCTCTGACTTTTCCATTTCCCATGTCACGGCTCGGGAATTTTTCATCCCATTTCATCATTTCTTTTGCCTTTTCCATACACCGGTCCAGAGCACAGCTGTTTGCCGTCTCCCCGTAATATGCAGGCATTACCTGCCCCTGACGAACCATATTTTTCTCACGCAGCGTGACCGGATCCATATTCATTTTTTCTGCCAGCTCATTGACTGCAGACTCTACTGCAAACAATCCCTGTGTTGCACCATATCCACGATAAGCACCGGCTGACATTACATTCGTGTATACCACATCATAGGCAAAACGGAATGCTTTCGCCTTCCCGTACAGAGGAATCGATTTGTGACCGGAAAGTCCGACTGTTGTCGGTCCGTGTTCCCCAAACGCGCCTGTATTGGAAAGTGTATAGACATCGATTCCCTGAATAATTCCGTCTTTATCAGCTCCAAGACGGACATGAACCTCCATCTCATGCCGCGGAGAGGATGCAATCATAGATTCTTCTCTTGTAAAAATCATCTTTGCCGGTTTTCCCGTTTTCCATGTTACCAGTGCCGGATAAACTTCTGAAACAACAGACTGTTTTGCCCCGAAACCGCCTCCGATCCTTGGCTTGATTACACGAATCTTCGACTTTGGAATATCCAATGCATTTGCAAGAATCCGCCGTACATGGAACGGAACCTGTGTGGACGAAAGGACATTCAGTCTTCCATACGTATCCAGATATGTATATGTTCTGAATGTTTCCATCATTGCCTGCTGGTTTGCCTTTGTATGATACACCTGATCAATGATATACTCACAGTTTGCCAGAACCGCTTCTATATCTCCCTCTTCACAGCTGTCATGTGCACAGAGATTTCTCTTGTTGTCTGCCCCTACCGGACACAGACTCTTCCAGTTTTCTTCCGGATGCACCAGAATCGGATTGTCTTTGGCTTTATGAAAATCAAGTACAGGCTCTAATACCTCATACTTTACTTTGATCAATTTTAACGCCTTATTTACCGCTTCTTTTGTCCGTCCGGCAACGATCGCAACTGCATCTCCTACAAAACGGACTCTCTGATCCAGAATCAGTCTGTCATAAGGACTCGGCTCCGGATATGTTTGTCCCGCCATCGTAAACCGCTTGTCCGGACAATCTTTGTATGTCAGAATACATTCAATATCCGGAACCAGTTCTGCTCTTGTCAGATTGATGTCCTCAATCAGTGCATGTGCATACGGACTTCTGAGTACTTTGACAACAAGACTGTCTTTTGCAGCCAGATCGTCGGTATACACTGCTTTTCCTGTCACCAGCGCTTTATAATCTACCTTGGGAATTGCCTGACTTACCACTCTGTTCCCCATGCCTGCACCTCCTTCTCTTTCTCACTCTGCTTTTTCACTGCCATATATTTCCGGATTGCTCGAAGCTGTCCCATATATCCGGTACATCTGCACAGATTGCCGGATAAATATTCTTTGATCTCCTCAATTGTCGGATTCTCCAACTCACGCACCATTGCCAGCACATTCATAATGAATCCCGGAGAGCAAAATCCACACTGTTCTGCACCTTCCTGTGCAAGAAACGCACCAAACTCTTCTGCTTCCTCTTTCAGCCCTTCCAGAGTCGTCACTTCCTGCCCCTCTATCCCTGCTGCCAGAATCGAGCAGGAAAGTCTGGATTTTCCATTGATCCAGACTGTACAAAGTCCGCAGTTTGTTGTCTCACATCCACATTTCACACTGTAGCATCCTAAATTTCTCAATACATCCAGAAGTATGGTATCTCCGGATACCTCTGCCGATACCTGTTTTCCATTTAATTTAAACCTTACTTCCATGCTCTTCCCTCCGTGATGATTGAACGCATTTCTCTGAAGATCAGTACCTCTGCCAGATGCTGACGATACTTTGCACTTCCTCTCATATTGGTTCCATACTCAAATTCTGAAGCTACTATTTTTGCATATTCCCGGATTTCTTCTTCTGAAATATCTGCCGGAATCTCCCACTGCTTTTCCAACAGTGCTGCTTTCATCGGTCTTGCTCCCACTGAAAAGTACCAGGACTCTACTCCGTTGACCATTCCAGTGACAACAGAACATGCGATCACCGGAAAATCTGTTTTGGTTTGCCGTACTGAATCATAACGGAAGGAACGCTTGCTTTTTCTTATTATAATAGAGAGAAGAAGATCCTTATCTTTTTTACGATTTACAAATTCCGAAAGTCGGATAATTCCTCCATTATACAACTCCACAAATGTATCCAAAGCCAATAATGCCGTCAGTACATCTGAAAATCCAAATCTTCCATAGATACTTCCGCCGACTGTCGCCTGATTTCGAAACTGCACTCCAACAATGTGGAGGACACACTCTGCAATTCCGTTGCCATACATTTCACGTAATCCCTGATGCAACTCCAGCTGTCTCAAAGTACACATCGCCCCGATTTTAAATACATGGTCTGTCTCTTCAATCTGATCAAGACCAAGCTCTGACAGATCGATTACTGTCTTTACTCTCGCATTTCCAAGACGCATCCACATCATTCCGCCCATTACACGGCTGTTTCTCGCCTGGTTCAATTCGTAAGCTTCTTCCAAAGTCTTTGCTTTCACATAATCTGTAATCGTAAGCAAAATTCTTCTCCTCTCTTTTGTATCTTTCACTCTTTTGTTCTCAAGGCATAAAAAAAGTGCAAATGTACTTATCATTCACACTTTATTTTAACCTTACAAATTTTATCACATGTTTAAAAAAAAGTCAAAACTTTTTATCGTTGGTCTGTTCAAGAGGAACTTTGATTGCCTCTATATTTTTGATAATAAATAAAAGCCGTAAAACCTTCTATTTCTAGAACTTTTCACGACTTCCTAAGAACAGGGGATGAGAGAATCGAACTCCCACCAAAGGTTTTGGAGACC
>ENA-OPNW01001704-OPNW01001704.1-human-gut-metagenome-genome-assembly--contig:-NODE-1704-length-10524-cov-2.720604_pt1 | contig 10524 bp, 11 predicted proteins | sample MGYA00241540_ERZ501777 | MGnify/ENA primary metagenome ERZ501777 (study PRJEB25962, sample SAMEA2042615) | human gut metagenome | biome: human gut; feature: human-associated habitat; material: faeces...
TAAGAGCCTGTTTTGCTGCCTTTGTAGAGAAGTTCATAATCCCCGATAACCGCCGTTCCAACGATTTTTGCTGTGGGGCATCTGAATTTCATCTGACGGACATTGAGGTTTGAACCGTAGGCGATATAATATCTTTTCATTTCAAATCTCCTTTTTGTAGATTCCGCTTTGCGGTAGTCACATATTAACTCTTTTTCGGAGTAAATGCAACCCGCTAAATCTACAAAATATCTGTGCCTTTTCTTGTGTGGTATTTGTTCAGATTATACTTTGTAAAATCAGGGGCTGTGTGGGATTGTTTGGCTTAATTTATTTGGTTGGAAAACTATCCACAAAAGCAACGTGGGCGGCTGTGTTGCCACCCGTTGCCTTTAAGGTGCGAGCCTTTTCAGGCTCTGCCATATCTGAAAGCCGCATCTCCGTCAAGGTTCTTAGTAAGAAAACTTCTCGCTGTGGAGAACTCTTCGCCAACCAGTCCCAATCGAATCAGCCATGTTCGCATTGCAAATTTTGGATTTTCCGTTTGCTGTGGTTTTGGACTTGCTGTTTTCAGTTCCTTTGCCATTTCGGAAAGTGCAAGGCAAAGTTGAATGTAGCTTTTCAATTGTCCTGCGTGAAGTCCGTTTTTCTTTTCTGCTGTAGGCTTGTCAAACTGGAAAAGTCGAAATTCGATTGTGCTTTTTGTAAAGGTTGCGTGGAAGTTCAGCATATGGTATCTGCTGTCATTGTAATGCTGATTTCTGCCGTAATTCGCACCGTTTGCTGTGTACCAGATGTCTGCAAGCTGTGCCATTGTGGTTGGCTTCTTTTTGTTCAGCTGTTCAATGAATCTTGGGTTTACCGTTCTGCAATATCTGTTCATTCTGCACTGGTCGATTTTCAAAGCATCTGCAATCAGTCTTTCGTGGCTTGCCATGATGTTGGCGAGATTCCGAAGGGTCTGCGGTGTGTGGCCTTTGGCACCGATGTGAATGTGAACGCCGCAGCCTCTTGTGGCATCGCTCTTGGCTCCGGCTCTGCGCAGGCGGCGAATCAGTTCCTGCAGGGTCTCCATGTCGGCGTAGGTCAGGATCGGGGTGACCATCTCGCACTTTTCGCTGTCCGGCCCCGCGATGCTGACGTCCTTCTGGAATTTCCATTCCCGTCCGCTCTCGTCCCAGGCTGACCAGGTGCAGTACCCGTTGCGTCTTGCGGTGTCCTCGTATCTGCCTGTGCCGAAGAAGTCGGCGGCGAGCTTTGCAGCGGCCGGTCTTGTAATACTGTTCATCTCGACCTCGACCCCGATGGTCTGCTTTTTCATTTCGGCGACCTGGTTTTCTGTTTTCTGGCTCATTGTTGTGCCTCCGTTTTTGGTTTATTTTCCCTTTCGGTAGTCACATATTACCTCTGAAAGCACACTATATCCAGTTGTATCTGAGCCATAAACTACACGATCTTGTGGTCTGGAAACTGTGTATATTACAGCAGTTTACGGCAACTGTCCTCGCCGTAAGCCACGCTCAGACCGCAGCCGTTATCCCAAGCCACCATAATACTGCCGATGTCATCCACGCCTCGCACGGTTCCTTTCATGCCGACAGGCGGTGCCTGGGGATCGTCCATCCGAACAAGCTCCACACGGGTGCCGACCGGATATTCCTTGCGAATACGCTCGACCGCTTCCTTACTCGGAAATCTCATGCTGCGCACCTCCGCTTTTGAAAGCCGAAGATCCGGATAGATTCTTCAGCAGAATTTTTCGGGCGGTTTTGTATTCCGCACCGATGAAGCCGAGTCGCAGGAGAAAGCATCGAAATGCGTACTTCTCATTGTCCGTGTTTTTTTCGGCGGCGTTGACCCGTTTCTGATTCCGTGCCATTTCGCACAGCTTGCAGATAAAAGCGTCGTAAGCATTCATCTCGTCCGGCGTGGGTGTTGCGGGGAACCAGGGGAAGGATACCTTCGTGTCCGTGACTTCCAGCGGCAGGTCATCCACACCGAGGGCTTTCTTGATAAGACTGCCCTTGGCTGTGATGAGCGCCTTGAGGTTTTCCAGATTGCTATCGGTGAAAAGGCTGCGAGGCATAGAAATGCAAATGCCGCAAGGCTCATCCTCGGTGTGGCTCTGATCAATATCAAAGCCTTCATCGTGGATGTGCTGGAGCAGCCGCTCAATGACCTCGCTGTCGGCACGGTCGTCAAAGGACAGACTGCCGTTCCGGTCGATGGTGAAATAATCCACCTCATAGCAGAAGGTAGGCGCTCCGCAGTATTTCGCGGGAACACCGAGCCAGTCGGAAATGGTTTTTACCAAGCGCTTGCGCTCTGCGCCCTGTGCGTGGATCGTGATCGTCATGTCAGTGACCTCCTTGTTTTTTGGTAGTCACATATTCGCTCTGAACGCCCTGAATAGCAAGGCCCAGCTGCGGAGAACGATGTAGATTTATTCGCCGCAGGACTGTGCATACCACACGATCCCGCAGAGTACGAACCATACGCACGGCAGCGCCACGCCGTTGCCCCACATCTTGTATTCCGCGCTGTCCGAGTACGGGTCTTTCAGCCACTTTGCGACCTGCTTGTCGGATTTCATTTTGCAGCCGGTCACTTCGGAGTAGGTCCTGAACACCTTATGCCAGAAGTACATTTCCTCATCGGTCGGTTTTTCAGTGCCGAGGTCAGCACACCAGTTGTCTGGGAAACCTTGAAGTCTGGCACATTCGGTCGGGGTCAGCCTGCGCACGGTATATCCTCCAGCGGGACACACGACATTCGGGTCTTTATAGTCTCGTGCCATAATCGCCGGGGACTGATTTTTCTCCACCTGGGTAAAGCTGCCGGTGGTCATAGCATATACGGCGTGCCGGTCTGCTGTATCCAATGTAAAGCAGACATCCTCGTTAACGCCGCTGCCTTGGGGACCGTTTTTCTCCGAACGACCGATCATCGAGCCTTGCAGCACAAAGGTCTGCTGTTTCGTTCCGGCACTGGCGCATACCACGGCGGAGTGATCACCGAGGTCACGCACCTCATCCCGCTGGTTCTGCGTGAAAGCGACAACGGCAATGCCGCCCTGATTGCAGGAGGGGTTACCACCGTTGCCGTCAAGTGTTCTGGCAGTCTCTGCCTCATAGATGCCGCTGTGAGGATTGTCTGACAGCATAGCATGGGATTGATAGGAACTGATGCCGAAGGGAACGAACACAGTCTGGTCGTTATTACAGGAGAGCGTCGCTGACTTGTCTGTCTGCACAAGCGCGCCCTTGCCACCACCTTCGCAGCCGGAGCGGATCTTCATGGTACAGGGAGCGTTGTCCGAAACCACGAACGGCTGATTGTTACCGCCCATTCCGTAGGTGGAACTGACTATGGGAGCGACATCCAATGGACCGGTGTATCTCGTGTCCTGTGAGTGGTTTTCATATACTGTCGCAGGAACAACACCTGCCCGAAGTGTTGGTGAGCATTCTTCCTCATAACCGATGGTGCGGCTTTTGGCGGAATGCTCGGTGCAGAAGCCCGCCGACTCCATGACACATGGCGGATGCCTGTGATTTTCCGCTCGGAGCGTTGCTGCAATATCCTCGGAAACTTCCATGCGGTCGCCGCCTTGGTCATTCAGAACGATTCCGTTGCGGCCGGTAGACATTCCGCAGTTCACGCCGAGGGTGGCAGAGGTGTCGTCCGTCAGACTGCCGTTGTACCCGTCGAAGCCTGTCGCTCCAGCGCAAGGCGTAAAACCTCCGGCAGCTCTTTGCCACGAGCGGAAGCCCTCCGCAGAATACCCAGACAAGCCTTCTGACTCAAATAGTATTTTTCCGGCACTTCCGCCTGCAAGATCTGCGACAAGGTAGATGCGGCGTCTTCGCTGGGGAACTCCCCAGTATTGTGCGTCAAGAGTTCTGTACGCAACACTCCATCCGTCTCCCATGTAAAGGTCGGCGTAGGGCCATCGTGCCTTTTCAGGCATAGGCATCTCGGCATTCGGCTCTGCGATGCCGATGACCGTTTCGAGGACGGCTTTGAAGTCCTCGCCCTTGTTCGAGGAGAAGGCGCCGGGGACATTCTCCCATACGATGTATCTTGGATATCTGCCATCGGTGGCACACCTCATTTCTTTGATGATTCGGACGGCTTCGTAGAAAAGGCTGGAACGGGAACCGTCCAGACCGTCCCTTCGACCGGCAATGCTCATGTCCTGGCACGGGCTGCCGAAGGTGATAATGTCCACGGGTTCGATTTCGCCACCGTCCATAGCGGAGATGTTCCCGTAGTGCTTCATAAAAGGCAGACGCTTTGTGGTCACTCGTATGGGAAACGGCTCAATTTCCGATGCCCAGACGGGAGTGATGCCCGCAAGCAGTCCGCCCAATGGAAAGCCCCCGGAGCCGTCAAACAGACTTCCGAGGGTCAAAGGCTTATTCATCATGGGGCGCTACCTCACTAAACTTGTATTCCTTGCCATCCCGCAGAACGCTGACCTTTTCATCCGAGCCGACCTGCTCGATGTACCGTTTTACGATGACGTCGCAGAACTTCTCATCCAGTTCGATGGTATAGCAGATGCGGTCGGTCTGCTCACAGGCAATGAGCGTAGAACCGGAGCCGCCGAAGGGGTCGAGCACCACGGAGTTTGCCATAGAGCTGTTCTGAATGGGATAGGCAAGCAGCGGAATCGGCTTCATGGTAGGATGGTCGCCGTTCTTCTTGGGCTTGTCGAACTCCCAGATGGTGGACTCCTTGCGTCCGGTGTACCACTGATGCTTGCCCTTTTTCTTCCAACCATAAAGGCACGGCTCGTGTTGCCACTGGTAAGGGGAGCGGCCCAGCACCAGGGACTGCTTCTTCCAGATACAGCAGCCGGAGAGATAGAACCCAGCGGCGTCAAATGCTCTGCGGAAGTTCAAGCCCTCGGTGTCGGCGTGGAACACATAGATGGAGGCATCGTCCGCCATGACTTTCTCCATATTGGAAAAGGCATCGAAGAGGAAGTCGAAAAACTTCTCCGATGCCATGTTGTCGTTTTTGATTTTTCCGGCACTGCCCTCGTAGTTTACATTGTAAGGCGGGTCGGTGATGACGAGGTTCGCCTTGCGGCCGTCCATGAGGGCAGTGTAGGTTTCTTCCTTGGTGCTGTCACCGCAGATGAGTCTGTGTCTGCCAAGTGTCCAGATGTCGCCGGACTTCGTGAAGGTCGGCTTTTGCAACTCGGCATCCACATCGAAATCGTCCTCTTTGGCTTCAATTCCATCGTCAAACAGCTTTGACAGCTCTTTTTCGTCAAAGCCTGTGAGGAGCGGGTCGAAGTCCGCTGCCTGTAAGGACTCGATCTCCACACGCAGAAGTTCTTCATCCCAGCCTGCGTCCATCGCCATGCGGTTGTCGGCAATGATGTAGGCTTTTTTCTGCGCTTCGGTGAGGTGGTCAGCAAAGACGCACGGCACTTCGGAGATGCATTCCTCCTTGGCGGCAAGAATACGACCGTGACCGGCAATAACGCCATAGTCACGGTCGATGATGACGGGATTGATGAAACCGAACTCCCGCAGCGAAGAGCGGAGCTTATTGATCTGCTCTGGGCTGTGTGTCCGGGCGTTATTGACATAGGGAACCAGCTTCGTGATGGGGACGAGCTGCATTTCGGTCGTTGTTTTCATCAGACCAGCCCCCATTCCGCAAACTTCTCAAAGCCGCCAAGGTCGGAGATGTATTTTCGAGCAATCTCGACAATCTCCTCATACGGTCTGCCATCCACGGCATCGTCCCCAATGGCGCAGCAAAGCGTTACGGGCTTGCCGGTTTCCTGGGCTTTGAGGAAAGCGTAGATGTTGACAGACACATCCGCCTTGGACAGATCCTTGCCGTGCAGACCGCCGCCGGTCACCGAGTCGGCCATATCCGAGCCGAGCTTCCTGTTGGTAGCACCGGTGTCCACATCGGTACCGCCGGTCCAATCGCCGAGTGGGTTAATCTCCGCAGCGGGATACAACTTTCGGAGTGCATCCGAAGGTGCATTGCTCTGACAGAGAATGAGCCGTTCGCCGTCCAGAATGTACTTGCCGTCATGGGGATACACGGAGAAAATATCCCGTGCGGTCTGCGAGAGCTTTTTCTGCTCCCCGGTCACGGGCATTCCTTTGAAAATGCCGTTGTCGCCGCAGCGGATGCCGTCTGCCTGGTTGTCGGCAAGGTGATCGTCCTGCGGCACTTCCACATAGTCCACGGCGAGGTTTCCGACGATGCGGTGAACGGCAGCGGTGACTTCCACCAGCGGAATACTCACCGAAGTCTCCGCAATGATATGGCACACGCCGTGACCAATGAGAACTTCCGCGGCAATGCGAGGGTTTTCTGATTTCTTGTATGCCAGGTCAACGAGCGCACCGGCAATTCTGTCTGCCACCTTATCCGGGTGGCACGGATTTACTTTTTCAAACATGGTGTTACCCCTTTCTCGCACGGAGCAGGCGCTCCATAAGGTCATCCTGCGGCGTAGACTCGCCGTATTCCGTGCTGCAGTTTTCTTTCACGATCTGGAAAATCTCATTCCAGAGCCGAACCGCCTGGTTCATGTAGTTGATGCCGATGTTGATAAACGGAGACGGGATCGGCTTTCCTGTGGTGGGGTGCTTGGAGAGGAAACCCATGCGGTTGGTCATTTCCTCGCACTGCACCCAACGGGCGGAACACATGGCGTAGCGCTCCAAGAGCTGCGGCGACACCTTTGCGGCGCAGCCGATACCTTTGAGCCATTGCCAGGTTTCCGTGTAAATTTCCTGTGCCTGCAGGACGCTGCCGTCCCGCTGCTCGGCGGAAAGAAAATCATGGGGCTTCGGCATTTCAACACCCTCGACTTCGGGAATATCCAGCACTTCAAGTTTTCTGCCGCCGGGATTACCGTTCTCGGCCTTGTCCTTGACTGCGGATTTCTTCCTTCCCGCACCGGGTCTAGCACCACCGCGCCCGCCTGTGTTATTCGATTTTGTAGGCATCCAAGTACACCTCCCTTAATTACCCTTTTGATTTCGCATTTTTTGCGCGTGTGACCCCGGGCCGTTGCCCAACCACAAAGGTCCCAGAGATTTTTATCCCCCTACCGGTCGCCGAGGTCATGGTGGATCTTGGTGTGGCAGGACTGACAGAGACTCATCAGATTGTCACGTGCATGAGTGCCGCCTTTGGAAACGGGCAGGATATGGTGAACCTCCTGAACCGGAGTTAATCGACCTTCCTTGAGGCACATCTCACAGAGGGGATGCTCCGCCGCATATCGGTCCCGGATGCGTTTCCATGCTCTGCCGTATTTGCGGTTGACATCGGAGCAGCGCTCGTATTTATCGTACTTGCGGCGTTCCTCCACACGGTGCTGTTCACAAAACTGCCCTTCACAGAGATTGGGGCAGCCGGGATGGGAGCAGGGCCGGAGTGGTCGCTTGGGCATTGGCTCACCTCCTTCGGGCATAAGAAAAGCCCCACGGGATTGCTCCCATGAGGCTCTCTGTGCAGTCTTTCATGATACTATTATACAACGCCGTAACGGAAAAAGCGTCCACGATATTACTCATCACTTGCCATACAGAAGCAAGGCCAGATGCTGAACCGCACGGTTCTTTTTGTTGTATGCGGAAGACCGCTCAATGTTGAAATGGTCGCAGATGTCGTAAACGGCATCGGTCTGACGCGCATCCTCGTTCCAGTAGAAGGTCTGGAGAATGTAGCGTTCATCCTCGGACAATGCCATCCACGCCGGTTTGAACCAGTCCATGTACTCAACAGCCTGTCTGTACCGCTCCTTCAGCACATCGATCTCATCAATGGCTGCGATGATGCGGTTTTCGTTTGCCTGCGGATTATGGGGACCTTTAGGCATATCTGAGAGGACGGGACTGCCAACAGAGGACATTCTGTCATGGACGGTATCGATTTCCTCATCGGTGTGGTCAATGATGTACTGCATACTGCCGTAATCCTTCAGCGCATTGATGGCGGCGCCGCGCTTATCCAAATAGTGCCAGATAATACTCATATTCGTACCTCCGATATTTTGTGATCCTCGGATTGGCACGGATTTTCATAGATTGTCTCAGATTTTCAAGTCCGCTTTTACGGCGTCGATAAGAGCAGTCTGCGTATGCTCCTTTTGGGAGAGTGCTTTCATGATGCGCTCGTCAATGGTGCCCTTGGTTACGATGTGCTGAACCACCACAGTTTCAGAGGTCTGACCCTGTCGCCAGAGACGGGCTACGGTCTGCTGATACAGTTCCAAACTCCAAGTCAGCCCGAACCACACAAGGGTGGAGCCACCGGATTGAAGATTCAAACCATGTCCTGCCGATGCAGGGTGGATCAGTGCTACGGGGATCTGACCGCTGTTCCATCTGCGGATACTGTCGGAGTCATCCAGGCGGGAAAACGGGATATGCAGTTTTTTCAGCCGCTCGGATATGCGGGTGAGGTCGTGCTTGAACCAGTAAGCCACCAGAACCGGCTTGCCGTTTGTGGATTCGATGATGTCCTCCAAAGCATCGAGCTTTCGGTCATGGATTTGGATGACCTCGCCGTTATCATCGTAAATCGCACCGTTTGCCATCTGCGACAGCTTGCCGGAGAGCGATGCGGCATTGGCGGCGGTGATTTCAACATCTCCGAGAGACAGCACCAGCTCCTGCTTCAAATCGGTGTATTTCTGTTTCTCCTCATCGGAAAGACGGACGGTATATTCGCTGCTGACCAGTTCCGGCATTTGCAGGTGGTCAGTTGCCTTCATGGAAATGGTGATGTCGGAAATCTGCCTGTAGATGGCGTCCTCCGCATACGGCAGCGGTTTGTAGCTGTAGATGATCTGACCGTTGCGCTTATCCGGCTGAAAGTAGTCGGTGCGGTACTTGGTGATGAACCGTCCCAGCCGCTGACCCATGTCCAGGATGCGGAACTCTGCCCACAGGTCCATTAACCCATTGGAAGCGGGAGTGCCGGTCAGCCCTACGATGCGGTTGACTTTTGACCTGACCCTCAGTATTGCCTTGAACCGCTTTGTGTTGTGGTTCTTGAAAGAGGACAGTTCATCAATCACGATCATATCGAATGTGAACGGGATGCCGCTTTCCTCAACAAGCCACTGGACATTTTCCCGGTTGATAATGTAAATGTCAGCGGGTCTCATAAATGCAGCACGGCGTTCAGCTTCGGTGCCGACAGCCACAGAGCAGATGAGGTTCTGAAGGTGATCCCACTTATCGACTTCCGCTGTCCATGTGTCCCGTGCAACACGCAGAGGAGCAATCACTAACACGCGGTGAACCTCGAAGCTGTCGAACAGCAGGTCGTTGATTGCGGTGAGGGTGATGCTCGTTTTCCCAAGCCCCATATCTAAAAATACGGTGGCGATGGGATGGGTCTCGATGTAGTCGATGGCGTATGCCTGGTAGTCATGTGGTGCGTATCTCATCAAGAATTCCTCCGATCTGCTCTTCGTTGTCGAGGACGTAGACCCGAAACCCCAACCTACGCAAGAGCGTGTGGCGGGAGGCCTGCAATGCCCGTGGTTTTTTCCCTGGGGCCTTTACTTCCACAAAGGCAAAATGGCAGCCTGGCAGAAGAACGATTCGGTCGGGCATACCATCGTATCCGGGAGACACGAACTTCGGACAGATGCCGCCCTGCTTCTTAACCATCAGCGTTAATTTACGCTCGATCGTTTTTTCTCTCATAGTGTTTTCTCCTGTTTGGATTTATGGTCTGGGTTAACCTCGTTGAAGGTCATTTACAAGACTTTTTCTTATGGATTTTTATGAAAAATTCCCCTAAGAGACTTTTTGTATTTGACCTTAATCGAGGTTAACCCAATGGTCTGTCAGCTGAGAAAATCCTCACTGTCCATATCGTCCGGTTTCAGCCGCACACCCTTGATAAAACGCTTGTTTTTGACCTTGATACGTTCGAAGCCTGTACCCTCAAGAGCAGTATAGAAGTCGGCGGTGCTGCGGACATACTCGTTGGTATCTACACAATAGTTGCGGTATGCCTGGTACAGCGCATTGGAACTCTCTCTGTAGCTGTTGCCGACCTCGCACCTCTCATCGAGAAAGTTGCCGAACCAGTCGTTTTGCGCGCGGTAATCATCGATAGCTTTCTGCACGGTAGCCGGAACCGGGAATTTGTAGTCCAGGTCAATGACTTTCTTTGCACCTTCGATGACCCAAGCAAGAATGCTCTCGCCAGCGTTTTGGTAGAGGTAGTCGCCGTAGTTTTTGATATCGATCTTGCCCTCAATCTTGGCATTGAACGGGATAACGATCAGACGGCGCCAGGTGCCGTCGTCGGATGCACTGACTTTCGGCAGATGGTTGGTGTACAGTACCAGACTGTGGCTGGGTGAAAAGCTGAAGGGGTCCTTATATTTCTTTTCCGCAAAAATATCATCCACGGAGCAGAGCTGCTTGACGGTGGAATCGTTCAGCCGAGCGCCTTCCTGCATCTCGGCGGAAATGAGCAGACGCTTACCCTTGACCTCGGCCATTTCCGGCTTCACATTGCGGCGGCACC
>ENA-OPNW01001708-OPNW01001708.1-human-gut-metagenome-genome-assembly--contig:-NODE-1708-length-10514-cov-17.009274_pt1 | contig 10514 bp, 17 predicted proteins | sample MGYA00241540_ERZ501777 | MGnify/ENA primary metagenome ERZ501777 (study PRJEB25962, sample SAMEA2042615) | human gut metagenome | biome: human gut; feature: human-associated habitat; material: faeces...
GGGCTTATTTGTGCGGTGTCGGCTAAAGCCGTCCGCTTTGCGCCGCCTAACGGACTCAAGGAACTCGTTTTTCTTCGGGCAGGGGGCTTGCAGCTCCCCCGCGCTCAGAAAAAACGATAGACAGATACCCCCTAAAGATGGCTGCTTAAATGAATTTTCCGCTTGCAGCGGAAATGGCAAACTGATCATAACTCGCCAAAAATTTGCGATATGCGTTTATGATTATCGCAAGCGATAATCACGCATATCGCAGGTTAACCCCCTTCGCCCCCGTAATTCGGGGGCACAAATGCATTTTTGGCGCATTGTCCCCCCGCCGCCCCGCCCATGGGCGCAGTCGGTAGCCCCTGCGGGATGGCAAGGGCGGGTCCCACGGCAAAGCCGCCCGCCCTGCCACTCCGCAGGGGCTGCCGCCCGCACCCATACCCGTGCGCCCTCCCCCCAGGGGGCGGGCTCCCAACAGATTGGAGCAATCAAATATTTCAATTTTTCGTGCAGGGAACCTTGGGCATGCAGCCCAAGAACCCCTGCATTCAAAATTGAAAGAAGACATTTAGACTATTGCCGGGGCTGAATGGGGATATGAAGATAAAAAGAAAAAATTATTTTTTCATAGGTAGGGTCATTTTTTGAATTTTTTCTTTTTATGATATATCAAAGAAACAATTTCGAGAACATAAGAAAAGAGAAAATTTTCTATATTTGGTGGGTGGAATAATAGAGCCTGGAGCATTCAGAGAAGTATATACTTTTTAACATAAGTGTTAACTAAAAGTATATACTTTTAACTTAAAAAATTTGATGGTATCGGAAAAAAGTCGTACCTTTGCAGCAGAGGAAGGGGGGTGGCAGTCATCCCTTAACTCTTAACGCTATCGTTATGAATCTTATGCAGTTGTTTAAATTGGAAGCTTGTTTGAACGGTTATTCAGCAAATTTCTATCACACTGAAATCGAATATGAAACAAGATTCAGTGTTGTTTTTCAAGAATCCAAGACCGTTGGATTAAATGAGTTACAAATAAAAGGCTCATTTATTGTAATCTTCGCAGAGGATAAGGTGGAACAGAATTACATTATGGACTCTATTTTGCATAGTGTACCCGACATCAAGTATTCCGCACTCATCATAACAGATGAGAACATAGGAGGAGATTACAGAATCATAATCAAGGTTGAAGAATATAAATAAAGGTAACGAGGGGCTAACCACCCCTCATAACAATGCTATCGTTTTATGATTACCGAATACATTAATTACCTAGTATATACTAGAGGATTCTCAATGAATACCGCTAGACAATATGAGACATCTTTACGCTCATTTGCCAAGGCAAATGACGGTCGTAGATGGTCCGATATTAAGGCTGATGATATAGTTATCTATCTCGCTAATAAAAAGGCAGCAGGGGCGAGCAATAACACCATCATAGCTAATATATCAGCAATCCGAGGTCTTTATAATTGGATGATGATACAATATAAGCTAGCTGAGAATCCAGCCAAATATCTTGTATCACCCAAAAAAGATAAGATTATCCCTCATACCATCAATGCCGAGGACATCATCAAGGCAGTGGAGCAGGAGCCACGAAAAGACATCAAGCTAGCTATAATGATGATGGCATCTATGGGGCTAAGAGTTTCAGAGACAAGAAACCTCAAATACGAGGACATCAATCTAAGCACCGCCCAAGCGATTGTGATGGGTAAGGGCAGAAAGGAAAGATGTATCTATTTACCATCTTACGTTATCGAAATGCTTAAGGCTACAGGTAAAAAGGAGGGAGCCATCTTTAAAAGATGGGATGATAGAGGTTTCCGCTATGCCATCTATGCCGCATTTAAGCGTATCGGAGTTGAAGCCAGCCCCCATCAGTTGAGACACTCATTTGCCACTAGAGCCATTAACGAGGGAATGAGGTTAGATGTATTGCGTGAGATACTCGGACATACCTCAATAGCAACAACGCAAATATATCTGCATACTAGTAATGCAGTAATGCAGAAAGAATATAATAGAGTTATTAATTAATCATTTCAGCCCTAGGCGCATCACGGTTAAGCGCATATAATATGTATCAAAGTGATATTATATCAGCTAATAAGGTGGCTGATGGTGCTTACCAAATTATCAACGACAGAATGAGCGAGGGGATATGTGAACTTATAGATATAGCTTATCCTAATCATGATGGAGTGCAGGAACCCGATGTTATTGCAGATATGATGATGTTGAGAGATACTTTGCAAAGCTTGTCTAAGGCTTGCGATATTTGGACTAAGCAGTTAACAGAGGTAATACAATTAGATGGAGAAAATCAATAATAAGGTAACGAGGGGCTAACCACCCCTCATAATGCTATCGTTAAAATGAAAAAAGAAACCTATCACGAGGATGAGTGGTTTTTCCGCTTCCTCAATCTGTTTTTGACTCACGCTTTCTACTGGGTCATTATCGCATTAATGATTAAATGGTATTTGGTGTATGGCTAAGATGAATTTAAAATTGATGAACGCATTGAGAGCAACCCTTAATCGGGTTGCTTCCCTGCATCCAGATGGTGTACTCATGTACGGAATAAACCACATTAGTAAGCAAACCTTTTGCCATCTCATCAATCTTGAAAGAAACCTCCTTAAACTATTATCTTGCACTCGCATAGATATAAGAGGAATAGGCAACTATCCCAAGGTAGAGGGTGAAATGGTTGAGTGGATAAAGAAGCATATTAGAACCCCATCCGGGGAATCATTTTGCAACAATCTCCTGGCTCCTGGGAATTGGCTCAAATACAATATAGCAGGAGACCTGCATTTGTTACACCTGGGTATAGCTGAAAAGGAGTATTGGATGATCCTCAAGGAGGAACATCTTAGATATTTTAGGAATTTGGCATTTAACAATTAAGCCCTAGGCATCACGGATAAGCCAATCAGATGAAAACGAATGATATTACATTATCACCCTATAAAGGTGTATGGGTGGAATTTTTCCCTAACAAGGGATTTGTAACACTCCACGACCAAAAGGCATTGGGAGCATTTTTCCCTTCTGCACGTCTTAAGACGTATAGAAAGCCATTCCCATCAAAGGCATCCGCCTTATCATTTATACGCACCTTCTCCAAGAAGTTAGATAAATGTTATACTTGCCTTATCTCAACGGATAAGCAATATGGTATGGCTAAAGAATCTGAGAATTATGCAATACCATATACTGAAAAGCAGAAAGCGGAAAAGTACTTTTTAAATAGTAACCCTATCACCAATATATTAAATGATATTGAAGATAATGGAGGATTTGATAATTTCAATAATTGGAATAAAATAGAAACCGCCACTTGGGTCAAGTCTAATTATTATTGTAGCAAAACTATTGCTGCAAAGGTTGCAGCAATCATAATGTTTGGATATAGAAATGTATGACTTTCGGGCACCCAACAAAACACAACTCATCATATACATTATAATAATGAGTATAGTTACCATCCTTATTAAATATATAAGCGTATGAAACAGATAAATCAAAAGGCAATATCAGCCAAAGTTGATGTTGAAGTATTCGCAGAAATGGAGCTCTTTTGCAAGCTCAACAATATGAAGCGCAATCGACTTATTAATCTTGCGCTCAATGAATATATGAGTAATCATAAGGTATAAGGGTGGCGGCTTCCGCCGCCATCCCTCGGACCACCATCAACCCAGACCGCCATCCCTTTCGGGGTGGCGGTTTTATTGTCTTAAATAAGTTAACCACAATTAATAAAAGTTAAAGTTAATATGTTAAAATGTAAAAGAATAATAAATAATCGCTATGAAATGGCAGGTAATTCCGAAGTAAGTCGCCTTTACCTCCGAATCAAAACTATTTCGTACCTTTGCCCACGTTGAAATCCGCCCTCCTGGGTACGGGTACCCCCGGCAGGATACGGCATACATAGGCACCCACATATCTTTGAGTTATTATGGCTAAATCTAAAGGCTTCTTTGGAATCCGTAGTGGTTCCACCAAAAACTTCACCTTTTCCGAACTGCACGGAGAGCAGATTACTAAGGAACGAGTAACAAGAGTGAAGAACCCTCGCACAATCTCCCAGATGAGACAGCGCATGCTGATGGCAACTATCGGCGCCGCTTACTCCTATCTTAAGGCTATTACCGACCATTCGTTCGAAGGTAAGACGGTTGGTCAGCAGTGTATGAGCGAGTTTATGCGACTGAACCTTAACAAGTTCCGTGAGGTATCACAGAATAGCAAGGCTGCCTATGCTTTTAACGCATACGGTGACAAACTTATCAACCCTATGCGCTATATCGTTGCAAAGGGTAGTCTTCCAGCTATGCCTTTCGTCATCAACGCTAGCAATCAGATTGCGTTGACTTACAACATTGCGGACGCATCAACCGCTGAAAAAGTGTACGATGCAATGGGCATCAAGAAAGGTGATATGGTCACATTCGTTTGGGTTGTCGGTAACGCATCCCTGGTTACAGGAGTTTTCAAATACACACCTAGACAGCTGAATATTGTACGTCTAAAGGCTGACAAGGCAGGTGCCATTGCAAACCCTCACGATGCGTTCAGCTTCGAAAGCAACCACGCAGACCTTGACATTAACATCAATCTGAGTTCTGGTGTGCTCAAGCTTTCTTCCACTGAAGCTAATATCGGCGCAGTCATCCTTAGCCGTCAGGAAGCCGGTACTTGGTTGCGCTCTAATGCTACTATGGTAGGTAACAAATCTATCATTGAAGGCGTTACAGTTGGCAATCAGCTGGCAACATATCCTATCGAGAGTGAACTCATCTTGAACGGTGGTGAAATGGCTAATGAACCAACCGTGGCTACATTGCCTACTCCTCAGTTGTCATTGAATGCTCAGAGCGTTAGCATTTCTGCTAAGGGTGGCACGGTTGCTTCTCCTACCTTGTCCGGCGCACCTTCGGGCGCAGCAGTTACATATTCAAGCGATAATACATCAATCGCTACCGTCAACTCATCAACTGGACAGATTACCGCAGTTGGCAATGGTACTGCAAACATTACAATTAATGTTGCAGGCACTGATACCACAAATCCTGCTTCTATCTCATTCAATGTTGTCGTGAGCGGTCAAGATAAGGATGGCAATACGGGCGGTTCTGGTTCCGGCTCTCTCCCAGGTGGTGACGGCGATAACGTCGAATTGTAGTTTTGTTAAGTGCATCGATTATAAATAATTGGGGTGGCATATATTGCCATCCCTTTTTTGTAACTTAAAGAAATGGGCAGGGACACAAAAGACAAGGTAGAATATAGTTCCGGTGTCTGTTGCGTAGCTAGTGCAATAGCTATCGGAATTTGTTCTATAGTAGTTTCAGAACATCACGATATAGCCGCTGGTGTACTGATATTTGTCGCACAACTATTAATATTCGCGGCTAGTGTATTTCACCTAAATTATAAACTCGGTAGCTATGGGCAGACAGACAACGACAACAAACACGGAGATTAAGAGTGAGTTTTTCACCCTTGCAGAACTAACTAGAAGTGAAACGGCAGCTAGACACAAGATTGATAATACTCCAACAAAAGCTATCATTGATAACTTGCAATACGGTGTAGATATGGTCCTAGATCCTCTAAGAAGATTATACCGCAAACCAATCAAAATTAACTCAGCCTACCGTTCCCCTCAACTTAACAAACTGGTGGGTGGTGTCCCCAACTCCTGGCACCAAGATGGCAACGCTGCAGACATACATATATCTTCAGCGGAAGAGGCGAAGATACTATTTTCCTATCTGCAAAAGCTTCCATCAGTGGACACGGTACTATTCGAGCACTCAAAATCCGCTCAATGGTTACACGTTCAATGGAACAGAACACGCACTCCTAGACATCATTACAATTTTAATTTCCGAGCCTAATGAAAAAGATAGTTTATTCCCTTATAATGATAATAATGCTGATTTCTTGCGCTACTAAGAAACAGATAACTTCAAGCACAACAACAGCAGACATTATCAAAGATTCTGCATCCCAAGAGAAGAATATCTCAGAAGATTTGCAGATAGAATGGTTCCTAGATGGTGAAGAAGCTTCCGGAATCGCTGATTCCTCCGGAATCCCAAGATGGCTGAAACCCATCCTCCCATCAACAGACAAACCACCCAAAAAAGGTAAGATTAAAATAAGCATTTCGAAGCATTTCTCTTCCTCCTCTCAGCAAACCAAAGTCAAAAAATCGGTGAAGAGCAAACAGAAAGAGAAAGCTAAAACGAAAGAAAGAGCCGAGAAAAGTGTTAAATCACAAAATCGGAATTGGCTCATTATTTCGATTATTATAATTATATTAGGATTTTTAGTTAAATTTGTGTTGCAGCACAAAAATCTCGCCGAAAATGCTTGGCGCAAAGTGAAGAAATCTCTATCTTTGCACCAACCTTAAGAGCATAGGGGCAACGCTGAGGAGCGACCATCCGAACGGCTTAGGGTAAACGATAGCATGAGCACCGTGGACGATTTAAACCTCTCCACGGTGCTTTTTTGTTTTTATGGCAAAATGGCTCTGTTTAATATAACGTCCCTTATATACTATCGCTAGATGCAGTGTTCCTCAAAATGATAAATAGAATCGCTTATGAAGAAGTATTTTAAAGTAAAAATCGAAAAAAACATCGTTACATCAGATAGCGATGAGAATTATTTCGATGAGTATTTGATTAGAGAAGATGTTTATGCAGCCTGGGCAAAAGTCCAAAGAACATGTGGTTGGGAAGTAACGTATGAAGGCGCACTGCAACTGCAAGCTGAAAACTGCGATGTGTACCCGGTTGCTTTTCTGATTAGAGAAGTTGAATCATAAAAAAGAAAGCTTATGAGCAATATAACAGCAACAAACATTCGCAAAGTAATAGCGAAGAATGAAAGCGTCAGAGTAACAGACGTGGCAAGCCGATTATTCACGACCAATAAACAAGCAGTTAGAAGACTGATGAATAAAATGGTATGTAAGGGGCTATTGACTTGCGAAAAGTTCAAGTATATCGGTAATGCTGATATATGTGTGTACAGATTGAAATGACACGGTTCATGCTTCGTTTCCCCCGGAGTAAACCTAAGCCAGAGTTAAATAACTTATAAGTCCAAAAGACATGGAACTAAAAGAAATCGACATAGGACAAATAATCAGATACAACGGCATTCGGTTGATTGTCATTAAGGCAGTTCAAGGGTGCCGTGGATGTTACTTCAAAACCCGCAAATCCTGCAATGCTGAAATTGTTGGTGTGTGTTGTCCTCCATGGCGAAAGGATGCAGTTATCTTTCGCAAATATGATATAAACAAAAAAGAAAATCTCCATGGTAGAAAAAGTACTTAAAGTAAACATAACCATATCAGATGAAGGTGTAGTCTATGTAGATGGCATTACTGCTGATATGGAAGCATTAGATGAGACAATCGAGAATAATTCGGTACTCATAAATTGCTGCAGCAAAAACGGATATGACGTTATGTTCGAGAATTATAAAGCGTATCTCAATGATAGCGGAGCAACGGTAGCCGAAATTCACAAAAAGCTAGATTTCGTTAACTACCTCTATCAGAATCAATGCAATCTTGCAAAAGAAGCATTAGGAAGTGTATTAAAAGTTATTGAAGCGTCTAGCAAAATACTAGGCATTTCGATGGCTGAAACGTATCACAAAATTGTAGAACGCTTAAATTATTTAGAGCAAGATAAATAAATAGTAACATTTAAAACATATAGATTATGATTAAATTGGAAATCATTGGCAATCTTGGCGCAGATGCCGAGATTAAGCAGTACAACGGAAACAAGTTCGTTTCTTTTCGTGTTGCCCATACGGATAAATGGGTAGACCAACAAACAGGAGTTATCAGCACCCAAACAACTTGGGTTAGTTGTTCCCTTAATGGAGATGGCAAAGGCTTAACACCATTTCTCAAAAAAGGAACGAAAGTATATGTTAGGGGTATTCCTGGTTTTGTCGTTTACTCATCTCCAAAAACTCATAAGATGGAGACCGGAATAAATTTGTTTGTCCGTGAAGTAGAATTATGTGGCGGTCATCAAGAGCAGGACCAAAACAACACAAATCCAGCTCAAGCCCCTGCAAATACAGCAACACCCCCTGCAAATAAGAACGGAGATATGCCATTTTAAAGTGAAAATTATGATTGAGAATAAAATTGAGCGCATAACAAATGCAACGGTTAAAAGCTATATCCAAGACGGATATAAATTGCAGAATTACGAGTTTAATGAAATCTCTCAACTTGCTATATATCACATTAAACATAGCAATGGTAATCGAATAAAAATTGTTGGAGATACGATAGACAAAAAAATAGATGTATATCTCAACGATAAACTAAATAAGACGATAAGTCTATAGATAATAAAGAATAATTTATGCAGCAACTCATAACATCACCCAACAAAATCAAGTGCATTAACTTGGATTGGCTCTCGGTTTATTGCCTGGAGCCAAAAGGGTATGTTATGAATGCTGCATACTACAAAAAACTAGGATGGAGTGTTGAAGAGCGAGAATATGGAACACCACAATATCGGGAAAAATTCACGCTTATGAATGGCAGACACCCATTTCTAGAAATAGAACGGAACCCCTACTCTCTTAAACAAAATGGAGGAATCTTCGAGCCCGAATCTTGCCATATTAGGCTGGCCAACCGTACCCTATATCAGCCAAACCCAGTGCAGCAGTTAACGAACTTCATTATCAAATATGGCTATGAGTATAAGGGAATTTCAAGAGTTGATGTTTGTTGTGACCTTACCATATTCGATAATGGAATGAAACCACAAGATTTGGCAAACAAATACATGAAAGACAAAATTTGGAAAGTGCATCAATCAAAAATAGATGCGCACTCCTCAGATGGCGATGATAGTTGGAGAATCCCCATCGATTTAGGTGCCCATGGAAGAGAGACAAAGACCGGGCGAACATGGAACTCACTTAAATGGGGTAGCCCAAAATCAGCCCTTAGCACAAAACTCTATAATAAAACTCTCGAACTTGAGACCAACACGGGAAAATTCTACATCAAAGATACCTGGGTGAAGGCAGGATTGTGTGACTTGCAAAAGGTCAGATATGAATACCGTAACCCTAAAACAAAAGAGATTGAAATCCGAACAAAGCAGATATGCGTTGTTCCCGGTACCGCCGTAAATCAAGAGATACCAATCGAGGGCGCAAAAAAGATTGATGTGTGGAGGGTGGAGTTTTCAATGAACTCAGAGGGTAGAAAGTGGATAGACCTAGGAGATAATCATATCGTAGATTTATCCCTTAATGCCTTTGATAATTTGGATAGTCTTGCTGCAACTTTCTTCACTTGCTCAGAATGGCTTTTCTGCTTCATCTATGCCAAATGGATAACCAAAGGCGCAACAAGATTAAAAGAAAGGACGAATCGATGCAAGAAATTGCAGCTATTCAACACTAAATTCTTGCACTCACACTATAAGCCACAACGACAAACAGAGATGGAAGATCCTAGCCGAACTGAAAAGATAATGATGTATCGACTTATAGCAAAGAGTAAAGACAAAAATCTTTCTGAAGCATATAGGGAAGCCTGCCACCAAGTCGCACTCAACCTTTCAAAAGAACATGGCGAATGGTGGCTCCCAGATGCAGAAGATTATGGCAAACTCACTTGCAAAGATATTGAGCAAAAGAGAAGAGAAGAATATAGGGAAGACCATCCTCACTCAGTTGAAGAGTTTAGAAAATGGGCAGAAAGACAGTCTGAAATTACAGAAAGCTTCTCTAAAAACAATATCGACAGATATGTTAGCATAAGAAATAAGGTCAATGACGAAATAAAGAAGCAGATACAAAGATATGAGGATGAGATTGAGAAGTTAAATAGTAGAATTGAAAGAAATCAGATACGAACCGATAAAGATGTGAATGAACTTCACAACATTTTCGGAGACCCATTCTAAAGAGATAAAAGCAAAATCTGATATATTAATGAGTTAAGTCATAAAAAGTTCTTTAATTACAAATTGCGAAAACTACTTCGATAGGCTGGCACGTGATGTGTCAGCCTTTTTGGGGTTGCAAACTTCGATGAAATGGTACATGCTTCGTTACCCAGCGGAATAAACCTAAGTTATAAAATACAGAAATGGCTAAATAGCAGTGTTGGAGACCCCTAATCAGAATGCGCCCTCGGCGGTGCAGTAGCACCCCCCCGCCGTTGGAGTGCCAACTAATATTTCTGTAAATATGTGATATTCAGCTTGTAACCCACAATTTAAGGGTATATGCAAAACTGATACCCCAAAAGTAATACTATAGGACAAATAGATAGCATTACGAAACCACCCAAAAAGATGTTATACAACATATAGATAACGATAGCTAGAAACAAACAACAGATAGCCAACAGATAGATAGCTAGCAGACAATCTCCCCTCCGCCCCACCCTTGGGCGCAGTCGGTAGCCCCTGCAGTCCTGGGC
>ENA-OPNW01001711-OPNW01001711.1-human-gut-metagenome-genome-assembly--contig:-NODE-1711-length-10510-cov-2.811573_pt1 | contig 10510 bp, 5 predicted proteins | sample MGYA00241540_ERZ501777 | MGnify/ENA primary metagenome ERZ501777 (study PRJEB25962, sample SAMEA2042615) | human gut metagenome | biome: human gut; feature: human-associated habitat; material: faeces...
CCGGTGGTTATCCATCTAATCTCCACGACGAGATCAACAACTATAGCATCATTGCCGGTGTGGTAGCTCGAAGTGAGGAATTTGATATTATCCATGCTCACGACTGGCTGACTTTCCCTGCTGGTATTCATGCCAAGAAGGTGAGTGGTAAACCATTGTGCATTCACGTGCATGCTACCGATTTCGACCGTAGCCGTGGTAAGGTAAACCCTACTGTTTATTCCATCGAGAAGGATGGTATGGACAATGCTGACTGTATCATGTGTGTATCTGAGTTGACCCGACAGACGGTCATCAATCAGTATCACCAGGATCCACGCAAGTGCTTTGCTATGCACAATGCGGTATATCCATTGAAGCAGGAGTGGCAGGATATTCCTCGTCCTGATCATCAGGGCAAGGAGAAGGTGGTTACATTCTTGGGTCGTCTCACCATGCAAAAGGGACCTGAATATTTCGTTGAGGCTGCCAATATGGTGCTTCATCGTACCCGTAATGTGCGTTTCTGCATGGCTGGTTCAGGAGATATGATGGATCAGATGATTTATCTTGCAGCAGAGCGAGGTATTGCCGATCGTTTCCACTTCCCTGGTTTTATGCGAGGTAAGCAGGTGTATGAGTGCCTGAAGGATTCCGATGTCTATGTCATGCCTTCTGTGAGTGAACCTTTCGGTATCTCTCCTTTGGAGGCTATGCAGTGTGGCACACCTACCATCATTTCCAAGCAGAGTGGTTGCGGTGAGATTCTTACCAACTGCATCAAGGTAGATTACTGGGATATTCATGCCCTTGCAGATGCCATCTACAGTATCTGTCATAATGAGAGTCTTTTCAACTATCTTTCTGTGGAGGGCAAGAAGGAAGTTGACCAGATTACCTGGGAAAAGGTGGGTGCCCGCATCAGGGACTTATACCTTAAAACCTTAGGATGGAAGTAGGTTAAGTGAAGAGTGAAGAACGAAGAGCGAAGAACTCTTTGTCTTTGCTTGTCATAAAGTTAAACGTTCAAATATCAAGTTTCAAATTATGAAGACAATTTGTTTATATTTCGAGATACATCAGATTACCCATCTGAAACGCTACCGCTTCTTCGACATCGGTACTGATCATTATTACTATGATGATTACGAGAATGAGCGTTCTATCAGCGAGATAGCTGAGAAGTCATATATGCCAGCGCTCAATGCCCTGTTGGAGATGATCCATCAGAGTGACAAGTATTTCAAGGTAGCCTTTTCACTCTCAGGAGTCGGCATGGAACAGTTGGAAATGCATGCTCCTCAGGTATTGGAAAAATTGCAGGAACTGAATGCTACCGGTTGTGTAGAGTTCCTCGCAGAGCCATATTCTCATGGTCTTGCCTCTCTCGTCAATGAGGATAGCTTTGCCAAGGAGGTTAAGCGTCAGGCTTCCAAGATCAAGGAATATTTCGGTAAGGAGCCAACTGTGCTTCGCAATTCATCACTCATTTACAGCGATGATATTGGTTTGCAGGCTTCTCAGATGGGCTTCGAAGGTATGTTGACCGAAGGTGCCAAGCATGTATTGGGCTGGAAGTCTCCACACTATGTTTTTCATTGTCCGATAGCTCCAAATCTGAAGCTTTTGCTCCGTGATATCCGTTTGAGCGATGATATCTCTTTGCGTTTCAATAATAGTAGTTGGGATGGTTATCCACTTTTTGCTGATACCTATATCAATGAGATAGCAGCTTTGCCACAGGAAGAGCAGATTATCAATATCTTCATGGAACTGTCAGCCCTTGGTATTGCCCAGCCATTGTCCAGTAATATCCTCGAGTTCTTCAAGGCATTGCCAGAATGTGCACGCCAGAAGGGCATCACCTTCTCTACACCTTCAGAGATTTGCAAGAAGATGAAGTCTGTAGGCGAGTTGAATGTACCTGATACATTGAGTTGGGTGGATGAGGAGCGTGATGTCAGCACATGGCTCGGAAATCCGATGCAGCGTGAGGCTTTCAACAAACTCTATAGTGTAGCCGACCGTGTACGTATTGCCAATGATCCTCGTATCAATCAGGACTGGGATTACTTGCAGGCAAGCAATAACTTCCGTTTCATGACTACCAAGCCAAGTAATGTGGGGCTTGACCGTGGTATCTATTCAAGTCCATTTGATGCTTTCACAAATTACATGAACATTCTGGGCGACTTCCTCAACCGAGTAAACTCTCTCCATCCAGAGATGGACAATGAGCAGCTCGATAATTACATGACCAGTGTAACCAATATGGAGGAGGAGATAGAGATGAAGGATAAGGAAATCACCCGTCTCCAGGCTAAGTTGGACAAGATAGAAAAGGAAGTAGAGAAACTGCGTGAAGCACAGAAACCAGCCAAGGCTGCTACAAAGAAGACTGCTACAAAGAAGGCATCTGCCAAGACAGCAGCAAAACCTGCAGCCAAGAAAACTACTGATAAGTAGGAATGAGATTCTTCAGGAAATCCCTGAAGAAAAGAAATTATAAAACAAGAGTGTATCTTCTGGCTTTTTTAGAAGATACACTTTTTTTGAATATAAACGTATAAAAAGCGCTTCATCTGATGTAAAATGGGCGCTTTTTTATACACTTGTTCGTAAACGTTTACGTTATTTTGTGTATGTAATTGCATTGACCTTTTGAGTATTTTTCATATCTTTTCGGCATAACAAACCTACATAATAACTAAGGAGCCGCTTCATAATAACGGAACCAAGTCGTGATGAATAAGGTGAGTTTGTATGGAAACTGAATAAAAGCGAAATAAAGTTCAACTTAAAAACTTGAAATAATAATAATCTAAAACAGAAGTTTATGTATCAACAACTGAAACGTGTCAGTATGGCACTGGCTTTAGGCTCTGTTTTGTTTTGGTGCTTTTGCACAACAGAAAACAATCAAGGGTACAGTGAAGGATTCTAATGGCGAACCTATGATTGGCGTTAGTGTTGTTCCTGAAGGAATGGCAGGTTTAGGCTCTGTCACCGATTTGGATGGTAACTTTTCCATTAACGGAGTTAATCCATCTTCAGTTCTCAAATTTACCTATATCGGTTACAAGGAAAAGAAGGTAAAAGTAGGTGCCCAAAATTCCGTCGATATCGTGATGGAAGAAGATAACAATTCTCTGGATGAATTGGTTGTCATCGGCTATGGCGTAGTGAAGAAACGCGATTTGACAGGTTCTGTCGCTTCCATCAAGTCTGACGATCTTAAGAATGTGGCTTCATCTAATGCGATGCAGGCCATGCAGGCTAAGATTCCTGGCATGGACTTGCAGCAGTCAAGTGGTGAGTCTGGTTCTGGCGTAAGCATCAATCTCCGTGGTGCCCGTTCTATGTTGGCATCCAATAATCCGTTGATTCTTGTGGATGGAGTGGCTTATGGTTCTACGCTCGACCTTAATCCATCAGATATTGAGTCTATGGAGGTATTGAAGGATGCTTCTTCTACTGCTATCTATGGTACCCGTGGTGCCAATGGTGTTATCATCATTACTACTAAGCGTGGTAAGGCCGGTAAGACTTCAGTAGGATTCAATTTCTACAACTCTTTCAACAGTGCTACCAATGCAGCAAATTCTATGTACGGTGCAAAGGAAGTACAGCGCCTGATAGACAAGAGTGCTTATTCGACTTGGTATAAAGGTGCTGACAAGACTTTGGAGGCTTACAATACCGTGCTCGGCAGCATCACTCCTGAAAGTGTACTGACCAATAAACTGGATGACGGTACATCTACATTCGATATTTATAATGATGGTTCCTATACTGATTGGGGCGATTTGCTCTTGAAAAACAGTACATCTCAGAACTATGAAGTAAATGTAGCTGGTGGTAGTGAAAAAACCAATTTCAATATTTCCTTGGGTGCCATGTACGATCGTGGTTTGATGAAGAACGATCAGATGAGCCGCTACAATGGTAAGGTGAATATCGACCATCGTATCAATAAGGTTGTGAAGGTAGGATCCAGCTTACTCTTTACTTACAAAAACTGGAATCGTCGTAATTCCGGTGTTTACAACCAGGCTTTGAAGATGACCTCCATTACTCATCCATATTTGACAGATGGAAGCATCAATGCAACTCCAAACCCTTGGTATGCAGCCCACTGTTCTCCATTGCTGGATGATGTGGATGGTGCTTATCAGAATAATACAGAGTCAACCCGTTTCTTCGGCAATGCTTATGTGGAGGTTGCTCCTCTGAAGGGTCTGAACTTGCGCTCTATGTTTGCTGTAGATAGAAGCGACTCACGCAATGGCTTGTATCAGGACTATCAGAGTCAGCAGAGATACCAGTCTCCTTCTACCAGCTACATCCGTCAGATCAGAAATAACTCTACTGCGATTACATGGGATAATACCATCAATTACAATACTACGATAGCAGAGAAGCATGATTTGACAGCATTGCTTGGTCATGAGTTGACCCAGACAGTGACAGAAAGTTCTACCGTAGGCGGTGATGCAGGTGCTACTCATTATTATGAGAGCGGTTACAATGATCTGTCTAAGATCCTTTCTCCTGTGACAACTTCTACCTACGTCAAGACTTCCATGTTGTCATTCTTCGGTCGTTTGAACTATTCTTATGCCAGCAAGTATCTGTTGACCGCTTCACTTCGTGCTGATGGTTCATCTACTTTGGCAAAGGGTCACAAGTGGGGTTACTTCCCATCTGTAGCAGGTGGTTGGAGAATGATTGAGGAGAGTTGGTTGAAAGACCAGAAAGTTTTGAGCAACTTGAAACTTCGTGCTTCTTGGGGTATTTCCGGTAATGCAGCTATTGATGCTTATTCTACATTGACATCACTGAGTGCCAATACCTATTATTACTATTTAGGCAACACAGATGTATCTGGTAAGATTCCAAGCCAGTTGGGTAATCCTAACCTGACATGGGAGAAGACCTCATCATTCAACCTTGGTCTCGACTTCGGTTTCTTTGATGGACGTATCAGCGGTAGCATTGATTACTATTGGAACCATACCTACGATTTGTTGTTCTATAAGACAGCACCTGCATCATCATTCCCTACCGTTATCGACAATATCGGTAAGACAAAGGGACAGGGTCTTGAGATTTCTTTGATGACAGATATCATTCGTACCAAGGACTTCGACTGGACAGCCAACTGGTCTTATTCTCATTTCAAGGATGAGATTACTGAGTTGACAGGTGGAGTAGATAAGTACGTATCAGGTACCAAGGGCTTGTTCGTAGGCAATCGTGTAAACGCATTCTATGATTACAAGGTACTCGGTGAGTGGGGTATTGGTGAGTTCGACCAGTATGTAGAAGACTTTAAGGCAGCTAATGATGGCAAGAATCCAGATTGCACAGGTACCAAGGGCTATGGTACACCAGGTTCTCCAAAGATTTTGGATAAGGATGGTGATGGCAATATCACCTCTGATGACCGTGTACTCTACAATCAGGATCCTAACCATGTATTCGGTATGACCAATACATTCACCTATAAGGACTTCTCACTCTCAGTACAGTTGATGGCTCGTTTGGGCGGTTATATTTCATACGCAATGAATGAGCAGTTGAACTTTGAGTCTGCTAACTGGGGTGATGCTATCGATTATTGGACACCAACTAATACCGATGCAAAATTCCCTAACCCAGGTTTGGATACTAATTCCAGCAAGATATGGTCAACTTACAAGTCTGCGTTCACATACGAAAAGGCTGATTACTTCAAGATTAAGGATATCACCCTTTCTTATAATGTACCAGCTAAGTGGTTGCATACTATCGGTATGAATAAGGCTCGAGTATATTGCTCAATGAAGAACTTCATGACATGGAGTAAGATTGACAACTACGACCCAGAGCGTGGTGGTAGCATCTCATTCCCTATGCAGAAGCAGGTTGTAATCGGTCTTAATGTAGAATTCTAAAAACATCGAATCAATTATGAAAACAAAGATATTATTCATGGCAGCGGCATCTTCTATGATGTTGGGACTTACCTCTTGTTCTGATTTTCTGGAAGAAGAGAATAAAGTGGGTGAAACTGCCGGTTTGGCATATAAAACTCCTGCTGGTCTGGAAGGCCTTGTAGCAAACTGCTACACCTTTGCCCGTGGCTGGTATGGTAAGGAAGCAGGTTTAGGTTTAAGTGAAATGGGTACCGACCTCTTCTATTATGGTTATGATAACAAGCAGAAGAGCCTTTGCTCCTACAATTTCAATGCAGCAGCATTGGAAAACAATGTGGCTGATAACCCTTGTCTTGATAACTATTGGGAACTTTTCTATAGTGCTACAGATGTCTGCAACAATGCCATCAAGTATGTGAATGATGCAAACTTCTTGAGTGAGGATCTGAAGAACCGTTATCTGGGTGAGGCTCATTTCCTGAGAGCTTTCTATTACTTCCACATGGTTAACACCTGGGGAGCTATCCCATATAATTCAGAACCTGTAACAGCTCAGAATTTCAATCCTACCAGAATGCCAGAGAATGAAGTGTTCGGTAAGGTATTGGACGATTTGGATGAATCTATCGCTAAGTTTGAGGCTGCAGGTTACAAGACCAAGGCTGATGGACGTGCCAACTATTGGGCAGCTAAGGCTTTGAGATCAAGAGTATTGCTTTATGCAGCATCTTGGTTGGGTGGTCAGTTAGGTCAGACCGTCAAGGGTGGCAATTATGATGGTAAAGACAAGAATGATCTCTATACAGCTGCTCAGGCAGATGCAGAGGCTGTTATTGGTGCAAGCGATTATGCAAGTCTTGACAATAACTACAAGCATGTATGGACGATGGCTAATGAGAGCTATAATACCAATCAGGAGGCGCTCTTCGGTGTAACCTATTCTCAGGACATTAAGACCAATGCCAACTGCATTCCTTACCGTTATCGTTTGGAAGGTGGTAGTCCAATGCAGTACAATAGTTTGATTACCCGTACGGGTTATACTCGTGGTGGTAATGCCATGTTGTTGATGTTTGTTTCTATGTGGAACAATGGCGCTAACGACTTGGGTGGCAATGGTCAGAAAGATACACAGGTGTTCTGGCGTATAGCTGCTGGCAAGACAACCATCAAGAGTAAATCAACTGGTAAGAATGTAGAATGTGGTGCTGCTTATTCTCCATACGGACGTGGATTCACCCGCTACTTGCCTTCATTGCACTTGTGGAACCTGTTGGAGAAGCATAAAGCTACCGATCAGCGTTCAGAAGCAACCTTGCTTGATCACTATGATATAGCTTCACCTGATTTGGCTAAGAATTCAAAGAATTATCCAGAGTTGCAGGATACCGCTATTTACTATTGTCCAATGGATGGTGATTCTCCAGAGGGACAGGCTATGCAGGCTTGGGCAAAGAACAGATACCGTATCCAGTTTATGGCAGGTGGTGACATCCCTGTTTACACATCTATGGATGAGGCTACAGCCAAGCCAACAGAAGCAGCCGTGCCAACCTCAAAGGTTTATGGTGATAATCGTTACAACCTGTATAAGATTGCTGGTTGGTGCTCATACCCTGGCATCAAGAAGTTCTTGGATGATGTTTATGATCCAAACTACCCAACTCATGACATCTCCAGCCGTGATGCCATCGTGATGCGTATCCCAGAGATGTATCTCATCAAGGCAGAATGTCAGTTGGCTCTCGGTGATGGTGGTGCAGCCATGGCAACTATCAACCAGCTCCGTCAGGCGCGTGCTATCGAGGGTAAGGATAATACCTTGAGTGGTAATGCAACCATCGATACCATCCTTGAGGAGCGTGCAGTAGAGTTCTGCGGTGAGCAGATGCGCTGGTTTGATTTGAAGCGTACAGGTAAGCTTTACGAGTACGTGCAGAAGTATAATGCACAGGCAGCTGACAACCTGAAGGCTGATGTCAGCAAGCATTATCTCTATCGTCCAATCCCACAGAATGAGATTGACGCTGTTCAGAACTTCACCACAGAGGTGAACAGTACGACAGGTTTCTGGCAGAACCCAGGATACTAATAGATATTTTTGGTTAGAAACACACTAGTTTTGGGCGAGCATCATCGAGGGATGGTGCTCGCTTTCTTTATTCTTAGATTCTTTGCCATTTATCTTAGGATAGTTTGGCAAGTATCTTAGGATAGTTTTTAGTGTTTTACTCAAACAAAATCCCCCAGCCAAAATTGATTGGTTGGGGGACTTTGTTTGAGTGATATAGTGTTTTATATTACTTTGCAATATACTTTCTGTTGTTGTGGATATAAATACCCTTGTTGAGAGTCTGCAAATCGCTTGTAGAAGCGTTCTTGATTACCAGGCGACCGCTGAGGTCATAGACGTTGTTGTCCGCCTTGTTTTTATTATTTAATATGATGCCTGCTATAGAGTTGGTTGCTTCAGTATAAAGAGTAAATGCCAAAATGCATTGTTTTACTTTCGGTGTGAATGTCAACGTGTGTTCTACTGGTGAATTAAACTCCACTGTATAGTTCTTCACGCTCTTATCCTTTGGGAAGGCATAGGTTGATGCATCGTAGCTTGTACCATTAATCTCGCCGATATAGGCATCTGCATCAGAATAGTTGTTGCGACCCTCAATATCCATCTTGGTTATCTTTACTCCATCAGGAATAATGATGGTGTATTGGTTTGCACTGTACTTGATGTAGTTTGTACCAGACCCAATATCATATGTCTTTCCTTTTTCATTGCTGATGGCGAAACCATTGCTGAAAGAACCTGCTGTTTTATCAGTTAGGGTCTTTGAGTTCAAAGTGAAAGGACCTTTTGTATCTGTTATGGTAGAACCTGTAGTTGTAGCACCGCACTGATCATCCCATGTAGAATCAAACTTCTTGAGCCAGATAGAACCGCTGCTGACGGTAATCTTAGAGTTATTCTTGAATACGAGATTATCCACGAAACGGATGTCGATACCCTTCTTGGCTGATATCTGTACGTTGTCGAGTGTCACGTTCTTGATGTGGCTTTCTGGGCGACCAACAAAGAAGATAGCATTGCCATCGCAAACATCTGTAGTCTTTACATTCTGCAGATAAATACCATTATAGGTTGGGGTAGTGCCATCTACAGCTCTTGCGTTTGCCTTATCTACAGCAGGATCGCTATTGTAGTTCTTGTCGTAGAAGCAGTCGATAGAGAGTGGGTTCTTTACCTTGGTCATGGTGAAGTTAGTAAACTTCCAGTCTTCCTCACCACCGCCACGGAGAGTTACCTTGTTGGTTGTTTTATCTACATCTTGACCTGTCTTCATGCGGATGCCCGCAGTAGTACCGTTCATGGTTATGTTATCGAACCATACATGCTTGATGTTGTTGGTGAAGCTGCCGATAGAAGCTCCATGTCCAGTTCCGAAGTAGCAGTTCCATACATGGATATATTGTGCATCGTTGTCGCAAACGATATTGTCATCGCCGTTGCTGATGTTACAGTTGTAGATATTAACGTATGGACCCCAGATGGAGATTCCATCGGTGTTATGCGATGCCTTTCCCTTGCCAGCTTCAGATGAAGGTTCACTGATGGTTACATCATGGATGGTAGCATGGCTAGCCTTACCGCTGTTGCTGATGGTGATGTTTACACCCGGAGTATTCTGAATCTTGAAGTTGCGGAGCAGGAAGCGCTTGCCCTGCTCGAAGCGAATCATTGCACCAGGATTGAAGGTTTCACCATTCTCTCTAGCGAGCCACCAGCGTGCACCCTGACCGTCGATGACTGAAGTTTCACCTTCACCCTCGATAACAATGTCGGTAACGTTCTTACCCTTGTTCTTTCCGCCGATGAAGACAGTCTTATTATTTGGCGCCTTGCCATATTCCACGAGCTTCAGGGTAGCACCAGCGCAAAGGTGGAGTACTGTTTTTGACTTGATGCTGAGCACCTCGGTTGTACTTGTCATCTGGTCTGTGCTACCAAACATCCAGGTACCCGCAGGTATTACGACCATACCGCCAGTTGAAGGAACTGCATCAAGAGCTTTCTGAATAGCCTTGGTGTTATCTGCTGCCGATGTAGATGCACCATAGTTCATGATGTTAAACGTATTTGCTGGTGTGATGGCTGGCATTTGTGGTAATTCAACTGCTGTCCATCCTTCAGGAGTATTCTGGGCATTTTGCTCAGAAGTAATACCAGTAAAAGTCTGGGACTTGGCAATGCCTGGCAGAGCCAAGAGTGCTGAAAGCACGATAGTTTTGATGATTGATTTTCTCATTGTAATTTAGGTCTAAATTCTTATTTGTGGCAAAATTACAACTATTCTTTATAATATAAGGTATAATCATCTCAAAATAATACGAAAACGATTGCGTAGTAGAAAAAAAGTGCAACGCTCAAGTCGAACATTGCACTTTCTATGTGTTTATGAATTTAACTTTTTGATTTCCTCTATAGATAATCCTGTAGATTGGGAAATGATGTCTATTGGTGTATTTAAAGCAAGAAGTTTGAGGGCGATTTCTTTGGTCTTTTCTTTTTTTCCTTCAGCTCTTCCTTCAGCTCTTCCTTCAGCTCTTCC
>ENA-OPNW01001716-OPNW01001716.1-human-gut-metagenome-genome-assembly--contig:-NODE-1716-length-10498-cov-3.700086_pt1 | contig 10498 bp, 4 predicted proteins | sample MGYA00241540_ERZ501777 | MGnify/ENA primary metagenome ERZ501777 (study PRJEB25962, sample SAMEA2042615) | human gut metagenome | biome: human gut; feature: human-associated habitat; material: faeces...
TGCTGTGGATGGCTGGCATTGAGATGCTGGCTATGAAATGAAAGTCCATGGCTTGGCCTATCATAATAAGAAAGACGTTTGCTTTACGTTTTCTTCTGTTCAATTGAAACGTAGGAAATTTCAAAGGGTGTTCAGATGAAGACAGCGGTGGGCGTCTACCCCATCGTGTATATTTACACTATGGCATAGGTGTACCCTTTTCATTCGTATGGAGAGGGTGCATCCTGTGCCGTACACAAAATATATACCTATTGGCGTAGGCTTCTATTGCTTCTTATCTTTGACACCCAGGGCTCTTCCTACGGCCTCAATTGACAAGGATATTGATAGCAATATGATTCCTGCGCCTTTTCTTTGTAAATGATTGTGTGTAAGTGATATAGAAGTAATTGATTCTACTTAGGGAGTCGGGTAGATTAGAAATGAAAATCGACCTAAGTATGATCATCGACAACAAACAAGATAGAGATCCTAATGACGGAATTAACACCACGACAGTTTGGGATTACATGAAGTACTATACCGACCCAGAGAAGAACAGGGAAGGTGTACTCGATATAGTGACGGGATTCTTTTCGGTAACAGGTCTGGAACTGTTGGGTAAGCACTTCTCGCCCAACAATGAGTATCGTATGGTGCTGGCTCAGATGGTTGCCGACGATCAGTTCCAAGACCATATCCTCGACTTGCTCAATGATGACTGTGGCATAGAGAATGTACTCCATCTGAGTGATGCCGCCAAGAATGCCCTTGAGTTCCTGCGCCGTGACAAGGTGCATGTCAAGGCAATTATCAATGCCTTTTGCCATGCCAAACTCTATCTCTTTAAGGATAATCATGACCCTGCCCACAACTATTATGTGCAGGGCAGTAGCAATTTGACTTATGCGGGCTTGGGATATACTCCTTCCTCTAATGTGGAGCTGAACCTTGCCGACACAGGCAACTCCGATACCTACCGTTCTCTCCGTTCCTGGTTTGAGGAACAGTGGACTTCGGTAGCAAAAGAAAAAATGCCAGAGGATAGAGAGAAACCTAAGGGAGCGCAAATAGATGTGAAACAATACTTTATCCAAGAGATAGAGAAAATTTTCCGCAAATATACACCAGAGGAAATCTATTATAAGATACTCTTCGAGTTGTTCAATTCCGACCTCGACTTGGATGGCGGCATTGAACACCGACAGGATATGCAGCTTTTGCAGACCAGTGTGATTTGGAACACGCTTTTCAATTACCAGCAGAAGGGTGTCATCTCTCTGATAAAAATGCTCCGTAAGTATAATGGAGCTATCCTTGCCGATGCTGTGGGTCTTGGTAAAACCTTCTCTGCATTGGCTGTCATCAAATATTTCCAGACTCAGAATTATCTTACAGTCTTGCTCTGTCCAAAGAAGTTGGAGCAAAACTGGGACCAGTATCTCCGCCGTCGCAACTCCCGTTTCGAGAAGGATGAGTTCGACTATATCGTCCGTTTCCATACCGATATGCAGAACGACCGTATGGAGGAGCGATACACCGATGCCAAGTTGAGCTATCTTCAGACGAGAAAGAAGATTCTGGTTGTGATAGACGAGAGCCACAATCTGCGCAATGAGAAATCTGGCAGATATCAGGAGTTGATGGCGAAACTTATCCAAAATAAGGAGGGACAGGAAAACAGGGATGTAAAAGTCCTGATGCTCTCAGCTACTCCTATCAACACCGGCTTGAACGATGTGAAGGGACAGTTCAACCTCATCGGTCATGGCAAGGATGATGCTTTCGACAATGATGACTTCGGTGTGGAATCGCTTACCAACCTTTTCAAGGATGCGCAGACCAAATATACCCAGTGGTGCAACAATCCCGACAGAACCATCGGTGGATTCATCGCCACCTTGCCTCCTAAGTTCTTCAATCTGACAGACAAGCTTATCGTGGCTCGTACACGAAAGTTGATTGAGAAGACTTTGGGCGAAGACTTGGGCTTCCCAGACAAGGAGAAGCCTGTCAATATCTATCAGGGCGTGGAGCATCTAGGCAAGCTGCAAACCACGGAAGAAATTTATCAGAAGTTCGATGAACTTAGCCTTACCGCCTATCAGCCAAGTCTTTATCTCGAAGTGAATAAGAAAAAGGCTCGAAAGGGAGCGGCTAAGGATTGGGATGACAACGTAAACCGCGAACGTTTTCTGGTCAAGATGATGGGTGTCTTGTTTATGAAGCGTCTGGAAAGTTCCTGGTATTCTTGCATGACTACGGTGAAGAAGGTACTCGATGTGCATGAAAGCACCTTGCAACTTGCTTTGGAGTTCAAGGAAAAAGGTGGCAATGGAGCTATCTCTACTGGTGGAGGAGAAGGTAATGCAGATTTTGATGATGAGGAAATCGATGACCTGATGGACGAGGCTTATTCCCTCCGTAAGGGAACCATAAAACTTTCGGATATGCAGAACTTGGGTGGTTTCATCCGAAATCTGCAGATGGATGTCAATAAATTGAAGGAAATCTACAAGAACTTCGAGGCTTTTGCTGCTGACTATGAGGCTGGCAAGGAGAAAGACTTGAAGTTGGAAGAACTTGTGAGAATTCTCAACGAGAAGAAGAAAACCAAAAACAAGAAGGTCGTTATCTTCACCGCCTTTGCCGATACCGCTCAGTTTATCTTCGATGAGTTGAAGAAGCGAGGTTTCTCTCGCATGGCTTCTGCTTCGGGACAGAATGTCTTTACCACAGGTACTCACAGTACCAAGAACTTCACCGCAGTGCTTGAAAGTTTTGCGCCTTATAGCAAGCTCTACAAGGAGAAAGACTGGAGCGGCATGTATGCTGATGCCCGACTAGATAGAGCCAAATATTATAATGATGAGAAGCAACGTTGGAATGTAAGTTACGAGAAGTGGCTGGAGCTGATAGCGCAATATGATACAAAGACCTTGGAGCAGGTAAATGATGGCATAGATATCCTGATAGCCACCGACTGCCTGTCGGAAGGTCAGAATCTGCAAGATGCTGATACGCAGGTTAACTTTGATATCCATTGGAATCCGGTTCGTCTCATCCAGCGTTTCGGTCGTATCGACCGTATCGGTTCGCCTAACAAGGTGATCCGTTGTGTTAACTTCTGGCCAGCCAAATCGTTTGAGGATTATCTTCATTTGGAGACCCGCATACAGAATCGTATGTCGTTGATGAAACTGGTGGATACCGAGACTCAGGAACTTGATGAGAAGTTCAAGAAGATGGTAGAGGACAATCCTCTGCAAGACAAGAATGCCGACCGTCTGCTGGAGGAACTCCAGAACAACAGCATCTCCGATATAGAGTCGCCAAAGACCTTGTCGCTCAAGGATTTCTCCTTTGAGACCTATCGCCAGGACTTGCTCGATTTCCTCGACAAGAACCGGGATGTGTTCCGTCGTATGCCGAATGGTATCTTCTCTGGTTTCCGCTTCGACGATACCCTCTTTGAGAAGATACCTGAGAGTCTGGTTGCCGTGGTAGGCTATCCCCACAGAAAGCAGGGCAGCAATAAACCATATACCGAGCTATATCTGATGTGTCAGCCGGTGGATACTCATCTTCCTGCCACTTATCAGGAACTGAATAGAGCCGAGATTCTGGAGTTCCTGAGAACCAACAAAAATCAGGAGCGGTATGTGCCAGACTGGATAGAAAGCAATGACAACGAACGAATCAGCAAGCTTTCGGGAATATTGAAGGAGTGGATGAAAAGTAAGGTGCCACAGCAGGCTACCTCAATCATCCTCGACATAGCGAAGTCGCACAAGGCAGGTGGCTTGTTTGCTAACCCGAAAAAGAGAGATGCTAAGGGTAAGTTGTTGGAAGAGAAATTCAAGATAGAGAACTTCGACTTGATAGTTTGGGAATATGTTAGTAAAAAATAAGAAATATGGAAAAGATATTGCGACTCTTTAAAGAGTCTTCATTATATGATGCTTGCTTGCAGATGCTGAATCATCTGCAGGTTTCGGTGAATGAAGTCACCCGTGAACCTATACCTTTCGTGGATTTGTATCAGGGAGCTTATTCTGTCACCTTGCCTATCGCTTTGAGAGAAGTGGTGGACAAGTTGGCTTCCACCTATTATATAGGTAATATTGATGAGGCTACCCTTGCTGGTCATGGCAAGGGAATGAGTATTGATGAGGTGAATGCCGAAACCCAAGAAGGCAAGTATGACGGCATGATGGTGTTTGCCGTAGATGTGAAGGAAGGCATGGAACTTACCCGACAGGAGAGTACCATCTTGACTCGTGGCTTCAACCGCATCGCTTCAGCTCAGCCTGTCATCTTGTTTATCCGTCAGGGAAAATACCTGTCACTTTCTACTTGCGAGCGAATGAAGTATTCGCAGGAGTGGCGCAATGGAGGTAGCGAGAAGTTGGGAAAGGTAAGCATCCTCCGCAATATCAATTGCGAGCATCCACACCGTGGACATCTTGATATCTTAGAGGCGTTGGGCGACAAGACTTATCCTTCGTTCGAGCAACTGTACAAGCATTGGATGGAGGTGTTCTCAAACGAGCTGCTTACCAAGAAATTTTATAGTGAACTGAGCGATTGGTATGCTTGGGCGGTGCAGGTGGCTCGTTTTCCTAATGCCTTGTGTACCAATGAGGATGACGAGAGATTCAATCATGAGGCTTGCATCCGATTGATTACCCGTTTGATTTTCGTCTGGTTCTTGAAGCAGAAGCATTTGATTCCAAATGAATTCTTTGATGAGAATTACATTCGGGAGCATTTTATAGAGAACTTCGACCCACACGACCGCAAGAGTCTTCTGTACGATACGGAGAAAAGTAAATATTACAGGTTGATATTGCAGAACCTCTTCTTTGCCATGCTCAATCGTCCGATTGTAGCTGAGGGCAAGGATGAGGCAAACAATCGTCGTTTCCGTGCCAAGGTTGTAAAGGGTGGCAAGAACTGGGATTTTAATGTGAACAATCTGATGCGCTATGAAGGCGACTTTATGCCTGGTGGTGCAGAGGAGTTCTTGCGCCTTGCCAATAGCAACGTGCCTTTCCTGAATGGTGGCTTGTTTGAGTGCTTGGATGACAAGATCAACAGAATATACTATGATGGTTTCTCTGAGAATGAAAGGTCGTTGTCGCAATTGTTTCTTCCTGATTATCTGTTCTTTGGTGATGAGGTTGGTGCGAGCATCGACCTGTCAAAATGGTATGGAGACAAGAAAAAGAAGAATGTTTCAGCGCAGGGCATCATCGACATCTTGCGTCATTATTGCTTTACGGTAGAGGAGAATACGCCTTACGACCAGGAGGTGAGTCTCGATCCTGAGTTGCTGGGAAAGGCATTCGAGAATTTGTTGGCTGCTTATAATCCGGAGACACAGACTTCGGCTCGTAAGCAGACGGGTTCTTTCTATACTCCTCGTGAGATTGTGCAATATATGGTGAACGAGAGCTTGGTGGCTCATCTCAAGCGAGTTTGTGGAGAACAGGATGAGGCTTTGTATCGCCAGCTCTTGAGCTATTCCACGGAAGATGTTTCTGTGACTGAAGAGCAGAGTCATAACATCATGAATGCACTTTATCATTGTCGTGTACTCGACCCAGCTTGTGGCTCGGGTGCATTTCCTATGGGCATACTTCAGCAGATGGTTCATGTGCTGAAGCGTATTGACCCAACAAATGAGAAGTGGAAGGATTTTATGATAGACCGTGCCATCAGTCAGAGTAAACAAGCCTTTGCCGTAGATAGTGAGACGGAGCGTAGGGAGCGTTTGGCGGACATCGAAAGTGCATTCAATCAGAGTGTGAACGACCCGGATTATGCCCGAAAACTCTATCTTATAGAGCATTGTATCTATGGTGTGGATATTCAGCCGATTGCTACTCAGATAAGTAAGTTGCGTTTCTTTATTTCCTTGGTTGTTGATCAGCGACCAACGGATGATGCTACCCATAACTTTGGTATCCGTCCGTTGCCTAACTTGGAGGCTAAGTTTGTGTCTGCTAATACGTTGATACCTGTGGAATACGATAGTTGTTTGGTGGATAGTGCACCTGATATTATCAAGTATAAGGAACTGTTGAAGGAATTGAACCACAAGATCTTCTTGGCTCGTCGCAATATCGACAAACAGAATTTGAAGAAGCAAATCAAGGAAACCCGTAAGGCTTTGGCTGATGCCATCGAAGAGACAGGTTTTGTTTCTCATGGTGCAGCCCAGCAGTTGGCAGATTGGGATATGTTCGACCAAAATACCTCTTCTTCTTTCTTTGACCCAGAATGGATGTTCGGGGTTAAGGGAGGGTTTGATATTGTCATTGCTAATCCACCGTATGTACTTATATCTTCTTCCCAATACAAAAAGTTATACGAAAAGTGTTTTTTATGGCAAGAAGGTAAAATCGATTTGTACCGTTTATTTATTGAAAAGTCATTAAAATGTTTGTTGGATAAATCTGGCGTTATGATATTTATAACTCCTAATACATTCTTGACAATCCCTTCTTGTAAGAAGTTGAGAAAAAATGTACTTTTATTTTCAGATGTCCTGTTTATTGATAATTATGATACAACTGTGTTTGAATCCGCTTCAGTAAATACTATAGTTTTTGGGTTGTCAAGACACAAAAGTTCAGATAATATGATAAAAGTTTCTTTACATGAGAAGAATTTGTTTAAAACTTTTGGTATGGCGCAACGAGATATATCTGATGAAACAAATTATTCTTTTTTGATATTTGCGAATGATGAGAAGGGTAAACTGATGACCAAAATAAACCAAAATGGATTTCTTCCTTTGAATGCGTTGGATGTCTGCATGTGTTTAGGTGAGCAGCCTTATCATAACACAATTCATACACATGAGCAAATCCAGACAAAATTCTTGCATAGTAAGAAACAGTTAAACCAAAATTACATGAAAGAATTTGGTGGAAAGAATATTTTGCGCTATGGCATAAAGGAAAGAAACGATAATTGGCTAGACTATTCTGGTGAATTATATACTAAGCCGGATATGATATATTTTAGAGCCCCAAGAATTATTATTCGAGAAATTATTGGTGATCATTTGGTAGCAACATATACAGAAGAACTTTTTCTCGTAAATAAGTCTTGTTATATAATAGTAAGCAATAAAGATGATAAGGATTTCTTGAAATTCTTATTGGGGGTGCTTAATTCTTCTTTAATAGGCTTTTATGTTCAAAATCTAGGTGATAAGTCTAAGCAAAAATTATTCCCGAGAATAACGATGGGAACCTTAAAAAAAATACCAATTCCAACAAAGAATTTGGTGTTGCAAGGAAAAATCGTGTCAATGGTAGAGAAAGTACTTAATGACTATGATTCTTTTGGGGAGAACAAAATCGACTTCCTCGTCTATCACCTCTATGGCTTGACCTACGACGAAGTTCTCATCGTTGATCCTGATACTCCAATCACTCGTGAGGAGTATGAGGCATACAAAGGTGAATAATAAAAGAATGATAATATGAGCAAGATACAAGATTATTATGATTTTATAGATAAGTTCAAGGGCGACTTGAAGCCTCGTTTGCAGACAGAACTTGAACAGTTGGAAGATTCATTGATAGCAGAGGAAATCCTCCCTGCTATCAGCGAGTCGGTGGCTCCTGTGCTTGGTATCCTTCGCCGTCATCTCACTCTCGTCGTGGATTACGACCCAGAGGGAGGCATCACCGTGAAGACCACTCGTGGGAAGGTGGAGGTGGATGAACCAACGGCAAAGAAATATAAAATACCATCAACAAAGAAAGTGGTGAAAGTAGCGGAGGCAAAGCCGGTGAGTGGGGAAGAGCCAGAGCCAAACAAGCCTCAGAGAGCCAAGCGCAGTCCAAACACAGGTCTTTGTGTCTGGTTGCCTAACGGCGAATTTATCCAAGCCAAGAAGGCAAACCTCACGATGGTTGAGGCTGTGAAATGGGTTGGGGTAAAAGCTGTTGCTGCTCTTGGACTCCCTCATGATAGCGACTATCTCGTATCAAAGAAGGAGCATCCGAAATATGCTGGTGCGCAGCAATCTCTGCCCAACGGCTATCTCCTTAATACCCATTCCAGTACAATGACCAAGAAACAACAGTTGGAGAAAATCTCCAAGGCTTTAAACTTGGGTTGGAAAGTGGAGATTGTCAAGTAAGAAGAAACCTTGGGAGCCTTTGCTATTTATAAGTGGGTAATCCGAGGTTTTATTTTATTTTTCTTGCTCAAAAAGTTTGTTTTATCAATAATTATTCGTATCTTTGCAGCGTCAGTTCCCACCAAGCCTCTCAACGATGCTCAAATGCGTGGGGCTTTTTTATAATTTGAGCATGTCGAAGTACGTGGCTATAGTGTACTTGTTGTCATCGTTCCTATCAGAATCAAAACGATAAATATTCTTCCTAAAAGTGCATTATATGTTAGATTTCACTTTTTTGTTGATTTCTTCGATTTCTGCATGCAATTTCTTTCGGTTAGCTCTTCTCTGCTCAGGAGTCTAACTTTCCACTCGCTTCATTTCTTTAACGAAACGTTCTGCATCTTTACCCATTAGAATTGGGCTTTCTCTTATTGGTCTTGCCATATTCATATCCTCCTATTATTTTGATGCTTGTATATTTCTGTGACCTTTATCAGGTGTAATCACTTTATTGCTTAAACAAATCATCCATCGTTATCTCGCTCTGTATCATGCCGTATTGGGCATTTTTTGCCACACCATAGGTCGTAACGAAGGTGAGGTGCAGAGTCTTGCTGGTATCAGTGGCTTTTAGATAAAAATATGCTTGAACTGCGGTTTTATTTTTGCAGTGATATATTGTTAATAATCAGAAAAATGCTTGTTTTCTGAAATATTATCTGTATCTTTGTACATTAATTATTAAGAGTAAGATTATGGCATCAAAGAGATATCCTTTGGGAATACAAACGTTCTCCGAAATCGTGAAGGGGAATTACTTCTATGCTGACAAGACGGCTATCGTCTATCAGTTGGCTCATTATGCCAAGTTTCATTTTCTGAGTCGCCCACGTCGATTCGGAAAATCCTTGTTTGTATCTACTCTCAAGGCCTACTTTGAAGGTAAGAAAGAACTGTTCAAGGGACTTGCCATCGAACAGATGGAGAAGGAGTGGACGGCATATCCCGTCATCCACTTGGATCTGAGCTGTGGTAAGTATTATAGTTTGGAGAATACTAAAATCATATTAAATAATATCCTTAAAGTTGAAGAGCAGAAATATGGAATAGAAGTTCCAAAATCTGAGCGTGAAGGCTTTGGGGCTCGCTTTAGGGATATTTTGCTTGCAGCTACTGCTCAAACAGGGAAGCAAGTTGTCGTTCTCATCGACGAATATGACGCACCTATGCATGATTCTGTCTGTGACGAAGAGTTGCAGAAGACCATCCGCAATATCATGAGAGATTTCTTCAGCCCCTTGAAGCAGCAAGAGGGAAACATCCGCTTTGTATTCATCACAGGCATCTCCAAGTTTAGTCAGCTCAGTATCTTTAGTGAATTGAACAATCTCAAGATTCTCACGTTGAAGGATGAATACAGCAGCTGTTGTGGTATTACCAAGAGTGAATTGTCTCAGTATTTCCGTGAGGGTATTGAGGAGATGGCTGAACATAATGGGCTTACTTATGAGGAGACCTTAGAACAACTCAAGCTGCATTATGATGGCTACCACTTCAGTATCAATAGCGAGGATATCTTCAATCCTTACAGCATCATCAATGCTTTGGACGATAAGGAGTTTAATAGCTATTGGTTTACATCCGGAACGCCTACGTTCCTGGTAGAGTTGTTGCAGCAGAAGAATTTGGATATGCTCAATCTGGACGATTTATGGGTTAATGACGATCGTTTTGATACCCCTACAGAAAAGCTTACAGACCCGATTCCAGTTCTTTTCCAAAGTGGTTATCTTACCATTAAAGGATATGAGCGAAGAGGAAAATTGTATCATCTCTGTTTCCCAAATCAGGAAGTAAGACAAGGCTTCTCGAAAAGTCTCGTCAGGTATTATACTGCGCAAGACATGAACAGATATGATGCCATTGTGTATGCTTATTCCAAGAATGTGCTCATCAATGACGACATGGGAGCCTTTATGCCTCACTTGAAGGCATTCTATGATAAGTTCCCATATACGATTATCAACAATAATGAGCGTCACTATCAAGCCGTGATATTCACCATCTTCACCATGCTTGGCGAAGATGTGAAGGTGGAGCATACCACTTCGGATGGAAGAATAGACCTTGTGCTCAAGACGGATAAGAGTATCTTTATCTTTGAGTTGAAATATAAGAAGTCTGTCGACATCGCCATGGCGCAAATCAGCGACAAGGACTATGCCAAGGCTTTTGCTGATGATGGGCGGAAGGTTGTGAAAGTGGGTATTAACTTCTCTGAAAACCAGCGAAGTATAGAGGATTGGGTGATAGAATAAATGAGCCCACTTTAAAAAGTAAGGCCTGTTTAAAATGTTTATATTTCATGATAAT
>ENA-OPNW01001729-OPNW01001729.1-human-gut-metagenome-genome-assembly--contig:-NODE-1729-length-10443-cov-2.708510_pt1 | contig 10443 bp, 6 predicted proteins | sample MGYA00241540_ERZ501777 | MGnify/ENA primary metagenome ERZ501777 (study PRJEB25962, sample SAMEA2042615) | human gut metagenome | biome: human gut; feature: human-associated habitat; material: faeces...
TAGAGCACAACACTTTTAATGTTGGGGTCATGGGTTCGAGCCCCATGCGAGTCACGAAGAGGAGAACGATAAGTTCTCCTCTTTTTTTGTTAATCATGCACTTTGGGCTTTCAGTAGTACGCTCTATATCTGTACAGGACACGGCTCACCCGATAAACCAGGGGACAATTCAGGACAATGATGAAATGCGGAGGCGGGGCGGACAATTTGGGGGCTACACCAACTACCACCTCGTTTCCCCTCAAACATAACGATGCTGCTTCTCACACCCAATAGAAGGCCGGACACTACATAATACAAAAGCAGTAGAATTGCGAAGCCATAATATGAATAACTTTCACATATGGTTGGGCCATAAGTAAAACAAAAGAACACACGCTCATGCGAGTCACACAATAAAGAGGAAACTGAAACTACTATTTATTCTTTGTTGTTTATATACAGATGATAACCAACATCATCTTTCTCCGCAGCGATAGTCCGATTACTTCTGATAAGCCGCATTATCCGTATGAGCTGCCGGAGGGATGGGCGTGGTGTAAGTTAGATGATTTGGCTTTTTACAAAAAAGGTCCTTTTGGCAGTAGCCTTACAAAAGCCATGTTTGTTTCCAAAGGTGATGATACATACAAAGTTTATGAACAAAAGAATGCAATTCAAAAAGATTGCACGCTTGGTACATATTACATCTCAAAGGAAAAGTATGAGTCACTTTCTGGTTTCGCAATCCAACCATTTGATATAATTGTAAGTTGTGCAGGAACAATTGGTGAGACCTATGTATTGCCTCGAAATATACAGAAAGGCATTATCAATCAAGCATTGATGCTCATACGGCTTTACTATCGTGATATTGAACAATTCTATCTTCTATATTTTGATTTCATACTGAAAGAAGAAGCAAAAAATAGTAGCAAAGGAACAGCAATTAAGAATATACCTCCTTTTGATGTGCTAAAAAACTTCTATATTCCAATACCTCCGTTGAAAGAACAAATAAGGATTTTGGATGAGATAAACAAATGGATGTCATTTGTTGAACTTATAGAAACTGGCACAGCAAACCTACAAAACGTTCTAAAACAGACTAAATCAAAAATCCTTGACCTCGCTCTTCACGGCAAACTCGTACCCCAAGACCCTACGGACGAGCCTGCTACAGAGCTGTTAAAGCGCATCAATCCTAATGCGGAAATCACATCTGATAACGGGCATTATCAGAAGTTGCCCGAAGGATGGGTGATTACATCAATATCTGAGATGTGTGAAAATATCAATGGGTTGTGGAAAGGTAAGAAGGAGCCATTTGTGAAAGTTGGTGTAATACGCAATGCCAATTTTACAAAGGATTTTAAATTGGATTACTCAAAAATTGAATACATTGACGTTGAAGAACGAGCTTTCAAAAAACGTCATCTTTTGAATGGCGATTTGATTGTGGAGAAATCTGGTGGTAGTGATAATAATCCAGTAGGACGTGCTATTTTGTATGAAGGTAAAGATGCTATCTTTTCTTTTAGCAATTTCACGATGGTGTTAAGAATTCACTATAAAGATGTTCTTTCTTATAAGTATTTGTACTATTATATTATGAGCAAATATCAGAAAGGAGAAATGAGATTAATGCAAACCCAAACAACAGGATTGCATAATCTCATTCTCGATAAGTATCTTGATATTCCGTTGTGTCTTCCACCGTATCAAGAGCAGCAACGCATAATCAACAAAATAGAAGAAACATTTGGTGTTTTAGATTTAATAATGGAGAACCTATAGATTCTCCATTATCTTATCGAGGATTGTAAATGTTTGGTTTATGGCATTTACAATCCTTTTTTGTTCTTCGTATGGAGGAATAGGCACATTGATAGCCTTGAATAACTTCTTGTTCAGGTGCGGAATGGCTGAACCGACTTTATTCTCTCTTAGCGTCTTTCGATGCAGGTTTATTACTTGTAGAACATAGTCGGTGTACATTTCTTCACGGATGGATAATTGTTTGAACGTGCTACCTTGATAGCCATCTACAGGCGCACGAAAAACTTCTCCAGAGTTTTCACCATCCACTAAAATCAGTAAAGTGTTTGCAGCTGTATATTTGCCTGACGTTAATACTTTAGCTTCTCGTTCTCCACGCAGATACTTTACATCTAGATTTATTCTTTCAATGCCTTTTTGCTTCTCTCCATCTACCAAAGTACATAGTGTTTGCATAGGTGTAATCACCCATCCATCAGGCAACTTCTGATAATGCCCGTTATCACAAGTGATTTCTGCCTTAGGATTGATGCGTTTGAGCAGTTCACTTGCAGACTCATCCATAGGGGCTTGAGGTACGAGTTTGCCATGAATAGCGAGGTCGAGGACTTTGGATTTTACTTGTTTGATAGTATCTTGTAGGTTGCCTTTATTATACTCTATGCAATCTACAAATGAAAACCAGTATTTAAGTTTTGCAACTATTCGTATTTGCTCATAAAGTGGAGGCAACGCTATGGGTATTTTATTCAGATTGTCTTGGGACAATTTAGGTTGGGCAGAGCCTGTAATATAGTCATCCAATTTCATAGCATTAATAACGATAGCTACAAAATCAAGCAAATTCTTATCTATTGCATCCAATACATGTGCATGATTGTTTACCCAATATTTTCCGTCAGCAAAAAAAGCATTATCTTTGCTTCTTGACAACAAATTCGCCCCATCCTCTCCGATAAGCAGCAATCTTTCATTAAAGAGATAACCATCAACCTTATCTATAATACCAGCTGCACCATAGTAATTATAAACTTTGTTTTTCTGCTTATTACGAATAGCGGAAGATACTGGTTTTCTCTCTCCATCACGATTAATTAAAAGTTCACCTATGTTTGTAAGACACCATCCATTTGGCAACTTGTTCTCATAATGCGGCTTATCAGAAGTAGCCTTCATCTTTTTAGGACGTTTGATTTTACCTTCCTTGACAAGGCGTTCTTTCTCGGCACGGATGCGCTCGAGGAGCACTGATGCAGGCTCATCGTTGGGGTCTTGCGGTACAAGTTTACCATGTATCGCAAGGTCAAGTATCTTTTGGCGTAATGCTTTAGTATTCATTTGTTATTTCTTTTTCGGGTTATCTTCAGTTAAAAAGAATTGGCAAAACTCTCTTAACTGCTGTTGCATTTGTTCCTGTGGTATCAAGATACGTTTATACTCTGCTATCATTGTCGGACTCATGCTACGACTCATAGCATACTCAACAACCACCTTGTCGGCATCGGGACATAGAATGATACCAATAGAAGGGTTTTCGTTTGAACGTTTTACATCACGGTCAAGAGCCTCAAGATAGAATTCCAACTGACCGAGGTCGCGCGGATGGAACTTCGTTTTCTTTAATTCTACAGCAACGAGAGCTTGTAGTCCGCGATGGAAGAACAGCAAGTCAGCCTTGAACGAAGAAGCACCAACAGTCAAACAATATTCTTGATCCATAAATATGAAGTCCTTCCCCAGCTCAAGGATAAATTGCTTCATATGTTCTATCAGTCCATGCTTAAGGTGCAACTCATTATGTTTCTTTGGCAAGTTGAGGAAATCCACAAAGTAAGTATCTTTGAACATTATTGGTGAGTCGGGGTATGTTTCAAGCAATCCTTTCGACAGATTAATTTTTCTTCGCAATAATGTTTCATATGTTTGCGTAGAAATAGCACGTTGCAACTCCTTGTTCTTCAGATTTTCTTTATGTGCATAAAGTATATAGAATAAACGTTCCTCAGAGCTACGACATCGACACAAGATGTCATAATGATTAGATAAAGTCGTCAAACACAACACATCAGGAAATTGTCCAGACGGCATCTGGACAATTTCCGTTGCTTGATTGTTGCGTTCGGAATCTTGCAAGTTTGAATAATTACGATACCCAATATCATTGTTTGATGATGAATTTGCAGAAAGATACATGCCGATGACTTTTTGAAATGCGTCAGAGGAGTACTCTTCATAAAACATCACCATATTATAAATACTGCTTCGACTAAAGCCTTTTACATCTGGACGTTTTGCACGAATATATTCTGATAATTGAGAAACGACCTTACTTCCCCATTCTTCGTTTTTGAGTTTAGCAGACACATACTTACCTACAGACCATGCCGTGAATAATGTTTCATTGTTCACGGCTACAGAAGCACGGCATTTATGCTGTATAATTAATTCTACAACCTCTGCGAACTGCTTTTCTTGCAAAGAACTTATATTATTATCTATAATGTTGTTTGCCATTTTATCAATCCTCGTCAATATCTCCCAACAACTTCTCTAACTCACTCACCGCCTTGCTGATACTCTGGCTCTGCTCCTTTATAGTAGCCATCAGCTCTTCCAAGGTATGTTCCTCTTCCTCGCCACCTTGCTTAATCCAGGTGATATCGAGCGAAGTTTTGTCACGGGCTACTATCTCGTCAATGCTGTATTTGCGCCAACGGCCCGATGGATTACTATCTGCATCGTAAGTCTCGGTGCGATTGTTGATGTCAGCGGGATTGTAGCACTTCACGAAGTCGTCGAGATGACGACGCTCCAACTTGTTGGTGGCAAGGGTATGCTTGACATCCGTACGGTAATCGTAGAACCAGACATCCTTGGTGGGCTGCCCTTTGGTGAAGAACAGCACATTGGCCTTCACTCCCTGTGCATAGAAAATTCCCGTAGGCAGACGGAGAATGGTATGAAGATTGAAGTCAGAGAGAAGGCGTTTGCGGATAGTCTCGCCGGCGCCACCCTCAAAGAGCACATTGTCAGGAAGCACCACTGCGGCACGGCCGCCATTCTTCAGCATAAGCATCATGTGCTGGAGGAAGTTAAGCTGGTTGTTCTTGGTCTCTACATAGAAGTCCTGTCGGTTCAAGTCCACCGAACCTGCTGGACGCTGACCGAAAGGCGGATTGGCAAGAATCACATCCACCAACGACTTAGGCTCTCGTTCCAACGAGTCTTCGCAAGTGATGGGGCTACGGTCTGTGCCCACACCATGCAGATAGAGGTTCATAGAGGCGAGCGTAACCACAAGAGGCGTGATATCCATGCCACGCAAAGCCTTGTTACGCAGGAAGTCGCGTTTCTCCTTGCTTGCCGATTGATTTTTCATATAATCGTAGGCCGAAAGGAGGAAGCCACCCGTACCACAAGCAGGGTCGCATACGGTCTCGCCAATCTGCGGATTGACACAGTCGACCATAGCCGTGATGAGCGGACGCGGCGTGAAGTACTGTCCAGCGCCGCTCTTCTTGTCCTGGCCGTTGCGCTCCAATATGCTCTCATAGATGGCACCCTTCACGTCGCCATCCATAACGAGCCATTGCTCCTCATCTATCATCGTTATGACTTTCTTCAGATACACGGGCTTGTCTATCTTGTTCTGCGCCTTGGTGTAGATGGTACCGATAAGATTGCCCTGGGCGCTAAGAATCTTCAACGTTTCCTCGTACTGCGAGATAAGGTCCAGACCATCCAGACTGGTAAGGTCGTGCCACTGGTAGCCGTCAGGAATAGCCGAGTTATCACCAAACATTTCCACATTCTCTGCATCCATCTTCAGGAAAAGCAGATAGGTAAGTTGGGTGATATAGTCAGTAAAGCCAATTCCTACTCCGGCAAGAGTGGTGGCAAGAGCCCATACTTTCTTGGTGAGCGACTGCTCGGTAGATGTATTGTTTGTCATACTTAAATGGTTATGCTGTTTTACCTAAAACTACAAAATTAAACAAAGAGAGAAGAGCGTCATCAGCTTTCTGCTTGGAACCGAACGCTGCTATCATCTGTGCTGCCTGCGTGCGGTCGTCGTCGCGAATGTCATCGATGGTGCAAGCGCCATTGCTTGCCACATAGTCCACAATCTGGCTCATCAGTTCTTTCTGCCTATCCGTTATCTCTCGGTGCCACTGTCCGCACCAAAGATTGAAATACTGCCGGGCTGTAGTGCAAACACTTTCAAGCCGTTCTATCTGGTGGAAGGCAAAGCGCACCAACTGTATGATGTTGGTAATTGCCTCGCTCTCTTCCTTCTTGGTGGCACGGCGCACACAATGAGGGCTAACGATGGCGTAAGAGTTCCACAACTGCCTCGTACTGAAGCGAGAGTTCTCCATCTTCAGTTTGTTCTCCAGGTCTTTCATCATGCTATAAGTGATAGGATCGCCACTCTGGTTATAGATGATGCGCAATGCCTCAATCTCGTCTGCATGTTCATTGCAGTACTGCTCAAAAGCCTCTGTTGTCTCTTCGGCTTCTTCCAATGAGAAACCTTTAGAGATAAGCGTATCTTCGCCAGGCATGAGCGTATTGACAAAGCCAGCCGCAAGAATAAGAATGTATCGGCGCACATCGGCATGATTGGCGACAGGTGCGACAAGACCTTTGCGCTCGTTGTTGGGGGCGTTGACATCATAGTAAGGCGGCAGCGTGTCGCCCTCCAATGCCTCGTATATACGCTGTGCAATAGCGTTCATAGAGTCGCTTGCCAACCGTTCGAACTCTGCACGCTGAGAGTCGTCGGACTTATTGTGCAATCGGGACAAAGTGGAAGCCAGACGTTTCAGATACTCATCAGACAGATTGCCATGAGCGATGCGCTCAAGCAATTGCTTCAGTGTCAACCTGACGATATCTGGACTATCGCTTGGTCTGGCAACAGACTTCGCGTGCTCGGAGACACCCACAGCATCGACAAGGAAAAAGTAATCCTTGCTGAAGGCATTGGGAGTCACTGCTCTAAGCTGTTCGTCACCAATGGTGCGCACGCCGCGTCCCTTCATCTGAATGTAAAGCGGTTCGGACTCCACGTCACGCATGAACATCACCACTTCGAGTGGTTTCACGTCGGTACCCGTAGCCACCAGCGTGCAAGTGACGGCGATACGGAAGTCGCGGTCGTTGCGGAACTGGCGGATGAGTTCATTGCTGTCGCCCGACGAATAGGTAATCTTCTGTACATATCGATCCATATCGGCATCGGGACACTTCTCTCCAAATACCTCTTTGGCTATGTTCACGATATTGGTGGCATGCATCTCGTTGAGCGCAAAAATAAGCGTCTTGGGAAGATAGGCAAAGTTTGGCTCACGCTGTGGGTCATTGAACATTTCCGTATACACGGCATCGCGATATGTGGTAAGAATGAGTTTTATCTGAGAGGGATTGATTATAGAGCGGTTTAGCTCTGCCTTGGAATAATTCTTAGTCTCGCGCGTACTTATCTCCACCGTCTGGCCCGTATAACGAGTCTCCACACGCACTCGGTCGCCCCTCAAGATTGCGCCGCCATTCTCCGTCACCTCTGTCATGATGCGATACACGCGGTTGTCCACATTCACACCATCCACGATACTCTTCTCAAGCGTATAGTTTACGATGCGGTTGTTGTTGAAGAAAGCCATAGTTTCGGGAATAGGCGTTGCGGTAAGACCTATCAGTCGGGCGGTGTCAAAGTATTCAAGCACCTTGCGCCAGTTGCCGTAAATACTGCGGTGACACTCGTCGATGATAATCAAGTCGAAGAAATCATGGGGCAGCTTGGGAGTGGCAGGGAGCCTCACTTCGGCTGTCGCCTCGTCATTTTCATCCTCGTCATTGTCCACGATGTCCTCACCTTTCAGCAGTGAGAACAGACGCTGAATGGTTGAAATCAGCACATTGCAGTCGGATGGTATTTTTGCCGACTTCAAGCGCTCCACTCCATAGATATTGTTGAACGCCTCACCATTGCCTGTAAGGCGGAACGTACCAAACTCATTCTCGGCCTGCCGTCCGAGATTGTTGCGGTCGACGAGGAATAGCACTCGACGCATCGGGGTGTACGTCAGCATGCGATAGGCTGCAAGGCACGCCGTATAAGTCTTTCCCGCACCAGTTGCCAACACCATAAGGGCACGCTTTTGCCCACTACGGAAACTCTTTTCCAACTCGGTGACAGCCTCATACTGGCAGTCACGCAATCCCTTCTTGCTCAACGTAGGCAAACCGGCAAACGGGTCGTCGATGCCAAGCATACTTACGACCTCTTTGGGCGTATGGATACGGTTGATTGTATCCCATTCCGTGTTTGTCTTGCGAAAGTCTTGGAATAAGACAACCTTACCATTAGACTTAAATAAAAGGGGCGTAGGTTTCTGCCAAGTCTGGTAGCAGCCAGGAACACTCTTGGCGTAAGTGGCCACCTGGTCACTCACTATATCCGAAGCAACATCGACATCCTCACGCTTGGCTTCCAGCACACCACAAACCTTGCCGTTGACAAACATAAGATAGTCGGCCTCGAGATTACCTTCGAGCAATCCTTCACGCACAGCCACGGCAGACATTGTAGGTTCAAACTCGTCACGGTTGACTACCTGCCAACCTGCTTCTGCGAACCAACGGTCTATCTTTATTCTCGCTTTTTCCTCTGGCGTCATAGGTTATTCCTCCTCTTTTTCTGATAATAGCATATTATCGGAAGTTATCAACGGCAGCATATCATGCCCTTTTCCACTACGAATCATGTCCCCTACCTTTCCCTTGCAAGAAATCGGCTTGGCACATTGGCTTCATACGCCATCATCGATGACCACTTCAGTATTTAACAATCTTGCCACATCTACACTCAATGCTTTCGCAATGCGCAGAAGGTTTTTAAGGTCTGGCAGACTTGCATTTATCATCCACTTGGATGTCTTGCCAAGTTCTTACCCAACTGTTCGACAAGCCACTTATTGAATCTCTGCTTCTCGGCAAGAACTATCTTCAATCTAATGATCTGTCCTTTTGGCATACCTTTTAATATATGTATGGCAAAGATACACAAAGTATGTGAGAACGCTTTGTAAATCTGTTAAAAATTTACATTATCAGAAAGACAATTGTCGAATGGGTCAATTATCCTACACTCCATAAAGCCTCCAGAACTTTCGCCACAAACCGGCATACACGATAGAAGACACGCAACTTCAACAGACTTCTGCTGCATCATCAGTCTTATACCTGTCGTTATAGGCATATTCAAGAGGACGGGCTACTTACATGTGGCACTTATGTTATACATGGTGGCAAACTATGATTTAGATAATTAGCATATCGAAACCGAGAAATACAAGAATGATTTAGAGAAACAGGACAAGGAATTACAAACAGACATCATCTCTATTCATTTCGGCATAGTGAAAGCGGAAATGATGCGGGTGGTATATGATTCCGAGAAGATACCTGTCTCCACCCTATCGGTTATCGCCCTCACCGTGTATCGTTCCGGCGTTCTTGCGGGCTGCTATCTTGCCGCAATTGATTTGGGCTATCTGGTCAAAGGTGTAGCCGAGGTCGTGGGCGAGCATGGCACAATACCAGAGTACGTCGCCTATCTCTTTGGCAATCTCGAGGCGGCGCTCGTCGCTGAACTCTCCCTGATTGTCGCGTATCACTTTCTTTACCTTGTCGGCCACCTCGCCGGCTTCACCGGTCAATCCCAATGTGGGGTAGACTATGGGATGGGGATAGATGGCGGTGGCGAGTGCCTTCTGCTGATATTCATCAAAATCCATAAGCAGTATTTGTTGTATAGTTCTATTATAATAGTAACGCGCGAGCCTCGCAAATGTTGTATGGATAACGGGAAAAAGAATGGGAGCAGTTTCCAGAGCCTGCCACCTGGCTTGGCGACCGACGACAAGGGGAAAAAAAGAAAGCAAAGGGCACGAGGGGGCAGCGGAGGCTACACGTAAGGGCATAAAAAAAACGCCTGAAAGCCCATGTCTCTCGACATCATACTCTTCGGCGGGACAAAAACTTGTTTTGTTTAAGGAAAAAGACTTTTTAATATCAACAACGAGCGGTTGTAAGTAACCACCTTAACACCCGACACAATGTTATCACAACATCTGTGGGCATTGCCCGTCGCCTCCAGTCCTCCGACTGATTAAAAAGTTTACAGAATTTCAAATCTTTACATCATTTTCTCAACCAAATAGTTACACACTTCATATAAATGCTTCTTTTTTGTTTCACTATTACGACTGCAAAGTTACATACTTTTTACAAAATATGCATAGCATTTTCCGATTTTAATATATTAAAAATCTCTTATTGCGTGTCGATGGCCTTCATTTTGCCCGTTGGCAAGGGGCTGACGGAGGACTTTATGACCGCCCATCAGCCGATGACCGCAGGGGATGCTGGGCTACTTCAGCGTCTCGCTCTCTATCTTCTCGATGCTTCCGCTGATAGGATTGAGCAGGATGTGGCTGGTATTCTTCTTGCCGAAGAGCTCGGCGCTGAGATACTCGGTACGTCCAAACTGTCCGGCGTAGCACTCATAGGTCTTCACGATACGGCTGTCGTGGGTGAGCGTGACTTGGATTTTGTCGGGGATGTTGACGCAGAGCCCGAAATTGTCCTTGGACTCCTTCTCGGCAGGTCCGCCTTCGG
>ENA-OPNW01001730-OPNW01001730.1-human-gut-metagenome-genome-assembly--contig:-NODE-1730-length-10433-cov-2.387551_pt1 | contig 10433 bp, 11 predicted proteins | sample MGYA00241540_ERZ501777 | MGnify/ENA primary metagenome ERZ501777 (study PRJEB25962, sample SAMEA2042615) | human gut metagenome | biome: human gut; feature: human-associated habitat; material: faeces...
CCGGCAATGCACGCTGGGCGATAACGCTCATCGCATAATCGATGTAGGATGTCTCCATTGTTTTTTTCAGATCGACATCATGGATTTGATCAAAAATTTTGTCATCCATTCTATTTACCTCATTCCTGCAAATTCTTTTTGGTTAAAAATCTGCATTTCTCTAATTAAACTACATTTGCAATTATATTATAAATAAACTTTCTATTTTTTATCAAACTACATTTGCAGTAATATATAATTTCTAACACATGCAATCTTAGATATCGAGATTCTGCACATACTTCGCATTTTCTTCAATAAACTCACGTCTCGGCTCTACTTTATCTCCCATCAGAGTTGTAAACGTAATATCAATTTCAGAAGTACTCTCATCATCGATCATGACTCGTTTTAAAATTCGTTTCTCCGGATCCATGGTCGTTTCCCAGAGCTGCTCCGCATCCATCTCACCAAGTCCTTTGTAACGCTGGATCTTATTATTCTGATCGCGCCCGATTTCCACAAGAATATTGTTTAATTCTTCATCACTGTATGCATACCAGACATTTTTGTTTTTCTCAATTTTGTAAAGCGGCGGGGTAGCAAGATAAACATGTCCCTGCTTAATAAGCTCCGGCATAAAACGATACAAAAATGTCAGCATGAGTGTTGCAATATGTGCACCGTCCACATCGGCATCTGTCATAATAATAATTTTGTTATAACGCAGCTTGGATATATCAAAATCTTCATGAATTCCGGTACCGAACGCCGTGATCATTGCCTTGATCTCGGCATTATCATAAATACGGTCGAGTCTTGCCTTCTCCACATTTAAAATTTTTCCGCGAAGCGGGAGAATTGCCTGTGTTGCACGGCTTCTTGCAGTTTTTGCAGAACCACCGGCGGAATCTCCCTCAACTATAAAGATTTCACAATTTTTAGGATTTTTGTCGGAACAATCCGCAAGTTTTCCCGGAAGGGCAGTACCCTCAAGTGCTGTCTTTCTTCTTGTCAGATCACGTGCTTTCCGGGCTGCCTCTCTGGCACGCTGGGCCAGCAGCGATTTTTCACAGATATTTTTGGCCACATCCGGATTCTGCTCCAGAAAATACGTCAGCTGTTCCGTAACCACAGAATCTACAGCACCACGTGCCTCACTGTTTCCGAGTTTCTGTTTGGTCTGTCCTTCAAACTGTGGCTCTTCAATTTTGATACTGATAATTGCTGTCAATCCTTCACGGATATCATCTCCGGTAAGTGCCGCATCGCTGTCTTTTAAAATTTTTGCTTCCCGCGCATACGAATTAAACGTTTTGGTCAACGCATTTCGAAAACCGGCAAGATGTGTTCCACCTTCCGGCGTAATGATGTTGTTAACAAAACTAAACGTGGAATCGTTAAAAGAATCATTATGCTGCATTGCAACTTCCACGTAAACTCCGTCACGATTTCCCTCACAGTAAATAACTTCCGGATATAACGGTTCTTTTCCGCGGTTTAAATATTCCACAAATTCCTTGATTCCACCGGCATAATGGAATTTATGATTATGCAGACTATCTTCCCTCGTGTCTTTTAATGTAATGCATAATCCTTTTGTCAGAAAAGCAGTTTCTCTTAAACGCTGTTTGAGCGTGTTGTAATCATATACGGTTTCTTCAAAGATTTCCGCATCCGGCAGAAAATGAACCTTTGTACCGTGAAGTTGTGGATCACAGTCCCGGACTGCCGCTACCGGTCCATCCGCTTTTCCTCTCTTGTAACTTTGCATATACACTTTTCCGTCATGATATACTTCAACCGTTAACCAGGCGGAGAGGGCATTAACAACAGAAGCACCTACTCCATGCAGTCCTCCGGATACTTTGTATCCTCCGCCGCCAAACTTTCCGCCCGCATGCAGAACAGTAAACACAACTTCCAGTGCAGACACACCGGCTTTGTGATTCATTCCGACAGGAATTCCACGTCCATCATCTTCAACGGTTATGGAATTATCTTTTTCTATGGTCACCTCAATGTTTTTACAATAACCGGCAAGTGCTTCATCTACCGCATTATCAACAATCTCATAGACCAGATGATGCAGTCCGCGTGCAGATGTACTTCCGATGTACATTCCGGGTCTCTTTCTGACTGCTTCGAGTCCTTCAAGAATCTGAATCTGATCTGCGCCATATTCCTGATTATTATTTGTTAATTCGCTCATCAATTTCCTCCTCATCCAACGGATGAACCTTTCCTTTATATCTCTTCAACCGATTCCTTTTCATAAACATTTCCGTTTATCACCTGGAAAATTTTGTTGATACAAAAACGGTTCTTTACAAATTCCTCCAACCCTGTACATGTAATGACAGTCTGTATTTTAGCAATACTGTTCAGCAGGTAATTCTGTCGGTTACTGTCAAGTTCCGATAACACGTCGTCCAGCAGCAATACCGGAGTATCATGAATGGATCTCCTGACCAGATCAATCTCCGATAATTTCAAAGAGAGTGCAGAAGTACGCTGCTGTCCCTGAGAGCCAAACTTACGGATATCCACATCATCAACGGAAAACAGCATGTCATCCCTGTGTGGTCCTGTCGTTGTCTGGCAGAGTTTCAGATCCCGGTTCTGTGCCCGCAGCAATTCATCCGCAAAAAGATCAGCGGTAATATTTGGCTCATACTTTAATACCAGATGTTCCCTGCCACCGGAAATTTTAGAATGGATTTCCGAAATAATTTCATTCAGTTCCTCCACAAATTCTTTTCGTTTCCGGATGATTCTTGTTCCATACTCCAGTAACTGCATATCCCACACCGGAAGAGTATCCACAAGGTCCGGGCGAAAAGAAATATCTTTCAACAATTTGTTTCTCTGATTCAACACTTTGTTGAAACTGGATAAATCTGACAAATATAGTTTATCCAACTGACAGAGTTCTAAATCAATAAATCTTCTTCTCTCCGCAGGTCCGTTTTTTATAATATTTAAATCTTCGGGCGAAAAGAAAACGATATTGAGTATTCCAAACAACTCACTTGCCTTTTTGATCGGAATCTTATTCACAGCCACGCCTTTTGATCCACTTTTTCTAAGATGCATATCAATCTGGTACTCTTTTTCTTTTTTCTGTACGACAGTACGGATATGTGATTCTTTCTCACCAAACCGAATCATCTCTTTATCACGGCTTCCTTTGTGGGATTTTGTTGTACCACTCAGATAAGCAGCTTCGAGAATATTGGTTTTCCCCTGTGCATTGTCTCCGTAAAGAATATTGGTTCCTTCATCCAGGTGAATATCCAGATTTTCATAATTTCGAAAATTTCGCAGCTCGATTGATTTTATGATCATTGAACTATCTGAATTGTTTCACCCTGAAAGGTAACAACATCCCCATTATGTAATTTTTTTCCTCGTTGAAGTTCTGTCTGACCGTTTACCGAAACCTGCCCATCTAAAATAACCATTTTGGCATCCACACCGGAACCAACAACTCCGGCTTTTTTCAACGCCTGTCCAAGTTTGATAAATTCGTCTTCTTCACGGATATTTACTGTAATCATGTAATCTCCTAATTTGCAGCATTATTAAAGTTAACAGGAAGAATAAGATAAATGAATTTTCCTTCATCATCTTTGATAAAACATGGAGCTTTTGGGTTTACCATATAAAGACTTACATTTTCTTCATCGATAACACGCAATGCATCAATGAAGAATTTTGGATTAAATCCAATCAGGATATCTTTTCCTTCTTTCTCGATATCGATATCTTCATTCATGGAACCGATGAAAGAATTGATTTTTAACTCCATACTTCCATCTGTGATATTCATAATGATCGGCTTTTTGTCACCTTCTTTGACAAGAAGAGTAGCACGATCAATACAATCAAGTAATTCTTTTTTATTGACTATAACTTTCGTTTCATAAGCAGATGAGAGCATCTGATCAATGCGGAAATATTCTCCTTCGATCAGACGGGATACAACCGTAGTAGTGTCAAATTCAAAAACGATATGGTTGTCCGTCAGGTAGATGAGTACATCATCATCAACTCCACCTGGAACAATCTTGCTGATTTCCTGTAATGTTTTTCCAGGAACGACAACCTTTTTATTTTCGTAATTATTTTTAAGTTCTATATTACGAATGGAGATACGATGACCATCAAGAGAAACAACTTTCAGTTCATTCTCAATAATTTCAAACAGTTCACCTGTCATAAGTTTGTTATTGTCGTTATCAGCAATGGAAAAGATTGTTTGTCTGATCACTTCCTTCAGTGTGAACTGGGAAATCACGATTGCATCATTTTTTTCAATGTATGGAAGATATGAAAAATCATCTCCGGATTTTCCAACAATATTGAATTTTGCTTTTTCACAGGAGATCACCGTCTTAAAAGAGGTATCTGTTTCAATCATAACATCACTGTCTGGAAGTTTGCGTACAATTTCAGAAAAGATTTTTGCATCCAGTGCAATAACTCCACGTTCAGCAATTTCTCCTTCTACACGGGTTTCGATTCCAAGTTCCATATCGTTTGCCATTAATTTAATTTCATTCGTAGAAGCATCGATAAGAATACATTCGAGTATTGCCATAGTTGTACGGGTAGGAACAGCTTTGGATACGATATTTACTCCGCGCAATAAATTTGATTTAGAACAGATCAGTTTCATGAAAAACTCCCTCCTGGTATAAATAAAAATATATTAAGACATTCGTCTTAGTCTTAATAGGGGCTGTTAATATGTGAATAAGCCTCTTCATGTTAGATGTTAAGCGGTTTCCGGCGTTTGATAACCGGCTTGAAAGCATGTGAAAAGTGTGAGGATTCTTAAGGTTCGTCTGTGGAACAAATTTTAAGAGATTTACGTTAAGAACCTCATGCACAATCCATCCACTGTGGATAAACGTGAATAAGTTGAAATAAAAAAAAGCAAATAAAACTACATTATAATAGGAAGAAACTCATTTAGTTTGGATTTATTTTCTTTTTGATGGTTTCAATCATATTTCTTGTAGTTTCGTTTTTTTCGTATTCTTCGGTAACTTTCTTGATACCGTGGATAATTGTGGAATGATCGCGTCCGCCGAGTAAAGAACCTATGGTATCCAGTGGACTTTCGGTCATATTTTTACATAAATACATTGCAATCTGGCGTGGTTTTGCAACATCACTGCTTCTTGTCTTTGAAATCATCTGATCTACAGAGATGTGATAATGTTCGGAAACAACTTCAATAATGAGCTGTGGTGTGATTTCCCGTGGCTTGTCCGGCGTGATAATGTTGGAAAGTTCCTTTTCTGCAATATCCATTGTAATTGGAATGTGGACAAGATTGTTATAAGCAAGAAGTTTATTTAATGCTCCTTCAAGTTCACGCACGTTTGATTTAATGTTGTTTGCAATGTAGCTTAATACTTCATCATCAATGTCAAAGTTATCCGATTCGGCTTTTTTCCGGAGAATAGCCATACGTGTTTCATAATCCGGCACTCCGATATCTGCCATCAGTCCCCACTCAAAACGGGAACGGATACGCTCTTCAAGGGTTTCCATTTCTTTTGGTGGTTTATCGGATGTCAGTATAATCTGTTTTCCCTGTGTCTGGAGTGCGTTGAATGTGTGGAAAAATTCTTCCTGTGTACTTTCTTTTCCGATGATAAACTGGATATCGTCAATCATAAGGACATCCACTTTCCGGTATTTGTCACGAAATTTTGTCATGGATGAAGCATTACCGTTTCGAATGGATTCAATTACTTCATTCGTAAATTCTTCGGATGTAACGTAGATAACCTTGGCATCCGGATTCTGGTTTAAAATAAAGTGTCCGATGGAGTGCATAAGGTGGGTTTTTCCCAGTCCCGGACCGCCGTAAATGTAAAGCGGATTATATGCTTCTCCCGGAGATTCTGCGACTGCAAGGGAAGCCGAATGTGCAAAACGGTTATTATTACCAACGACAAATGTATCAAATGTATAATTTGGATTAAGATTAGATTCATCTGCGGTTACGGCAGGTGTAGCTTTTGCTGGTTTTGTGTTTAATTTCAGCGTCCTGGCTTCTTCCGGAAGGATGAATTTGATTTCATATTCAATTTCTGTAATTTCCACGATCGCAACGCGAAGTGGTGCAAGGTACTTCTTGGAAATATAGCTTAAAGCCATCTGTTCGGAAGGAACCAGGATATAGAGAGTATTTCCTTCAATGGCAAAGACTTCTAAGGGACGAATCCAGGTATCGAAAGAGACATCACTGATTTCGTACTCCTGTTTTACAGTATTTAAAATTTCATCCCACTTTTCAATAATCTTATCCATCTGCTTTTCTCCACATTCTTCTTATAAAATAGGATACTATCCCATAATCCTATTCTTATCTATAATACACCATTTTCGGTGTAGAATCAACTTTTTAGACACCCTTTTATATTTTTCAAAACTAACATATAAACATATGCGTAAACGGCGAAATAATGCGTTTTAGGAAGGTTTTTAATTATATGGATGTTGATGGAAAAAGAGTTATCCAAGGCGTATTGACAGTTTATCCACAAGTTATCCCCAAATTGTGGATAACTTATTATTTCGTGGAAAAGCGTGGATACTATATATAGTGGACTGCTTTTCTTCCTTATTATATGTAGTGTTTATAACATTAAATTAGGAAAAAACCTTGATTTTACTTGACTTGTAGCGTTTTTCTGATATAATGCTAAGTGATGTTTTTTAACGTAGAGGAGGTGGATACGAAATGAAGATGACATTCCAACCAAAAAAAAGACAGAGAGCCAGAGTTCATGGTTTCAGAAGCAGAATGAGTACTGCAGGCGGAAGAAAAGTATTGGCTGCAAGAAGATTAAAAGGTAGAAAAAAATTATCAGCTTAGGCCACATTATTGTGGTCTTTTCTTCTATTATGAGGATAGTTTCAGATGAAGTTCTCAGAATCATTAAAGAAAAGTAAAGATTTTCAGAATGTGTATAACAAAGGAAATTCATATGCAAACCGTTTATTGGTTATGTATGTTCTGGAAAATCACACAGACAAAAACAGATTAGGTATATCCGTTAGTAAAAAAGTAGGAAATAGTGTTATAAGACATCATTTGACCCGTCTGATCCGAGAGGGGTACCGGCTACAGGAGGACATGTTCAATAGTGGTTTGGACATTGTAGTCATCGCAAGAGGAACAGCGCGTGATGTTTCGTTTCATCAGATTTCGAGCGCACTGAAACATCTTGGAGGTCTTCACAAAATAATACATTAATATGGAAAAGAAGATGGAATTCTATTGAAAAAATTACTTATTGCATGTATTAAATTCTATCAGAGATATATTTCTCCCATGAAGTCAACGAAATGTCCGTATTATCCGACCTGTTCCTGTTATGGACTGGAAGCTGTGCAAAAGTATGGTGCGATAAAGGGTGGGGCACTGGCTGCCTGGAGAATTTTGCGATGTAATCCTTTTTCTAAGGGAGGATATGACCCGGTTCCATAAACCAAATGGAGGTTTTTATGTCAGGCATGATTGAATTGACAGCGTATTCCGGAAAATTCCTCGGACCGATTGCAAAGGTTCTTGGATGGATCATGAGCGGAATTTACGATATTGTTTTAAAAATTTCCGGTGGTACGATCAACAGTGTACCGCTTGCAATCGTTCTCATGACGATTTTGATCTATATGTGTCTTTTGCCATTGACAATCCAGCAGCAGAAATTCTCGAAACTTTCGCAGAAAATGCAGCCGGAATTGAATGCGATCCGTGATAAATATAAGAATCGCAAGGATCAGGAAGCCATGATGGCAATGAATCAGGAGACACAGCTTGTATATCAGAAATATGGTATTTCTCCATCCGGAAGCTGTATCCAGATGCTTATCCAGATGCCGATTTTGTTTGCTTTATATCGTGTATTTTATAATATTCCGGCATATATCGGAAGTGTGCGTGATTCTTTTTATACGATTTCCGGAAACGAGACGTTTCATGGTCTGGTCGGTGGAATTATGAATACCGATGGGTTTGTGAAAAAAGTTTCGGATTTAATGACAAAATTTAATGTGGTTACATCCAGTGGACTGAATATAAAAAATGTTGCAGATACTTTAAACGGAGCATCGGGAAAGGATCTTGCCAATTATATTACCGATATTGTGTACAAGCTTCCATCCACAGCGTGGGATAAGTCGGTAGACGGCAGTATTTTCCAGCAGTTTCCGTCACTTACGGATCAGATTAATTCCACAATGCATGATATGAACCATTTTAATTACTTTCTGGGGCTTAATATTTCGGATACCCCGTGGGCAATTATAAAAAGCAGTATGGAAGGTCATGCGTGGCTGCTTGTGATTCTGGCGGTTCTGATTCCGGTATTGTCTTATATTACACAGGTGATCAATATCAAGTTGATGCCAACCGCAGCTACCGCAGGTGGGGATAATGATCAGATGGCAAGACAGATGAAAACTATGAATACCATGATGCCTCTGATGTCTTTGTTTTTCTGTTTTGTGACACCGGTTGGTCTCGGTATTTACTGGATTGCCAGTGCCGTGTGCCGTGCGGTTCAGCAGTTCTTTATCAACAAGCATATTGAAAATCTTAATCTTGAGGATATTATTGCAAAGAATCAGGAAAAGGTGAAAAAGAAACGGGAGAAGATGGGCGTTACTGAGGAACGCATCCGTCAGGCAGCGGCAATGAATACCAGATCCATCCAGTCGAAGGCAAATGTTTCTTCTGCAAACAGGGAACTGGAACTTGAAAAGGCAAATGCAGCGAAAGCAAATGCAAAGCCGGGAAGTATGGCAGCGAAAGCAAATCTTGTAAAAGAATTTAGAGAAAAGAATAATCGTAAATAAGAGGGGGCAGTTATATGGAGTTTATTGAGATTTCTGCTAAAAATGTGGATGACGCGATTACACAGGCTACTGTTCAGCTGGGAATAACCAGTGATCAGCTTGAGTATGAGGTTCTTGATAAAGGAAGTACCGGTTTTCTTGGAATCGGAAGTAAAAATGCAGTAATTAAGGCTCGTAAGAAATTTTCCATTGATGAGAATGTTGTTGAATTTTTATCTTCCATTTTTGATGCGATGAAGATGGAGGTAGAAATTCTCGTTGCAGTAAATGAGGAAGAACATATCATTGAAGTAGAGTTAAAGGGAGATGATATGGGAATTCTGATCGGTAAGAGAGGACAGACGCTGGATTCCCTTCAGTATCTGACAAATCTTGCAATCAACAAACATTCCGATGAATATTATAAGGTTAAGATTGATACGGAAGATTACAGAAAGAGAAGAAAAGAGACACTTGAGAATCTTGCAAAGAATATTGCGTACAAGGTAAAGCGCACCAAGCGCCCGGTTTCTCTTGAACCAATGAATCCTTTTGAGAGACGGATCATTCATTCTGCACTTCAGAATGATCGTTATGTTACAACACACAGTGAAGGGGATGAACCATATCGCCATGTAGTTGTAACATTAAAGAAATAAGGAACTGACTGATAGAGTTAAAAAATAAGGTGAATATCCAGTTTTGGGTATTCACCTTTGTTTAGAATTGGAGAGACTTATGAATTCAGATACAATTGCTGCAATTGCGACTGCGATGTCTCCTTCGGGAATTGGGATTATCCGGATCAGCGGAGAAGACGCATTGCCGGTTATTGACCGGATTTATCGTTCGAAATATGGTCATAAAAAATTGAGTTTATGTGAAAGTCATACCATTCATTATGGATATATTTATGACGATAACGAGATGGTGGATGAAGTGATGGTTTTACTCATGAAGGCGCCACATTCTTATACAAAAGAAGATACGGTGGAAATTGACTGTCATGGCGGTGTCTATGTTATGAAAAAAATTCTGGAACGTATGGCTCAGATCGCTTACAGCATTAACCTGGTCAATGGCTTTGACACGGAAGTTGAAGTTTTTGCCTGCGCTGAAAATTGCTGAGCTGGCCAAAGCAAGCCCCTGCATCCGATTGGGTGCGGGGGCTTTTTTTGTGCTATGTTGCCCCCAAAATTCCTGCGGCAGAAATTACCAGCCTGCGGACATTATTTTTTTATATAGAACACACAAAAAGGGTTGACTAACCCGCGGTGGAATGGTAAAGTTTAAATGGTTTCATAGCGCTTTTGCAGCAAAACATGGAACCGTGATGATAAAAATCCAACACAAAAGGCAGGTGGTTAAGCATGGAGATTCCCGGTAGTCCTGTGAACCGATGTAAAACTGAATATAATGGCAACCGTTGTTTCGGTGCAGAGGTGCAGGCGGTGGCTCTATGCGGAGCCACTTGCTGTTTGTGTGCGCATTTTTAGCGCACGGCACGCTTGCTTCATTTTGAAAGATTTCACCCTCCTTGTGCGTCTGCGTTGAAACAACGGCTGCACAGGGAGGATTTTTTATGGCAAACA
>ENA-OPNW01001740-OPNW01001740.1-human-gut-metagenome-genome-assembly--contig:-NODE-1740-length-10391-cov-2.676567_pt1 | contig 10391 bp, 8 predicted proteins | sample MGYA00241540_ERZ501777 | MGnify/ENA primary metagenome ERZ501777 (study PRJEB25962, sample SAMEA2042615) | human gut metagenome | biome: human gut; feature: human-associated habitat; material: faeces...
GCGGTTTTTCATCATTATCGTCACTATGAGGGCCTACGTCTGCTACCCTCTGTCTGTGACTCGAAATTAATTCAGCAGACCCTAATTAAAGGACGTGGTAACTGGACGTGGGAAGGGTTTGACAAGAAACCTTATCGCTTGAAGTTTGATAGTAAGGTGAACCCTGTGGGTATGGTGAAGAGCAAGCACTTCTTGCTCATGGCTGGTGCCGATGATGATTTGGGCTTTCTCCGCAATCTGGTAGGCTATGAATTGAGCCGTCGTGTGGGCTTGCCTTATACCACAGATTCACAACCTGTTGAATTGGTGCTCAATGGAAAATATCAGGGCTTGTATTTCGTAACCGAAAAGATACGTGTTGATAAAAAACGAGTTAACATCGTAGAGCAGGCTGACAAGGCGACTGATCCTGAGGCTATCACGGGCGGATGGCTCGTGGAGATAGACAATTATGATACAGATCCTCATATCAATGTGAAGTTGGGCAGCCAGAATATGGTGCTTACTTATCATACCCCAGAGGCGCTCTCCGCAGAGCAAGAGAACTATTTGCAGACACAGTGGAATGCCATCGCCAAGGCTATCTGTAGCAATAATGAAAACGATACGGAATGGGAAAAGTATGTAGACATCGAGTCTTTGGCAAAGGTGTATATCGTGCGTGAGCTGTTGCAAGATGAGGAGGGATTTCATGGCAGTTGCTATCTCTACAAGGAACAAGGTGCAGATACCAAGTGGACTTTTGGCCCTGTATGGGACTTTGGTAATGCTTATAATAACACCAATTTCCGTCATTTTATCTTCAAAGGAGCTAAGTTTGAGCAGTTTATCATTGATCGTGCCTGGAATTTTAAGCACTTCCGCGACAAGGTGAAGGAGGTATGGCAGGAGTTTTATGCCAATCAATATGCAGAGATGAACGCTTATATTGATGGTGTGGCGGCAAAGATTTCTGATGCTGCAGCTAACGACTATCTATGTTGGAAGAATAGCAGCAATGTCGCCAAGAACCAAGATGAACTGGCCAAGGCTGCCGTTTTTAAGAACTATATGCGCCAAAAGGCCACATGGCTTGTTGAGCAATGGGGTGGTGGCGAGGCTCCTTCTGACAAGATGAACATCTATGTGACTTGCGACGAGGATCGTGTGCCTAACCTCTTTGCTTGGGGTAAAGGAAACAACGGAGGATGGCCAGGCAATCAACTGACCGATACCAGGATGATAGGTGGCAAACTCTTCTATCATATTTCTTTGCCTTATGGAACCAATATCATCTTCAGCTATGGTGATCAGGAAACGCAGACGGAGGATATCTTGAATGTGTCTCGCGATATCTATTATCGCTTCTATCAAGCTCCAGAGAATGAGCATAAGGAGAAGAAGAATGGCCGTTTCGAGGATATCACACAGAAAGTGCTCACTGGCATCAGTGCAGTAGTTACGTCAAAGCCGCAGCCTGCGAAAGCTGCGATATACAATATGAACGGACTGCGTGTGGATGGTAGCTATCATGGTCTTGTCATCAGCAATGGTCGGAAATATATATCTAAATAGAAAAAGAAAAGCCAAATGTTTTATGCAAGTAAAACATTTGGCTTTCTCTATTATTTGGGGGATAGATTCCTACAAACGATGATGGCGATATCAGACGGTAACGATATCGCACATATACGTTGATTCTTATGCCTTCAGAAGTTCCTCTATTTGCTTGGCAATATTCACAAACTTCTCAGTAGGCTCAAAACGAGCTACAACCTGACCTTTTTTGTTAATCAGGAATTTAGTAAAATTCCATTTGATGTCATTACTCTCTTTGTAGTTAGGATCAGCTTCGCTGAGCATTTTGTCGAGCACAGGATAGAGAGGATGAGATTCATCCCAACCAGCAAACCCTTTGCTTTCCTTCAAGAATTTGTAAAGAGGAGCAGCGTCATCGCCATTTACCTTTATCTTTTTGAAACGAGAAAATTCTGTACCGTATGTAAGTTTACAGAATTGGTGGATGCTTTCGTCTGTTCCTGGAGCTTGTTGACCAAACTGGTTGCAAGGGAAGTCTAAGACTTCAAAACCCTGAGAGTGATAGGTCTCATATAATTTCTCCAGTTCTTCATACTGTGGAGTAAAACCACATTTTGTGGCAGTGTTGACGATGAGTAATACTTCATTAGCATACTCTTTGAGGGAAACATCCTTTCCCTTTCTGTCCTTGACAGAGAATTCGTAAACAGTTCTCATTTTTGTTTGTATCTATATTTTTTATTCTTATTTCTTCTTTTAGAGTGCAAAGATACTATTTTTCTTTTAGAAGAGTAAATTATGACTGATAATTTTTCTAAAAAAGTAATAACTTAGAAAATAAAAAGCCCCAGGATTTTCACAAACCCTGGGTTTTTTGAACTTCTGTATGGATAACAACTTGTATCTTAAGAAGTTCACAAAAAATCTATCATTTAACTTTTCTAAGAACTGATGCAAAAGTATAATAAATTTCTTTTTTTATGGTGTATTTTTTGTTTTTTAGAGTATATCAAACTGTTTTTATTTGTTTTTTTCCCTATATTCACTTGGAATTATACCCATTTCTTTCTTAAACACCTTAGAAAAATATTTCGGATCACTGAAGCCTACAGCGAAAGCAATGCTGGTCAGCGTTTCATCTGTATCCCGTAACATCTCGATGGCTTTCATAATTCTGATGTGACGGACGAAATCAATAGGAGTCAATCCTACCGCATTTTTGATTTTTCCATAGAGTACACTGCGACTCATGCCCATGGCCTGTGCAATATCGTCGATCTTCATGTCTGGATCAGAAATGTTTTCCAAGACAAACTTCAGCACTTTCTTGATGGTATGATCCTGTATGCTAATGGTAGATTCGCCAATCGTAATACGTTGAGGCTCCTCTGTTTTGTTTTGAACAGTCGTGTTATGACTCGTTTGCGTTTCGTCTCCAACATGAATGTTTCTGAGCAATTCTTGTTGCAGACTCTTGCGATAGTTGATGGCCGCTTCAATTCTGCCTTTCAGGTAAGTGGCAGAGAATGGTTTGGTCAGATAACCATCGATTCCTTCTTCAAATCCCTTGAGGTGGTCTTCCAGACTGGCCTTGGCAGAGAGTATGATGATTGGAATATGGGAGATATTGCTGTCCTGCTTGATGTAGTGTACCATGGTGATTCCGTCCATGACAGGCATGGTAACATCAGTTAAGATGAAGTCTGGTACAAATTTGCGTGCCATTTCAAGACCTCTCTTTCCATTTTCTGCAAGCAACACATTGTAGTCTTTTTTCAGAATAGTATCCAGGAAGGTGCGTAGGTCCGCATTGTCTTCTACCACGAGTATGGTGATATCTTTTTCTCCCTTTTCAAATTCTTCTGCTGAGTCTAAAGCTACATCTTCTATGTAGTTCTTGGCATTTGAGTCTTCTATCTCTCCATTTTCTTGGATTGCATGAGAATCTTTGTCAAGACCTCCATCTTCATAGAAATTGCTATTGTTGTCAAATTTCAGCATTTGGTTGACCATCTGGTACATCTCTCTGGCATTCCTCTGAACCAATGTCAAGAGGTTTCTGCCTTCTTCTGAGAGTCCTTCTTCATTTTCCAGCACTTCTGTTATTGGACCGCCTATCAGAGAGAGAGGGGTTCTCAATTTGTGTGAAGCATTGCTGAAGAAATGGTTCTTCAGTACACTCATGTCATGGCTGAGTTTTTGTATTTGTCGGTTGTTATACATATAGAATACTAAGCCAAGACCTAAGATGAACAATATGAAAAGAATGACTTTTCCCAATATGCTCTCCCAGAAAGTGGGTTCGATTTCTATCGGGAGTTCTGCGATATATTTACCCCAGACTCCATGTGTATTGGTGGCTTTTACCTTGAGGATGTATTTACCATGAGAAATGCGGTTGAAACCAATCATATTTTGACTTCCTAATGGAATCCATACGCCTTCTGGTGTATGACCATCCAGACGATATGCATAGTATGTCTGATACTTTCTGGTATAGTCAAGTGCTGCAAAGGTAATGGTCAGATTTCGCTTGTCTGAAGGAATGACCAGATTTGGCCTATGCAGGATAGGAATGGTATGAGCCTCTCCGTTGAAGTGCAGAGAGGTAAACAGTATTTTCGGTTGATAGGTAGTCTTATTGAGTACCTTTGGATTGAAGGTAATACTTCCCATCGGTGTTCCTAATGTGATTTGATCTGTAGAAGGATCGTGGAATGGGCGGCATTCTGTAAACGTCATGTGGAAATCAAAATCGTTTGGCCCAAAAACATCTATTTTTCCTGTGCTTGGATTGAATTTATCGACACTGGATTCCCTGATAATCCAGATATTTCCTGCATTATCTTCTATCATACTCTGTACGATACCTTCGTCCAGGTTGATATTCTTGACGAATTCGACTCTTATATTATTTTCTAATAATGATTTACTGGTTGTAATTTGCAGACAACCACCTAATGTAGAGATATAAGTATCTCCGTTAGAACGGACCAATGTATAGTTGACATCGCTTGCCATGAGGGAAGCCGTATCACCTATAATATGATTAGAATGATAGAATTTAATCTTGGAATAATCCTTGAATTCGTCGGAGAATGTAACAAGTCCGTCGGTTGTTGCTACTAATATGGTACCTTTGTTGGTACATGTAATTCGGCGTAATCTTTGGTAGAGCCCATTCTTGAACCAGTTGAGTTTATTTCTGTTTGAAATGAAGCGATAGGTGCCGTTCACTCTTTCTGCAATAGCCAATCCTCCAAAAGTCGCAATCCAGATTCTGTTTTGTCTATCGCTTACAATATCATAGATTCTATCATCAGGCAGAGAGTATGGGTCTGCCGGATTATGGGTGAAATGCTGCAATTCTCCGTCTTTCAAAAGATAGAGCCCGTCTCCCTTTGTTCCTATCCACATGTATCCCTGACTGTCTTCGTAGAGTGCATAGATGCCACAGGTGGAGAACTGAACTGGTGTTTGTGATAATTGACCACTTGGGGTGATGTAGCCAAGCTTCTGATGCTGGTCATTGCTAATCTTTAAATATCCAGAGATAAATCCATCCCAATAGTTACGATTACGGTCAAGTGTGATAGCGCGTACTTCGCTTTCTGTATTTTCAACTTGGCTCAGCGTATATTCATGATATTTGAAGTTGATTTGTGTAAGGTCATGAATACCCGTTACCCAAAGAATTTTTTGGTCTGAAATTACGTATTTAGTGATTTTTGGAATACTTGCATTGCCTTGAGAGTTGCTTTGCAAAACATAAGGGACTAATTCTTTTTTTGCTCTGTCATAGTAGCTGAATGTACCTCCGTTAGGTATCATCCATAGCGTATTGTGTTCATCTTCCATGATGAAATATTTTTCGCTGACAGTACGCAAAGCAGGATTTTCCTGGTCTGCAAACAACCATTTCTTCTCCAATGTATTCGGATTGATGATGGTTACACCCATACCGTCAGTAAATGCCCATAGCTGGTCTTTGCTATCTACGTATATCTTCTTGACTTCTGCTACAGGCTGGTTAGGGTTCTGAACACTTACAACTTCAGATTTGAATGTACGTGGATTATAGACTACTACACCGATATTTGTGGCTATCAGGAGTTGATAGCCTGTATTTTTTAATTCATTGATTTTTGTGACTCCTTCCGGCATCGGAATCATGGAGATATGGTTTCTGGTTTCATCAAAGACGGCAACTCTGCCATCTGCTGTAGCCAGGTAAATGGTGTTGCCTACCTGTCGGAGCCATTTAAATGGAATTGGAGTGGTGAATTTGGTACCATAGATGTGAGTACCCTTGTCTGTAAGAATCCATTCACGCCCCTTTTTGTCGGCGGTTATATACCAGATATTTCCACTTGGCAGGCTTTGGGTTCCTCCCATGATGAGTTTTGGATTGTCGTCTGTAAATTCTTTTTTTGAAATTCTGATTGCGTATTTGTGGTCAACTGTAGTTATCCAACTTGCTTTTGGACTTAGGGTGTAAACTTTATCGGCATAGAGATGGATGTTGAACTTCTCGTTGATTTGATCCTCTATGTTTACAAAGTTGCACAAACGGGTATCATATATGTAGAGGCGATGGTCGTATGTAATACACCAAAGGTCATAGTTGGTGCAAGGGAAAATATTGAGAATACGGTTCGTACTGAGGAGATCTTGGTTATCAGGTAAGTCACGGAAGGTGTGGAAAGTATAGCCGTCATAATATGACAGACCATTATAGGTAGCAAACCACATCATGTTGTCTGCTCCCTGACATAAGTCTGATATGTTGTTGGCAGCAAGTCCATCCAGAATAGAGAACTTTCTGATGTCACAATAGGGTGTTCCGCAATATCCGGATATTGATAATAGCCCTAATATAATAATGTGTATGATTCTTCTGGTCATATTCTTAAGTTAATATTTTCGACAAAGAAAATGCAAACGAGCGCAATGAAAGCTTGCTTTCAAATTGCCGAGTGCAGCTTTTCTTCTACAAAGATACTGCAAACCGAGAGCAGAGATGCAAGCTTGCTTGCAATCTATGCCGAGGTGCAGCTTTTCTTCTACAAAGATACGATGATTTTTGCTGAAGTTATTTATAAAAAACAAACCATTATTTGTAAAAAGCAAACTTGGTTTGTTTTTTGTGATTTTTTCAATTTCCACTACTTCAAATAAGGACATTTTCTCTTTATTTTTATCCTCGCAGGAAATAAGGGGAACTGAAATCTTAGTTTTCCTCTTTCAAAAGGGTTCTTCTCTATATATTATAAGCAGAAAGAAAAGTTCCTTCTCTATCTAAGAAAAGGAAAGACTCCTTCTCTATCAAAGGAAAGGAAAAGTCCCCTCAATAAAAACCAAGAGGATTCCTTTTTCCCCTCCTCTTTTAATAAGCCTTCAGCCTGTAGAGCATTCCGATCTCAATACGGTCTGTATTATAATCGGTGAGCCCGGAAGCCTTACTGTAATCATACTTGCGCCCGGTATAGGCGAGGAAGAGGCGGAGATTCTGCTGCTGTTTGCGGGCTGGATAATACTCGATGCTTCCCACGTAGCCAAATGCCTTGCGATAGTTCTTAAACTGCTCCGACTTGGTCATGTCGGCAGTCTCGTACATTCCCTTGAGCATCAGGTTCCAGGCTGGCGCAAACTGCCAGTTCATCTTGGTAACCCACCCCTGATAGCGCACCTTGCCCGCATAGAGATTACTCTCATCTTCTGCCAGCATGCTTGCCACTTCTCCGGAAGCTATCTTCATTCTGTCCAGATCATCATAAGACATGTTGTAGTCCAAGTACCACTGCAGTTTGTCAAGGTTCAGCTTCTGTCCCATGCGCAGGAAACGGCTGTACTTGTGCTTAGCCTGTGTGCGGAGCGTGTAAGACCAGCGGGTCTGCAACTTGCCATCGAGGAACTTTCCGTTCCATCCGGCACTATAGGCGAGCGGATGATTGGCTTTCTCCAATGTCTCAGCAGGCTGATTCTCGCCATTGGCAACCTTGGCTTCTGCCCCGAATTCATCCTCCAACTTACCATTGTAGGTATTGCTTATTTCGGCAGAAAACTGCTGGTCGGGAGTCGGATTGTAAAGCAGGTTGATGGCACCCTTGGAACTGTCCACATTGTCCTCTATATCAGAGAACTGGTAGATGAAGAGCGGATTCTCATCAAACTCGAAAGCACCGAGAGCCTGGCACTTCTTACCGCCCTGCAAAGCCCAGTGGTCGTTGAATTTCCATCCCACCATCATATAGTCGGTAGCCTTGGCAAAATTATCTTCGCCCGACGGATTGTTAGCCTTGTTGAGTCGGTGTCTGAAGCGATAGTAGAGATTATCCGTAAGCCATCCGGTCATTTCTATTCGCAGATAGCGGTTGTAGAAACGGGAAGTCCATTCATCCGATCGTGAATCGTGGTTCATCTGGTAGCTGGCACCATAATTGATAAAGAAGTTGAACGCCTTGCTCTTCTGTTCGTGTTTCGCCACCATCTCGTAGAGCGACTTAATATCGCCCTCCTCACCACCAAGGCCATCATTTGTGCCCTGGGCCATTGCATGAAGAGGCATTGCAGCCATCATCATCACCACATATTTCAACGCATTTTTCTTCATCATGATTTTCAATTACTATTTTTAGCGTATTATTATTCCGAAATATTTATCACAGAGCGTTCTTTATCTGAATAACGGATAAACCCAAAAAGCTACATTCTCCAGCATTTCTGCCGAAGATGTAGCTCTTCTTTTGAATAATCATCATTTTACTTATTCATGCGTAGCGAAACGCTGCTCTGCCAGCTTCTCGTACTTAGTACCTGGCTTGCCGTAATTGGCATAAGGCCAGATGCTGATACCGCCACGAGGAGTGAAAATACCAGTCACCTCAATGTACTTAGGATCCATCAGACGGATGAGATCCTTCATGATGATGTTCACGCAGTCCTCATGGAAATCACCATGATTGCGGAAACTGAAAAGATAGAGCTTCAAACTCTTGCTTTCCACCATCTTCACATCAGGAATATAACTGATGCGAATCTCCGCAAAGTCGGGCTGACCGGTAATCGGACAAAGCGATGTAAACTCAGGGCAGTTGAAACGTACCCAGTAATCATTGCCCGGATGCTTGTTGACAAAGGTCTCCAGCACCTCAGGTGCATAATCCATTCTATATTCGGTTTTGGCTCCGAGAGCCTGCAAACCATCTTGTTTTCTATCCACTGTCTTGGTAAATTTTTATTTGTGAATTACGTAATTAGTTGAGACTGAATATCTTGAAGACATTATAAGAGATGTTGTTGTCATAAACATCCTCACCCTCATGCTTCTTGATGGCCTTGACCACACGGATGGTTACAGGCAACACGATGATTTCATATACTGTCTTGAGAATAACCTGCCAGAGCATGAGCCAAGGCAACTCGGAAGCAGGAACTACGCCTCCCAATGCCAATGGGAAGAAGATGATACTGTCGCAACTCTCTCCTGCCACGGTACTGAGAATAGCACGGGCTGAGAAATGCTTGCCACCATCACGAATCTTCATCACACTCATCACATAGGCATTGGCAAATGAACCTACGATGAAGGCTACGAAGGAAGCGGCAGCGATGCGTGGAGCCAGACCGAAAATGGCGTGGAAACCAGCATCATTGGTCCAATAAGGTGCTGCAGGAATCACATCACAGATGGCACCGAGAGCCACGAAGAAGAAATTCATGGCAAAACCTGTCCATATCAGCAGGCGGGCTTTCTGATAACCCCACACTTCACAAACGACATCATTGATAATGTAGCTCACTGGGAATACAATGAGCCCACCGGTCAGAGATACTGGCCCGAAGGCAATTTGCTTTGTTTCGAGCACGTTTGCCGCAATCAGACAAACGCAAAAGAGAATGCTGAAAAGCATAAACAGCACACTCACTTGAGTTGTTTTCTTTTCCATTTTTCTTGTTTTTTACGAGGTTTACCAAGCACTCAGATTTTGCTCCTGACAAGGTGGAAATCTGTTCACCATGCAAAAGCGGCTGCAAAATTACGATTTTTTCCTGAATTCTCCAAATTTTAGCATAGAAATGTAGGATTTTTGAAATTCCTAAAATACATAGTCCCACAGATTTCACAGATTTACACAGATTTTTTGAAACAAAAAAAAAATAAATCTGTGAACATCTGTAATATCTGTGGGACATTTTTCGGGCGCACTGAATGTGACTTATAACACACCCTCTTATATATAATAATGTATAGGGATTACTCAGCAGCTGCTTCCTCCTGACGATCATCTACATTGTCGCCATCTGTTGGAGCCAAAGTTGCCTTGAAATCAGTAATGCCGTTCTTCACGAGGATATTGTACCACTGGAGCAACTTCTTGATGTCGCTATCGTGTACACGGTCACGGTCGTAGTTAGGCAATACTTCAGCCATAAATGCATGCAGTTCTTCCGCAGAAGCTTTCTTGTAATCCAAAGAAGTCACGTTGCCGTTTTCTTTCTTCTTTACAGATTCCAGCACTTCGCCCAAAGCTACTTCTTCTGCATCAGTATACATGGCAATATCGCCTAATGAGATTACCTTGTCACTGGCATAGACCGGTACTCTTTTCTTTTCTGCACTGACTGTTTCCACAATCAGCATATTCTTTGCCTGAGAAATCAGTTTGTACAAACCTGGTTTTCCAGAAATCGCTAAAATAGTCTTCAACATATTATCTCTAATGATTAATTAAATTACGAGTGACAAAAATACAACGCACGAATGACATACACAAACTATCGGCCCGTTTTTCTATGGATGAGCCACTCTTCCAACGCTGCAATCTGCGTATCCAGCTGTAGTTTTTCGTCATTGAAAATGACATAGTCGG
>ENA-OPNW01001742-OPNW01001742.1-human-gut-metagenome-genome-assembly--contig:-NODE-1742-length-10381-cov-4.493996_pt1 | contig 10381 bp, 9 predicted proteins | sample MGYA00241540_ERZ501777 | MGnify/ENA primary metagenome ERZ501777 (study PRJEB25962, sample SAMEA2042615) | human gut metagenome | biome: human gut; feature: human-associated habitat; material: faeces...
CTCGGCTATCGCCCTGTCTTCTTTGGCATCCCTGGCGAGATGCCGCTCATAGAGAAGGCTTTAGCACATATGAAACGCAGAGATGAGGCCATCGTGGCGGCCGGGAAGCTCTCTATGGGGGAATACATCGCGGCAGCTTCTTGGTGCGCAGTTGCTTTTACGAATGACAGCGGACCGATGTACGTGTTCGATAGCCGCAAGGTGCCGGTGATCGCGATGTTTGGGCCGAGCAATGCGAAGCTCCATCATCCACTGGGGGAGAAGTCCTGCGCGCTGGCGACGACGGATATGCCGCGCACGCAGGATCATGTGAATCATACGATCCGTGACAGGTCTTATACGCCGATAGATGCTATTTCTGTGAGCGAGGCCGTCCGTGCCGGTGAGTGGGCACTCGGAATGATAAGTGATGAACGGTATGAGGGGCATCTTGCGCTGGTTGAGGGAAATCGGCATGGCGGATGATGCCGGCGAAGGATAGTCAATGGCATGATAAAACGCCCGAGAGGATAGGACGGGTATCCCTTCGGGCGTTTATTGTGGGTGTCAGTATATGGTCTTGCCTTTCCAATGAGGTGAGGAGTATGTTTTACAGTTTTGCCCCAAGGTACTTCAGGTACCACATCAGCATTTCTCCGTAGTTTCCATACATACGGGCGCTTCGGGCAGCCTGATGGAGGTTTTTTGTCCCTTTTGGGGGGACGAGGGGGACATCCTTCCAGGGTGTTTTTCTTTGAATGGCAGCGTATTCTTTGACGACGTCCCAGTTCTGTACCCAGTCGTGCCACGGCTTGGCATGGCCGGCGAAGTGAATGATGACTTTATCTTTGTAGTCTTCATTGACGGGCTGCTTGGCAAACAGGGACTGACGATCCAGATTGTAGAGGTAGTTGTATTTCTTGTCGATATAGAGGCTTTTACCGTCAAGCATTTCATTATGGATGTCCTGATCATGGTGAGAGAGGCGGTTTCCTACACGCTTGACGTTTTCTTCCGCACGGCGGACGATGTCGTCGAAGAGGTTTTCTTTCATCCAGAGACGTGTATTGATGAGCATCATGCCGGCATTGAAATAACGGGTGGTGTGCATGCGCTTGGCATTGGCTTGTTCTCCGCGATCAGATACGACGGCGACAGCATTTCCTTGAAAGTCCAGTTCGGACAGATACTTCAGGGAACCACGGCAGAGCATATCCCCATCCAGGTACAGGACGCGGTCAGCAACTGGTGCGATGGTCGGTGCGACGAGAAAGCGGTAGAAGAAAGCAGCTACCCCATCAGAGAGAAGGAGTGGCTTGAAGCAGCTGTCGTCGATCAGGTGAACTTCTAGAGGGCTGTCCATGGAAACTGCTGCCTTTTGAAGATTCGCCTTTTCTTCTTCGGGAAGATGATTGATAAAGAAATGATAGCAGATGGGAAGGTCTTTATTGTGCTCATGCACAGTGAGGGCTACGATCCCCATGTGTGGGATATAGTCGGGTGTGCCTGTAAGAGCGATGTGGAAAGCATCTTTTGCGGTCGGCTTTCCGAAGTGCAGCGTTTGTGTTATGGCGTTGTCAAGTATATTTGACATATAAAAACTTCATCCTTTCATAGTTTCAATATATCATTTATACTAGTATAAATGATGTAAAACATACTAGCAAGGAGGCCTTGAATGAAACGGAATATTCAGCTCAGTAAAAAGACAATTTTCGTGACGGGTGCAGCTGGTTTTATTGGCGCAAATCTGGTAAGGCAGTTGCTTTCGATGGATTTACAGGGGACGGTCATCGGTATCGATAATATGAATGACTATTACGATGTTTCCCTGAAAGAGTATCGCCTGCAGGAATTGGAGAAGGTCGCTTGTCTATCGTCCAGTCAGTGGGTATTCATCCATGGGAATATTGCGGATAAGGCACTGATGAGAGAGGTCTTTGCCAGGTACAAGCCGTCGATCGTGGTAAATCTGGCGGCGCAGGCAGGGGTGCGGTATTCGATCACGAATCCGGATGTCTATGTCGAGTCGAATCTTATCGGATTTTATAACATCTTGGAGGCATGCCGCCATTCGTATGATAATGGCGCACCGGGTGTGGAGCATCTGGTCTATGCGTCCTCGTCTTCTGTCTATGGTGGAAATACGAAGGTGCCCTTCAGCACGGAGGATAAAGTGGATCATCCCGTATCTCTCTATGCGGCGACGAAGAAGTCGAATGAGCTTCTGGCTCATTGCTATGCGAAGTTGTACAATATTCCCTGCACGGGGCTGCGCTTCTTTACGGTTTACGGCCCTGCTGGCCGTCCGGATATGGCGTACTTCGGATTTACGAATCAGCTTCTGGCAGGAAAGACGATCCAGATCTTCAATCATGGGCATTGCGAGAGAGACTTCACGTATGTGGATGATATTGTCGAAGGTGTTGTCCGTGTGATGAAGGGAGCTCCTGAAAAAAGAACGGGGCAGACGGGCTCCCGATCCCGCCGTATGCAGTGTATAACATTGGCGGCGGTCATCCGGTGAATCTCTTGGATTTCGTGGATATCCTGCAGCAGGAGCTGGTGCGTGCCGGTGTGCTTCCGATAGACTATGATTTTGAGGCGCATAAGAAATTGGTTCCTATGCAGCCGGGGGATGTGCCAGTGACGTATGCGGATACGGAGGCGCTTTCGCGGGATTTCGGCTATTGCCCGATGACTTCGCTCAGAGATGGTCTTAGAAAGTTTGCTGAGTGGTATAAGGCATACTATATCAAATAAGGAATCTTTAGCTTTATATAGGAGATCGAGATTAATGAATATTGCGGTAGCTGGTACAGGGTATGTGGGTCTGTCTTTGGCGACGCTTCTTGCGCAGCACAATCATGTGATGGCAGTGGATATCATCCCAAAAAAGGTGGACATGGTGAATCATAGAAAGTCGCCGATCCAGGATGACTATATCGAGAAGTACTTGGCAGAGAAGGCTCTGGATCTGACGGCGACGATGGATGCGGAAGCGGCGTACAAGGACGCGGACTTCGTCATTATTGCGACGCCGACCAATTATGATTCGAGAAAGAATTTCTTTGACACCCGCTCTGTCGAAGCGGTCATTCAGCTGGTGATGCAGTACAATCCAGATGCCATCATGGTCATTAAGTCGACGATCCCCGTCGGCTATACGAAGAGCGTCCGTGAGAAGTTTGGTACGAAGAATATCATCTTTAGTCCGGAATTTCTGCGTGAAAGCAAGGCGCTCTATGATAACCTTTATCCGAGCCGTATCATTGTCGGTACTGATCCGACAGATGAGAAGCTGGTGAAGGCAGCGCATATCTTCGCGGGACTTCTCCAGGAAGGCGCGATCAAGCAGGACATCCCGACACGGTTCATGGGATTTACGGAAGCGGAAGCGGTAAAGCTTTTCGCAAATACGTATCTGGCAATGCGGGTATCGTATTTCAATGAGCTGGATACCTATGCGGAGACGAAAGGCCTTAGTACGGCGGAGATTATCGATGGCATCTGTCTGGATCCACGAATCGGTGAATTCTATAACAATCCGTCCTTCGGCTATGGCGGCGACTGTCTTCCCAAAGATACAAAGCAGCTTCTGGCAAATTATGAGAACGTGCCGGAGAATCTGATCGAGGCGATCGTGAAGTCGAATCGGACGAGAAAGGATTATATCGCTGATAAGGTGTTGGAAATCGCGGGTTACTACCACGACAACAGTGAGTATGATCCGCGTAGGGAAGAGTCAATGACGATTGGCGTATATCGTCTGACGATGAAGTCGAATTCGGATAATTTCCGCCAGAGCAGCATCCAAGGCGTCATGAAACGCATCAAGGCGAAGGGCGCGCAGGTCATCATCTATGAACCGACGCTGGAGGATGGTACGACGTTCTTTGGCAGTCTTGTGGTGAATGACCTGGCAAGGTTCAAAGAGCAGAGTCATGGCATCATTGCGAATCGCTATGATCACTCGCTCGATGATGTAAGAAGCAAGGTCTATACGAGAGATCTGTTTGAACGGGATTGAAACGAGTGTTCAAAATGATTAGTCTAAAAGGTGAAGGTCTTTCCTTGAGGGATATTTTGAAGAAAATAGTCATTCCTTCCGTGTGCTTCCCATGGGGGATAGCCGCATTTCTTATGTTTATTCTTCATTTCGGGGGAGACTTCCCTGATATCTACAGCTACGCACAGCCGCGTCTGGGCGCGGCTTTTGTCGTCATGCTCATCGTTTCTTTTGGGCTTTTTTCCGTTTTCAGTAAAGACTATCTGAAGCGTCTCCTGCCGTGGGCGGTGATCCTGCCGCTTCTTTGGGCGGGTACTTTTACTTGGGCGTATGGATTTGCTTCGCTGCCGGAGAAAAAACATTTGGGGGATTACTACGTGCTGGGGGCACTGCTCTTTTCTCTGCCTTATGTGTACACGATCGGGCTTACGAAATGTGGCGGCTATGTACGCGCGGCTTTGCAGGTCATGTACGGCGCTTTCAGTTTTTTCATGCTGCTATTCCCGCTGATTTATATCAGTTATTATTGGCGATTCGGTGGAGAAATGGATCTCTTTGCTTTGATGGCTGTCCGCGCTACGCATTGGGAAGAGGTGAAGGAGTTCCTCAGCACCATGGGATCTCCTTTGTTACTTGGATTGGCTATTGGCGTGATCCTGCTGCTCCTGCTGGCAGCTTATGTGCTGACGCAACAGATGGGACGATGTGCGGAGAGCGGTGAGGCTTTATTATGGGGCAATGGGAAGAAGGTCAAGGTAGGCCTGATCGTGATCTCCATCCTTTTCTTTGGCGGCTTTATCCGACAAATCATCCATGTATTCCCGATCAATTTATATCGCACGATGAACAGCAAGGGGAGCGAGTTTCAGCTTTTGCAGAATTTTAATACTAATCTGGATAAAAATACAGTCGGGTTGAAGCTTATAGATCCTGCGGATGGGCTGGATGAGGGGACACATATCGTCATCATCGGGGAGAGTGCGAATCGGGATCATTTGAAGGCATTCACGCCGAGCTATCCAGAAGACACGACACCTTGGCTTTCTTCTAAGGTCAATGATCCCGATTTTTCGTTGAACTACATGGCGTATTCGAATTTTCCGAATACCCTCATGTCGCTTTCGTATGCGATGACGAGTGCGAACCAGTATGGAGATATGGATCTGTCTCATGCGGTCAGTATGGTGGATGCGGCCCGTGCTGCAGGGTATCGCACGGACTGGATCTCTTTCCAGAATAGAAGCTCGCTTTCGAGTGCGGGCGTGACGCTGATCGCAGAGCGTAGTGATGCGTCCTTTTGGGAGAAAAATTATGATGAATATGCCGTCGATGTCATGAAGAAGCTGCCGCCGGCGAAGCGGCGTGTGCTTTTCATTAACATCATGGGCAGCCACTATACGTATCTGGCGCGCGTGCCGGCGGATCAGAGGGGCGCGCTGGGGATCTCTGAAAATGATCCCTACTATGGCTATGATCTGACGGTCGCGTATACTGATCGGGTCATCCGGGATATTTTCGAGTATGCCAAGGCACATATGAACTTAAAGTCGCTTGTCTATTTCTCTGACCATGGGGAGAATATGGAACATTTCCACTCCACTTCTCCATTTTTCTATGATATGGTACATATTCCATTTTTCGTCTATTTGTCGCCGGACTACCAGGCAGCGCATCCGTCTCTGATGCCGGTGCTGAAGAGTCATGAGAAACGGCCTTTCACCAATGATCTGGCTTTCGATACGGTCACGGGTCTGTGGCAGGCAAAGACGAATTTCTATCACGCTGCTTATGATATTTCTTCTCCGGACTATGCGATCACGATGGAGGATGCGAAGACGTTCGGGGGAAAGCGGATGGTGAAGGATGATCCGGCGCTGGCGAAATAGCGGATGCCTGAGGATCCATAGATGACACGATTCGACAATAAAAAATCCTCCCTCGGTGTGAAACCGAGGGAGGATTTTTTATTGCCATTTATTTCACTTCCTGGATGATGGTCAAAATCATCGGGCGGCGCTTGGTGCGGTCGAAGAAGTATTTGCCGAGGGCGTCTCTCACCTGGGTCTTGATGGCGTTCCATTCGGAGACGTTGCCGGCTTCGCAGCGGTCAAGGACGGACTCGATGCGTTCTCTGGCTTCGGTCAGGAGGGCTTCGCTGTCTCTCACGTAGACGAAGCCGCGGGAGACGATGTCGGGGCCGGCTAAGACTTGGTTGCTGCCTTTTTCGAGGGCGATGACGACGATGACGACGCCGTCCTGGGCGAGCTGCTGGCGGTCGCGGATGACGATGTTTCCTACGTCACCTACGCCGAGACCGTCGACGAAGACGGGGCCGGCCTGGACGCGCTGCGGATTGATCTTGCCGCCGCGGCTGGTGAATTCGAAGAGGGTGCCGTTTTCGCCGATCAGGATGTTTTTCTTTTCGACGCCGAGGCTTTCTGCGAGTTCTGCGTGGCTGACGAGCATGCGGTGTTCGCCGTGGACGGGGATGAAGTATTTCGGCTTGACGAGGGAGAGCATGGTCTTCAGGTCTTCCTGGGAGCCGTGGCCGGATACGTGGACGCGGGTGGTGGTGCTGGTGACGACGTGGGCGCCGAGGCGCATCAGGCTGTCAATGGTGCGGCCGACGCTGGTCTCATTGCCCGGGATCGGGGAGGCGGAGATGATGACGGTGTCGCCTGCGTGGATCTGGACCTGGCGGTGGGAGCCGTCGGCCATGCGGGAGAGGCCGGCCATCGGTTCGCCTTGGCTGCCGGTGGTCAGGATGCAGAGGCGGTCGTCTCTGTAGTGGCCAAGTTCTTCCGGCTCGATGAAGGTGCCTTCCGGGGCTTTGAGGTAGCCGAGCTCTTGGGCGATGCCGACGACGTTCACCATGGAGCGGCCGAAGACGCAGACTTTTCTTTTGTTAGCGACTGCTGCGTCGACGGCCATCTGGATGCGGGAGACGTTCGATGCGAAGGTGGCAAGGATGATGCGGCCTTTGGCATCGGCGTAAGCGCTCATGAGGGACTTGGATACGATGGCTTCGGAAGGGGTGTAGCCGGGATTCTGCGCGTTCGTGGAGTCGGCGAGAAGGCAGAGGACGCCTCTGTGGCCGAGTTCGGCGAGCTTGTACATGTCGGTGAGTTCGCCGTCGACCGGAGAGTGGTCGAATTTGAAGTCGCCGGTATGGACGATGGTGCCGACCGGGGTGCGCAGGTAGATGCCGCAGGAGTCCGGTATGGAGTGGCAGACGTGGAAGAATCCGAATTTGAAAAGGCCTGTTTTGAATTCGTCACCGGGTTTGACGGTGTGCAGGTCGTAGTTTGTGATGTGTGCTTCTTTGAGTTTGCCTTCGATGAGGCCGCAGGTGAGGCGTGTGGCGTAGACCGGGGCGTTCACTTCGCGAAGCAGGTAGGAAAGGGACCCGATGTGATCTTCGTGTCCGTGGGTGATGAGGATGGCTTTGATCTCGTCTTTGTGTTCGATGAGGTAGGAAAAGTCAGGGATGACGATGTCGATCCCGAGCATGTCTTCTTCTGGGAATGCCATGCCTGCATCGATTACGATAATTTCGTCGCCGTAACGGAATACAGTCATGTTCTTCCCGATTTCTCCAAGACCTCCTAATGGAATGATCTGTAATCTTGCTTTTGCCAAAATGGATAGAACCTCCTATTCAGTTGTCGGAGCCGGCAGTCGCCGGCTCTAAAAAAATATTTTTGCATTGTATGTCAAAAATAAAAGCCGTTCATAGTCGCTTTTTCTATTATATCACATGGGGGAAGGAAATAGGGGATGCGAATGGAGAAAATAGTAAGGAGGAGAGAAGCATGATCGGCGGGCTTGGGGCTTTGCGCGATAAAAAGCGGCGATGCGCTTGGCGAGGAGGAACCCTTTTCCTATTCTTTCTTCAAGTATGATAGAATATGGGTATAAAAAGGCGATATACATTTATATTCTGGAAGGAGTAGTTATGAATCAGTTCAAAGCGGGCGACACGAATGCGGTCGTCCTGGCGGGAATGTGTACGGCGCTGGCCGTGGTGCTGTCTATGGTGGGCTTCTATGTGCCGGGGATCTCTCTTCTGGCGCTGCTTTCGCTGCCGCTGCCGATCGCGTACATGGGGATCCGCGAGGGTGTGAAGTGGGCGGTGATCGCGACGTCGGGGATCATGATCCTGGACTCGGCGTTCTTCGGGATCACGACGGCGTTCTTTCTGGTGGTGATGTTCGGCTTCGCAGGGATCGCGATGGCGTACTGCTATCAGAAGCAGTGCTCGGCGCTCCGCACCTTTGGGACGATCGTGGTCGTGATGTTTTTCGCGATGCTTTTGAATCTTCTGGGTACGGTGGTCATGATGGGGATGCCCTGGGATCAGGTGTATGGAAGTACGCTGGATCAGATGCAGGGGATGGCAAAGGAAATGTCAGGTCTCATGGCGTCCGGGGATCAGCTGGATCAGGTGAATCAGCAGACGGAGGAAATGATCAAAACGATCCGAAAGATGATCCCGGCGGCGATGGTGATGGCACCGATGGTGCTTGCCTGGGCGGTGATGCAGATCGAGAAGGTGGTTTTCCGCCGTCTGGGGCTGACGGATTTTCCGCAGTTTCCTCCGCTGGAACGCTGGCATTTCCCGCGCTGGGTACTGCTGCTCCTTCTTCTGTCTGTAGGGACGCAGTACATGCCAATCACCGAGCAGGTGAAGGATCTTGCGTACAATGTGGGCGCGGTGTGCTACTTCGTGCTGTGGATCCAGGGGATCGCGACGCTCTGGTGGCTGCCGCATATCTATCCGGTGGTGAAGCGGCTGCGTCTGCTCATTGTCATCATTTCGATCTGGATTCCTCTCCTGCAGCTCTTCACGGTGTATCTCGGCGTGGCAGATATGGCGCTGAATTACAGGAAGAAGAGAGGGTATGAGTGAAATGAGGGCTCAGGGTTATCCCGTGGAGCGGCTCGCCCTTTGATTCCATTTGAAAGTTTCGCTTGAATGAGAAATTAGAAATGAGAAATGCGAAATGGTGGTGCGGCTTCGCCGAGATCGATGAAGAGGTCGCAGCTGTTCTGGCATTCGTTATCTCACATACGACGCTTCTCGCCGCTCAGGATGACGAAACGGGGCGATGCCCGAAGGTATGCGGAGAGCAGGTTTCCCGTTTCGAGCTTTACAAACATCTACCGCAGGGCCGCGAATGACAAAGATTTCTTGCTTGCGCTCGAAATGACGACACGAGGAGAGTCCGATGTCTCCTAGTCTTTTGGCCTTCTAGTCTCCTAATCCCTAGTCACAAGTCACTAAACATCGAAAGGAGCTCCCTATGAGAATGTTCGACCTTCTGACGAGCGGCGTGATCTTTGCGGGGCGGCGGGGATGGGGCGTCGTGGCGATGCTGGGACTTGTCTTTGGCGTGATACTTGCGCTGGGAGGCTCGTGGGCGAGATGGGTCTATCTGCTTTTCCTGCTCTTTCCGGCGCTGGAGGATGCGCGGACGGGGTATGTGTCGGATGGCTGGCCGCTCGTTCTTTCGGTGTGCGGCGCTTTACTGATGCTCTCCCGGGGGACGTTTCTCCTCTGTCTTTTGACGGGCGCGGGGATGGGGGCGCTCTATGGACTGCTGTATCTGATCTCTAAGCGATCTCTGGGGCTGGCGGATGTGTTTCTGGCCGCGGCCTCTTCGCTTTGGCTGCTGCCGATGTATGGCCTTCTTTCTCTATGGCTGACATCGCTGGCGGCCCTTTTATGGTGTGCGTTTTTGCTTCTGCGGGGACGGCTGGGGCGAAGGACGGAGATCCGCTTTGTGCCCTTCCTGGCGATCGGAGGTGCTTTGGCGTATGGGGTGCAGGAAACGGTGGGAATGGCTTTCCTTCTCGCATCGCTCGGGCTTTCTTCTCTTTGAGCTGCTGCTCGTCCTTTTCCTCTTTGCGCTCGCCTCTGCGGCAGCGGTGCCGATGCTCTGGGACTGGCAGGAGGAGAGGGAGCTCGATCTTGCATCGGAGGAGGTGGCTTCGGCGATCCGCGAGGCACAGATGATGGTGAAAAGCGGTCATGAGGATATAACCATGGCGGCGATGTCGGTCACCTTCTACTGCGACGAGGAGGCGGGGCGTGTGTCGTACCTCACCAAGCGCGGGGTGAAATTCATCCAGCCGCGGGGGACGCTGTCTGCCAATATCCGTGCAGGGGGAAGGCTCTATGTCGTCTTCCGCAAGGATGGCTTCGCGGGCTCGGAAGGAAATGGGAAGTATACCATGCGGCTCCGGACGAAGGATGGAAAGCATGAGAAGGAGATCACAGTCGCTATGTACACGGGGCGTGTCAGGGTGATGAGGATCAAATGAGGAATGAGGAATGCGGAATGAAGGTGGCGGCTTCGCCGCAATTTTTAGACTATGATGTTCTCGTATCGT
>ENA-OPNW01001743-OPNW01001743.1-human-gut-metagenome-genome-assembly--contig:-NODE-1743-length-10379-cov-3.907594_pt1 | contig 10379 bp, 10 predicted proteins | sample MGYA00241540_ERZ501777 | MGnify/ENA primary metagenome ERZ501777 (study PRJEB25962, sample SAMEA2042615) | human gut metagenome | biome: human gut; feature: human-associated habitat; material: faeces...
AATGCCGCCGATGAAGAGGTCGATACCGCCTGCAGCCTTGATCTTCTGCTCGTAGCGCTCGCACTCAGCTTCGAGGTCTTCTGCATTACCATTGAGAATGTTGATGTTCTCCTTAGGGCAATCAATGTGATCGAACAGATTCTTTGCCATGAATGAGTGGTAGCTCTCTGGATGAGACTCTGGCAAACCTACGTATTCATCCATGTTGAAAGTAATGACGTGCTTGAATGATACCTTGCCTTCCTTGACAGCCTCTACGAGCGCTGCATACATACCCATTGGGGATGAACCGGTTGGCAAACCAAGTACGAATGGACGCTCTGCTGTTGGAGCGAACTTGTTGATTGTCTCTACTACGTGATTGGCTGCCCAACGTGACAGCTCATCATAATTTTTTTCAATAATTACGCGCATAGTCGTTAGTATTAATGATTTGTTTTTTAACTATAAATAATGTATTTATTTAACTGATTTATTTTTGTTGAATCAATTCTAATTTTGTCGCAGCAATGAAACCGATAGTCTTTCTGTCAGACCTTTTCAGCCTTTCTGATAGTTCCCTTTCTGTTTTCCTGTAAGATTCTGTCAGCTGTTCCGGCAGTTCTGCGGACTGCATCCGATGTGGGTCTTCACGAATTTGCAGAACGAGGCATAGTCGTCGAACCCGAACCTTTCGGCTACTTCCTTGATGGGAATATCGGTGTATTTCAACTCAGCCCTGATCTTATCTACTGCATGTTCCAGGATGATGCCGATGGCAGGCTTTCCTGTGTATTATCCTGTCGGCACTGTGCCTGTGCTGCGTGGTAATCACGTTGTCGTAGGCAGGCACGTGAATGTCGTTGATTACATAGAAGAAGATACTCGCCATCAGACGGCGTACTGCCGAGAGAGAATAGCCTACCATCGTGATGAGGCACCTCTCGCTCTTGCGGATGCTGTGAACGATGACATTGGGAGGAACAAGCAGCAGGGGAGATGCTACTACATAATCCGGGTCGGAAAGAACCGAATTGCCGTCTTCTTCTGCAAAGTCTTGCAGCTGATAACTTGTTAGTCTGTTGTTCATCATTCTTTTATTGTCGGTGCAAAGTTAATAAAAAAAGAAGGAATTCCATTACATATTTTTCCCCATTATTCTACCTTATACCGCAATATTGAGTAAAAAGGCGTTTTTTAAATCTTTTTTAGGAGAAAAAAAGAAGAAAATGGGGAAAAATATGTAACTCTAAAATGCTTATTTTCCTATTCAAATTTGTCACCTTATTATATATAGTGTATCATTACCTTATTATATATAGTTTCATCGTCTCATTTTATTCAGATAAGGTTGTCTAATATATATAAAGATGTGATTTTATTTGATATAAGTTTGAAATTTGCATAAAATGTGAGCAAAATGTTAGTGTTTTGCCAAAAAATTACTAACTTTGCACCCGCAAACTTATAAATACGATAAAAGAATGGCTAATTTGAGATTTGAGGTTGTAGCCGAGGCCTTTAAGAAAAGACCTGTAGAGGTGGAAGCTCCCAAGGTTCGCCCTTCGGAATACTTCGCCAAGTATGTATTCAACCGCCAGAAGATGTACAAGTATCTGCCATCCGATGTGTACGAGAAACTCATCGATGTGATAGACAACGGTAATCGTCTGGACCGTTCCATCGCGGATGCCGTGGCTGCCGGCATGAAGCTCTGGGCTGAGGAAAACGGGGTAACACATTATACTCACTGGTTCCAGCCATTGACAGAAGGTACTGCCGAGAAGCACGATGCCTTCATCGAGCATGATGGCAAGGGTGGTATGATCGAGGAATTTTCAGGTAAGTTGCTCGTTCAGCAGGAGCCTGATGCTTCTTCATTCCCTTCTGGCGGTATCCGCTCTACCTTCGAGGCACGCGGTTATTCTGCATGGGATCCAACATCGCCTGTATTCATCATCGATGATACACTCTGTATCCCTACTGTCTTCATTTCTTACACAGGTGAGGCACTCGACTATAAAGCTCCATTGCTCCGTTCATTGCACGCTGTAAACGTAGCAGCTACAGAGGTTTGCCACTACTTCAACCCTGATGTCAAGAAAGTTATTTCCAATCTCGGTTGGGAGCAGGAGTACTTCCTGGTAGATGAGAGCTTGTATGCTGCACGTCCTGACCTGATGTTGACAGGTCGCACCCTGATGGGTCACGATTCTGCCAAGAACCAGCAGATGGACGACCACTACTTCGGCGCCATCCCTGAGCGTGTTCAGGCATTCATGAAGGATTTGGAAATCCAGGCTCTCGAGCTCGGTATTCCTTGCAAGACCCGTCATAACGAGGTGGCACCAAACCAGTTTGAGTTGGCACCTATCTTCGAGGAGACCAACCTTGCCGTTGACCACAACATGCTCCTGATGAGCTTGATGAAGAAGGTGGCTCGCCATCACGGTTTCCGCGTACTTCTCCATGAGAAGCCATTCGCAGGCATCAACGGTTCCGGTAAACACAACAACTGGAGTCTCTCTACAGATACAGGCATCCTGCTTCATGGTCCTGGCAAGACACCAGAGGATAACCTCCGCTTCGTAGTCTTCATCACAGAGACTTTGATGGGTGTATATAAGCACAATGGCTTGCTCAAGGCTTCTATCATGAGCGCTACCAATGCTCATCGTCTGGGCGCCAACGAGGCACCTCCAGCAATCATCTCTTCATTCCTCGGCAAGCAGTTGACCGACCTTCTCGAGCACATTGAGAAAGCCGACAAGAAGGATCTCTTCACCGTGGCAGGCAAGCAGGGCATGAAGTTGGATATCCCTGAGATTCCAGAGTTGATGATTGATAACACCGACCGTAACCGTACTTCACCATTCGCCTTCACCGGTAACCGTTTCGAGTTCCGTGCCGTAGGTTCTGAGGCAAACTGTGCTTCAGCGATGATCGTATTGAACACCGCCGTAGCCGAGGCTTTGACCGACTTCAAGAAGCGTGTGGATGAGTTGATTGCCAAGGGTGAGGATAAGACATCTGCCATCATCGATATCGTTCGTCAGGATTTGAAGACCTGCAAGCCTATCCGTTTCGACGGCAATGGTTACTCAGATGAGTGGGTAGAGGAAGCTGCCAAGCGTGGTCTGGACTGCGAGAAGAGCTGTCCAAAGATTTTCGAGCGTTATCTCGACCCTGCATCTATCAAGATGTTCGAGGATATGGGTGTCATGAAGAAGAACGAGCTGGAAGCCCGCAACGAGGTGAAATGGGAGACCTACACCAAGAAGATTCAGATTGAGGCCCGTGTAATGGGCGACTTGAGCATGAACCACATCATCCCTGTGGCTACTCACTATCAGAGTCAGTTGGCCAAGAATGTGGAGAACATGATTGACATCTTCGGTGACGAGGAAGGCAAGAAGTTGACAGCCCGCAACATCAATATCATCAAGAAGATTGCCGAGCGCACTCAGATTATCGAGACCGGTGTTGAGGAGTTGGTAAATGCCCGCAAGGTTGCCAACAAGATTGAGAGCGAGCACGACAAGGCTATTGCTTATCATGACACAGTAGCTCCAAAGATGGAGGAGATCCGTTATCAGATTGATAAGTTGGAGTTGACTGTTGCCGATGAGCTCTGGACATTGCCTAAGTATCGTGAGCTTCTCTTCATCAGATAACAAGCAATTTTCTGGTTTAATTATAAGTTATAGTTTTCGTTTAAGAAAAAGAAAACGCAAAAGCTCTAAAAGAGCTACTCTTCATCAGATATAACAAAGAACGATCAATCTATTTCTTTTATTGGTTGTTTAAGTTTGCAGGCTGCATCATTGTGAAATGGTGTAGCCTTTTTATTTTCAGATAGTTACATAAAGTAAAACCACATTCAAAACAGCCTCAACAAAGCATTGAGTACCTAAAGTAGTACCTAAACTGCATAAAAAACCCCACCTTATAGCAAGATGGGTTAAATAACATTGCAGTGCAAATGCACTATCAGTGGGGTTTCTGGTGCAAAGGTAGCAAATTTATCTGGAAAGCAAAGAAATTTAATGTTAAAAACATAGAAAGCATTACAAGAAAATATATCCTATTAATTTCCACCATTACTATTCATTGCCAAATCAGCACCTAAAATCATTTTAATTTTGCAATAATAAAAAAATATTTTTCACTCTTGCTTGGGCTGTATATATATACCCCCTCGAATTCGAGGGGTTTAAAAGAAGGATTATATAAACCTTCCTAAATTCCCAAGTATTCAATTGTATTGCTATTACGCATCCAATTTGCTATGACAGCATTAGGATCGTCACTCTTGTATCGTGCTATATCTGTCAAAGAAATAAAGTCTTCATTGTTTACAGATATAACAGTAACACCTGTGTCATGTACTATAATTTTTGCCATATTTTGTCAATATTTGGTTTGTGCTTGCAAAATTAATAAAAAGACTCAAACTTACAACAATTTTGCAACAATTTTACAACAGAAACCTGCAAAATAAGCCAAGCATAAACCAACAAACTAATAAACCAAGCATAAACCAAACATACCACAACTAAAGGATTGGACTTCGTGCTGACCGCCATGTTTACAGCTATCTTCGCCGACAACTGGCTTCGGGAAAAAGACCATGCCAGCAGTATTTCCGAACTGATTATCTCGGGTCTGTGCCTCACGATATTCAGTACCGACCACTTCATCATCCCAAGTATGGTCATCATCCTTATATTTCTCACCCTCAAAAAAAGAAAAGTATGACCCTTCTCCAACAAATCATCATAGTTTCTGCAGGCGTAGTGGCCAGCCACCTTGAGAGTGCGTACCACATTACTACTGTCGCCGAGGAGGGCTGAAGCTGAACTTTAGCGTTTCACTCTTTTTATAAGCAGCGCATGCTAAAGAATATAAAGAAATATGTATCAATGGGTTATAGTGGATTTAAAATATCCCTAAGACACCGTGCCAGGCGACCAGATGGAGCACATCAAGCAACTCATCGTGAAGGATGAGCATACCATGGTGGTGCATCGCAGCATCAGCGGCAGGGGTTTCCATATATTCTGCAAGTATTCGCCTTCTGACAACGAGGACGTCGCCATCCTCGACCTCTTCCACCTGATGCTGGAGAAGGCGCAGAGCTACTACGAGCATCTGCTGGGACTGGAGTGCGACAAGGCTTGCGCTGACATCACCCGATGCGCCGGACTTGCCTACGACCTTGAAGCTTTCTTCAAGAACTCGCCTCTGAACTGGACATTCTGGCTGACTCGCGATGACATCGAGCTGATGCGCCTCCACAACCGCCTCTTCATGGTTGCCAACTATGCCGAGGAGCAGATACTGAAGTATTACAAGGTGCCATTGCCCGACACGCCACTGGAGTACATCAAGTTCCGCTACACCTCGGAGATTCTGGAGAAGATTGGTGTCAACCCTGCCCTGCGCCAGAACCTGAACTCTCACAACATCGGTGCCGTGATGTCTCGTCTGGGATTCAAGAAGATTCACAAGGAGCACGGCAACGGCTGGGCCGTCATCGAGAAGGAGGGTTGCGAAATCAACAGCGATGCCGTTATCGATCCTAACGATACCATGGAGGATTAAGTATCTTGGTTACGATAGCTAAGTATCATGGTTACGATAGCTAAGTATCTTGGTTACGACAGCTAAGTATCATACTTATGGATGGTATCCGTGTGGGAAAAATTCAACATTCAACATTTAACATTCAACATTATAACAAACGTCTATGGATTTACGAAATCACTCAGCATTCAACATCGTCAATTCATCGTCCTGAACGGATGCTTGCTCATCCTGCCCGCTTCCTTCTTGGTTTCCCACACTAATCATTAATCACTAATCATCATGAAAGTAAACTGGAAATCCGTCATCAATTTCGTCATCACTGTCCTCACCGCCGTCCTCAGCACCTTCTGCATGCAGAGCTGCAAGTGATATATTCTTAATAATCCAAAGAAAGCCATGAAGAATCCAAGAAAAATCGATCTGATTGTGGTACATTGCAGTGCCACACGTGTAAACCAGGACTTCCCAGTAGAAGCCTTGGAAGCCTGCCACAAGGCACGTGGTTTCCGCTCCATCGGTTACCACTATTACATTACGAAGGATGGTATGGTCTATCCCTGCCGTCCAGAAACCGAGGTGGGGGCTCATGCCCGCCACTACAACGCCCATAGCATCGGAATCTGCTACGAAGGTGGTCTCGATGAGAAAGGCAAGCCTGCCGACACTCGCACTCCAGCCCAGAAGGATTCTCTGGAAGACCTCCTCTACGGTCTCTCCCTCGACTATCCCGATGCCGAGATTCTAGGCCATCGCGACCTCCCCTGGGTTCGCAAGAGCTGTCCTAGCTTTAATGTCAAGGAATGGCTGAAGGAAATCGACTTCCATCTCTAGAAAATGCTCCTCATCTGAAAACAGATGGGGAGTTTTTTTTGTTTATTCACATCATTTCTTCAACCCTTGATACACCCCTCCTACTTCATCAGCAATCTGGTCCCAATCATATTTACTCATATCATATTCAATATGCTGCAATGGAGCCTCGATAATCTTTCCGAGCTTTTCCGAAAGTTCATCCACGTTACCACAATGGAAGTAATCTTCCTTTGGTAAGCCTACCTCCAGATTCGCAGGAATATCGCTCACTACTACCTTTACACCATAGCTCATCGCCTCCAACAGGGCAATCGGTAAACCTTCGTGCGAAGATGGAAGACAATAGCAACGGCAATTCGTCAACAGCGAATGAAGCTTTCTGCCCTTGATAAAGCCAGTAAGCACCACACCATTCTCCCTTGCCATCTGCTTCAATCCCAACGAATACTCATCCTCGAAATCCGTATCGCCTGCTAACACTAACTTTATATCCGTGGAATCCGTGAGATCCGTGTGCGACTTCTTCCATTTCACGAACGCCTCCACCAGATGATGCAGGTGCTTCTCAGGCACAAATCTGCACATACCCAGGATATACTTTCCCTTCTCTATCCCCAATTCTTTGAAATATTCAGGATAGTCGCAGATCTCAGGCTCAGAGACACCATTATATATAAGGTGTACATTCTTCGTCCTTCCATATTTACGGGCAATGAGGTTCTTGATGACGTTCGAGATGACGATGACATCATCGGCAAACATGCAGCCCATACGCTCACCCATCTTCAGGATAGTCTTGGCAGCAAATCCCCACTTGTCCCTGTCATAGTCAGGACCATGATGCGTAAACACCACCTTCATGCCCAGCAATTTGGCGTATGGCACCAGCAAGGCAGGACCGATGGCATGGATATGCAAAACATCAGCACCCAACTTCTTCGCCTCATTGATGGCACGGAAAGTATGGATGATAGCCTCGAAACTCTTCTTCTTAGGAGAAGGAATCGTTACCAGTTTCACCCCCTTCCATTCATGCAAGTCATCCTTCACATAGTTCGAGCGACGGATTAACGTTACATCATACCCACGCTCCACCATTCTAGGGAACAATTCCTCACAATGCGTCTCCACGCCACCCATGATATTCGGGATACCACGAGTACCTGTTACAACTATTTTCATAAAAACTAGAGATTTTCAAAATAAAAGTATCACCTTTGCAGGCATGAATAAGATTTCAAACTATATCAAAGAAGCCATACAGTACTTCGGCATCATCTTGGTTTCGATGCTCTCCGCACTGTGGCTTCTTATCAATCATAAGAGAATCAAGTGATTACTTGATTTCGATATTTCTATCTGTTTCCTTCTTGGTAGCCTCATAACCCTGACTAGCCACGTCAGCGTTTACGATGTCCTCGCCACGCTTGCCCTTCAAAGCCTCCTTTGAATCGGCAGAAAGACCATTGTTTACCACCGCATTCATATCGCAGGTAGAAAGCTTGTCAAGCTGTTCCTTGGTCACCTTACCATCACGATATTCGCAGCAGATAGGATTCTCATACATAGAGTACTTCATACCGAGCAGGCTCTTCAGCTTGTGCTTAGCCACCCACAGGGCTGGAGTCTTGATGTACTTGTGCATGGCAGGAGAAACAGAACCGATCATCCAGCAGTTTCTGTCACAATGTCTTACCTTCTTACGAACCTGCTCTGCCTCTGGAGAACTCCAAAGCTCATCCCAAGTCTGGCGGTTCAGGTTACCCATCACCTCCTTATCCTTGGTACCATTACATGGCATCACATCACCGTATGGGTCGATGAAGAAGGTATCGAAACTCATATCGCAAGGCAAGAGACGCTTCTGACCATAGATATAGTTGATGAGTCCATGATTGAAGTAAGCACGGAACCACTTCTTAGGAGAGTTAGACTTCAACAGCTCGTTCACCAGGTTCTCGAAGTTCTTAGCCACCATCGGACGGTCGTGGATGATGTTCTTAGCCTCTACGAAGTAGAAAGAGTTATGGAGCGATGCGGTAGCGAACTCCATACCCATCTTGTTGCTCAACTCATAGAGAGGCACGAGGTCAGGAGCGTTCTTGTCCTGAACGGTCATACCGAAGCCCACATCCTTCAATCCCATCTCGCAGAGCTTCTTCAGGGTAGTATAGCCACGGTTGAAACCATTGTTCAAGCCACGGATTTCATTGTTGGTCTTCTCCAAGCCCTCGATAGAGATACGGATACCAATCTGAGGGAACTCCTTCGCCAGGTCGATGATACGGTCGGTGAAGAAGCCGTTGGTAGAGATTACGATACGGTCGCTCTTCTTATAAAGCTCACGTACGATGTCCTTCAAATCCGTACGGATAAAAGGCTCACCACCTGTGATGTTGGTAAAGTACATCTTAGGTAGCTTCTTAATAGTCTCTATAGAGATTTCCTCCTCTGGTTTAGAAGGAGCCTTGTAACGATTACACATTGAACAACGCGCATTGCAACGATAAGTTACAATGACAGTACCATTTAATTTCTTTTCTGACATAGTATATTTATTTATAATATTCCATTAATTTATGATAATAAGCCTCGGAAGAATATCTTTCGATGGCATCTTTTGCGATGGTTTGATAATCAAAGTCATGCGCAAACATTTTTTCTATTTTGTCCTTCAAATCCTCCACATCACCCGATGTAAAGGTCATACCGTTAGGAACCATTGTTGCAGCAGATTTACCGTCCTCAACTATCAGTTCAGGAATACCTCCGATATTCGCACCCAGTACCGGTGTACCCAGGCTCTGTGATTCAATCACGGTAAGAGGATTGTTCTCGCTCCATTCTGCAGGAAGCACCATCATGCGAGCCTTCTGGAGGATAGGCATGAACTCCTCCCATTGCATCTGCCCCTTGAACTCGATATGAGAACAGTTCTTATAGGTTTCCTTAAGTTCCGGAAGCAGCTCACCATCACCTATTACGATCAATTTCTTGTCGAGCTGAGCTGCCGCCTTACACAAGGTTCTTACCCCCTTCACCTCATTCACTCGACCCAGATAGACATAGTAGTCATCCTTTATCTGAGTCTTTGAAGAGACCTCCGGAAGTTTCGTCACATCGATGAAGTTGCAGAGCACTCTGAACTTCTCTGGAGAATAACCACCCTTCACACAGGTATCCATCATAAACTTCGATGGAGGAAGGAACCAGTTCACATACTTCTGCAACACCTCCTTGTTCCATTTCTTAGCTTCCAGATACCCCACGATAGCACCAGGAATACTTCCCGGCATACAGCGATGCTTCACCACTGCCAGTTTATCCGTAAAGCACTCCTCGCACCACTTGCCATCTCTCATGCAGGTATAGCAAGGACAAACGAGTTTGGTATCATGCAATGTCCAAACCACCTTTGCTCCGTATTCATGCGCCAACTTAGCAATCAGCGGAGAAAGCTGCGTATGGATATTGTTCAGATGCACCACATCTGGCTTGAAGTCATTCAGCAGTTGCGAGAACTTGCTCTTCACTTCACCATCACCAAACGGACGGGTAAAAGCCATCAATTTGCTCATATTCTTAGGAAAGTATTTCTTCCAAGGTGTATCCAGATTCTCCGGATAGTCCATGGCAAATACGGCCACTTCATGTCCGTGCTTCTTCAACAACTGTTCCATATTGAGCACGTAAACACAATCACCACCTCGGCGGTAATAGAATTTATTGGCTAATAAGATTTTCATTGTATTGAAAGAAAGGATTTAATCAAATATGCTTTTGAGTGCTTACTCACTTTGTAGTGGCGATTGAATCAATCGGTATTTGTATTTCTCGTTTATGTATAAAATGGTCTTCTGATAAAGACAATAAAAACTCCCGTTTTCCGGCATCCGTCATTTGGCCTGATTGAAGATCATAAACTAGCATCCTTTCATAAAATTTGTTCGTGTAACAAATAAAACGGGCCGGATTTCCACCAACAACGACATTGTCTG
>ENA-OPNW01001749-OPNW01001749.1-human-gut-metagenome-genome-assembly--contig:-NODE-1749-length-10366-cov-2.462225_pt1 | contig 10366 bp, 9 predicted proteins | sample MGYA00241540_ERZ501777 | MGnify/ENA primary metagenome ERZ501777 (study PRJEB25962, sample SAMEA2042615) | human gut metagenome | biome: human gut; feature: human-associated habitat; material: faeces...
GGCCTGTATTCTGGATCCGGAGAACCCGGTGTACGGCATCAACGATTCCAAAAAGCTGACCGAAAAAAAGCGCGAGGCACTCTATGACGTTATTAAAGAAACGGCTGTGTCTTACGGTATCGCTTTTGCAAGCGAAAAGGAAATTGACGAAATGAATATACTTAACGCAACTTTCCTTGCTATGAAACGCGCCGTGGAAAAACTTGGCGTGAAACCTGATTTGGCACTGATAGACGGAAATCAAAAGCCGCATACGGGCATTAACGAAGTTACCGTTATTAAAGTCGATGTCAATAGCGGCAGCGTCGGTTCTTGCCAAGGTAACGCGTGACAGATATATGCTTGAACTTGATAAAAAGTATCCGCAATACGAGTTTAGAAAGCACAAGGGTTACGGGACCAAGCTCCATTATGAGAAGCTTTTAGAATACGGCATTTCGGATGTACACCGCAAGACTTTTCTTAAAAATTTGGAGGACAAAAGGTGAATAAGGCTGTTACGGGAAAGCTCGGTGAACTTGCGGCCGGCAGATATCTGCGTGAAAACGGATATGAAATAATTACTGCCAATTACCGATGCCGTCTTGGAGAAATTGACATAATTGCAAAGCAAAACAAATATATATGCTTTGTTGAGGTTAAAACGAGATCTGAAAATTATAAGTACGCACCTGCCGACGCCGTTACTTTTTCTAAAAGGAAAAAGATAATAGCGGCGGCAAAGCTATATATTGCGTCACACAATGTTGATTTGCAACCGAGATTTGATGTCGCTGAGGTGTTCGTTGAAAAAAATCAGGTTGCAAAGATTAACCTTATTACAAATGCTTTTGACGGAGAGGGAAAATGAATCTTATTGATTTTCATTGCGACACCTTAAGTGAATGTTATAACAGAAAGTCCGAGCTTTATAAAAATGACCTTCATATAGATTTAGAGCGCGGAAAAAGAGTATTCAATAAATATTGTCAAGTGTTTGCCGTTTGGATACCGGATGAAAAAAGAGGCGACGAGGCATACGACTATTTTAATAATGTTTACGCTTTCTTTGAAAAACAGCTTTTAAAGAATTATAATACTGTGGCATTCTGCCGTTCTTCCGGTGAAATGGTCAATGCCTTCGGCGAAAATAAAATTGCTGCGTTTTTGTCTGTTGAGGGCGGTGCGGTTCTCGGCGGCGACATAGACGTGATCGATGCATTGTATGAAAAGGGCGTTAGAATTCTTACCCTTACATGGAACGGTCAAAACGAGCTCGGCGACGGCTGCTTTACCGAAAATGCAAAAGGACTCTCTCCGTTTGGTGTTAACTGCGTCAAGAAATTGCAGAAAAAAGGAATCATTGTTGACGTTTCGCATTTAAGTGAACGTGGCTTCTATGATGTGGCGGAGTTCTCCGAAAAACCTTTTATTGCAACCCATTCGGATTGTGATATTGTTGATAATCCGTTTGCCGAAAAACGCAATCTTACAGACGCTCAGATTAGAATTATTACAGAGCAAAAGGGTATAATCGGACTTAATCTTTATGAGAAATTTCTCGGTGTGGAAAACGGAGCAGGCCTTTGTTCGGTTATCAGACAGATAGAGCATTTTTGCTCGCTTGGAGCTGAACACACTATTTGTCTTGGGTGCGATTTTGACGGATGCACAGTAAGCGATGACCTTTGCGGGATAGATAAACTGTACAAAATAGCTAACGGGCTTGCGAGAGAAAATTACAGCGATGAATTGATAAACGGCATTTTCTTCGATAATGCAAACGCTTTTATCGTTGCAAATATGTAATTTATATGTTAAAATACATCTGATTTTTCAGTTAGGAAGTGCAAATTTATGTATTACACAAGTACGAGAGACAAATCAATCAGGATTTCTTCGGCTGAGGCTATTACAAAAGGTATTTCGGCCGAGGGCGGACTTTTTGTTCCCACGGAAATTCCGCATATTACGCTTGATGATATAAAGAGAATAGGTACACTTCCGTATACCGGCAGGGCAAAAGAGATTTTGAAACTCTATCTTACCGATTTTACCGAGGATGAGCTCAATTATTGCGTAGAGGGTGCATATAAAAAGTCGAGCTTCAGCTCCGAAAAAATTGCGCCGCTTTATAAGATATCTGATAAGGAAAGCATACTTGAACTTTGGCGCGGTCCCACATGCGCTTTTAAGGATATGGCTTTGCAGCTTTTACCGTATCTTCTTTCTGTATCTGCTTCCAAGACTCTCAAGGATACTAAGATTGTTATTCTTGTCGCAACCTCGGGTGACACAGGAAAAGCAGCACTTGAGGGCTTTAAAGATGTGGATAATACTCAAATACTTGTCTTTTACCCTGTTGACGGTGTGAGTCCTATGCAAAAGCTTCAGATGACTACACAAGAGGGTAATAATGTAAGTGTGTGTGCTATCAAAGGTAATTTCGATGATGCACAAAGCGGAGTTAAGTCTATATTTACAAATTCGGAAATTAAGAAGAAATTTGCAGAAAACCATCTCGCGTTTTCATCGGCTAACTCAATTAATTGGGGCAGGCTTGTTCCTCAGATAGTATATTATGTATCGGCATATTGTGATATGGTCGAGAACGGTTCGCTAAAGCTCGGTGAGGAAATGAATGTTGTAGTTCCTACCGGAAATTTCGGCAACATCCTTGCCGCTTATTATGCCAAGAGAATGGGCGTGCCGATAGGTAAGCTTATTTGTGCATCCAACTCTAATAATGTACTGACTGATTTTCTAAAAACAGGTACATACGACAAAAATCGTAATTTCTATTGCACGGCATCTCCGTCGATGGATATACTTATTTCAAGTAATCTTGAAAGGCTTTTGTTCCACCTTTCGGGTGAAAATGATGCTGAAGTAAGAGAATATATGAAATTGCTTGCAAACAGCGGTAAATATACTGTAGGGGAACAGCTCTTTGAAAAAATCAAAGAATTATTCAGAGCCGGCTATTGTGATGATGCCTTGACAAAGGCGACTATCAAGGAAAACTTTGATAAATATCATTATCTTTGCGATACGCACACGGCTGTCGCTGTCAAAGTTTATGAGGATTATGTCAGCGAAAGCGGCGATAAAACGCCTACAGTAATAGCGTCTACTGCAAATCCGTATAAATTCTCTGCAAGTGTTTTGTCAGCTCTTACAAGCGATGTTCAATCTACCGACGAATTCTCAATGGTTGATGAATTGCACGCGCTTACAGGCGAACCCGTACCGCCGCAGCTTGCTACGCTTAAAGATAAGAAAGTAAGATTCGGTGATGTAACGACTAAAGACGATATGGCAAATGTAGTATTCAAAATGCTCAACATTTAATCTGTTCATTTTCGGATTTTTGTTGTCTGAACGGAGCTTTGGTATGTCATTATTTGCTATCGGCGATACCCATTTGTCGCTCGGCACAGATAAGCCGATGAATATTTTTCGCGGATGGGACAACTATGTTGAAAGACTCGTTTCAAATTGGAATAGGGTAGTTGACCAGAGTGATACTGTTGTTATAATGGGTGATGTGTCTTGGGGAATGTCTCTTTCCGAAGCATACAAGGACTTTGAACTGCTGAATTCTTTGCCCGGCAAAAAGATAATAATGAAGGGCAATCACGATTATTGGTGGAACACCAAGAAAAAAATGGACGAGTTTTTTTTCAAAAACAAATTTGAAACTCTGTCTGTTTTGCATAACAATGCATACAGGGTCGGTGACATCAGTATTTGCGGAACGAGAGGTTGGTTTTTTGACGCGGAGAGCGATCTCGACAAAAAAGTTGTAAAACGTGAAGCCGAAAGACTTCGCCGCTCAATAGAGTGCGGAGAAAAATTAGGCGGTGAACCTGTTGTATTTTTACACTATCCGCCGATAAACAACTTGCAAATCTGCGACATGATTTATGATGTGCTGGTTGAAAAGAATATAAAGAGATGTTATTATGCACATCTTCACAGTGCCTCTGTTCATAATTCTTTTAACGGTGAAAAAGACGGTATTCATTTTCAACTTTTATCGGCAGATTATCTTAAATTCTGCCCTAAACTGATAGAAAAAATAAATTAATAAAAAAGTATGGTAATTTAAGGTCTTATCTGTTATAATACCATAGTTACTGTAAATATTCAGGAGGAATTTGTATGAGTTTAAAATCTTCAAACAAGGTGGATACCAATGTTTGGGAGCTTGAAGTAAGCGTAGATGGCGACACTTTTAAGGATGCCGTTACAAAGGCTTATCTTAAGCAGAGAAAGAACATTACCATTCCGGGATTTAGAAAAGGAAAGGCTCCGCGTGCTTTTATTGAAAAATATTACGGCGAGGGTGTGTTCTATGAGGACGCTCTTGAGGCTATATATCCCGATGCGGTAGCTTCCGCTATTGAGGAAGCGAAGCTTGAACCGGTTGATACACCTTATGACCTTGAAATTCCCGAGATGGGCAATGACGGTGTAACCATGAAGTTCAAAGTAACTGTTAAGCCTGAGGTTGAGCTCGGCGAGTATAAGGGCCTTAAGGCTATAAAGAAATCTACCAAGGTTACGGCAGATGAAGTTAAAGCTGAGCTTGCAAGGATGCAGGAGCAGAATTCAACTGTTTCGGATGTTGATGACAGAGCGGTTAAAAAGAACGATATAGTTGTTATCGACTTTGAGGGCTTTGTTGACGGCAAGGCGTTTGAGGGCGGAAAGGCTGAAAAATATGAGATTACTATAGGCTCAAATCAGTTTATTCCCGGCTTTGAAGATCAGATTATCGGTCACAAAATCGGGGACGAGTTTGATGTTAATGTTAAATTCCCTGAGGATTATCAGGCTGATCTCGCTTCTAAGGATGCTGTGTTCAAAATTAAGCTTCACGGTATAAAGGTTAAGGACGTACCGGCACTTGATGATGAATTTGCTAAGGATGTCAGTGAATTCGATACTCTTGACGAGCTTAAAAAAGATATTAAGAAGCAGCTTGAAAAGAGAAAAAATGATGATGCCGAAAACGAGCTTCATAATACACTCCTTGAGGAAGTTGCAAAGGGTATAAAAGCTGAAATTCCCGAGGCAATGATAGAAAAAACGATTGATGATGACGTTAATGAGTATTCATATCGTCTTCAGTCACAGGGATTAAAGCTCGAAACATACCTCAAATATACCGGTATGGATATGAAGGGCTTCCGCGAAGGCTTCAAAGAGAGAGCAGAAACACAGGTAAGACTTAATTTGGCTCTTGAAAAAATAATTGAAAAAGAAAAAATAGAGGTTACCGAAGAGGATATCGAAGCGGAATACAAGAAATATGCAGATGCATATAATATGGATATAGACACTATCAAAAAGGCTGTTTCCGCTGAGTCTCTTAAGCCGGAGCTCGCTTCCAGAAAAGCAATTGATTTAATTGTTGACAGCGCTGTTGTCACAGAGGAAAAAGCTGCAAAGAAGACAGCTGAAAAGAAGCCGGCAACAAAAAAGACAACCGCAAAGAAACCGGCAGCCAAAAAGACTTCTGAAAAGGCTGATGATAAAAAGTCGGCTGATAAAGCGGAATAAGATTCAAATTTTATTCCAATAATCTAAATGCTATTTTATGCGGCGGGCGCTTTTGCGTTTCGCCGCAGGATTTTAGGAGGAAAAACCATGGCTTTAGTCCCCTATGTAATTGAACAGTCATCTCGCGGAGAGCGTTCGTATGATATTTTTTCCCGTCTTTTAAATGACAGGATAATAGTTTTATCCGATGAAGTAAATGATGCTACTGCAAGTCTTGTTGTTGCACAGCTTTTATACCTTGAGGGGCAGGATCCCGAAAAGGATATCAGTCTTTACATTAACAGCCCGGGTGGTTCTGTTACTGCCGGATTTGCCATATATGATACTATGCAGTATATTAAGTGTGACGTATCGACAATCTGCATGGGTATGGCTGCCAGCATGGGAGCATTTCTCCTTTCTTCCGGTGCAAAGGGAAAGAGATTTGCGTTGCCCAACAGTGAAATAATGATTCATCAGCCCTCAGGCGGAGCTCAAGGGCAGGCTACCGAGATTGAAATTACCGCAAAGCAGATTCTTAAGATAAGAGAAAGACTTAATAAGATACTTGCCGATAATACAGGTAAGCCCATAGATATAATTGCTAAAGACACAGAGCGCGATAACTTTATGTCTGCTGATGAAGCACTTGATTACGGTCTTGTTGATAAAATACTTTACAAAAGATAATTTCGGAGGATTTTTTGATGTCAAGAGATAATGACAGCAAAGGTAAGACCATGCGTTGCTCTTTTTGCGGTAAAACGCAGGATGAAGTCGGTAAGCTTGTTGCCGGTCCCGGCGGTGTATGCATTTGTGATAACTGTATTGAACTTTGTCTCGAGATAATTGAAGACGGCGGCGGATTTAAACACGTCAGAAAAAACAAAGCGCAAACCGATAAACCGCTTCCGAAGCCTCACGACATAAAAAAACTTCTCGACGAATACGTTGTAGGGCAGGACGACGCAAAAGTTGCATTGAGCGTTGCGGTATATAACCATTATAAAAGAATATATTACGGTGCTAAAAGTGACGTAGACATACAAAAGAGCAATGTTATTCTTTTGGGTCCCACAGGTGTAGGCAAAACAATGCTTGCCCAAACCCTTGCTAAAATCTTGGATGTTCCGTTTGCAATTGCTGATGCCACAACTCTTACCGAAGCGGGCTATGTCGGCGAAGATGTTGAAAATATTTTGCTGCGTCTTATTCAGGCGGCCGACTACGATGTTGAAAAAGCCGAAAAGGGCATCATATATGTCGATGAAATCGATAAAATTGCAAGAAAGTCTGAAAATCCGTCAATTACACGTGATGTCAGCGGTGAGGGCGTTCAACAAGCCTTGCTGAAGATTCTTGAGGGAACTGTTTCCAATGTTCCGCCTCAAGGCGGCAGAAAGCATCCTCAGCAGGAGTTCATCCAGGTCGATACCACCAACATTCTGTTTATCTGCGGCGGCGCTTTTGACGGAATAGAAAAAATCGTCGAAAACCGTACCGGCAAGTCTACTCTCGGCTTTGGCGGTAAAGTTTTGGATAAATCCAATTTGGAAACTGAAAAGATATATTCGAAAGTTATTCCTCAGGATTTGGTCAAATTCGGTCTTATACCGGAGCTTGTCGGCAGACTTCCCGTTATAACAACACTCAACAATCTTGACAGAGAAGCACTTATAAGAATTTTAACCGAACCTAAGAACGCGCTTCTTAAACAGTTTAAGGAACTCTTTAAAATGGATGGAGTTGAGTTGGAGTTTTGTGATGACGCGCTGTCTGCGGTTGCGGATTTAACCCTTGAAAAAAAGACCGGAGCAAGAGGTCTTCGTTCGATAATTGAGAAAACTTTATTACCTATTATGTATGATATTCCGTCCGATAGCGATGTAAAAAAGGTCGTTATAACAAAGGAGTGCGTACTGAACGGTGAAAAGCCGCTCTCCGAAACAGCTAAAACATCTGTTAAGGAAAAATTCAGAGCTAAAACTTCTGCCGGACCTAAAAATGTTGGTTGAATGTATGACCGGTTGCTTTTGCAGCCGGCCTTTTTTGTATTAGCAGCTTCTTTACTCTTTACGGCAAAGATTAAATTGCCTCTATAACATCTTTAATTATTGCTGTATTTGTGTTATAATGTAATCTAATTATTATAGGGCGGTGAGAAGATGAAACCTAAGAAAAAAATACGTAATTTGGATTTTTCGAGTGAAAAACAAGCCAAACAGAAAAAAATGCGTTCTTTTATCATCGCCTTTTCTTCTTTTGTTATCATATTGGGAACAATTTCGGTATTTATATTTATGAAGTCGGTTGATTTTAATTTGAACAATTTAGTCCAAAGTACGACCGTCTCGGACGAATCAACTTCAGATTTGACAACCGCATCATATGCTTTATCGGGTAGGGTAGGTATTTTACTTGTGTTTACCGATGATTCCGGGGAATTGATCAGTGTTTCAGCTCTCGACTGCAATATGGACATCAAGTGTATTTCCGTGGTGCAATTGCCGGCTGAAACCTCAGTGGGTTCCGACAGTCTTAAAGCCATTTATCAAAAGGGCGGTGCTGCCGCACTTGAAAAGCCGCTTACGGATATATCGGGGCTCAGCTTTACTAAGTATATTAAAATGAGTCAGACACAGCTTAAAAAGGTGGTATCGAAAATAGGTGATGTTACTGTTCGAATCCCATCGGACATTAATTATAAAGGTGCGGATTTTTCTCTGTTGCTTGATGCAGGTGATCAAAATCTTACTTCCGACTTGTTTTGTAAGTACTTTTTATATGCCGATAATTCAGGTAAGCGAGATGCAGTGGTCTCCTTACTGAATGCTTTAATGACAGCAAAGAATGTTACCGCGCAGGATACCTTATTTAACTTTATAATGAATAATACAGATACTGATATTTCCGTTGTGGATTATTCGAAGGTTTCCTCCGCTTTGACGCTATTTGTGCAGGAAAAGAGCGGAAATGTTGCTTCTGCCGCAAATGAATTTCCGGAGGTAACAAAGAAAAATGAAAAGTAGAACCAGCTTTTTGCTACTGTTACCCTTGTGCTTGGCGTTGTTATTATCGTCGTGCGGATTTTCAAATTATAACCTTCCGACCGATTTTTCATCGGTCGAGTTAATATACGAAAATGACCCGTCAAGATATTACTATAATCAGCTTACTGATGACGGTAAGACAGCGTACACTCTTATTGTAAATAATATCAGCGAACATCCGGAAAAAATTGAAATTCCTCAAATTGATGAGGATGAATTCGGCAAAGTGTTTTATGCGGTTACATATGACAATCCGGGAATTTTATGTTTCGGTATGACAAGTTCTGTTAAAGCTGACGGAAATAAATTCTTTTATGTGCCGGAATATTCGGCAAATAAGGAAGAATGTGACAAAAAAACAAATGAACTTAATACAGCTGTTTCGGAGTTCTTAAAAACTGTTCCGGAGAACAGCAGTGATTATGAAAAAGAATTGCTTACACATGATTATATCTGCGACAAATGCATTTATGTATATAATGAGGGTGAAAGCTTAAAGGGTTCGTCTTATGACGCGATTATAAACGGCGAGGCTGTGTGTGAAGGCTATGCGCGGGCTGCAAAGCTGTTTCTTGATAAACTGTCTGTAATCAATTATTTGATTTGCGGTGATGCTACTAATTCGGATGGCAAAACCGAAAGTCATATGTGGAATATTGTAAATATTGACGGTAAAAACTATCATCTTGATTTAACTTGGGACGATTATGATAACGATAGTGCGGCAGTAAGTCATTCATATTTTAATTTATCCGATGATATGATTAAAGCAAATCATTTCAATCTTGCTCCGAGTGATAACAATTGTGTTTCGACTGATGCAAACTATTTTAAAGTAAATAATTTGATGTTCGAGAGTTTTACCAAAAACGAAAAGAAAGCTATGACTTCTACTGCGGTAAAAAATGTGAGAAACAACTGTAACCAAGTAGAAGTGTGTTTTGTTAACGCTTACGCATTCAATAAGGCTATTACCGATTTAGCTGATAAAAGCGGTATTTATGATGTCTTAGATGATGTCAATAAGCAATGCGGCAAAAAGTTCTCTTCTGTTACATATGCCGAAGACGATGATATATATACGGTACAGTTTGTTTTTGAATAGAGGTTAATTAAATGGATAAAGCAAGAATCGAAAAAGCTGTCAGAGAAATTCTGATAGCAATAGGAGAGGACCCAGACAGGGAAGGTCTTGTTGAAACACCTAAACGTGTTGCTAATATGTATGAAGAGATATTTGCAGGACTTGACAGTGATCCTCATAGGCTGCTAAAGGTGTTTGATGAGGGTGATAATGATGAAATGGTTGTAGTTAGGGATATACCCATGTATTCTATGTGTGAGCACCATTTACTTCCTTTTATCGGCAAAGCTCATATCGCATATATTCCGGCAGAAGGAAAGGTGATAGGGCTTTCAAAGCTTGCAAGGATTGTTTCGGATTTTGCTAAAAGGCCACAGCTGCAAGAACGTCTTACTTCACAGATTGCCGACTTTCTCGAGGAAAATCTTTCTCCGAAGGGCGTTGCGGTGGTTGTTGAGGCAGAGCACCTTTGTATGACAATGCGCGGAGCGAGAGCGGCAGCCACTACCTTTACGTCGGCGCTGCGTGGTTCAATGCGAAAAGATGCCAGAACGCGCGCAGAAGTAATGTCGCTTTTGAGAGGAGCAAAATAAAGTGTTCTTTTTTCGAGGAAAAAACTTCAGCTTTGAGTTAAATACACGTACATATGTAATGGGCATTTTAAATGTAACTCCAGATTCGTTTTATGACGGCGGTAAATGGAATT
>ENA-OPNW01001765-OPNW01001765.1-human-gut-metagenome-genome-assembly--contig:-NODE-1765-length-10315-cov-6.864912_pt1 | contig 10315 bp, 8 predicted proteins | sample MGYA00241540_ERZ501777 | MGnify/ENA primary metagenome ERZ501777 (study PRJEB25962, sample SAMEA2042615) | human gut metagenome | biome: human gut; feature: human-associated habitat; material: faeces...
GCCACGCTCCATTGGGGCGCGGGGACGATCTGGCTGTCCTGCGGCCTGCTGACCGTCAGCTTCCTCATCATGTTCGTCCACGACGAGGAAGAAAAGCTGAATGCATAAAAAACGGCTCCAACTGCGCTCTCCCTGCCGCAGTTGGGGCCGTTTTTCGAGGTTTCCTTCATGGAAAAAAAAGTGTGGTTAGTGAAATCATGGCGCTATGATAGCACGGAGGAAAAGACTCGGGGCGCCCATTTCACCGTGTCCCGCCTGCCGGGACACAAGGGGCCGACGTGGCAGGCATCTATCTGGCGTCTGCGGCGCACGGTTTCCGCCGGTTGACCAATAAGGCCAAAACTACTTCGAGGAAAAGAAAAAACCCTCGAAGCCTTGCGGCTTCAAGGGTTTTCCTGTTGTGATTGCTCACAGGTTTTGTTGTCAGTGACTCAGCGCTTTTTGTCTTGCTTTTCCGGTGACGTAGTCGTTCCTTCCAGCAGATCTGCCACGACCTGATTGAGCTGTGCAGCGTTTTTGGATGTGATGACGGGGACACCTGTGCGCTCCTCGACTGCCTTCCGTGCAATCCCAGCAGCTTCACCGCCCTCACGGGCTATAGCCAAATTTTCCGAAAATGTCTCCGGAGATTTCTGCTTGGATATCTCCGTGGTAGTCGCCTCTGCCAGCATATTCAGCACTAGCTCCAGCGTGGTCATGTTGTCGCGGAGGTTTTCTTTCTTCAGGCCTTTGAGGTTCTTGTACTGCCGTGTAGACATTCCCGACCATGCACGGGATATCTCATCGGTAAGTATTGCGTACTCCACGCCCTTCTGTACACCGTGGGCATCCCATTCATCCGTCAGTTCCTTGCGGACCTGGATAGCTTGCAGCCGCTGGTTGATCCACTCGCGGGTATAGCCTTTTTTGAGGTATGTCTCCAATGCTCGCTCAATGGTCAACTCTGGATCGATGGTTTCCTCAATGCGCTCTCTGCCGACCTGTGCCAGCCACAGCTTGAACGGTTCCGCTTTGGGCGAGGGAATAGATTGGATGATACGGAGAAGTTGTTCGGTGTCTGCTACATCGGTTAGACGCTTTTTGCCATCTGAGGCGGTCATTTTCAACTGGTTACAAGCTGTAACCGTTTCGTTGCCTTCGTCTTTAAGCCGCTTCTTGGTAACTTTCCAGTAGTTGCGTGCCGCTTGATAATCAGGCTGCTCAGTCAGCACAGAAATTACGTCGACAACAGAAAAGTACCATTCTTCCTTTTCTTCGTCCCACGCGGTACGAATACGCTTGTCTTCGAACAGTTGAATCTTATCGTTTTGTGGCATTGTTTGTTCTCCTTCGTCAAGCATACTTCTCTGTATTTGCATATAACTCACCCCGCGGACAGCAGTAATTACGTTTTAACTCCGCTGGAATCGAGTAATGTCGCGGTTTTTCTTACAAATAGTTTATTTATATAATCCCTGTATCTTCCATGGTATTAATACCCAAGTTCCGTTATTTTTCCATGGATATCCTACATTTCCGTCTTCTTGCTGATATGAACATCCGAATTCAAAGTGTTCTGTATGAATGACATTGTTGCTGTCCCATTTTACCAATGCAACTATTTTAGTTAACACAAGAGCACGTTCTTCTATTTCTTCCAACTCATACGAAATCAATTTTTTATGTTCAAACACTTTTCTACATTCTCCGGCACGTTTTTTATCTGATTTTTCATATGAGAAAATATTTTTGAACCAAACAGATAACGCACCATAATTGTTGCATCTCCAAGCGTCAAAAGCACTAACTAGTGGTAATAAGTACGGGAAATCTTCGCATTCTTCGATTGTTGGTGTTGCGGAAATAGTTTCTCCAATTTTAATATCTCGCTTAACCCATTTTCGTATTTCTTGTCTATCAACAGCATTTTGCTGTATCTTTTTCAACGATTCCGAAATGGGAGGTGGATTACATCCTTTTTCAAATTTCTGTTTGCGGAAATCTTCGCTGTCTTTCATATTCATCCAATCAGCTAACGCAAACATCAAAGATACACATTTACAGGAAACATATTTGTTAGCATAATTCAGGTCTCTGCCATGCAAAATACCGTTTCGATAAGGCAATCGAATTTCATCGTGATTTGTTTTGTTCCTGCCCTTGTTAAATATATCCTTTAGTTTTATCAAACCATCGCTACAGCCAACTAAGCAGTCCCATGCAGAGACATCAGTTCCTTTGGCGAAGAAACCTTTGCTCTTAGTGTAATCATTAACTGCGCCATCAATAATTATCAAAAATAGAGGAATACTTGCATGATAGCGTTCAGCAAAATGATCGTCAAATGCACATTTTATTAATTCATACCGTTCTTTAAAAGGTTGGGCTTTATTTTTCAGCCAATGCATAATGCTTTTTACATCTGTTTGATAGTATTCAATTAGAATCTGTTCCCCGGCGTCGAGTCCACCTGCTTCGTAGGCTTTGACAGCGTTTTCCATCAGCGATAAATTCATTGAATCATATGCACACCATCCTGCGTTGGAAAAATATTTATTAAAAGATTCAATCAAGCAAACCATATTCGTCAAACTGCTCTCTAATTCTTTTATTTGTTGACGTTTTTCTTTAGGGAAGAATATAGACAGCCATTTTAATGTTTTCATGTCATTCTGGAATTTTGTAATGCTATGTAAATTGTTATCCGGCATTCCGCAATCCTTCTTTCAAGAAACTAAGTAAAATGGGGAGGTACCGAGAATTCAAACCTCGATTATCCCCTTCATAAATACATTCCGAGACAAACATTGTACTTATGTCGGGGATGCTTTACCGTTAAGCGAATAGTCGTTCCTCACCCCAGAAAGCTTGTCCATCAGCACAACATTGTGTCCCCATGGAATTTGTGCAACAGGCTGTTGCGCAAATTCGTCGCCCGGATACGCTTCCGCGAATTTTGCCATATACTTCAAGTTTCTCACTGAGTAGCCAGTGGCACCTGGAAAGGAAAGTTTGATGTCGGCGGCGAGATTCTCCACGAACTTGCTGCCCCACGTCTTGTGGGCATTGATGACCTCACCGATGGAGTGATAAAGGATCAACAGTTCTCGATTGAAGCTGACCGCTGCGCGGTACTGCGTTGTGCGGATCTCCTGCTTGATCGACTCAACGATATGCAGATATTCGTTGGAATTCATCAGCATGGTATTTCCCTCCCGTAACATTCGATCTCCGCCAAGTGGTTTATTTCAGTATACCAGATATTCTTTCTTCCGTCGAGAAAAGAAATGCACCTCTCTCCTGTACTCGTCCTATATAAACTTTATGTGTTTTGCATCTGAGCAACACAATCAGCTCAATTTGTCCTATTCAGTGACAACTTCAGCAACAGCATCTTAAATTCTAGTGCGATCCATGAAGCAAACTCACAGGCGATCATCGGGTGAGCAAGTGTATCCCGGATTTGCCCTACTTAGAAACGATACCAATCACCTTTGTCTGCTCAATCCACAATTTCGGCGTTAATGTAAAAAAGGCGATCCACGCACAGGAGAGCAAGAAGGTCTCTCGTGAGCAGGCAAAGACTATTGTTGAGTTAAGGCGATGAAGATGAAAGAGGCCTCCAAGAAAGTCAAGGATAGCATTGATGAGACATTGGCTTACTGCGACTTTCCCAGCGAACACTGGACACGCATCCGCGCCAGCAATGTGATTGAGTGACTGCGCCGGGAGATCCGCCGCAGGGTCCGCGTGGGGGATATTCTCTGATAGGAACTCCGCCCTGATGCTAGTCTGCGCGGGGCTCCGCCACATGGCGGGCATCCAGTGGGGTGACAAGAAATACATGAATATGAAGCACTTGGGGGCAGCTCTGGACGACACCTCTATTGCCGGCTGACTTCATTCAGTCGGAGTCTGCAAACACTTTTGCGCATAAATCTTGACGGAACCAAATAAATCTCTGCAAAAGCAGAAATCCCATGCCATCAATGCTGATAGTTTGGGATTTCTGCTTTTTGAAGACGTTGCTTTTGCGTTAGTCCGTTTTAATTTGCCATTGTTAGAGAAGAAAGTTGAGATAGCAAGTGTGCATCTTTTTGAGAACTTTTGACCTCAAGCCGCTCCAGAACGGACTGTTCTGTTTCGGGACTCCAGTAAATCTTTAGCTTATTCTTGGCGCGTGTGATAGCTGTATAGAAAATGTTGTGAGTGATTCTTTCCTCGGTTTCATTTGTAATTACGATTTTTACAGAATCATATTCCAAACCTTGCGCCTTGTGGATAGATACTGCGTATGCAACCTGAAATGGAACAACGGCAGAATTATTATCCTCATCATCTTCATCAGTACTTCGATATTTGCTCACTGTGAATGAGATAATAGATTTTCCTGCCTCAGATTCTCCAATAAGATCAAAATCATATTCCCAAGCATCAATCTCATTAATTGATTCTTCAAGTTCAATATCGAATTGAATTTCCTGCTCACTCGGATGAATACCGAAAATTTTCCCCTTGGAGTTATTGTGAATTAATGGAGAAAAGATGTTCGATTCATTAAACAGAATTGGATCACCTACCTTGTAGGTATTTATTCCCCAAACAACACCTTCATTCGGATTGCTGTTTTGCAGGAAACGGTTGATATTATTGATTCCATATAGCCCATCATAATTTAGGCAAAGGATTATTTCATCTTCTTCGCTATGCTCAAATATGGATTCATCTAATCTTGCAACGCAGCCATTCTTTACCAAAGGCTCTAGAATTGCGTCGTCAAGCTTGCGCACACGATCCCAAACTGTTAGCAAATCGCTACTAGTTGTGCGATACGGATGGGTCAGTTCAAATATTGATGTTTTCGGCACGAAATTCTGAGCAATACTAAACCAGTTGCCAAAATAAATTGACTCAATCTGATAGATATCACCAACAAGGACAAGTAGTTTGAAGTTCGCTTTTTCCAGCACGCCCCGCATATCATCGTTACTGACTGTGCTACACTCGTCAATAAAGAGAACATCGCAATCCGTATTGTTGTTCCACTTTGAGAGAAACTTTGCAATCGTATTATACTCGCTGTTCCCAGCAGTGACTTTTCTACGCATATTATCTACAGCAGGATGCGTATTAGCAAGGAATATCTTGTCCTTGTCCGCCCAGAAATTAGATATGTGCTTAATCAGCGTAGATTTACCAGTCCCAGCAGAGCCATAAATCAGTGCGACATGCGAATTGGAAAACATCTGCCGGAGGGCTTCTTTCTTGCCATCATCATCAATTGTATATGATTCTCTTGCCATCCATGAATCAACTGATGATGTATACTGAGAAACACCAGACGAAGCTAACTCCTGCAATTTTTCGATTATTTCAGTACTATCTTTGACGTAGCTTTTGATGTAAAGATGATTCTTATATTCTTCAATTCTACGTCCATTGTGTTTGTAGTATAGGGAAGAATTGTATTCCCTTATCAAATCATCAATGTCTTCAAAGCCCTCGATTTCGGATCTTGGTGTAAATAGATGTCCATCTATTTCGGTGTTGTTTTTGATGTATCGAGCAAACAACTCATGCTCGCGATCAGAAGCGGGAATGGATTCAAACAAGTCATAGATTCTTGGATTGTGTTGTAAGAGGGAGGTGCAATAAGGCATACGATCAAATGGAATACAGCCATAATTCAAGTAAAGATTAGACAACCTATCGCAACGGTTATTACTATATTGCCATTTGATGATACGATTATTCATTTTATGGAGTAAATACCTTAATACATTTGCTCCTGGTTTATTGCCAACGATTATATCGCGGCACTGATCAAGCATCTCATAAATCTTTACTGATTGAGCGCGGGCTGTAATTTTCCCTTTTACAAAATCATAGTAATCTTGATCACTGCTCACGAGTTCGGTTAAGGACATCCTGACGGATGAGAGGTATCGCATCAGCTCTCTATATTCATTAGAGTTTGTACTATGCTTAACTCTAGGGCCAAATATTTCAGAAAGATTATCCCATTCACAGGGACGAATAGATACTTCATATCCATCAATCACAAGAATAGACATATCTTTTTCTAGAATGCGAATTATATCATTATGTATTGAGAATTTTACAGCATAATTATCGACAATCTCGTGATGTGTAAAAGCGATAACCCGGTCAAACTTACTTGCATTGGCATTTGCCGCGGTAAATGTGACTTCATAATATATCTTTTGATTGACAAAAAACGGTTTTACTTTCTGCACATAATATCGGTCATTATAGGTGACAGGACAACTATGCGAGCTTGGGGTATCAATTCTTTCCGAGATTTTTTTATAGTAATCCAAAAGCTCGGTATCTGTATTCAATGGGAAATCGCTGATATTCTCTAGCACATCCAAATTGAAAGTCTGTTTCAAGTATAGCTTGATTTTCAATAGATGTTCATAGTATTTGAGCATGAGCCGCTCCGATCCATCCTTGTCAACAGTATAATGCGACACAGATTTCTGAAGCATTTCGTGAAACCTATAAAGGAACCGCAGTTCCCCCCGGCGCTGCATATCTTTCAAAGCAGCTACATTCAAATTATAGTCATTAGGATTGACGTCTTGACCCTTGGAGTATGCTTTGACCGCAATATACTCTACGAAGTTGCGAATATGGCCAAGAATATTTTGGCTTAAAAGGCCTCTGTCAGAAGGACTTAACTGAGATATGTTATCACATATTACGCCATTTGTATCAAGAATAGCTTTATCAATTCTGATCATCTGTCTCCGCTCTTTTCTTTTGATATTTTGTTTATTTTATCATGATACTGCTGCCGATGTTTATATTGAACTATTCAATATGTTCAGCAGCATTGCTCGACAGAAGCATTTTCATAGCAATCTCAACAATTTACGGAAGGCCAAAAGAGGTTTCCATGCCTGCTGCATCAATCGAAACTGTCTCGGGTTTTGTATGCGATCTCAATGCCATCGGTTGACAAGGGCAGACGCGGTTTTGACGGGCAGAAATACGCCCATACCGCGTCAAGTCCCTTGACAATACGTCAGTATTCTCTGCGGGCCTTTCCTTGTCTGGACACATTTCTGCTCCGACAAAGCTGCCCGCACCTGCCAGCGATGGATATTCGAGTGATTTTTGGCTTTTGAGACGCAGGCTTGCTGAGTCGGCATATTCTCGCCGATGCTGCCGAGCGACGTTCCCTTGGAGCGAGGCTGGCGCAAGCCAAGGCGAAAAGGGCAAAAAGCGACGAAAAGACACGCTGGCAGGCGTGTTTGCCCTTGTCATCCGATGGTACGCTTATGCAAGCACATCTTTATAGAGTGTGTTCCCTGTCCGTATGCTTCATCCGCATACCGAGTGGCTCCGGGCCAGATTTCTGTCGCTCCCAAAGCGCCTGCAAGAACTCGTCATATTGCTCCGGCGCGTCGCAACCATTTTCCGGTGTGTACTGCACAAGAAGAACTAGGTTTTTCGACCAAAATGTTCAAAAAGCCCAGTTCATGCAAATTAACTTATATTAGTTGCTTAAGCCTCCGTAGGAATTCTTTCGCACACTTCAATTAAGCTCTTTGCATAGTCAAACGCTTTTTGTGTAACCGTTTTCTTGTTGACAAGCCACATAAAAGCTACTGCCCACAGAACCATAAATATCAAACCCCCGCATTCTGGATCTGGATGTAAAAAAACAGTTTCTATATCAATGGGACTCTGCAAAATAATTTCTCTTATAATTATTAAGAGATAAGCCACTAAAGCAATACTTTTAGTTCCGTAAAGATTCCTCCAGAAATTATATTCTTTTAATTCTTGATATACCCTTTGTTCTTTATCTCGATTAGAATTTGCATAGTTTCTCAGGATATTTGAAGCAGAAATGTATTGCTGATCGGTATCGGTTGTTTCGTCAGATACATTTAATGGAAGGGCTATCCCTTCGAATAGGTTTAGTTTTTTATGATACCTCTTCTTTGTAATTTCATCAAACGTGTCGTCGGAAAAACGCAATGCAATAGTCACCTTGTTAAAGCTACTACTTTTTGCGAAGAAATTCAGAAAGAAATAGGGATCGTCGCGCCGGTCTGCACGGCGATACGCACAGCGACTTGCTCCAGTTCCGTCTTGGGAAAACCGGCTCGTTTCAGCGCGGCCAAATGGTTCAGGATGCCGCAAAAATCAACGTTCTTGTCCTGCATAGTTTTCTCCTTATATCCGTTTTCTGATGGCACAAACACGGATGCTGCGGAAAGGGGTAATAGGGGTATAGGTAGTAGGTATGTGAGGGAGAGAGAGAAAATGCAGCACCCGCGTTTCTGCCATCAGGCAAAGGTCATGGTGGGGCCGCCCCGGTTTCCCGGAACGACCCACGCCGTTTCTGTCGTTTGTCCAGTCCTATTCGACACTACTTCCCGGACTGTTGGGCGGTCAACTGGTCTGCGGCTGGCGCCGCACATGGGAATTGCACCCCTCCGAGGATCTCTCCGAGCTGCACCGATTGCTTGTATCTGTCGCTATGCAGAAGTACCATTGTAGGCAGATGAGGTCATGGCGAGGCAGTCTGCCGCGGCTGCTTTTGGATGAACGGGTATCGCTGGGCACCTTCCGATTTGGGACCTGCATTGACACGGGAAACTCCCGTGCAGGTGGTCATGGCGCGTTCTCCGCATCGCTGTCCTCTTTCTTACGGAGGCTCATCTGCTGATGTGATCCAGTTGCCGGATATAGCCGTATGGCGTTTTTCAAGGTACAATCAAGCCGTTATCATTGGCTCTGGTGTAATTGTACCTCGGACGATCTCGCTGCAACAGAGACAAGATGGCAGGTTTCTTACCCTCTTTGTCAGGTTTCAAACGCCTGCCTCCAGTTCAGAAATGAATGCTATCACGGTTTGCAGGAGTCGTTTCTTGTCATTACATTCCGTGCCCAGCAAGAGATAGTCCAGCGAAATACCAAAACAGCTTGCCAGCTCCACTGCAAACTCAACAGAACCAGTCCTTTGGCTGCTTTCAATTTTCACGATGTAAGTTCCGGTCACGTGCATTTTCTCCGCAAGCTGTTCCTGTGTGAGCCCCTTGCTGATCCGCAGCTGCCGGATCCTTGCCCCATATGATTTTCGGTCAAAGTGCATTTCGCTACCTCCGTTTCATCAAAACTCCTAAAGATTTCTCAAATGGTGAAAACGGTGGGGCACGGCAATGAAATTGGTATCCGCATAATGAAAAGCGGACAAAAAGCCAAGGATGGCCGCAAAGGGCCATCCTTGGCTTTTTGTCCGTTTTGTTGTGTTGTCTGGTCGCATGGTTAGGCGGCCTCTCGAATATTTCCAGAGGCCAATGTGTTCCGGGAACTCCGCTTCCTATATCAGCGTTCTCTATATTCTGGTGCCTCCATTATCCCCCCATACCACTGCCGAGATCTTCTCCCAGATCGCAGGTATAGCACCACTCCACCACATCGCCGTTCTTCAGTTGGTAGCGGGAGCAGCCGTAGTTAGGAAACCATCCGTTGACGGCATACATCCAGCCGGAGAGCTTCCCTACATCGAACTCGTACAGATTGTGAATCCCCTCGATATAGGCGCTGTTATACACCGGCGTGAAGCTGGACTCCATGTGTATCTTATTCTCCTTGCAGACACGCTGCAGCACGTCGTAGACGCTTTCGCCATCGCTGAACGTTACCTCTGTGGCGGGGAGAATGATACCGTCCTCCGGTACGAGGGCTTTCTTGCTCTCAGCACACTTATCCATATTGCCCAGGATCGTCTCGCAGGAGATGGATATGGTGCAGGTATACTTCTTGTTCGTATCCACATCGCCGTCCTGTGGCTCTACAGGTGCCGGTTTTCCCTCCGGCACAGGGTCGGTCATGTACTGATCCTTGTCGCCGGTATCCTCCGGCTGTGCCTGTTGCCCACAGGCGGCACAGAACAGCAGGAGCAGTGCCAGAAGCAATGTGCACAGGGGTTTGGATCGCCGCATATCACTTCACCTCAATATCCGTCATGTCGAACAGGCGTGTCTGGCCCTGCCGGAAGCGGTCGTAGGCGACCAGTGCGTAGAAGCCCTGCTCGGTAGCCATACCGTCCGATTCCATCTGCTCATCGCTGTGACGGAAGCCGCCGCCCTCGCAGGCAAAGGCGCACAGGCCGTCCAGCGGGGACGCGCCGTCCTTCAGGAAGCGCTCATCCGATGCGGGGTCGATGCCCAACGCCGTCAGGGCCACGATCACCTGCGCACAGGACTCGCTGTTGCTCTCGCCCCAGCTCATGAAGCCGCCATCGGCCTGCTGGGCATCGGACAGATAGGTCAGCGCCGCGTCGACTGCGGCC
>ENA-OPNW01001772-OPNW01001772.1-human-gut-metagenome-genome-assembly--contig:-NODE-1772-length-10268-cov-1.840008_pt1 | contig 10268 bp, 6 predicted proteins | sample MGYA00241540_ERZ501777 | MGnify/ENA primary metagenome ERZ501777 (study PRJEB25962, sample SAMEA2042615) | human gut metagenome | biome: human gut; feature: human-associated habitat; material: faeces...
CGGTAGCAAACTTCCTGAATAATGGTATGGATCAGTACTTTGTGTTCCAGAATGCATTTAACAAATCAACAATTCAGGTACTTGATCTGTATGTATACAACATTGGTATGACCGGACGAAGCTTATCCCTTGCAACGGCAATTGGTATCTTAAAGAGTATCGTCAGCGTAACACTTCTTGCAATTGTAAACTTCGTATCGAAGAAGACACGTGGCGAGAGCATGATTTAATAGGAGGAAAAAGCAATGAAGATTAAAACAAGTAAAGGAGACCGCACATTTCAGGTAATCAATATTCTGATTTTTGCTATCTTTGCTATCATTTGTGCTTATCCTTTTTACTATCTGATCATCAACTCGATCAGTGCAAACGATCTGAGTGCAAGTGGTAAAGTAAATTTTCTGCCGCATGGTTTTCAGCTTGAGAACTATGTAAAAGTATTCCAGCTGAACGGTCTTGGAACCGCAGCAATGGTATCCCTTGGAAGAACTGTGATCGGTACAATCTGTACGGTACTTGCTTCCGTTTATCTGGGATTCATGTTTACCCAGCAGCGGATGTGGCACAGAAAACTGTGGTATCGTTTTATGGTAATTACCATGTACTTTAACGCAGGTCTGATCCCAATGTACATGACCATGAAGACCTTACATCTGACCAACAGTTTCTGGGTATACATCATCCCGGCAATTGTACAGCCGTTCAACATCATTATGGCAAAGACTTATGTAGAATCCATTCCGCCTGCATTGCAGGAGGCGGCAGAGATCGATGGAGCCGGAACCATGACCGTATTCGCAAAAGTCATTCTTCCAACCTGTAAACCGATTATGGCAACCATCGCCATCTGGTCCGCAGTAGGACAGTGGAACTCCTTCCAGGATACGTTGATTTATATTACAGACCAGAAGTTATATTCCTTACAGTATTTACTTTATACTTACCTGAATCAGGCAAGTTCACTGGCAACCATGGTACAGCAGTCCGGTGGAAATGTATCTGCCGTTGCGAACCTGGCAACCCAGCAGACACCGACATCCATCCGTATGACGATTTCCGTTATCGTTGTACTGCCGATTCTGTTCGTATATCCGATTTTCCAGAAATCCTTTGTCAAAGGTATTATGATCGGATCAGTGAAAGGCTAAAAGAAACACTTGTTTCTTTTACATACATTCATGTAAAATATTATAGAGGAGGATTTACAATGAAGAAAAAGAATGTACAGCGTGCGCTTGCACTGGCACTCGCTGCAACGATGCTCGCCGGAACCGTAGCAGGCTGCGGAAAAAGCTCAGACAGTGATTCCACACAGGGGGGCAAGTCATCCAATGGAAAATATGCCAAGGAGCTGACGATTGATGTGTTCGACAGTCAGGCAAACTTCCAGGGTGAGCAGACCGGATGGTTTGCAAAACTGATCAAAGATAAGTTCAATATCAAATTGAACATTATTGCACCAAACGTGGCAGGTGGTGGAGATACTTTATATCAGACACGTTCTGCAAACGGTAATCTTGGTGACTTAATTATCACAAATCTGGATTCCAGTCGTTTGAAAGATATGGTGACCGCAGGACTTGTCCTTGATATGAGTGATTATATTAAGGATGAGAAATATTTACAGGATCGTATGGATGCAATCAATACCGCAAGTAAACTTTCCGGAACGGATGGAGTATGGGCAGTACCGAGTGAAATTTCCAATCAGCCGGCAACTGAGCCTTGTGAGGCATCTGAGCCAACCAATGCACCATCTCTTCGCTGGGATGTGTACGGAGAAGTTGGATATCCGGAAATGGATACACTGGAAGATATGATTCCGGTTCTGGAACAGATGCAGGAAAAGGCAAAGGGAACCAGCAAAGACGGAAAAGATGTCTATGCGCTTTCTCTCTTCAAAGACTGGGATGGAGATATCATGCAGAATGCAGGTGCTTTCTGTGCTCTGTACGGATATGAGAACCTTGGATTTGCACTCGGCAAAGTAGACGGATCTGAAATCCAGAGTGTAATTGACAGCGATAGCATGTATGTACGTGCATTGAAGTTCCTGTTTGAAGCAAATCAGAAAGGACTTATTGATCCGGAGTCTACCACACAGAATTTCGATACGTTACAGACAAAGTTCCGTAATGGTGATGTATTATACAGCTTCTGGCCATGGCTTGGTGCCGGTGTATACAACACAACAGAGAATACTTCGGAAGGTAAGGGATTTGCCTCTGCGACAATTAAGGATATGAAGTGCCTGTCTTACGGTTCTATGCCGGATGGTAAGATGAGTGTTGGTATCATGGTCGGCAGCCAGACAAAAGACCCACAGAGAATGGTTGATTTTATCAACTGGTTATACTCTCCGGAAGGAATTGAAGCTTCTTCTGCACAGAGTGGTGGTAACTGTGGACCGGAAGGCCTGACATGGGAAATGAAAGATGGTAAGCCTGTACTTACAGATTTCGGTGTAAAGGCATTTGTTGATATTGACGAGAGCCTGAAAGTGCCGGATGAATGGGGCAGCGGAACATGGAAAGATGGTGTATCTGCATTGAACTTTAAGGCAAATGGTATCGTTGATACAGATCCGGATACCGGTATCTGCTACAACTATCAGAGATGGGATGATTATCTTGAGAAGACTTCTACCAAGTTAAAAGAAGACTGGTCAGCACATAATGATGGAGATACCACAGAGATCGAACACTTTGAGAAAACCGGTAATCTGTTAGTTCTTCCAGGAACAAACTATTCCACACCGGAGTACTCTACCGATATCAGTACCATCAAAGAGCAGTGCAAGCAGACAATCGTTGCAGATTCATGGCAGATGGTATTTGCAAAGAATGAAGCTGAGTTCAACAAGATCTTAAAAGATATGCAGGATACCGTAAAGGGTCTTGGATACGATCAGGTATTTGAAGTAGATAAGAAAGATTATGAAGATAAAGTAAAGTGCATCAATGATGTATTAAGCGAATCTAAGTAATTGGATAAAATCAGATAAAACCCTTAACAAAAGCCGGGTGCGTGATGCACCCGGCTTTCTTTTGCTTATAATCAATGATCCTGATTTTTACGGTATTCCGCAGGGCTGATATTTTTGCTCGCTTTAAATTTCTGGTGAAAATAATCAACATTTTTATATCCGACACTTGCCGCAATTTCATAAATCTTCATATCTGTCTGATCAAGCAGCTCGGTTGCTTTTTCAATGCGTACCTGATCCAGATAGGTATTGAAACGAACACCCATTTTCTGGGTAAACAGTTTTCCGAGGTAGGAACTGTTGTAACCAAACAGTGGGGCCAGAGTCTCTAATTTCAGCTGGCTGGCATAATTGTGATTGATGTAATTTAAAATATCATCGAACACACTTGCCGAGGAATTGCTTCCGATCGCGCGCATGATCATATCGAACTGTTCGTTAAAATACAATAGAATCTCGTACAGATAGTATTTATTTTCAATGAGTTCTATGATCGCCGCATTATGTACAAACGGGATACTGGTGTTGCTGTACGTGTGTGTGATCGCCTGTTTGATCTCCAGAAAAATATCTGCCAGAAAATATTTGATACTCGATACATCACAGTTACTATTAAAAAGAAACTGTCGCAGATCTTCGAGAACTTCGGAAATCCGGCGCTGATTACAGGTTTTAATGTAATCGGTAAGTAACGCGCTGTAATGTCTTGTTTTTTCTGCGTCCAGACTTGCGGAGGCGGAATTTTCTGCCGGCAGTTCCTCATAGGAGAGAACATGCTGGTTTTCTCCGCAGAAGAAACGCCGGGACAACAGCCGCTGGCACAGCTCGTAAGATTCGTGAATCTGTGAAAGGGAAGAAACCGTCGGTCCGTAGATTAGAAAGATCGTATCCAGCGGAGATCCTTTCTGCGTTCCCTTGTCATAGTGGTGCAGACAGGCATTTAACCGTTCCAGTGCAAAATTGCCTTTGAGTAATATAATGTCATGATTGTCGATATTGACATGCTCAAAGGAATTGTTGTCTTTGTTGGTGACACGCAGCAGATCACTGAAACTGTAGGAACGAAAATATGGCATATAGCTTTCGTAAATCAGCACCTGATAGATCGGATAGGAGAGCCCTAATTCCTGATAATCAATGGACGGGTTAAAATCATTTCCGGTCAGCAGATCGTATAGTACGGTGGTTTTTGCTTTTTTCAGGTACTGGTTGCGGGATGTCTCGCTGTTTAGCTGAAATTCAATTTTTTCGTGGACGTCCTGTACTGCTTTTTCCAGCTCATCTTCATCAATCGGTTTGGTCAGATAGTAGGAGGCACCAAATTGCAGTGCCGTCTGTGCGTACTTAAAATCCGAGTAACCGCTTAAGATAATAAATGCACCGGAAAATCCTTCACTGCGCGCTTTTTCCATCAGTTCCGTGCCAAGCATTCCGGACATCCGGATATCGAGAAGAACCAGTCCCGGGCGGTACTGGCGGATCATTTCCAGGGCATCTTCTCCGTTGGCGGCTTCCCCGCAGATACAAAATCCCAGGGTGTTCCAGTCAATGATATAGCGGAGTCCCTCTCTTACAATTTGTTCATCATCTACAATAAGTACGTTGATAATTTTGTTTGCCATGTTTTTCATCCTGTTTCCTAAATTGTTTTTGGTATTTTCAGCCGGACGGTCGTACCGGCTCCGATTGCGCTGTCAATCTCCATATAATATCCTTCCCCGTAGAACAGGGAAATTCTCTGATTGATGTTGTAAAGACCGATGCTGTGGGTATCGGAGGAAGGGTGGTTTCTGATTCGATCCCGCAGTGCGTCGAGTTCTTCGTTTGTCATTCCCTGTCCGTTATCTTTGATCGTGATCAGCAGGGTTGCGTCCGCAGAAGCAATCTGGATGGTGATCATACCGTCTTCCGTTTTGCTCTCAAGTCCGTGAAGAATTGCATTTTCTACCACAGGTTGCAGGAGCAGCGGAAGAATCTTGCAACTGTTGGTGTCGAGATCTTCGTCCACCTGAAGGGTGTAATTTACGCGGTCCCCAAAGCGGAGCTGCTGAATGGAGAGATACGTTTTGATATATTCGAGCTCTTTGGTCAGTGTGGTGAAACTTGTGCCGGTATTATCGAGCACGTAACGCATGGATTTTCCAAGCAGTTTAATGGAAGTTGCTACATTCCGGTTGCCACAGGAGAGTGCCTGCATCCGGATCGTTTCCAGAGTGTTATACAAGAAATGCGGATTGATCTGACTGGCAAGCATTTCAAATTCCATTTGCTGCTGCCGGTTGACCAGTTGCTGTTCCCGGATCCGTGCTTCATAAAACTGCGCTTCCTTATCGTGAATCGCATCCACGGTCAGTTTGAGGTCTTTAAAGGTATCGCTTAACTCATCATCACCGCGGAATTGTTCGATGATATTGTAATCGCCGAGGCTGGCACGGTGCATTGCTGATTTCAGGGTTGTAATCCTTGTGCTGAAATAGTCCGAAAAACAGATCATCAGAATCAATGGTACAAGCAGGGCAAGTACCAGAATCAGGACAAATACGGCAACGGTATGATTGATTGTTTTTAAGGCATCCGGGTCCACGGTCCGCACATAAAACAAATTGTTGGATTTGTAGGACTGCAGAGTTACATAGTTGACCAGACGCATCTGGTTTCCGATTTCTTTCGGACCGGTGTAGCGGTAAATATAGCCGGAAAAATCATCGGGAAACTCCATGTCTTTGCCGATCAGAACAGAGTCTGTGGCATAGATGATCTGGGTTCCGTCCAGACTGATGGTTGTTTCATTGCTGGACTGCTCCAGATGATTTTTAATGGTATTGCGGTCCAGACCGACAACCAGAAATGCCTGATATTTACTGGAGGCAACACCGATCCGCCGGATCAGTGTCAGTTCACGGTAAGGCTGCCGGACGATTGCCGTGTATCGCTGCAGGGAAGCCCATGTACTCCAGTTATTTCCCAGGGTTTTGCGCCATTCGTCCAGGACAAAATTCTGCTGATAATGAATATGCTCGGAATTTTGAAGGTTTGGATTGTTGGTATAAATCTGAATGCGGGCAACGGCTGCTGTATTCTCAAAATAAGTCTGGAGTGCCCGCTCCAGAGCCGTAAGCTGTTCCTCGATACCGGAATCCAGTGATTCTGCCGCAAACAGACTCAGACACTGATTACTGTTAAGCAGGGTATCGGAAGATGAATATATGGTAGTTGTGATGTCGTTTAAGGAGGAGGCAACACGCAGGCCATCTGCCTTCTCCAGAGATTCATAGCGGGCAAGCATCTGTTTTCGCACGCTGGCAATGGAAAAGATGCCGATTACCAGAAGCGGAAACATGCCTGCCAGCAGAAAAATACGAAGCAGCTGACTTCTGACAGAATGTGTATCATGTATTTTATTAATATGTAGTTTCATAAAATATCCTTTGTTATAAAATTAAGGGATAATACCGTCTGGCAAATTCTATAAATATTATAGTAAATTACGTCTAAAATTTCTAGTAGGAAAGCACGGATAAATTTTGTATAGTGTGGATAAGGGAAAATAAAACATTCGTATGGCGAAGGGAAAGAGAGGAAAATAAGATATGAAATTCAGTAATGGATGCTGGCTGCAGAAAGAAGGCTGCGCCTGCTTTTCACCGGCAGAAGTTTATTTTACAAAAATTGAAAAAGATAAAGTAGTGCTCTGTGCACCGACACATAAGATTAATCACAGAGGAGATACATTGGGCGGAATCAATCTTACGGTTGAAATTACCACTCCGATGCCGGAAGTAATCCGTGTAAAGACGTATCATTATAAGGGCGCAATTCAGGATGGACCACAGTTTGCATTAAATCTTCCCAAACAGACAGCAATTGATGCCACCGAAGATGATGAGAAGATTGTTGTAAAAAGCGGAAATGCAAAACTGGTTATTACCAAAGAGAACTGGTCCATGACTTACTATAACGGGGATAAGAAGCTCAGTACCAGTGCATGGCGTGATCTTGCCTATATGAAGACGGACTGGAAGGGTGATGCTTATGTAAAGAGCGCAGATAAGGATGCCTATATGAGACAGCAGCTTTCTTTAGGTGTGGGAGAGCTGATCTACGGTCTTGGTGAGCGCTTTGCCGCATTTACCAGAAACGGTCAGTCCATAGATATCTGGAATGAAGATGGCGGTACCTCCACCGATCAGTCTTATAAAAATATTCCGTTTTATATTTCAAACAAGGGATATGGTGTGTTTGTCAACCATACCGAGAAAGTATCATTTGAAGTGGCAACGGAAGCGGTCACAAAAGTAGAATTTTCTGTGCCGGGAGAGAGTCTGGATTATTTCTTCTTTAACGGACCGGATCTGAAGGATGTTCTGCGCCGCTATACGGATCTGACCGGAAAACCGGCACTTCCTCCGGCCTGGACATTTGGCCTCTGGCTTTCCACATCCTTTACGACAAACTATGATGAAAAAACAGTTATGAGCTTTATCGATGGTATGCTCGATCGTGGAATTCCGCTTAAAGTATTCCATTTTGACTGCTTCTGGATGAAAGATTTCCACTGGACCGATTTCCTGTGGGATGAGCGTGTATTCCCGGACCCGGAGGGGATGCTTTCCCGTATGAAAGCAAAGGGATTAAAGATCTGTGTATGGATTAATCCGTATATTGCACAGGAATCCGTGATGTTTGACGAGGGCATGGAAGGCGGATATTTCCTGAAGCGTCCGGACGGTTCTGTATGGCAGTGGGACATGTGGCAGCCGGGCATGGCAATCGTCGACTTTACCAACCCGGAGGCAAAGAAATGGTATCAGAAGAAACTCGAAGCATTGGTTGATATGGGTGTGGATTGTTTCAAGACAGATTTTGGTGAGAGAATTCCAACCGATTGCGTTTACTATGACAAGAAAAATCCGGAAAAAATGCACAATTATTATACCTATTTATATAATGAAGCTGTATTTGAAGTTCTTGAGAAAAAGAAAGGAAAAGATGAGGCAGTACTGTTTGCGAGATCTGCTACCGCAGGGGGACAGAAATTCCCGGTACACTGGGGCGGAGACTGCTGGTCTGATTATGAATCCATGGAAGAAAGTCTGCGTGGCGGATTATCCTTACAGCTTTCCGGATTTGGGTTCTGGAGCCATGATATCGGCGGATTTGAAAACACTTCTACCGCGGATGTCTATAAGAGATGGTGTGCGTTTGGTCTGCTTTCTTCTCACAGCCGTCTGCATGGAAGTACATCATACCGTGTGCCGTGGGCTTATGACGATGAGGCCGTGGATGTGCTGCGCAGCTTTGTACGCCTGAAAGCACGTCTGATGCCATACCTGTGGAAGACCGCGCTGACAGCACATAACGAGGGAATTCCAAGCATGCGTGCGATGGTTCTTTCTTACACAAATGATAAAATGTGCAATTATCTGGATAAGCAGTATATGCTCGGCGACAGCTTACTAGTTGCTCCAATCTTTAACGATGAGGGAATTGGAGAATACTATCTGCCAAAGGAGAACGGCATATGGACCGATTTCTTCACCGGCAGGCAGCAGGAAGGCGGAGACTGGTATACCCGCACATATGCTTATACGGAGATTCCGCTGATGGTACGTCCGAATACGGTACTTCCGCTTGGAAACAGCGAAGAGGGACCAGAGTATGATTATGCCGATCAGGTGACATTCCGTGTATATGATGTACAGGATGAGGCAGCTGCTGAAATCTACGATATGGATCAGAATAAAGTGGCTTCCATTGTGGTAAAACGCATAGAGGATAAGCTTGTGATCGACTGCGACAGCAAAAAGCCGTTTACCGTAGAACTGGTTAATACCGGCATTTTAGATGTGAAGGGCGCAAAGGCATCCAAAGAAAATAAAAACACCATTCTTCGTGACTGTGAGAGCCACATAGAGTGTATACAGTAAAATCAGGTAAGAGGAAAAATTGATGGATAAAGTATTGGAAAACCGGATCTGTCTTCTGATCAAGGAAATGACACTGGAAGAGAAAACCGGCATGATCCACGGTGCGGGTCTGTTTCGCACCGCGGGGGTGGAAAGAATTCATATTCCCCCTTTAAAGATGTCCGATGGACCGATGGGTGTGCGCAGCGAGTTTGTCAATGATCAGTGGATGCCGGTCGGAACACCAGATGATTATGTGACATATTGTCCGAGCAACAGTGCGATTGCGATGACATGGAACCGCAAACTTGCACGCAATGCAGGAAAAGTGTTGGGAGAAGAAGCACGCGGAAGAGGCAAAGATGTGATTCTTGCTCCGGGTATTAATATCAAAAGAACACCTGCATGCGGAAGAAATTTTGAATATATCAGTGAAGATCCAAGACTGACCAGTGAACTTGCCGTTCCGATAGTTCGTGGAATCGAGACGTCTGATGTGGCAGCATGTGTACAGCATTTTGCAATGAACAATCAGGAAACCGAACGGCTCTGGGTAAATGTGGAAGCGGATGAGCGTACAATGCGTGAAATTTATTTCCCGGCATTTCAGGCGGTTGTACAAAAAGCGGGTGCAAAGTCGATCATGGGCTCTTATAATCTGATCCGCGGAACACATGTCTGTGAAAACAAAGATATTATGGGAACCGTACTGCGCAAAGAATGGGGATTTGACGGAACCATTATCTCTGACTGGGGAGCCGTACATACAACAAAGGGGACCGCAGAGGGACCGCTTGATATCGAAATGTCGGTAACCAGTGATTTTGATGACTATTTTCTTGCGAATCCGCTGATCAGCGAAATCCGAAAAGGGAATATAGATGAGGCCTGTGTGGACGAAAAAGTGCGCAATATTCTGCGGATGATGGTACGCCTGCATATGATTGAACTGACAGAAGTACCGGATTCTGATGGAAAAAAGAAAATTCTGGTTCAGAAGAACAAGAACCGGAAAGCGGGAAGTTATAATACGGCAAAACACCGTTTTGAAGTTTTAAAAGTAGCAAGAGAATCGATCACACTGTTAAAAAATGAAGACCGGAAACTTCCGCTTGATCCTGCAATCGATAAAGTTCTTGTCATTGGGCAGAATGCAGTGATTTCACAGGCTATGGGTGGCGGAAGTGCGGAGATTAAAGCTTTGTATGAGAAGGCTAAACCTTTTTACGAAAAGGCTAAAGAATTGAAACCGGACAATAATACATTATGGGGAAATTATTTACTGAATATCTATTGGAAATTGAACAGAGCAGAATATGATTCTTTAGAAAAAGAATTAGGGCTCTAATTCTTTTTCATAATAAAAACAAGAGGCT
>ENA-OPNW01001781-OPNW01001781.1-human-gut-metagenome-genome-assembly--contig:-NODE-1781-length-10232-cov-2.354721_pt1 | contig 10232 bp, 10 predicted proteins | sample MGYA00241540_ERZ501777 | MGnify/ENA primary metagenome ERZ501777 (study PRJEB25962, sample SAMEA2042615) | human gut metagenome | biome: human gut; feature: human-associated habitat; material: faeces...
AGATGGTTAAGAGCCCTAAGACTGGTGCTTACGTTTTCGATGAGAAGATGGTACCTAACGAGGCTGTTAAGGATTTCTTCAAGGACTAATCATTTAGTACTTAATATATTCATGGGTCGTAACTCTACCGAGTTGCGACCTTTTCTTTTCTTCTCATTTGTCATTTTTTTAATCTTTCTCATTTGTTTCTTATTTCTATGAAAAAGTTGCAATATAATTTGGTGTTGTTAGCTTTTTCTATTATCTTTGCAGAAAATATTATATCTTATGGGATTATTCGGTTTTTTTAATAATAAGAAAAAGGAAACTCTCGACAAAGGACTCGAGAAAACCAAGGAGAGTGTATTCAGTAAGTTGGCACGTGCTGTAGCAGGTAAATCAACCGTTGATGATGATGTACTCGACGATCTGGAGGAGGTTTTGATTACCTCTGATGTCGGTGTGGAGACTACGGTGAAAATCATCCGCCGCATCGAAGAGAGAGTTGCTCGTGATAAGTACGTTTCTACCTCTGAACTTGACAGAATCCTCCGCGAGGAAATCGCTAATCTGCTCTCTGAAAATCATTCTGATGATAATGACGATTGGGATTTGCCTTCCGATCACAAACCTTATGTCATTCTCGTTGTCGGTGTGAATGGTGTGGGTAAAACTACTACCATCGGCAAGTTGGCTTACCAGTTTAAGAAGGCTGGCAAAAAGGTTTATCTCGGTGCCGCTGATACCTTCCGTGCAGCAGCAGTTGAGCAGATCAGCATCTGGGGAGAGAGAGTTGGGGTGCCTGTGGTGAAGCAGCAGATGGGATCTGATCCAGCTTCTGTTGCCTTCGATACCCTCCAGAGTGCTAAGGCTAATGGTGCCGACGTGGTGCTGATTGATACTGCCGGACGACTGCACAACAAGGTGGGACTGATGAATGAACTCAAGAAAATCAAGGATGTCATGAAGAAGGTTTTGCCTGAGGCTCCTGATGAGGTGATGCTCGTGCTCGATGGTAGTACCGGACAGAATGCTTTTGAGCAGGCTAAGCAGTTTGCTGCTGTTACAAACATAACTTCCTTGGCTATTACCAAACTTGATGGTACTGCCAAAGGTGGTGTGGTAATCGGTATCTCAGATCAGTTGAAGGTGCCTGTGAAGTACATCGGACTGGGTGAGGGAATGGAGGATATGCAGCTCTTCAACAAGAAAGAGTTCGTAGATTCTCTCTTCAAGAAAGACTAAGTCCTCTCTCTCTGATAATAAGGACTTTTTCTGCGATATACGAAGATGAGGCTGTCTTTCTTCTCTCTATGATAAACGGAATTAAGGTCCTCTTTTTCGAAAGACGGCTTAAAGGATTTCATAATTTAGAAATAAAACGGTAGATTAAGAAAACGTGAAAAAGAACGAAATCGATATAATTACAATGGGCTGCTCCAAAAACCTGGTGGACAGCGAGTTGCTGATGAAGCAGTTTGAGGCAAACGGCTATCACTGTGTACATGACTCCAAACGTCCTCAAGGTGAAATAGCAGTCATCAATACTTGCGGATTCATCGGGGATGCCAAACAGGAAAGCATCGATACGATTCTGGAATTTGTGCAGCGCAAGCAAGAAGGTAAAGTTAGGAAACTCTATGTAATGGGTTGTCTCTCACAGCGTTATCAGAAAGAACTGGAAGCTGAAATTCCTGAAGTTGATAAGTTTTACGGAAAGTATAACTACAAACTTCTTCTCAGTGAACTGGGAATGGCTGAGGTGCCTGCTTGTAATGGTCGTCGCCATCTCACCACACCTCGCCACTATGCTTACGTGAAGATTTCCGAAGGATGCGACCGTCATTGTGCCTATTGCGCTATTCCGATTATTACCGGCAAGCACGTGAGCCGCCCGAAGGAGGAAATCCTGCAGGAAGTTCACGAAATGGTAGCGGATGGCGTGAAGGAATTTCAGATTATCGCCCAGGAACTTACCTATTATGGGCTTGATATCGATGGTAAGCATCATATCACTGATCTGATTTCCGACATGGCTGATATCCCTGGTGTCAAGTGGATTCGCCTGCATTATGCTTATCCAAACCAGTTCCCGATGGACTTGCTTGATGTGATGCGCGAAAAGCCCAATGTCTGCAAGTATCTCGATATCGCACTGCAGCATATCAGTGATCACATGCTCGACCGTATGCATCGCCATGTGACCAAGAAGGAGACGATGGAACTGATTCAGGCTATCAGAGAAAAGGTGCCGGGAATTCATATCCGAACCACACTGCTCGTCGGTTTCCCAGGAGAAACAGAGGAGGATTTCCAGGAACTGATGGAGTTCGTGAAATGGGCGAAGTTTGAGCGCATGGGTGCTTTCGCTTATTCGGAGGAGGAAGGTACCTACAGTGCCAAGCATTATGAAGATGATGTTCCGGAGGAAGTGAAGCAGAGCAGACTGGACCAGTTGATGGCGCTTCAGCAGGATATCAGTGCTGAAGTGGAAGCTGAAAAGGTGGGCAAGGTGCTCAAGGTCATCATCGATCGCAAGGAAGGCGACTATTATATCGGTAGAACGGAATTCTGCTCTCCTGAGGTGGATCCAGAGGTGCTGATTCCTGCCACCAAGCGACTGAGAGTGGGTAACTTCTATGACGTGAAGATTACTTCAAGTGAAGAGTTTGATCTGTATGGAGAATTGGTCTAAGAATCTTTATGGAGATTGATATAAGATGAACAATAAACAATACATAGCTGAACTGGCTCGCAAAACCGGATTCTCACAGGAAGATACTCAACGCCTGGTGAGAAAGGTGATTGATGCGATGATTGCTCAGTTTGAAGAGGGCGAACAGGTGACGATTCCTGATTTCGGCACCTTTGAGGTGAAGAAACGACTGGAGCGCGTGGTGGTCAATCCGCTCACGAAGAAGCGCCAGCTGGTTCCGCCGAAACTTGTGCTCGGATTCCGACCTGTTGCTTCCGTCAAGGAAAAAATAAATAATGGAGGGGAGGAAGATGAATAAGTCGAGTTTGTCTGTTTTGGCTAAGGCTGTTGCCAGCAAGCGTGGACTTACCCAGGCTGAGGCGGAGCGCTTTATTGCCACCATGTTTGAGGTTGCCGGTGCCGGCATCCAGGAGGATAAGTTACTCAAGATGAAGTGGCTGGGTACCTTCAAGATTACTTCCGTGAAAGATAGGGAGAGTGTGGATGTCAATACCGGTGAGCGAATCCTGATAGAGGGGCGCGATAAGATTTCTTTTACTCCGGATAATATCATGAAGGAAATCATCAACAAACCTTTTGCCCAATTCGAAACTGTTGTGGTGAATGATGGTGTCGATTTCTCTGATATTGACGAGAAATTCGCCAATATGGAAAGGGAAGAGGAACTGCTGCTGCAGAAAGAGCAGGAACGCCATGATGACGAGGTGGTTTTAGAGGAGCAGAATGCAGAACAGCCTCAAGAGCTTGATCAGAACGTAAGGCAGTCTCGGGAGGAAGAACAGTCTCAGGAGAATCTGCCGGATGCAGAGTTGCAGTCTCAGGAGAATCTGCCGGATGCAGAGTTGCAGTCTCAGGATGATGGAGAGAAAAATGACCTGTCTCAAGAGAGTCTGTTGAACGAAGAGTTGACTCAGGAAAATAATCAGAAAGTTGAGCAGCCTCAAGAAGTGAAATCCCCGATTTCTGAAGAAAACGTTGCTTTGTCTTCAGAATTGAAAAACGTTGCGACCTCAGCAGATGATTTCTCTGAAACTTATGCTTCTGACCGCCACCATTTGGTGATACCAAAATATGTGGTCGCCTTGGTATGTGTGGTCTTTGTTGCTCTCTTGGGTGGCTTATGCTGGTTTGCCTTTACTTACGGCAAAATGCAGGCGCGCCAAGAGCAGATGGAGATGCAGTTGAAGGCTACCCAATCGCAATCCAAACCTGTGGCTGCAGTGCCTGTAGATACCGCAAAGTCTGTTGCATCCTCCGATGAAAAAGATCTTTCTGCCAAGATGGACGTAGAGAGCGCTCAGGCTAATGGTGCTCAGGCAAACAATGCGCAGGCAGACCATGCTCAGTTGGCTATGAAGAAAAAGGCCAAGCAGGACAGCATCCGGATGGCACAAGCTAATAATGCCGTGAAGATGGCTGAAAAGGCTTCTGAGTATCTCAACGATCCTCGCATCAGAACGGGTGCTTATCGTATTGTGGGCGTAGAAAAAACCGTGACGGCTAAGAGTGGTCAGACTTTAGCTGGATTGAGTAAACTCTATTTGGGCCCTGGCATGGAATGCTATATGCAGGCCATTAACGGATGTTCTGAGATAAAAACAGGACAGAAAGTGAAGATTCCAAAACTGGAACTGAAAAGAAAAGGGAAAAAGAATTAAATCTGCAATGTGATGAACATTCTATTTTCATAGTACGATATAAAAATCCCCCGCTTCATCAGAATCAAGTGATTTTTGTGGAGCGGGGGATTTCTTTTCTCAATCCAAGAAGGGGATTTCTTTTTCTTGATTCCAAAGTTTTTTTAATAAATCTAAAGAAAGGAATTTCTTTTTCTTAATCCCAAAGGATTTTTTTTTATCTAAAGGAAGGAAATTTCTTTTTCTTCTTTGGAATTAAGTTTATAATTCAAAAATCCCCTTCAGGGCAGCGCGAGCAATCTTCTCGTATTCTTCACCGAGGTCGGCAAAGCGCAATACACAGTTGGCAGCAGCATGCTTGATACCCATATTGTCACCTTGCAAGGCAACTGTAGCCTGGTCGAGAAACTCATTGATGCCTCTCTCGTTGGCTTCCTGTCCGTTGGCAAAAAGCCTTGCCAATAGTTGGAATCCAGCTATCTCATAAAGCGTCTTGTCTGTGGCAATCCATTCATAGGCAATGGCAGGAGCATAATCCACATACTGCAGAAGATTGAATGCCAGCATCTCTGCCATTTCCTGACTCTTGACCTGTTCCATCCAAATATCTGTTATCTCTGGCAGCATCTTCTCTGCCGGCATGATGAGGGTGGCAAGAATCTTGCATTCACGGATGTCTTCCTTCCAGAGTTCAATGGCCAGTTCATAATCCTTGCCATATTCCAAGGCCATCTTCTTCAGTTCTATGAAAGGTACGCCCCAGTTGATCTTATAGCCTAAGCCTTTCTGGGTCATCGACTGAGAGGTAGGACCACTCATTAAGAGGCGAAAACTTCGCTTAATCTTCATCAGCTTCTGATGAGTTTCTTCATTCATGTTTATTTCCTTTTAGAGTTTCTTTACTGATCTGATTACGGCTTTCTGCTATAGTTTCATCACTTCGCAGAACATGCCGTCAAACTGCTCTTCGATTCCCTTTGGCTCTTCTTTGAAGATGCCATAGAGGGCACTTCCGCTACCGCTCATGGAGGCGTAGGCTGCACCTTGGTCGTAAAGTTTTTGCTTGATGGCTGCCAGCTCCGGATGCATCTTGAAGATAGGTTCCTCGAAATCATTGACAAGTTCTTCTTTCCAGGTTTCTATCGGTTGACGCACGATATCACGGCAGCTCTTGGCTGGTTTCTTCGGGGTGATGGCACTGTAAGCTTCCTTGGTACTTACAGCGACGTCGGGTTTTACGACACAAAGACAGTATCCTTGCAGATTGCCATCAGGACCATCTGCAGGCATCAGCACATCTCCGATACCCTCCGCATAAGCAGGTTCTGCTTCGATGAAGAAAGCACAGTCGGCACCCAGTCGGGCTGCATAACGTTCCATTTCTGGATTACCGATGTTGAGACGGAAACGCTCATCGAGAAGTCTGATCATGAAGGCTGCATCCGAAGAACCGCCGCCAAGACCGGCTTGAGAAGGGATATTCTTGTAGAGATGGGTATGGATGCGTGGCAACTGATAGTCGGCTGCCAGAATATGGTAAGCCTTTACCACCAGATTTTTCTGCTCGTCACAATCCACAACATTGCCTGTCACCTTCAGGTCGCAGGCGGTATCGCTCGGAAATTTCTCATCCATGTATTTGATTTCCAATGCATCATACAGTGGGATGGGATAGAAGACGGTTTCCAGATTATGGTAACCATCCTCTCTTTTGCTTACGATGTTCAAGCCAAGGTTGATCTTGGCACATGGAAAAACAATCATAGGCTATTTCTTTTTAAATTACTTGGCAGCCTTGCGGAATGTCTCGTTGTTAACTACGATCTTGCCTTCCTCTACATCGATGATTGCCTGATCCTTGATATCTGTATCCATACCCTTGCTTGCGAGCATGATGTTTGCTTCAGAACCCTGTGGCTGTACCATGAACTCCCACTTGTAGTAGTTCTTCTTGTAGTTCTTGGTGGTAACAGTAAAGTCGCTGTTCAAAGTGATGACTGTCTTCTGGTCAAGACTTGCATAGTCACCTGCAGCCTTCTGCTGGAATGCAGAGTCTGTGATTACTTCTACTTCTACTTTAGCAGGTTCAGCTGTTGTTTCTGCCTTTTTGTTGCCGCAAGATGCTGCGAATACCAACATTGCCATGCAGAGGGCCATCATAATTGACTTTTTCATACGTTAAAGATTTTGTGTTACTAAATTATTGTTGCTTAAATTTAACTTCTATTTCAGCTGGTCCTTTTCTTTCAGATCTGCCTTAATTGATGTAAGCTAAGATTCCACTAGCCATCAGCATCACCCAAATGGAAAGAAGTCCTGTGTATATCGGATATCTCTGATATCTGAGTTTCATACCACTCGGTTTAAACTTATCTGTATAGTTTCTTGCGAAATGTCGGAAGGCATAGTATGAAGCCGTAGCCGTAATCAGTCCGATAATCATACCTACGAACAGGTCGCCTGGATAATGCACTCCGAGATAGATGCGGGAGTAGCTCATCAGCAGCGCCCAGATGGTGAGGAATATCGTCAGCTTGGTGCGCTTCACCAGGAACATAGCAAAGAATGCCATGCTCCAGGCATTAGCTGAATGAGAGGATGGGAATCCATATCTGCCTCCGCGATACCCGAACACGACATGTACCATCGGCGAAATCGGATTGTCGGGGTTGCTTGGTCGCATGCGCTCTACCATCGGTTTGAGGAGGGTAGAGGCAGTCTGGTCGCAGATGAATATAATGGCCACGATGACCAGCAGACAGGTAACTGTTTCCTTGATATGGAAATTGCGCAGCATCACATACAGGAAGCTTGCGTAGAATGGTATCCAGACAAATCTGTCAGAATACATGGTCATGAAGTAATCCCAATAATGGTTGTGGAGACCATTGAAATACAGGAATATATTTGTGTCTATTTGATTCAGATAATTAATGATTCCGTCCATGTTTAAGTTTTATTTTTTACTGATGTCATCGTAAAGTTTCTGCAGGTAGGCCTGCCCCCGTTTCAGGTTATAGCCTTTCTTACCCTTGTCATATACAGTTTTCCCTGCCTTGTTATCATAGATGATTGAGTTTTCTTCCGTGACAACTCCAAAGGCATCCGGCACGGTGAAGAATGCAAATTTCGGTGTTGCTTCGCTCAGCATATTCTTGGAGAACAGGAAGTCATCGTGCTTGATGCCCAACTGTCCTAAGAGTGTAGCTGCAATGTCGTGCTGGGTTCCTATCAAATTGATCTTCAACGGTTTGGCGATGGCGCCACCGGCTATGATGAGCGGTATCTGATAGCGGCTTCGGTCGAAATTGTCCAGATGCTCTTTATAGGCTCCCACATGGTCTGGCACCAAAATCACGATAGTGTTCTTCCAGCGTGGCAGTTTGCTATATTGCCGTATAATGCTTCCCACCACACTGTCTGTATAAGCGAAGGCATTGAGACGCTGGTCTTTCAGTCTGTGGTAAGGCACCTCGAAAGGCTCATGACTGCTGGAGGTCTGGAAAACCCTGAATCTCGGTGCTCCGTTCTGTTCCTTTCGGATGTCATCCATCATTCTGTTGGCTACCAGATGGTCGTGAACGCCCCATTTGCTGAGTTTTTCTTCTATTGGGAAATCTGCATCCGAGATAATCTTCTGAAATCCCTGTGATATCAGGTAGGAACGCTGGTTGGCGAAATCTACATCTCCTCCATAATAATAGGAGGTCTGATAATGCCGCTGGTTGACCAATGATCTGGCGATGGAAGGCAGATGGGCTGTCTTGGCAGGATACCTCATGATGCTGGTAGTAGGCTGTGCCGGATAACCGCTCAGAATGGAAACCAGTCCTCTGTCGGTGCGGAAACTGTTGGCATAGAACCGTGTGAAGAGGATGCTCTGGTGGGCTATCGAGTCCAGTTGTACAGCCACATCCTTCTGTGTTCCCATAGATGGCATGAGGTCGCTGGCGAAGCTTTCCATAATCACGAGAAGTATATCGGGTGTTCCCCCCATAGCCTCAGGCTTGAGCAGCGGATAGGTGTTTTCATCGCTTTGACTGGTCATGGTGGCGAAAATCTTATTTGCTTCCTTCTCGTCCATAAAGCGATACTGCTCGGCGAAATTCTCCTGATGGGCAAGAGACTCCATCAGACTGAACATCGGATTCACTGCTGAATGGTTTACGTAACTGTTCTGGCTGAAATATACTTTGCCGGTATTGGCGGTAGAAACCGTTACACCTCCTCTGATGGGAAGGAATAGCAGGCCTGTAAGGAGCAACATGATGATGGAAGTGCGCCCACGGTATCTGTCAAAATCACTTGATACACCATATGGACGGCAGTAAGAGCCATATCTTCGCTTTTTCTTTTCTCTGATGGTCAGCGAGAGTACGAACCAGATGGCTACAGCGCAGAGTATCAGACAGATGAATCCTAACAGGTCCACCCAGATACTTGTACTGGCAAAGGCATCGGCAGGCGATGTGAAGAAATAGAAGAGCGGAGTACTGTCCAAAGGAAAATTCCAATAGGGATACAGGGCAATGTTGAGCACGAAGCAGAAACTCATAAACACAGCAATGATGCCGAAATAGATGGAGAATACAGGACGTATGATTTCTTCCTTGATCCAGATAGAGGCAAGAAGCAGCAGGGCAGGAATGGCCGTAAGGTATCCCGCCATTGAGAGGTCCAGCTGCAAACCGTGCCAGATGACGGCCAGCATAGTACAGAATGAATCTTCCAAAGGCTGGGCTGCTGATGCATGAGTGAGAAGCATGAACAATGGCTTCTGCAGCACAAACAGCACTACCAATATGAGATATATCTTGAAAAAACGCTTAATCTGTTTCATTCTGCCAAATTTAGTAGTTGTTACACAATTATTATATATATCTATTAATTATCAATCAATACACATGTAGGATTGTGTAATACTTAGATGATATCTGAGTAATCACATGTTGTATATCATGCATCATAGATATGTTTTTAGATGTTCAACAAGCCATAATATGGCTCGTATTTTCTGCAAAATTACTCAATTTCTTTCATATAAGCAATTTATTTGACTTAAATTTCAAAAAAGAGTAAAAAAAATTTGGATGTTTAGCGAAAAAAGACTATCTTTGCGAAAGAAACAAACAAATTTTATGATATTAACAACATAACATTATGGCTAAGTATAATATTACCCCAAAGAAAGAAAAGAATGCGCGCTACCAAACGCTTCTGAGTGAAGAGACTAAAGACCGCTTACGTGATGAGATTTTGAGAATTGTAGTTACTGAAGGTAAATACAAGGATAAGGAATATAATACATGTAAGTTGGCAGAGGATTTGCATACCAATTCAAGATATGTATCTGCTGTTTGTGCTACTCGTTTCCACAAGAACTATCCAGAGTTGGTAAATGATTACCGTGTGAATGATGCAATGTCACTTTTGACAGACAAGCGCTATCTGAATATGACCATCGAGGATATTGCAGAGATGGCTGGTTTCAGCACTCGCCAGAGTTTCTACTCTAATTTCTACAAGCGTCTGGGTGTTACTCCACGTCAGTATCGCCTGGATCACATCGCTAAGTAAGAGTGAAATTTGGGGACAAATTGAGCCAATTTAGCTCTTGTGCCAAATAAATGATATATTTATTAAGGGCAAAGCCAATTGGTCGTATTTTAGTTATGGAAATACGACCAATTGGCTCTTTGTGTTTATTTAGAGACCTATTTTTAAGAGGCTGTTTCTTAAGGGGGCTTTTTTAAGAGGACTTTTTTTAGAAATCTGATTTAGAGACCTCCTTTTAAAAAGAGACTTATTATATTTTGTAATAGGCTCATATATTAAATCTCTTTCATTTGTACGCTCGGCATGAGCATTATCTAACGGGTGCAAGTCCCGAGTAAGCCCTA
>ENA-OPNW01001782-OPNW01001782.1-human-gut-metagenome-genome-assembly--contig:-NODE-1782-length-10229-cov-2.932770_pt1 | contig 10229 bp, 8 predicted proteins | sample MGYA00241540_ERZ501777 | MGnify/ENA primary metagenome ERZ501777 (study PRJEB25962, sample SAMEA2042615) | human gut metagenome | biome: human gut; feature: human-associated habitat; material: faeces...
CGTTAAGCAGTCGGCGGTAGAGGCGGTGGAAGCGCCAGGCGATGTGTCGCATGAGCTGTTCCCGGTCGAAGATGCTGCCCGTGATTTGGCGCAGGGACATGGGATTTGGCGCATCGCTTTCAAAGACCACCTGGTTGACGTTGAGGCCGACCCCCGTGATGGTGGTTTCGATTTGTGGACCGACGAGCGTATGCTCCAAGAGCATGCCACAGATCTTCGTGTCGAGCCAATAGATGTCGTTGGGCCATTTCACGCGAATGCCGCCCACAATCTCCTCCAGCGTCTCTGCCACAGCCAGCGCCTGCACCTCAGAAAGCAAGAACTGGCGGCTGGGGCGGACGGCGTGGGGGTGAAGGCGGATGCCGAAGAGTAGGTTTTCGCCGCGTGCCGCTTCCCAGTGCGTGCCGCGCTGGCCGCGTCCCGCCGTTTGGTAGTCGGCCGTCAGAAGCAAGAAAGGCGCAGTGGCGTTGGCGTATGGCGGCTGCTGGAGGTCGAGCATCGTCGATGCTGTTTCGTCAACGTGGCAGTGTTCCCATTCGGGAGGATATGATGTGATGAATCTCATGTCTTGAGTAGGTAAGTGGGAGTCTGGATAAGTAGGCTACTTATGCTTTATAGCCCAAGCCTCAGTCCTTTTGCAGGCAAATCTGTGCATATTCCGCTTGGGTGCGTTTGGGAAGTTTCTTGAGCACCTCAGAGAGCGAATGGTCGATGAGGTGTAGGATGAGTTCTTCTGGAACGTCGGCATCGAAATGTATTTCGTTCCAATAGCGTTTGTTCCAATGCCACGCCCCGCAGATACCATTGTATTTGTCGCGCAGGTCAATGGCATAGTCGGGGTCGCATTTGCACACCACCAAGTCGGGGCGTTCAAGGTCGAGGTAGGCAAAGATTTTGCCGTACACACGAAACAAGACACCTTCTGGGCCGAAGGCGCTGTCTTCCGTTGCCAGTGGTTTGGAGAGGCAATATTCTCGGATGCGTTCGATGTTCATGATGATGAAAGTTTTCGTAATGATTGCCAATTACTTATGGGGAAAAGAAATCCTCAGAAGGCGGCCACGAAATGCTGGAAGCGGTATGGCTTCTCCTCGCCCACCACCGTGATGATGTCGAAGCGGTAAGGGCCATCGAAGCGGTGCAGATTCATATAATGTTTCGCGGCCTCGCGCACATTCCTCCGTTTTTCCTCGTCAACAGCTGCGACGGCTGGAAGATAGTTTTCATTGCGTCGTGCCTTGACTTCCACGAACACCAGTTCGCCGTATTGGTCGGCAATGATGTCGATTTCGTGGTGGTGGCTGCGCCAGTTTCGCGCCAGGATTCTGTAGTTTCGCGCGGCGAGGAAGAGACAGGCTTGCTCTTCTCCCTCGTGTCCTCTTTCGTTATAGTCGAGCATGGCAAGTTGGGTTCAGAAGGTCAGATAAGTAGTGGTGAATTTCACCATTACTAAGTAATACTGAAAAAGCGAACGATGCTCCTCCGCTCACCTTTTGCGGCGGAAAAACTCCTTCATCAGTGCGCCACATTCATCGGCCAGTACGCCGCTGACCACTTCCGTCTTGGGGTGCATCGCTTTGGGCGCGAAAACGGCAAAGCCGCGCTTGGGGTCGGCGGCGCCATACACCACGCGGCCCATCTGCGACCATCCGATGGCGCCGGCACACATCACGCAAGGCTCCACGGTGACATAGAGCGTACACACATCGAGGTATTTCCCGCCCAAGGCGTTGGCGGCGGCGGTGATGGCCTGCATCTCGGCATGCGCCGTCACGTCGTTGAGCGTCTCGGTGAGGTTGTGGGTCTGTGCGATGATGTGGTCGCGATAGACCACCACCGCCCCCACGGGCACTTCGTCTTTCTCGAAGGCCATCTGCGCCTGCTTGAGCGCCAGTTTCATATAATATTCGTCTGTCATTGCATTCAAAGGTTATGTGGGGCCAATGGTGTTAAGTAGGTTAAGACAACTTATCCCGCCACATCTTTCATGGAGAGCGCCACGCGGCCACGTTCTGGGTCAATCTGTATGACTTTCACCATGACCTGTTGCTGGATGTGTACGATTTCCGATGGGTCTTTAACGAAGCGTTCCGCCATTTGCGAAACATGAACGAGGCCCTTCACCTTGATGCCCATGTCGACAAAACAGCCGAAGCGCGCGATGTTTGTGACAACGCCCGGCACCACCATGCCCACCACGAGGTCGTCGATGGTGTGGATGGAATCGTCGAAGGAAAACACCTGTGCTGTGCCGCGCGGGTCACGCCCCGGTTTGGCAAGTTCGCCCATGATGTCGTTGAGCGTCGGGAGGCCCACCATACCGCTGCAATAACGCTTCAGGTCGATGCCGTTGCGCGTTTCTGTGGAGGCGATGAGGCGTTCCACGGTGCAGCCCGCGTCTTTCGCCATCTGTTCCACCAGTTCGTAGCGTTCAGGATGCACCGCCGTGTTGTCGAGCGGGTTTTTGCCGCCAACGATGCGCAGGAAGCCCGCACATTGCTCAAAAGCCTTCGCTCCCAGGCGCGGCACTTTGAGAAGTTCGCGGCGCGAAGCAAACGGGCCGTGTTCGGCACGGTAGTCCACAATGTTTTGCGCCAGAGAAGGGCCGAGGCCCGACACATAAGTCAGCAGACTCTTGCTGGCCGTGTTGACGTTGACGCCGACCGTGTTGACACAGCTCTCCACCGTTTGGTCGAGCGACTTTTTGAGCGCACCCTGGTCAACGTCGTGTTGGTATTGTCCGACGCCGATGGCCTTCGGGTCGATTTTGACCAGTTCGGCCAAGGGGTCCGCCAGTCGACGGCCGATGCTGACCGCGCCGCGCACCGTCACGTCGTAGTCTGGAAACTCTTCGCGTGCCAAGGGAGAGGCCGAATAAACCGACGCTCCGTCTTCGCTCACCAAGAAAATGTCGACATTCTCAAGATGCGCTTCGCGCACGAGTTGTTCCGTTTCGCGTCCCGCTGTTCCGTTGCCGATGGCGATGGCTTCAATGGCATATTGGTCTGCCATCGTGGCGATGCGGCAGGCAGAGCGTCCCCACTGATTTTGCGGTTGATGGGGATAAATCGTTTCATTGTGTAGGAGATTGCCCTGCGCGTCAAGACACACCACCTTGCAGCCCGTTCGGAAGCCTGGGTCGATGCCCATGATGCGGCGTTGCCCCAGAGGAGCCGCCAGAAGCAGTTGCTTCAGGTTTTCTGCAAAGACAAGGATGGCTTCATCGTCGGCTTTCTGTTTCGACGATGTCGCAAATTCGTTTTCGATGCTTGGACGCAGGAGGCGTTTGTAGGCATCCGCCAGGGCCAGTTGCATTTGCGGTGCAGCAGGCGTGCCAGGTTTCACGTAATGGCGTGAGAGGCGTGAGAGCGTCTCCTCGTCGTTGGCAGGAGCGATGGAGAGGCGCAGAAAACCTTCGGCCTCGCCGCGGCGCATGGCCAGCAGACGATGGGAAGAACAGCGGCGGAGCGGTTCCTGCCAGTCGAAATAGTCGCGAAACTTGCCAGCCTCCTCCATTTTCGATTTCACCACCTTTGAAGAAATAACAGCCGTGCGCTCAAAAGTGTGGCGCAATGTCTGTCGCGTGCGTTCGTCCTCACTAACATGCTCAGCAATGATGTCGCGTGCCCCTTGCAAGGCAGCTTCCACGTCGGGCACCTCCTCCGTCACAAATTTCTCTGCGGCCTTCATCGGATTGACGTGCGGCGTGAGCATGAGCTGTTGTGCCAGCGGTTCGAGTCCCTTCTGTCGCGCCGCTTCCGCCCTCGTTTTGCGTTTGGGCTTGAAGGGCAGATAAATGTCTTCCAACACCGTGGCGTCCCAGCATTCGCTGATGCGCTGTCGCAGAGCATCCGTCAGTTTGCCTTGAGCTTCAATCGTTTCGAGGATATATTCGCGGCGATGAACGAGTTCGCCCAACTGGGTGTTCAAGTCATTAATCTGTGCCACCTGCACTTCGTTGAGGCCGCCGGTGGCTTCCTTGCGGTAGCGTGATATAAAAGGAATGGTGGCGCCGCCTTCAAGCAGTTCCATGGTGTTTCCCACCTGTTGCTGGCGTAGGTCAAGGCGCTTGGCAATTATTTCAGAAATGGTCATGTTTTATATGGTATTGGGCAATGTGCTGTTAAGGGAGTTTGGAATAATCCGTCACTGTTTGTCTGCCGTGGAGAGATACTTCCACAGTGGCGCCAACATCAGCGCCTGTTTGATTTCGTCGTTTTCGAGAAGTTGGCGCACCTCAGCTTCAGAGAGCAGGTGTACGGTGATGTCCTCCGTGGCTTCAAGATGCTGCATCGATGTCCTTTCCACGCCCTCCGCCACGAAGCAGTGTACGAGGTTGTTCATGTTGCTCGGGTTGCACGAGATGACACTGATTTCGCGCCATGTGCCGCCCGTATATCCCGTCTCCTCGTAGAGTTCGCGCCGTGCGGCGGCCTCCGGCGAAGCATCGGTGGGGTCGATCACGCCGGCCACGATTTCGTAGCACGTTCGGCGCAGTCCCGGCCGGTATTGTCTGATGAAGATGAAATCCCCGTCGGTTGTCCGGGCAATGACGTTGACCCAGTCGGGAAATTCCAGAATGTAATATTCATCGTTGACAACGCCGTTCGGCAGTTGCACCGTGTCGCGCCGTGCCGTCAGCCAAGGCCGTCGGTAGAGATATTCGCTTTTGAGCACTTTCCAGGCTCGCGGGTCTTTTTCTTCCATAATGAGTTGTGGCTTGATGGAAATGGTTTGTCTGGCTTTGAGCGGTGTTCAAAACCTACCCTCAAATGTAGCCATTTCGTTTGATCCCACCAAACGTCTGGCACAAAAAGAAGCAGCGGGGGACGATGGCGGGGCCTGCCTGCTGACGATTGCTTGAAACAAACAGCGCGGAGAGGGACGGTGATGCCCTGCACGCCCTGCCTTCTCGTGGATTATCTCTCTCCCAGGTCGTCGTATGCCACCTGCAACAGTGCGTTGGCAGCATGGCGGCGTGAGGGAGAAGGTTGCGGCGTTTCGCTGAACACGCTCTGCGGTTTCGCGAGCAGGTTGATGGCCGACACGCCACTATCGTCCATATAGAAGATGCCCTCGCTCCAAACGTGAACGGCTGACGGACGCGTATAAGTGCGGCTCATCACGTCGCGGCTGAAGCGGAAATCATCGTGGGGAAGTCCCAACTGGCCGAGCAGGGTGGCTGGCAGGTCGGTTTGGTTGCAGATGAGGTCCACGCGTTGCGCTCCCTTCACGGCCCCTCCTGTCCAGATCATCGGGATGTGGCTTCGGCGCGGGTCGGTATCGCTGATGCCCGCAGGATAGCCGATGCCGTGGTCTGGCAGGATAATCACCAGCGTGTTGTCCCATTGTTTCGTCAGTTTCAACTGCGCCACGAAACGTCCGATGCAGTCATCGAGATAGGCAAAGGCGTTGGCAATCGTGTCGCCCTTGATACGACTATAAGGCACGCCCCACGGCTCGTGGCTCGCCAGCGTGAGGAAAGCCGTATGCCAGGGCTTTCCCTGCGGCTTTTCGTTGATCATATTCAAGAGGCGGTTGAAGGTGATGCGGTCTGTCACGCCCCAGTTGTGCGTGCTGCGTTCTTCTGCCGAAAACGACGTGTCGCCAAACGTCTTGTCATAGCCCGTTGAGAGCAGATAGCCGTTGGTGTTCGTGAAATTGATGTCGCCGCCATAAAGAAAGTCCGTGGCATATCCAGCCCGCTTGAGCGATGCCGCGATGGAAGGCAGTGTGGCACATTTGTTGGGGAGTTTCATCACGCTCACGTCGGGAAAGGCAGGATAGCCGCTCAGGGCGCATACCGTGCCGCGGTCCGTTCGAAACGAATTGGCGTAGCAACGGCTGAAGAACACCCCTTCGCGTGCCAGACGGTTGAGATTGGGCGTGATGGCGGCGTCGGCCTGTGGGTCAACGGCATTTACCAGAGTGCCCCCGCAGCCCTCCATGATGATGAGCAGCACGTTGGGACGCTGCGTCGTTAGCAGCTTCTGGGTGTCAACACTTTTCGAAGAATAGCCCAGCGCCTCCCATTGTGCGGGGAGTTCCTCATCAGAAAAATAGTTGTGTTCGGCAGCGAAGTCGCGGGTTTTGAAGGCCGATGACACGAAACTGAACACGGGGTTGACCGCTGCATGGTTGAGCACCTGCTTGTCACTGTAATACACCATGCCGACGTTGGCCGTCGACTTCCCGATGCCGCCGCGGATGGCCAGAAAGAGCAGACCGCCCAAGAGGAGCGCCACGCCAGTGCTGAGGAGGCGGCGCGGACAGCGGGGCAGGGCTTTGGGGATGATGCGAAACAGGAGATAGAGGGGCAGGAGCCACACGATGAGGAAGTCGCGCAGGGCGCCAATCATAAAACTGACAGAAACGCTGGCCGCGGCCCCTCGGGGCGAGTCGAGATAGTTGAGCACCGTGCCATCGAGTGGGAATCCCCAGAAAGGGTAGAGGCGGAGGTTGGCCACGAGACCCAAGGAGACGAGGGCCATGATAATCGTGGCATATATCTTGCAGCCGAGGCGAAACTTCGGAATCTCCAGCCAGATGCTCACGGTGAGTGCGAGCCAAAGCGGTGCGCTGACATACGCGGAAGTGGCCAAGTCAAGCGGAAGTCCGTGCCAGACGACCGCCAGCATGTCGCCCACATTCTTTTCTCCCTGCAACAGCAGGAAGCATGGTTTTGAGAGGATAAAGAGAAGAAGAAATGCGCCATAGAATTTCAGCAGAAACGCCAGGCGTGCCTCAAGTTGTTTTCGTTTCATATTTTCTTCTGATGGGATAATCGTTTGGTGCAAAGTTACAGAAAAGCGGAAGGATAATGCCCTCCTTCCCAAAATAAAAAACCGTTGGAGCATCAGAAGACGCTCCAACGATTGTGCTTATGGGGTTTGGCCCTATTCTAAGCAGGCGGCATCGCTTATTCAAAGCAAACAGCCTTGCTTTGGAAGATGGCATCGGCAGCACCGGCGTTGCCTGCGATATAGTTTGCCGCGGCGTCGCCAGCCTCCTTCAGCGCTGCTTTGTCGTTAAGCAGCGTGCTGAGCGTGCTGTTGAAATCGTCAGTGTCGTGAATTTCCTTCACGCCGCCGCAGGCGATGAGGTCTCGTGCCTCGCGAAACTTCTCGTTGTTGGGGCCTATCATGACGGGACATCCGTAGACCGCTGCTTCAGGCACGTTGTGTATGCCCACGCCGAAACCGCCGCCAACATAGGCCACGGTGGCATAGCGATAGATGGAAGAAAGCAGGCCGTAGCAATCGATGATGAGGCATTCCGCCTCCGCCACGTTAGCTTCCGTGGCACAGGAGTAGCGGAGCGTTTTGCGTTGCAATTTCCGTTCGATCTCCTTCAGATGTTCTTCGCTCACCACGTGGGGCGCCAAGACGAGACGCAGTTCGGGATGGGCGTTGAAGAAAGGAATGATGAGGTCTTCATCGGGCGCCCACGAACTGCCCGCCACGAGCACCTGTCCTTTGGCAAAGCGCTCAACGAGCGGCAGAGGCTTCGCAGCGTTGCGTATGTCGATGACGCGGTCAAAACGCGTGTCGCCGACAACGCTCACTGCCGTCACGCCAAGGCGCGAGAGCAGTTGGCGCGAGGCCTCGTTCTGCACGAAGAAATGCGTCACGCGGCGTAGGCAACGTGCATATTTCTGGCCATACCAGCGGAAGAATACTTGGTTTTCGCGGAAGATGCTCGACACGCTGTAGACGGGAATCTCGTGGCGGTGGAGCACGTCGATGTAGTTGCGCCAGAACTCGTATTTGATGAGAAACACCGCCTTGGGACGCGCCAGACGCACGAACTTGCGGGCGTTGGCCGGCGTGTCGAAGGGGAGGTAACACACCACATCGGCCACCTCGTAGTTCTTCCTCACCTCATAGCCCGAGGGCGAGAAGAAAGTGAGGAGAATTTTGGCTTCGGGGTGTTCGCGGCGCAGGCGTTCCATGAGGGGGCGCCCTTGTTCAAATTCGCCGAGCGAGGCGGCATGAAACCAATAGTATTCGCCGTCGCCGATTTTCTGGCGCAGGATTTTCCAAGCCTGATGATGGCCGCGCATCATGAGTCGCGCCTTCTTGTTGAAGAGCGACACGATGTTTGCGCAGAGCATGTAGAGATAGATTGCTAATGAATACACAGCTCTTTTTTCTATGTGGGTAGTCAGATTTTTTGTACTCAGTACGCTTGCTTATGCTTCTGGCAGAGCTTGCAAGGCGTTGTCCATGCGTCGCAGCGTTTCCTCCTTGCCGAGGAAAGCGGCGAGCTCATACATGTCAGGGCCCTTTCCTGCTCCTACGAGGCAGACACGCCAAGCGTTCCAGGGCTTGTGGCCTCCAGCTTCCGCCCAAGCGTCGATGGCCGTGCGCTGGCTTTCAATGCTGAAGTCGTCGAGTCCTTCGAGGAGCGTCTTGAGCTCGCGCATTTCGGCGGTGGCACCGTTCTTCCAGTTCTTGCGGGTGAACTTGTCGTCCATGCTGTATTCCGTCGGGGTGATGAAGAAGAAGTCGCAGAGCGGCCAGAGCTCTTTGATGAAAGAAATCTTCTTCATTTTCATCATGCCCACCACCTGCTCAACGCGTTCGATGGGCGCTTCGATGCCGTTTTCGCGGAGAATCTTGTCAAACTGCGGAGCGAGCACGCTGTCGTCTGTTTTGAGAATGTATTCGCGGTTGAACCACTGTCCCTTGACATAGTCGAACTTCGCTCCGCTCTTAGAACACTTCGAGAGGTCAAACTGCTCGATGAGCTCCTGCATAGAAAGGATTTCCTGGTCTGTTCCTGGGTTCCATCCGAGCAGGGCGAGGAAATTGATGACAGCTTCAGGCAGATAGCCGCTTTCGCGGTAGCCAGAGCAGATGGTGCCGTCGGCGCCGTGCCATTCCAGCGGGAATACGGGGAAGCCAAGGCGGTCGCCATCGCGTTTAGAGAGCTTGCCTTTGCCGTCGGGCTTGAGCAAAAGCGGCAGATGGGCAAAGCGTGGCATGGTGTCTTCCCATCCGAAGGCGCGATAGAGGAGCACGTGGAGTGGGGCACTTGGCAACCATTCCTCACCGCGAATCACGTGTGTGATTTCCATGAGGTGGTCGTCAACGATGTTGGCCAAGTGGTAAGTGGGGAGCTCGTCAGCACTCTTGTAAAGCACCTTGTCATCGAGCACGTCCGACATGATGCGCACGTCGCCACGGATGATGTCGTCAACGTGAACCTCTTCGCCCGGCTCGATTTTGAAGCGCACCACATACTGCTCGCCAGCTTCGATGAGGCGTTGCGTCTCCTCTTCGCCGAGGGTGATAGAGTTGCGCATCATGCCGCGCGTGTGGGCATCATATTGGAAATTCTCAATTTCCTCGCGCTTCTTCGTCAGTTCCTCTGGCGTGTCGAAGGCGATGTAGGCCTTTCCAGCATCGAGCAGCAGTTTGACATATTTCTTATAGATGTCGCGGCGTTCGCTCTGTCGGTAGGGGCCGTGTTCTCCGCCGAAGCTGACACCTTCGTCAAATTGTATGCCGAGCCATCGGAACGACTCGAGGATATAGTCTTCCGCGCCTGGAACGAAGCGGTTGGAGTCGGTATCTTCGATGCGGAACACGAGGTCGCCGTCGTGCTGGCGTGCAAAGAGATAGTTATAGAGGGCTGTGCGGACACCTCCGATGTGCAAAGGTCCGGTGGGGCTGGGTGCGAAGCGCACTCTCACTTTTCTTTCAGACATGTTTTTCTTTCTTTATGGATTTTATAGTGGATGGGACTTGCCGCCTCGGAGCATCACGCTCCGTTGGCATGTGGCCAGCATCTTTGATGTTCTCGAAAGAACAACCGATAGTCTTGCCTGTCAAAGAGGGCAAAGCCATCTGCAAAGTTAACGACTGCTTGTGGGAGAGCCAAACAAAACGCCGTTTTTCTTGTGTTTGTGGGTTCGGGTGTACTTCTGATGCGGCTTCAGAATCTTTTCATCGGCCGCCCAAACCCGTTTTTGCAGTGGGCTGCATGCAAAAAACGCCCGCTTTGCTTGGTCATCTTCGGCAGTTGCACTACTTTTGTTTGGAGAAAGCCTTCCCCTGACGCCTTGGATGTCCAAAATCCAGAAAGATCTCTGCGCGGTTTTGAGCCAAACAACAAGTGGCGAAACATGCGCACATGATAAACGAACAAAGCGCGAAAAGGAGCGCCCTGAAAGGGTAACCAGTTCAGAGCCCAGGGCAACGCCCTGGGTATCAACGTATAAACGC
>ENA-OPNW01001792-OPNW01001792.1-human-gut-metagenome-genome-assembly--contig:-NODE-1792-length-10207-cov-2.483255_pt1 | contig 10207 bp, 10 predicted proteins | sample MGYA00241540_ERZ501777 | MGnify/ENA primary metagenome ERZ501777 (study PRJEB25962, sample SAMEA2042615) | human gut metagenome | biome: human gut; feature: human-associated habitat; material: faeces...
ATGAAGTAGAGGAGAAGAAAGAAGCTTCAGCCAGCCAGCCAGCAGAAGAAGCAGCACAGGGAACAACATCTGAGCTTGTTTTTGCAGACTTTGAGATGAATGCAGTTAATGAAGCATTAAAGAAGGGTCTTGGAGTATATGAGATAGTAGTAACAGTTGATGAGAATTGTATACTTAAGGCAGCAAGGGCATTTCTTGTATTTAAGAATCTTGAAGGACATTGCGATGTTATCAAATCAGAGCCATCAACACAGGATATAGAAGATGAGAAGTTTGAGAAAGATTTCACAATAGTTGTTGTATCTCACGAAAGCCTTGATGAAGTAATATCTATTATTAAGAGTGTATCAGAGATTAAGACAGCAGAAGGAAAGGCAATAACAGTTCCATTTCAAGAAGTTAATGATGCACCAGCAGAAGAAGAGAAGAAGGAAGAAGTTAAGAAACAGCCAGCTGTTACAGAGCCAGCCAAGAAGGAAGAAGCTAAGAAGACAGCGGCTGCATCGCCAGCTAAGAAGGTGGCAACAGCTAATAACAAGGCTGTAAGTCATACAGTACGAGTTGATATAGATAAGCTTGATGTCCTTATGAACCTTGTCAGCGAGCTTATTATTGCTAAGAATGGTCTTGTATCAGCAAGTATTTCTTCAGACGAAGCAGCAACAACTAATAATCAGAAGTTTACAGAACAGATTGAATACCTTGAAAGAGTAACAACTAACCTTCACGAATCAGTTATGAAGGTACGAATGATGCCTATTGAAGGTGTAATCAGTAAGTTCCCTCGTATGATCAGAGATCTTAATAAGAAGCTCAATAAGAAAATGGAGCTTTATATCACTGGTGAAGAGACAGAGCTTGATAGAACTGTCCTTGATGAAATTGGTGATCCTATTATGCACCTTTTAAGAAATTCTGCTGACCATGGACTTGAAAGTGCTGAGGTAAGAGCAGAAAGAGGTAAGCCGGAAGTTGGTTCTATTTACCTTAATGCATTCCAGGAAGGTAATAATGTTGTTATCGAAGTATCTGATGATGGTAATGGTATAGATATAGAGAGAGTTAAGGCAAAGGCTGTCGAGAAGGGTACAGTTACTCAGGAACAGGCTGATGCTATGACAGAGAAAGAAGCAATTGACCTCTTATTCAGACCAAGCTTTTCAACATCAGAGAAGATTACAGATGTATCAGGTCGAGGTGTTGGTCTTGATGTTGTTAAGTCTAAGATTGAAGCACTTGGTGGAGATGTAGAAGTTAAGACAAAGTATGGCGAAGGAAGTACATTCAGTATCAGACTTCCACTTACACTTGCTATTATTCAAGCTCTTATGGTTAAGCTTGGAGATGAGAAATATGCTATATCACTTGGTGCTATTGAAACAATTGAAGATGTTCCAGTAACTGATATCAAGTATATACATGCTAAAGAGGTAATCAACTTAAGAGGAAGCGTAATACCTCTTATAAGATTAAGAGATATTCTTGATGTTCCGGGTGAACAGGAAGAGTCAGATACAATTACAGTTGTAATTGTAAGAAAGGGTGACAAGCTCGCAGGTCTTGTTGTTGATAGTCTTATTGGTCAGATGGAAATCGTAATTAAGTCACTTGGCAAGTATATTAATATTAATAGAATGATAAGTGGAGCAACTATTCTTGGTGATGGTTCAGTAGCTTTAATTATCGATGCGAACACATTAGTATAGGAGGTGGCATTAGTTATGGAGAATGTTAATGCAATAGAAGAAAAGAAAGAAGAAGTTTCAACAACTGTACAGTATATAGTAGTTAAGATTGGTAATGAGCAGTATGGTATCAATATCAAATATATTGATAACATTGTAAGAAAGCAGGATATTACAAGAGTACCTAAGACTCAGCATTATTATAAGGGAGTAATCAATTTAAGAGGTGAGATTATCCCGGTAATGAGTGTAAGATTAAAGCTTGGCTTAGAGGATGATGTATACACAGATAAGACAAGATATATAATTGTCAAGGTTGAAGGTGCTACAATTGGTATTATTGTTGACGAGGTTAGAGAAGTTGTTACACTTAATAGTGATGACACAGAAAGTGTTAACCGTTCAGCAGGTGATGAAGTTACTAATAATTATATAAGTGCAATCGGAAAGCATGGCGGAGAGCTTATTTCATTGTTAGACATAGTCAGCCTTATTGTAGAGAATAAATAAAATATAAATGTTAGGAATTGAGGTTTAATATGTCAGACGTAGATTTAGAACAGCTCAATGATATGCAGTTAGATGTATTAAAGGAAATCGGTAACATAGGTGCAGGCAATGCTACAACAGCATTGTCTACAATGCTTAACGTAAAGATGGATATGTCTGTACCTAATGTTGCTTTAATACAGTTCAAGGATATATCAACAATTATAGGAAGTGAAGATCAGACTGTTGTTGGAATTCTTTTGGGATTAGAGGGCGATATCGATGGTATGATGTTATTCATATTTGATACTAAGTCGGCACATCACCTTGTTAACAGCCTTATGTTACAGAATGATGATGTTGTTGATGAGAGTGCAGATTTTACTGATATGGAAATGTCGGCATTGAATGAAATTGGTAATATAGCATCAGGTTCATATCTTACTGCTATATCATCACTTACAAAGCTTAATATTATAGCGACTGTTCCGCAGATGACTATAGATATGATTGGAGCACTTTTAAGTGTTCCGGCATCAGAATTTGGTAAGTATGGTGATAAGTTATTATTAATTCAGACACAGTTTGGCGAATTAGATTTTGTTAAAGGATATTTTCTTCTTATTCCAGAGCTTGAATCATACGATAAGATTCTTCGTTCATTAGGAGTTATTAGCTGATAATATTCTTGGGATGAGAGTAACATTATGAATTTAGATGAGATGATAAAAGTGGGTATGGCAGATTTAAAAGTAGGTAAGTCACCAGATGTTTTAACAACTCTGGGACTTGGCTCTTGTGTAGGAGTTGCTATATATGATCCAGTTACTAAGATTAGTGGACTTCTGCACTGTATGCTGCCAGACAGTACACAGTTTAGAAATAATTCTAATAAAGCAAAATATGCAGACAGTGGAATAGATGAGCTTGTAGCCCAGATGCTAAAGTTAGGAGCAAGCAAAGTAAGGCTTGTTGCCAAGATAGCTGGAGGTGCTCAGATGTTTGCGATGAATACTAACAACGACACATTAAGAGTGGGTGAACGTAATGTGGCGGCTGTTAAGATGAAGTTATCTGAATTAAATATACGTTTATTATCAGAAGATTGCGGATTGAATTATGGACGTACAGTTGAATTTTATTCAGAGACGGGAGAATATGTAATAAAATCAGTTGGTAAGCCAAGAAAGGTTATATAAGCTTATGAAAAGATTTAGAAATGTTTCTGCTATAGTAACATTGCTTGCTGGATTTATTACTGCTGTTGTTATGATAATCAACAGGTATAGTCTTGTTTCATTCCTGTGGATTCTTATAGGGGTAATGGTGTGTTTTTATGCTGTGAGCAGAATTATATGTTTTATAGTAGACAGAAAGATTACCAAAGCAGAAGAACAGGAAGAAGCTGAAAGACTAGAGAAGGAAAAAGAGAGGCTTGAGGCCGAAGAAAAAGAGGCCACGGAAGGCAAAAATGATGAATCTGACGCTATGAATGGTAATCAGAGAGCTAACAGATAATATACATTATTATTAAGTACGGGGGCATTCTTTGTATGGATGAAGCGGGAAGAAACAGGCTATGGGAAAAGTATATTGCAAGTCACGACAGCGAAATCCGTGAACAGCTCATAGTTGAATATGCACAGCTGGTTAAGCTTGTTGCAGGAAGAATGAATATGTATCTTGGCTATAATGTTGAATATGACGACCTTGTAGGATATGGTGTATTTGGTCTGATTGATGCGATAGACAAGTTCGATAGTGGTAAGAATGTCAAGTTTGAGACATATGCCAGTTTAAGGATAAGAGGTGCGATTCTCGATCAGATTCGTAAAATGGATTGGATTCCAAGGTCCTTAAGGCAGAAACAGAAGAAAATAGATGCTGCTATGGCTAAAATTGAGGCAGATAGCGGCAAAGTAGCAACAGATGATGAACTTGCGTTGGAATTAGGGATTTCAATGGATGAATTAAGCGATTGGCAAGGTCAGATGAAGTCTTCTAATCTTATATCATTGGATGAATATACAGAAGCTGGAAGTGAAGTCAAGATGGAGAGCGTGGGTAACTCACATTTTGAAGAACCAGAAGATGTAGTGGAGAAAGAAGAACTTAAGAAGAAGCTTGTACAGGCAATAGACCTTCTTACAGAGAAGGAGAGAAGTGTTATTGTGTTATACTATTATGAGGATATGACTCTTAAAGAGATAAGTATGACGCTTGATGTTTCAGAATCAAGGGTATCGCAGCTTCATACCAAGGCTCTCAGTAAAATGAAGAAAATAATGGGTGATTATATGTTTCCAGCGTAGACAAAAGCTGTAGTGCAGAAATATAGTGGCAAAAAGCAGAAAGTGAGTCATATATGATTAAAGAATGTATGTCAGGGTATTTTCAATTTTCATCAAAGGAAGATGGATTATATATTACAGTATATCCACCTAAGTCTGGTTATGGAGCAGCCAGCATTGATGATGTAATGTTTTATGTTGATAATAAGAATATAAGCTGTGATAGTGTAAAGCTTATGGAAGCTGTTAAGGCAGGTTCGGCGGCAGAGACAACTGTTAAGGTGTCAGAAGAAAGTCAGCTGGAATGTAGTGAATTTGCTGATTACAGAATAAGCAGTGATTGTATGAGGGTGGAAGCTTGTTTCTATCCTCCTTTTGAGAATGGTGGAATGTTAGATAAAGATGAGATTATAAGGGATTTACAGCATATCGGTGTTACTTATGGTGTGGATGAAGAAGTTATAGACTCGTTTTTAAAAGACAGGCATTACGGCAAAGCCTATACAGTGGCTAAAGGAACTGAGCCGGTAAGCGGCAGGGAAGGTTATGTTGAATATAAGTTCAATACAGAATTAAAGCCAAGACCAAAGATGAACGAGGATGGCACAGTAGATTTCCATACATTAGAGAATGTTAATCATGTAACCAAGGGAGATACAGTTGCAGTTCTTCATCCAGAGTATGTTGGTGAAGCTGGAACAGATGTACTTAACAGAAGTGTTAATCCAGATAAGGTAAAGCACGTTGTGTTCAGATTTGGGCGTAATCTTGTAATATCGGAAGATGGCAAAGAATTAATTACACTGGTAAGCGGACACGTAGTACTTGAGTCTGATAAAGTGTTTGTATCTAATGTGCTTGAGCTTGTTGATGTAGATAACTCAACTGGTGATATAGATTACAATGGTGATGTCAGTATTAAAGGAAATGTACTTGCAGGCTTTACTGTTAAGGCATCGGGCAATGTAGTAGTTACAGGTGTGGTTGAAGGTGCAACAGTAATAGCTGGTGGAGATATCACTTTAAACAGAGGAGTTCAGGGAATGAACAAGGCTGTTATAAAGGCAGGCGGTAAAATTGTATCCAAGTTCATAGAAAGCGTACAGCTTGTTGAGGCAGGCGGTAATATTGAAGCAGATTCTATTCTTCATAGCAAGGTAGTAGCTAAAGGTGTTATCAATGCCAATGGAAAGAATGGTCTTATAATAGGTGGCGATGTTAAATCAACAGTTATGATACAGGCAAAGACCATAGGTAATGAAATGGGTACAGCTACAGTTGTAGGAGTTGGTGTTGACCCTACAATGAAGAAGCGGATGGATGAGCTTAAGAAGGGCCTGAGTAAGATGGGGGATGAGAAAATCCAGCTTGCACAGCTTATGACAGCACTTAGAAAGAAACAGGATGCAGAAGGAACACTTAGTCCTGAGAAGCAGGAGATGCTCTCAAAGACTATGCGTAACCTTTTGGTTATGGATCAGCAGCTGGCTAAAGAAAAGAAAGAATACGAAGACATAAGATCCTGCATAGGTGAAGAAAAGAATGCTTGTATAAAGGTAAGCAACAGGGCTTATGTTGGTACTAAGCTTATGTTTGGTGATATATGTATGTTCCTGAAAGAAAAATATGATTATTGCCAGTTCAGAAAAGAAGGAGCTGAAATAAAGAGTCTGCCACTTTAATTATTAAGTGGTTAATTGTGATAAAGAGGTGTTGATATGATAGTAAGACCGATGGAATTTGGTATGATTCAACAGCAGAATACGGTATCACAAGTCAGACATAATGAAGATGTCAGACCTATGGTAGAACAGCAGACGACGGCGGTTCAGTTACAGAAAGATATCCACACAAGAGCTGAACAGGTGAATCATAAAGAAGACCCTAATAACAGACAGAAAAAGTTTGATGCTAAGGATAAAAGTGATAACGAGTATCAGTCTGGACATAAAGAAAGGAAAAATCAGACATCAGAAGACGGTAAAGTGTTTATTAAAGACTTGGAAGATATAGACTTTGACGTCAAAGTATGATTAATGGAGAGATAATGGGAACTGTAGCGATAGTTTTAATAGTTATAGGTATAATATGCGTTATAATAAGCATTATACTTGGAATAACTGATAATAAAGAACAGGCTGATACTGCTTCATATGTATCAGATTATGATTCGGCAAAGCAAGTGTCACAGGTATCAAAGGCTATAGATGACATAATTGAGAAGAAAATGCAGGATATAGAAGAAAAGACTGAGGCAAGCCTTGATAAAATATCCAATACTAAGATTCTTGAAATGAATGAGTATGCAGACAATGTTCTAAAAGAAATCAATCGTAATCATAATGAAGTAATGTTTATGTATGATATGCTTAACGAGAAGGATAAAGAGATTAAGACTACAGTTAAGAGTGTCAATGCAACTAACACACAGGCAAGAGGAATGGGAACAGTAAGGGAAAGACTTATAAAGCTTGATGAAACACAGAAAGCACCACAGAGAATAAGTGTTGATGAATTTCCACTTGATGATAAGTTAGATAAGAATCAGAAGATTATGACCTTATATAATAATGGCTATAACGATATTGATATAGCTAAACGTTTAAAGTTTGGAGTTGGAGAGGTTCGTCTTGTTATCAAGTTATATGTTAATGCAGCAGGCGAATAAAAGTAATTACTGGTTAATGAGGTTAGTGTATAAAGTGATTAATACTGATTGTTATCAGGTGAAATTATGTTAGAATTAAGGAACAGGTGCATTATACAATGAAGTTAAGATATTATTTAAGCGGTCTTGGAAGCGGAATTATTATCGCAGTTCTTATTATGCTTATTGCTGACAAAGTTACAGCGGTTAATAATAATGTTAATGGTTCAAATGTCCCACAGGAGACGACTGGTTCTGTTATAGCCTATACAACACAATCGGATAAAGATAATGAAACAATACAGGCTGAAAGCACAGAACATTCAGAGAATAAGGGTAACGAAGATACAACATCAGCTGACACAGCAAAGAATTCGGTAGTAAAAGCGACGGATAGTTCTACTACAGCTACAACAAGGTATGTATCGGAGGAAGATAAGGTTATAGTTAATATCAATCCTAAGAATATAAAGGTTGCGGCTGATATATCAAAGATACTTAAGAATAAGGGTGTTATAGAAGATGCAGATGCTTTTACACAGTATATGGCAACTTATGGATATTCAAGAATAGTCCAGCAGGGCAACTTTGAATTGATTAAGGGTGATTCATATGAGAATATCGCAAGAATAATAACAAGAAGCGATGTAGATAATAATAATAACACACAGGCTGACTAAGATTATTTGGTCAGCCTGTATTTATCTTTGCTGTTTGTTTTTGTATAAAAAATGCTTGCAATTATTTAATGGTATTGATATAATACATTTCGTGTGAAAAAGCATGCAGGTGGATGGCATAGCGGGTGCCGTTGTACGCAGACGGTGGCTATACGGGATGTGTTGCATAATCCAGGAAGCCTGCAAAAGATAATTTAACCAATGGAGGTATTAAAATGAGCGTAATTTCAATGAAGCAGTTACTTGAAGCAGGTGTTCATTTCGGACATCAGACCAGAAGATGGAACCCTAAGATGGCTCCTTACATCTTCACCGAGAGAAACGGCATCCACATCATCGATCTGCAGAAGTCTGTAGTTAAGGTTGATGAGGCTTACAAGGCAGTATCCGAGATCGCTGCACAGGGCGGCACCATTCTGTTCGTTGGTACCAAGAAGCAGGCACAGGACGCTGTAAAGGTTGAGGCTGAGCGTTGCGGTATGTACTATGTAAACGAGAGATGGTTAGGTGGTATGCTGACCAACTTCAGAACCATCCAGTCCCGTATCGCAAGACTGCATGCAATCGAGACCATGTCTCAGGACGGTACTTTCGATGTACTGCCTAAGAAGGAAGTTATTCAGTTAAAGAAAGAATGGGAGAAGCTGGAGAAGAACCTGGGCGGTATCAAGAACATGACCAGAGTTCCCGATGCTATCTTTGTTGTAGATCCTAAGAAGGAAAGAATTTGTGTACAGGAGGCTCATGCACTGGGCATTACCCTGATCGGTATCGGCGATACCAACTGTGATCCTGAAGAGCTGGATTACATCATCCCCGGTAACGATGATGCGATCAGAGCCGTTAAGCTGATCGTGTCCAAGATGGCTGACGCAGTGATCGAGGCAAACCAGGGTGCAGAGATGACTGCAGAAGAGGCTGAGTCCGCAGAGGCAGATGCAGCAGAGGTAGCTACCGAAGCAGAGGATATCGAAGAGGTTGCAGCTGACGCTGAATAATCCGATTCCATAAGAGAAGCATAGGAACCCAGATTGCGATGCCTGTCATTACGGTCTGGGTTCTTGAGGATAATATATTAATTAAGAAGAGAGGATAAAAAAATGGCAATTACCGCATCTATGGTAAAAGAGCTCCGTGAAATGACCGGCGCTGGTATGATGGATTGTAAGAAGGCTCTGAACGAGACAAATGGAGATATGGACGCAGCTGTTGAGTTCCTGAGAAAGAACGGACAGGCTAAGGCTGAGAAGAAGGCAAGCCGTATCGCAGCAGAAGGTGTTGCACGTGCAGCAATCTCTGCAGACGGCAAGACCGCTTGCGTTATTGAAGTGAACTCCGAGACTGACTTCGTTGCAAAGAACGAGACCTTTACTTCTTTTGTAGAGGCTGTTAATGGAGTTGCTCTGGCTTCCGATTTACAGGGTGGCAAGGACGGTGAAGATATCGAAGCACTGTTGGCTACTCCTTTCGAAGGCGCAACTGTTAAGGAAGCTCTGGTAGAGAAGACCGCTACCATCGGTGAAAAGCTGTCTATCCGTCGTTTCGAGAAGGTATCCGGAGATGTAGCAGTATCCTACATTCACGGTGGTGGACGCATCGGTGTTATCGTTGCAGCTAACGGTGCATCCGATGACGCAGCTAGAGAAGCACTGACCAACATCGCTATGCAGGTAGCAGCTATGAATCCTACCTACATCAGCAGAAATGATATTTCCGCAGAAGAGCTGGCTAAGTTACAGGAGATCACTGTTGACGCAGCTCTGAACGATCCTGCATCTCTGCCTAAGCCCATCCTGAATAAGCTGATCGATAAGGCTATGAACAGTTCCGCATGGAGCGATGAGGATAAGGCAATCTACGAAGAGAAGAAGAGCAACATGAACTACCTGTTCAACTTCCTGTCCAAGGAAGCAGCTGCTGCTCTGGCTGAGCTGGCTATGGCTGACAAGGACGCTATCGTATCTGATAAGATCTTCAAGGGTCTGGCAGACGGTCGTGTATCCAAGCAGCTGAAGGAGATCTGCCTGTTAGATCAGACCTATGTTAAGGCTGAGGATGGCAAGCAGACCGTAGCTAAGTATTTAGAGAGCGTTAACAAGGCTCTGACCATCGCTAAGGTTGTTCGTTTCGAAGTTGGCGAAGGCATGGAGAAGAAGAACGAAGACTTCGCAGCAGAAGTTGCCGCTCAGATGAACGCTTAATTATAACGGATTTATTTTGAAAAGGCATACGTGAGTATGCCTTTTTTACATATTGAAAGGTACGAAAGCATAGCTCATTGCGGAGAGTTGCTGTCTGCCACTCGGGGAGTTCTGTTTGTATTAAAAACGCCATTTTTTGCTAAAAAAATACAAAAACATGAGATTTTGCCATGTAAAAAGCTGTTATTTTCGCTGAGCGTGCAAAATGAAGAAA
>ENA-OPNW01001805-OPNW01001805.1-human-gut-metagenome-genome-assembly--contig:-NODE-1805-length-10141-cov-2.063256_pt1 | contig 10141 bp, 6 predicted proteins | sample MGYA00241540_ERZ501777 | MGnify/ENA primary metagenome ERZ501777 (study PRJEB25962, sample SAMEA2042615) | human gut metagenome | biome: human gut; feature: human-associated habitat; material: faeces...
TGGCGTGGAGGTATGACTCCTACAGGACTTGATATCTCTGCCGAGAAGGGAAATGATGTGATTATGGCTCCGGGCGAGCACTGTTATTATGACTATCCACAGTATAAGGGCGATCTTCCGGAATACAACAACTGGGGAATGCCTATGACAACGTTGGAACGTGCTTATAGATTGGATCCGGGCTATGGTCGTCCTCTGAATAAGCAGAAACATATTTGGGGAGTAATGGGTGCTCTGTGGGGCGAAGCCATTATCGACATCAACCGTGCTACCTATATGTCTTTTCCGCGTGCCTTCGCTTTGGCCGAAGCTGGTTGGACTCAGATGGAAAACCGCGGATGGGAGTCGTTTAAGAAGCGCGTTCTGCCTAATGTGTACGAGCTGATGAAAGCCGGCGTTTCGGTTCACGTACCTTTTGAGATTGCAAGATAATTTATAACTTTTTATTTTGGAGGATGCATCGCATGGAATATACGATATGAGGTTCATCTCATTTTTTATCAATATCATGAAGAAAATATCTGTTTTACTGCTGTTTTTGTGTTTACATTGTGTGTTTTATGCCGATGCGCAGATTGTTTATCACAATGCTAGTGATTTCCCTTTGCTCGGAAAGGCTACTGACGCTACAACAGAGCGTTATGTACGTTTCCCCGATTCTTACAAGTCGGTATCAAGAGAGCCGTTGTGGGATTTGAGCCGTAATTCAGCTGGTATGTCTGTACGTTTTCGCAGTAACTCTACGCAGATTGCGCTTAGATGGGAAAGCTTGAATAATTTCCACATGGACCATATGTCCGATGTGGGTGTACGTGGATTGGACCTTTATTGTTGGGATGCGAAAGCTAAGTGTTGGCGTTTTATAAACAGTGCTCGTCCCCAATTGAAAAAGACTGAATACTTAGTAGTAGGATGCATGAAGCCTGAGATGCGCGAATACATGGTGAATTTGTCTCTTTATGACGGAGTTAGTTCGTTGGAGATTGGAGTTGACAGTCTGTCGGTTATTGAGCAACCTCAATTAGATTCGCCACGTCGTGAGAAGCCCGTGGTGATGTACGGTACAAGTATCTTACAGGGAGGTTGCGCCTCTCGTCCTGGTATGGCCTTTACCAATATCTTGTCTCGTCGTTTGAATCGTGAATTCATAAACTTAGGTTTCAGTGGAAATGCTTTCCTTGATTTTGAAGTAGCAGAACTTATGTCGGGGGTAGACGCAAGTGCCTTTGTACTCGATTTCGTTCCAAATGTTACTGTAGAGCAAATGGAAGAGCGTATGGATAAATTTTATCACATCATCCGCGACAAACATCCCGATACTCCTATTATATTTGTGGAAGATCCGATCTTTACAAGTACTCACTATGACATCAAGGGAAGCGAGAGTCTTTCTAAGCTGAATAAAACTCTTCTTCGTAAGTTCAAAGAACTGAAGAAAACTGAAAAGCATATTTATTATGTTTCTTCTAAGGATTTCATTGGTGAAGACCGTGAAGGTACTGTAGATGCCATTCATTTTACCGATTTGGGTATGATGCGTTATTCAAATGTGATGTATCCTGTACTGAAACGATTGATAAAGTAATATTATAAGGATATAGAAATTATGGGACAGAAAGTCGAAAGTAAGCGTTTGCTGGCGCTAGATGTGATGCGAGGCATTACGATTTCTGGGATGATTTTGGTGAATTATCCTGGCAATTACGCTTCTACCTATGCTCCGCTCAAGCATGCGGAATGGAATGGACTGACACCTACCGATTTGGTGTTTCCGTTTTTTATGTTTATCATGGGTGTATCTATGTATTTATCCCTATCTAAATCAAACTTCGTTTTCTCGCCTCGCTTGGCTATGAAGATACTGAAGCGTACCGTTGTCTTGATTTTGTTGGGTATAGGTATCGACTGGTTCTCGTGGCTTTGTTATTATTGGTCGACAGCTCCCGAACAACTATCATTTTTTGAAAACCTGTGGACTTCTGTCTTTGGTAGTTGGCCTCTTCGTTATTCGGGTGTGTTGCAGCGTTTGGCTATAAGCTATGGTATAGCTGCCTTCTTGGTGTTATGGATACGTCATCGTTATATTCCTTATCTGATAGGAGGATTGTTGGTAGGATATGCCGTTATTCTTGGACTTGGAAATGGATTCGCTTATGACGAGACGAATATCTTGTCGTGGGTAGATTGCCGCATATTGGCTAACCATATGTATAACGATCACAATATAGATCCGGAGGGTGTATTGAGCACCATTCCGTCGGTAGCTCACGTGCTAATTGGATTTTTGATAGGTCGTTGTTTAGTTAATCGTGATCAGAAGATTACCCGTGAGCAACTTTTGCAATCTCAATTGCTGACTCTTTTGTTATGCGGTGTTGTGCTCACTTTTAGTGGTTTCTTGTTAAACTACGGTTGCCCTATTAATAAAAAGATTTGGTCGCCTACATTTGTGTTGGTAACTTGTGGTTTGGGTAGTAGCCTATTGGCCTTGTTGATATGGCTGATTGATGTGAAAGGGTATAGAAAAGGATTCCGTTTTTTTGAGTCTTTCGGATCGAATCCATTATTTATGTATGTAACAGCAAGTGTGATGGCTATTTTGTTTGCCACTAACTTCTTTACTTGTCATGGAGAACCTATTTGTGTTAGAAACGCTTGTTACACCTTCTTTTTTCAATCGGTGTTTGGCGATTATTTAGGGTCGCTTCTTTATGCCATATCGTTTGTATCGCTCATTTGGTGTATAGGTTATCAATTGTATAAACGGAAAATCTATATCAGACTCTAAGCCGTATACGGCATATAAATAAAGCGCCTTGTAAAGGTGGAAGCGTAATGCACGTGTTGTGTTGCAATGCTTCAGCCTTTGCAAGGCGCTTTTCGTCCTATTAATTGTTATCGGTTAATTCTTGAAGAATTATATAGATATAATAAAACTATTGGTTAACCTAATGGACTAAGTTTGTTTTTATGAAGTTTATGTGTAAAATATAAAAGTATTTAATAAAAATATTCTTTGTTTTATTGATTATATAATAAATTTATGTATATTTGCCCCATAGTTAAACTAAAAGTTAAATGCTTATGAAATTCAAATTGCAACACGAAAAGAATCCGGCATGGCCAGTAGCAGCTCTTTTCTGTGTTTTTTTGCCTGTAGATTGTCTGAGTTCTTATGCAGAGACCTCACTTGGTCATGTACAAATTGTAGGGCAGGCAAGCGAAAAAGTAATTACCGGTACCATTCTTGATGAAGCAGGTCTTCCTATTGTAGGTGCCAATGTAACTGTAAAAGGTACATCGAAAGGTACTATTTCTGATGTCGATGGTGTGTTTAAGCTGTCGGTGCCACAAAACAATTCTGTTTTGGTAATTTCTTTCATCGGTTACAAGACCATTACTTTGCCTGTAGGAACTAATACAGTCTTGAAGATTGCGATGGAGCCTGAAGCAGAACAGTTAAATGAAGTTGTAGTAACTGCGTTGGGTATTAAGCGTGAAAAGAAAGCATTGGGTTATGCAATGCAGGAGGTGAAAACTGACGCTTTGACAGAAAACAAATCGGTGAGTGTAGCTAATATGCTGCAAGGTAAAATAGCCGGTGTACAGATTGCTCAGTCGGGTACAGGTATGGGTGGTTCTACTCGTATCATTATGCGTGGTCTGAATTCATTGAGCGGGAAAAATCAACCGTTGTGGGTAGTTGACGGATTCCCTATTGACGATGGTGCTCCTTCGGTAGCTGACCAGTGGGGAGGCGTGGACTGCGCTGGTGCTGCTTCTCAGATTAATCCTGAAGATATTGAAAGTATTTCAGTTTTGAAGGGTGCCAATGCCGCTGCCTTATATGGTTCGCGTGCACAGAGTGGTGCTATTGTAATTACTACCAAGAAGGGTAAAAAAAAGGACAGCCACTGAGTATAGAGTATAACGGTAATGTAAATTTCAGTAAGGCTTATTCTCCTTACGAATATCAGAATGTGTATGCGCAAGGTACAGCTGGAGTATACGATATGAAAGCTACAGGTAGCTGGGGTCCGAAGATGACAGGACAGATGGTATCCAACTGGCGACGTGAGTTGTATGGTGACGATCGTTATAAAGACTATGCACTCTTGCCTCAGAAGGATTATATCACAGATTTCTATGAAACAGGATTAAGCTATTCGAATACGTTGACAGCTATGGCAGGTGGTGAAAACCTATCAGGGCGTTTGTCGTTTACCGATACTCGTAATAATGATATTACTCCGAACCATTCATTAAACAGACAGTATTTCGATTTGCATACTGAGTTTAATAATAATTATTTGACTATTGGCGCCAAATTGAATTATATGCGTGAGAAATCTCAAAACCGTCCGATGCAGGGTGAACCGGGTGTAATGAAGCAATTGCTTCGTTTGCCGAGAGGTATACGTTTGGAAGATTTGAAGAATCCACGTGGCGTGGGTAACTATATGAACAATTCGGTTAACTGGAGCGGACCTAGCACTGACTACTTTAACCCTTATGCGTTGACTGCATCCGAAAATGGTGATAAGTATTCTCGTAATCGTATTATAGGTCAGTTGAGCATGACAGGCAAAATTACAGATTATCTGAAATTGACTGGACGTGTAGGAATCGATTGGTATCATGATCAGACATTGTCCCTTAATGTGTTGAACGATCCTTCAGATCCTCAGTCTCAGTATAAGAAGAATCGTACAACTAATCAGGAATTCAATGCCGACTTGATTCTTTATTTCGATAAGACATTTGGAGATTTCTCTGTAAATGCCAACGTGGGAACATCGGTAGTGAACATGCAAAATGATGGTTTGATAGCATCTTCAGGTATGTTGGCTATTCCTGGAACTGTTAATTTGGGAAATGGTTTGAACCAAACAGTTTCTGAAGGATATTCTAAGAAAGAAATTCAGTCTGTATTCTTCAGTGCTTCGGTAGGTTATAAGAGCATGGCATATTTGGATGTGACAGGCAGAAATGACTGGTCGTCTACATTGCCTTCTTTCAACCGCTCTTATTTCTATCCTTCAGTAAGTGGTAGTGTAATCTTGTCGGAAATGTTCAAGTTGCCAGATTGGGTGACTTATTTCAAAGTTCGTGGTTCTTGGGCGAAGGTAGGTAATGATACCGATCCGTATAGATTGGCTTCTTTATATACATTCTGGTCTCCTGTTTCTGCCGCCAACCGTGTTAACCCGAATTCATTGAAATTGGTTCTTGACGGTCAGTTGCCTCTTACTGATTTGAAGCCGGAATCGACAACTTCTACAGAAATAGGTACTGAAATCCGTTTGTTGGATGGACGTTTTGGCATTGATTTCACTTATTATAAATCAGTGACAAAAGATCAGATTTTGGGTATCAGTATTCCGGTATCTTCAGGTTATACTTCAAAACTTATCAATGCTGGTAAAATACAGAGTCATGGTTATGAAGTAATGCTGTCTGGTACTCCTATTAAGACAAAAGATTGGACATGGAATTTGAATCTCAACTGGGGTATGAATCGTACTAAATGTGTATCTCTGGATAAGGATATCAAACGCTTGACATTGGGAACTCTCCGTACTGGTTCTGTAGTTATTAACGAAGGCGGACAGTATGGTGACATTGTAGGTAATTCATATAAGCGAGATGAACAAGGTAGAATTATAGTAGGCGATAACGGTATGCCTATAAGTGAGTCTGGTAAGGTTATCGGTAACATGATGCCTAAGTGGACAGGGTCTATCGGAAACTCTGTACGCTGGAAAGATTTGACTCTTTCTGCATTGATTGATGTTAGATATGGTGGTGATTTCATCTCTAATACCGATAACTACGCTTGTCAGGCAGGTACTTCTGCTAAGACTTTATTTGGCCGTGAAAACGGTGAAAAGATTGTTGTTGACGGTGTAACAGAAGCAGGTAAGCCTAATACTGTAGGCGTAAGCGCTGAAGATTATTGGAGTACAGTAGCCGGTCTTTCTGGAATTATTGAAGAGTTCTTGCACAAAGGGACATACGTTAAAATGCGTGAGTTGTCATTGGGATACAGCCTGCCTAACATGTGGCTGAAGAAAACTCCGCTGAAGGCTGTGAAAGTTTCTTTGGTAGGTCGTGACTTGTTCTATTTCTATAAGGATGCTCCGGTTAATCCGGAAGGTGCTTTCTCACGTAGTGACTATGCACAGGCATTCGAGTTGGGATCTATGCCTCCTACAAGAACATTCGGTTTCTCTCTTAATGTTAAATTCTAATTCTTTTGAGCGATACATATGAAAAAAATATTTTTAAAGCTTTTGGCTTATTGGCTTTTACAGCAGGAATCGCTGTTGGTTGTACAAGCGACTTTGACTCAATGAATACTAACCCGATGGGTATCACCAAAGGTAATCCCGGATATTTCATGCCTTACATTCAAGAAGCAGGTACACGCATTGACTCTTGGGCTTATCAGGTAGGCGATAACCTGCATGCGAATCTTTATGCTCAGTATTTCGCAAATTCTACGGCATCTTTTAATTCGGATAGTTATACTTACAACACCGCATGGGTTAGCGATGGTTTTTGGGTTCCTTATTATGGATGTGTCTTGAGACATATGAGAAAGGCTGAGGAAATTGTAGCCCAGTCGCCAGAGTATGGCAATATCTATCAGGCTATGCGTATTTTCGCTGCATCGTGTACGGCTCAGATTACCGATATCTTCGGCGATGTACCTTATTCTGAAGCAGGCTCTGGTAATACTGCCGCTAAATATGACTCTCAGCAGAGCATTTATATGTCACTGTTCAAGGAATTGACTGAGGCTGTTAATGAGCTGAAAGCGCATAAGGATGATAAGGCATATGTTGGCTTTAAGAAAGAGCAAGATTTGATTTATGATGGTGACCTCGACAAGTGGATGAAGTTGGGCAACTCTTTACGCTTACGTTTTGCTATGCGTTTGTCTTTTGTTGACGCGGCTACTTCTAAGCGCGAAGCGGAAGCTGCATTGGCGGCTCCTGGTGGAGTCTTTACAGACAACTCGGATAATGCTGGAGTATATATTTCTGGTAAGGGAAACTGCGGATGGCCTTTGTTCCAAATCTCCGGATGGGGTGAGTTCTGTATGAGTAAGACCATGGAGAATATCCTTAAAACAACGAGTACAGTAGCCGACCCGCGTATGACTCTGTGGTTCGGACATACCGAAACTTCAACAGCCGAAGCGCCTGTTTACGCAGGTATTCCTAATGGTTTGTCGGTTTCTGAATTAGGACAATATCCTGATCGTTCTTATGTTTGGGGGTTGAAAACAATGCCTAATTGGAATACAGTAAACGATAAGACAAGTAACTTCAAGGCGCTTGTACGTCAGCAAGTTATGAATTATGCCGAAGTCTGTCTGCTGAAGGCGGAAGCCGCTTTGCGAGGATATGCAGGTGCGGGAAATGCTGAGCAGAACTACTTGGCAGGTATTCAGGCTTCTTTCGATGGAGAACGCTCTTCGGTTGACGCAGGCTTGTATTCTACAGAGCAAGATGAAACTTATAAGACTACAGGTAGTGTAGCATGGAATTCGGCTCCTGATTTCGAAGGACACTTGAATCAGATTATTACTCAGAAGTGGTTGGCTGTTTATCCGAATGGTGTGGAGGCTTGGAGCGAATTTCGTCGTACTGGCTATCCTAAGTTGAGTCCTGTTAAGCATAGCTTGGAGCCTACTATTAAGGCTGAGAACGGAGAATTCATAAAGAAACTTCGTTATGTAGATGATGAATTGCGTGAAAATCCTAACGCAACTTCTTCTGGACTCAACCAAGGAAAGGGAGACGGTTTGAATGTACGTGTATGGTGGGATACCAAACGTTACAAATAATATTGGATAACATCTGATATTTTTTATTATATTTTGGCTTGCCTGTCATTGATGCCGTAAGGGTCAGTGATGGGCAAGTTTTCACTTATTTGGTTTAGAGAAATTATGAAACGTGCTATTTCTTTGGATGCTTTTCGTGGATTCGCCATTATAATGATGGTACTTTCTGGAACGATAGCTGGAGAGTATTTAAAAGATTGGATTAAGAATCGTACTCACTCAGACCAGATGGAGTCATTTAACAGTCGCCGCACGATATGGATTCTTGCAGCGTCTATAACGCTCCTTGTGGTAAATCTGTATGGCTTGTACACACGTTGTCTTGTGCTTAATCTTTTCTCGACTGTAGCCCTGTTAATAACCTTGTGGTACTATATATTCTCATTGTGAAATGAGTTGGTTAGGGGTTAAGGGATATTTGGTTTTGGTGTAATAGAGTCTGTATTTAGTTGGCTTAATTTGGTTTATTCGCTGAATATCCCTAAGAAAAAAGCGAGGCCGCATCAGCTGGATGCAGTCTCGCTTTTATTAAAGTAATATCTTTCGATTATTAGTTCTGTTCTTTGTTTTCTCTCTCACCACGGTTTTCTCTGTGTTCTCTGTGCTGAGGCTTTCCACCTTCGCGGCGTGGCTGACGAGGTCTTTCTTCAGTCATTCCTTCCGGTTTAGGGAGAAGAACTTTGTGAGACAATTTGAACTTACCAGTCTTAGGATCGATGTCCAACAGCTTAACCTGAATTTCATCACCTTCTTTCAAACCAGATTCTTCGATTGTTTCCAAACGCTTCCAGTCGATTTCAGAGATGTGGAGCAAACCATCCTTGCCCGGCAAGAATTCTACGAATGCACCGTAAGGCATAACAGAGCGAACTTTACCGGTGTATACTTCACCTACTTCTGGTACAGCTACGATACCTTTAATGATACGCATTGCGTCATCGATGCTCTTCTTGTTGCTTGCTGCAATTTCGATGCGTCCTACGCCGTCAACTTCTTCGATAGTGATAGTAGCACCCGTTTCTTCCTGCATACCCTGGATAATCTTTCCGCCCGGGCCGATTACTGCACCGATGAATTCTTTCGGAATAGTCAGGCTTTCGATACGCGGAGCGTTAGGCTTCAGGTCGGCACGTGGTTCAGCGATGCAGTCAGTCAGTTTGCCCAAGATAAACTCGCGGCCTTCTTTAGCTTGCAACAACGCTTTTTCCAGAATGTCGTATGTCAAACCGTCGCACTTGATATCCATCTGAGTAGCAGTGATACCATTCTTTGTTCCGGTTACCTTGAAGTCCATATCGCCTAAGTGGTCTTCGTCGCCAAGGATATCCGACAGAACGGCGTATTTATCTTCTCCGGCATTTTTGATCAATCCCATTGCGATACCAGATACCGGGTTGTTGATAGGCACACCAGCATCCATCAACGCCAATGTTCCGGCACATACAGTAGCCATAGAAGATGAACCGTTAGATTCGAGGATGTCAGATACAACGCGAACGGTATACGGATAGTTTGCAGGAATCTGTCCCTTCAACGCACGCCATGCCAAGTGTCCGTGACCGATTTCACGACGACCTACACCGCGCTGTGCTTTAGCTTCGCCTGTAGAGAATGGAGGGAAGTTATAGTGAAGCAAGAAACGTTCTTTGTGCTGATCGAGTACGTCGTCTACGAGCTTTTCGTCGAGCTTAGTACCCAATGTAACTGTACTCAATGACTGAGTTTCGCCACGAGTAAAGATTGATGAACCGTGAGGCATTGGCAGCGGACTAACTTCGCACCAGATAGGACGGATTTCGTTAGTCTTACGTCCGTCAAGACGCTTGCCTTCGTCCAAGATGCAACGGCGCATAGCTTCTTTTTCTACGTCGTGGTAGTAACGGTCTATCATACCGCCTTTTTCTTCCAGTTCTTCTTCTGTATATTGAGCCTTGAATTCGTCGCAGATAGCGTTGAAAGCATCTTCGCGTTCGTGCTTGTTCTTGTTACCCGATTCAGCGATAGCGTATGCTTTTGCATAGCAGAATTCGTGAACTGCCTTACGCAATTCTTCGTCGTTTTCTTCGTGGCAATATTCACGTTTAACTGTAGAGCCTACTGCTTCTGCCAGTTCCATCTGAGCCTTGCAGTGTACCTTGATAGCTTCGTGAGCGCATTTCAGGGCTTCAAGCAAATCTTGTTCGCTTACTTCCTTCATTTCGCCTTCTACCATCATGATGTTTTCGTAAGTAGCGGCTACCATCAAGTCCATATCGGCTTTTTCCAACTGCTCAAAAGTAGGGTCGA
>ENA-OPNW01001819-OPNW01001819.1-human-gut-metagenome-genome-assembly--contig:-NODE-1819-length-10072-cov-1.762504_pt1 | contig 10072 bp, 10 predicted proteins | sample MGYA00241540_ERZ501777 | MGnify/ENA primary metagenome ERZ501777 (study PRJEB25962, sample SAMEA2042615) | human gut metagenome | biome: human gut; feature: human-associated habitat; material: faeces...
ATGATATATAAGAATCTGTTTTACCCTATAGTTTTATATAACTAGCAATCTTTTCTATAAGCCTGTCGGAACACATTGAAAGATGTCTTGTATGTAATAATAATCTATCTCCATTACTATGAACATTAATCCAATCTCCATCATCATCTGTACTTTGGTAGCTCTGATTGAAAGTTTCTTCTAAATTAATATTGTAATCCCTGATATAATGACCGCAATGAACAAGAACAAAAGGAAAAGTTTTAAAAAAGTCATGAGAGAGAAGTTTCTGGCATCTTATATTTATGGATGCTTTTGTCTCTTGAGTTTTTCTACTACTCGTCATTGGGATATCACTTAGTTCTGTAATAAATGCATACTTATGAAAATCAATTTTCTCAGGTTTATCTTTCTGTAATATCCTGTCTATGAGTTTTTGGTACTGTATCCATGTTTGGCTTGTACCATCATTATTATTTCGTATGACTTTGTTGAATTGTCCTTTGTATGGATATAGTGGATTATATAAGTCGGGATTATTCTCCCAGCATGGCAATGTTTCCAAGTCTATTCCGTTTTCAATATTATAAATCCATTGTTGCAGATTATCTTGATTTTCCATCTTGTTTAGGAAACTATCCTGTTCTTTTTTTTTATCAAATGAGCACTCCTTACCAATAATTAAAATCTTAGAATTAGGATTTCCAAGACCAACAAAACGAAGATTCTTGTCATTTTCATTCTTTAAACTATCAATCAGTTCTATAAATTCTTTTCTGTATTCCATAAATTCAATTCAAAAGATTATATATCATTTAAAATGTTCCCTTATAAACTCTACTATCACCTCATCAATATCCATAAGTAACTGTTCACACTTAGGTTCCTCTGAATTCAAAAGCAGATGTGATAATTGTTTATATTTATCTATATAATCAGCAATTTTTTCATAGTTCCCATTAATAAAACCTTGCACTGTTTCACTATTACCTTCTCTATCAATAACCCCTAAATGATATTTGGGCTTTTTATCGACAAAATCCATATAAGCATTATAAATAGAAGCTGAAGGAAACTGTAAAACAATCTCCTGAGCCTTAAAGAAAATAGACTTAGCTAAAGCATCAATATTATATCCTTTAGAGAGTGGCGTCTTCTCTTGTGAAGCTAAAATTTCTTTGGTTTTCACACCATGTTCATCTGATAGTATAAAATATGCATAGGCTTCAGACCAATAATAATATATATTACCAGAAATAAGCTTCCAACCGTTTCCTATTGGACACCCCTGATTTAAATTATGGTCGGTTACTGTTATATTATATTGACCGTTTCCTCCAGATCTTGAAACTCTGTCAATATTAGAAATATACTCATATCCAGACTGATCAGCCTCAAATGTAAGTGTATCAATCTTTAATGAAACACCATTTCTTTTAATACCTAAAATATAACTATCTTCCATATACCTAAATTATTTATCAGTTTTCAATATTACTTCAAATAAGTCAAGTATACAAATCTCATCAAAACTATTTTACACCTTCAACACAATCACATCGTCAAGATTGGTTGTGTACTGGTGGGAGATATATTCGCTTTTCAGATGCCAGGTCTTTGAATATCCCTGGGTGGAAATACGTATGGTATCGTGACCGTTCTTTTTGTTTATTTCATCGATGGCAGCCATTAGTTTTTGCTGTTTTTCCCGGTCAACTTCATCAAATAAATTCCCTTGGACTTCATTATCCCTACATATATCCCATACTATGACTCCAGCTTTCTTATAGTAATACTTTCCGTCTCCTTTCCAATATCTTCTAAGCGTCTGGACTGCATAGGCTACAAGTTCCTGATGATCATTTGTTGCAACAGGGAAAATAATGTCTGATGAAATATAATCCTCCGGCGTATCAGTCCTGAAACGACTGGTATAAACAAAAACAGTCATATTTCTGCAAGCAATATGATCATCCCTCAGTTTACGTGAACAGAAGGCTGCGAAATTTGCTACAGCTTCTTCGAGATCCTGTAGTTTATCCAGTCCTACCCCAGGAAAGCTACGACTGGTACAGATTGATTTCTTGTGAGGGAGTTCTTTTATGGAAATACAACTCTTTCCCTGAAGCTCTTTCCATGTTTTCAGCCCTGTTACACTAAGCTCTCTCCGTACCCATGAAGCTGATTTCTGTGTCAAATCCCATGCTGTCTTTATTCCGTGATACTCCAGTTTCTTCGTGCTCCTATGTCCTATTCCCCAGACATCACCAACCTCAAAAAGTTTCAATGCTTTTTCCCTTTTCTCGTCTGTATCGATCAAGCATACCCCTTCATATCCTTTGTATTTCTTAGCGTATTTACTTGCCATCTTTGCCAATGTTTTTGTTGGTGCTATTCCTATGGAAACAGGTATTCCAGTCCCCTTACCGATTCTTCTGACTATCCCTTTGCAATATTCCTGAAGATTATCCATCCCGGTCAAATCAAGGAAAGCTTCATCGATACTGTAGTGGGTGAGTTTGGGAGTATACTGTGAAAGAAGTGACATCACACGCTTGCTCATGTCACCGTAAAGATTGTAGTTGGAAGAAAAGACTGCAACATTGTTCTTCTCCAGCATATCCTTCACCTGATAGAAAGGATCGCCCATCTTCAGTCCCAGAGCCTTAGCCTCATTGGAACGAGCTATCACACATCCATCATTATTGGAGAGTACCACTACTGGCTTTCCGATAAGATCAGGATGAAAGACACGTTCACAAGAGCAATAGAAGTTATTGCAATCTACGAGGCCAAAGAGTTCCATGACTATTTCTTTAATCTGCGAATGATATTGGTTACTACCCCCCAGACCATGAAGTCATTCTCTTCTGTTACCTTGATGGGCTTATATTCCGGATTATGAGGTATCAGCCATGCACAATTATTCTCGGGGTCACGCTTGAACTGCTTTAATGTAAACTCACCGTCTACATAAGCTGCTATATAATCCCCGTCATTTGCTTCCAGTGATTTATCTATTACCACGTAATCCCCATTATAAATACCAGCGTCAATCATGGAATCTCCTTCCACCTTTGCATAGAAAGTAGTCTCCTTGTTATGAATCAGTTCCTTGTTCAGGTCAATGGATTCTGTCATATAATCCTGTGCCGGTGAAGGGAACCCAGCATGTATTCCTTCATTTGCAAAGGGAAGAGCCAAGATAGTATCAGTATCGGCAGAATAGATATGTAGCTTTATTTCATTCATAACACAAAAATAGCAAAAAAGTAAATCCTCTTCACTATCTGAATAATATTTGGTATAAAATGAGGAGAGAAGGCTTTAAAATTTGAACTCATAGATGCTAAGATAATATGATAATGATTATCTTTAATGCAGAAAATAATCAGTAATTTTAAATTAAATATGAATGAAAAGAATGATGAGTTAGAAAATGTTTTAAGGAAATTGGGATATACTAATAATACAATTGAAGTTTATCTCTCTAACTTAGCCCATAAATATTATATCAGATTCAAAAAACGTGAAAAAGAACTATCATACTGGATTAATTTAGTAGACGTAATGAATCTAGGATGTAGAGGATCTGGGAAAAACGAAAATGGACATAGCCGTTTTTTATATGAATTGTTCCGGTATTCTTCTAATGGGACACATTCAATTTTTAATTCTTTTATTCGACAATTTACAGGCAGAAAAGATTTTAAAAGTAAATCAGGCGAAAATAAGATTATTTTAAATTATACATTTACAGAAACTGGTAGACATCCTGATATATATATAAATCAATTAGAAGAATATGACTCAGAGAAAACGATTAGTGTCGTTTTTGAGAATAAGATTGATTGTGCTGAGGACAGGAAACAGCAAATGGAGGATTACATAAAAGGGATGTATAAAGAAAGAAATAATAAAGATAATATCTGTGATTTAAACTGTTATGCATTCTATCTTATACCGGACTATACATCAGTAAAAATAAATGATGATGAACATGATGATTTCGGTAGACAAAAAATTATAAACAAAGAAATATTAGATGAGTTAATTCCTAATAGAAATTATATCTTACTTAGTTATAAAGAAGATATTTTACCATGGTTAAAGAATAATATATGTCAGTTATTTTATAAAGATGAAAAATATCTTGTAGATAACATAAAACTATATATACAATATTTAGAAAATAGATTTGAGTTAAGAGAAGATATTAACAGCTTAAAAATTAAGATCATGAACGAAATCGAGAATATAAACAATTTAAATTTAGAAGATCTAACAACTTTACAAGATGCACTTTCACTAGTTATAAGTAAACAGAAAGATGAAATCATAAATAATTATATACACAAATTTGACAATACAGGTTTTGAAGCAGATAAAGAAAGAAGAAAAGGAAGTTATGATAAAGGATTCAAATATAAACTTACAAATAATTTTTCAATTTGGTGTGAAATAAACATTAATGAATCAAATAAGTTTTTCCATATAGGCCTTGCAGTTAATGATAAAAAAGATGGAAACGCCGAACAAACGTATGCAAATTATAAGAAAAATAAATCTATAACACCAAAAGCAGAAGAAGAACTATTCAATAAACTTAAACGATTAGGAATAAAGAATGATACCTACAATGTAAAAGACGAAGGATATGCACTCGGTTTTACATTTAAAAATATGAACTTAGATAGTTTAAAGGATAATATCAATAATTTGCCCCAAATTATAGCTCTATTCAAACAGTGTTATGCGGAGGAAGATAACTCTACTCTCAACAATAATCAGATATAACGGTTGGAATCTACTCCAACCGTTCTTTTTTTAGCGAATCCTTCTTTGCTTCTAGAATATCATCCATAGCAAGATAATATGTAGTTCTCACGGTATTAAAATCGTTTGAAAGAGCTGCATTTTCTTTTATCCGGTAATGAGGTTCAACAGCCTTTCCCTCACGAAGATTACCATTGAAAGTAGTCTTAGGCTTCCCATACCCAAGGGAGAAATAAGTGTTATGGAAAGTACGGAAGGTAAGTGGGGTGACTCCAAAATCGCCAGTTGTTTCCTCACCTACAAGAACAGCACTTCCAGATTCTTTAAGTATGCTTGCAAGATACTCAGCTGCTGAAAAGGTATTTTGGCCAATCATCACATACAGCTTACCTTTGAATGAGTCCTCGGTTGGTGTTATTAGAGTCTCAGCTTGATAAGGCTGCTTCAAGAGAAGGGCAGCGATCTTTTCCATATTCCTGACAAGTCCACCATGATTATTCAGCAGATTCAGAATGATACACTGATAGTTCTTGACCTTATTGTATTTGAGTATGAATTCCTCAGTTTCTTCATCTGTAAATCCTGATAATGACAAGAGGGTTAAGTATTCTTTCTTATCTTTAGGTGAATTCATAATACTTTTAGTCTCTGCACTCCTGATTTCTTTGTTATGCTCGGATATGCGCTGCATTCCATCTCTGCTCAATTCTACCGTAACATTAAAAACTGAATCACCCCTACAAAGACATAGGTTTCTTACAGTATCGATATAACTTGAAAATACATAATCCTCTGTATGAACATATCTCCCCTTTTCAGTGGAACTTGTAACGTAATTCTTCATACTATCTCTCCATGACACTACATCTATACCATCTACAGACAATATCCTGTCTCCTTTCTTTAATGGATATTCAGTCAGGTTGACTGAAACATATAAAGAATCACACCTCCATTCTGCATCCGCCATAGTCGTGTATTTACTGTATCTCAAGCAGGTATGTGAATTTTTCAACTCAGAGAAATACTGTTGGATAGCTAAAAAATATTCCTTGTTATCCTTAGCATTCATTACTTTTACAGAATACTTATCACGTAAAGACTTTAAGGATATTCCTTTATAATCAGCGAGAGAATAATGTTTCTCAACAATGTCACATATCTCTTCGAAATCATCCATATATTCGTCTGGTTCTATATCTTGTTCCGAGACGAATTGTTTCTCTGCCTTCATTGTAAGATGATACCCGACCCAATAAATAGGATAGTTCCTTACGGCAATATATATAGTCCCCAAAAGAATCAAGAGGTATGATATGCATACTATCCAGAATCCAAGTTTTTTTCTTTTTATATAGATGTATATAGAAATTCCTACTATGACTATCAGATATAGGACTTGAGTCCATAAAAATGTATTCATAATCATCTGCTTGCTACCAATGTTATTTTTACTCTATCAATATCATCATGCTGGCTTAAACCCCAACATAGTTTTTTATCCTTAACAAACTCCTCACAAAATTCATGAATTGGCGCCATCTCATTCATCATCAGTTCATTCTGAGAGTTGTATTCTATAATCATAACAAAGCGTTCATAGTCCTTGCCCAAATTAATTAAGTCTTTACCCAGCTTGTCCATTACTTCCTTTATCCTTACAACATTTTCATTTGTCAAGGAAGTATGAGAAAAACATTCGACTTCATGTTCACTCATTAAATAACCATAGTCTTCTATACCAAGATTATTCATCGGGTACTTGTTCTTTGCCAGTTCACTTAAAATCTGAAATGCCTTTTCTTTTTCCATATCGATTGTTTTTTTAATAATGAAGCAAAATTATTCCACCTATGCACACATATCTTATGCCCCATTATACTATCTTGTAAAAAGCAGAAAACGCCATAAAAACAGAATTTGCAATATGGATAGTATCTTATCTGCTTGCTACCAATGTTATTTTCACATCCTCAACATCATCATACTTACTTAACCCCCAACACATTTTGCTGTCCTTTATATACTTCTCACAAAATTCATGAGTAGGATCCAATTCATTCATCATCATTTCATTCCAAGAAATGAATTCTACGGTAATTAAGAAACACTTAACCTCACTACTGGCGTTAAACAAATCGATACAATAATTGTCCAATTTTCTCTTTACTCGTTTAACAATCTCATCGGTAGAGGAGATATGAGAAAAACATTCAATTTCATGCTCTTTCTCTAAATAACTATACTCTACCAAATCTATTTTCAAAGGGCGGATGTTCTTTGTCAACTCATTTAAAATCTTAAGTACTTTTTCTTTTTCCATGTCTGGTATATTTTTGATGATGTTACAAAATTACCCCACTAGTGCATAAATAACTTGTGCAGTATCTCATTATCTTTGCAGAAAAACTAAAGGAAACCATGAAAACAGAATTTGCTATATGGATGGTGTCATATCTTATAAGGAGAGGTCCTGATACCCAGGAAAATATTATAAACGAATGGTCCAAACATATTAATGAGGATGTAGAAATTCATAGAAATACATTCGGGAACTATAGAAGAAAAGCTGAAGAATTGTTTGGTACAGAAATATCATATAATCCGGGTACCAAAGAATACTACATAGAAGACAAGGACCTGATAACCCATAATGCAATGTATAGATGGTTGCTCCAGTCTGTTTCAGCTTCAAATGTAATTAGCAGAAGAAGCAGACTCAAGGATCGTATAATGCTTGAAACTAGTTCCGGTGGTGAAGAATTCATTGAACCTATAACTGAAGCAATGGAAAATGGGGTATGTATAGAATTGGTTTATGAGGCATTTTGGGATGAACCGAAAGAAAGAACCGTAGAACCATATTACATAAAGCTCTTCAAACGTCGTTGGTACCTGATTGGAAAGATACGTGATATTGGGGAATTCCGAACTTACTGTTTTGACAGGATAAAGTCAGTAACTGTTTCAGATATTAGATTTAAATTTATAAAAGAACAAAGTGCTGAAACCTTGTTCTATGATTATTATGGAATCATTCAATATCCGGTAGAAAAAGAACATGTTGTTATCAAAGTGGGATGTGAACAGGGAATGTATATTAAGACTCTTCCCCTCCATCATTCACAAAAGCTGATACAGCAGGATGATGACTACATGACATTCGAATTATACCTGAAACCCTGCTATGACTTTGTACAGGAATTACTATCTTGTGGATCAGACCTCGAAGTAATAAGTCCCCAGTCACTAAGGAAAGAAATAAAGCAATATGCAGAAGAAATGTGTGAAATATATAACCCCAAAGATAATGGATAGAATAAGATATTTTATTGATAAACTTTCAAGAGAGCCATCAACACCAGAACTTACCAACGTATATTCTTCAGAGATACCTCAGAGTGAAATATGCAGGGAAAATCTGTATAACTACCTTCAAAGCATCAGGAACAACAACAGTAAGGTGATGCTAATAGGTGAGGCACCAGGTTATCATGGTTGTAGACTATCAGGAATCGCATTCACTTGTGAGGAAAACTTTACTGAGGATATAATACCGGGAATTATGGGGAAAGACCTTGGATATAAAATTTTCTCTGAAGGAAAACCAGAAAGAGAATTTTCAGCTTCTACGGTATGGCCTAAACTTAAAGAATGGTATTTGCTTCATGGCTCCGTGCCTTTGTTATGGAATATCTGTCCTTTTCATCCACATAAAGAGGGAAACATTATGAGCAATAGAACCCCAAGGAAGAAGGAGATAGAAAAAGGAATCAAATACTTCCTTGAACTTGTAGATATTTTCGATATTCAACATATAGGATGTATTGGTAGGAAGTCATTCAATTCCATTGAAGCCATGAATCTCAATATCAGCCTTGAGTATCTGCGTCATCCGTCATGTGGTGGTAAGACAGAGTTTGTAGTTAATATTACAGAATATATTAAGAAACTAAAATATTTACGTAGAATTTAAATATTTCATTCTTGATAAATGATTATTTTTGAATGCATAAGTTAGTCATGTAAAGATTTCCTTGATAATACCCTTTTAGCTTTATTATTAGTAAGGATATAAGGATTTCATATTTGAATTTTAACATTAAATTATGTCTATGAATAATCTTAAGAAATATCTAGATATACAAGCTAAATATCAAAAGGCAAATACTGAATCATTAAAGGCGCGATTCTATCTCCTCTATAATCTAACTGATGCAATCAGCAAAGTACGTAAAAGATTCGATGAAGAACGTCTTGTTGAAATCAATGTTATTGATTATAATGGATTGTATGAAGTTCAAACAAGTGACCTAATTACTCAACTATTAAAATTTGAGAAAGATGGTGAATTCCCAATATTATATTCATTTGTTTCTTCTTTTCTTTCGAAAACACTTGCTGACTCTATAGAAACTCCATTTATCTCAAATGAGAAGGAAAATATAGATATTTGCATTAGAGAAGAAGGTAAGTATGCTATATTAATAGAGAATAAACTTAAAAAGGCTCCATTTCAACGCAACCAATTGGCAAGGTATATAATGAAGACTCTAGAAAAAGGTTTCTCTATTGATATGATTTATGTTATTATTTTACCTGGCTCAATTGAATCTGATTTTCTTTCAAATATTCCAATTTCTGTTTGGAGGGCTCCAGCTGATTGGGCATTCTCCAATGATGAAAGAAAATGTTGTGATTCAAATGCTTCTTATATGCATGCCTGCCTATGTGATAATGGTAAAATTTTAGATGATGATTGGTGTTACAAAAGATGTGTAGATTGCAAATCTCGTTTTCAAAATTTAGAAAGTCATATAAAGGTCATAGATTATGACTTCCCAGTATGGTTACTTAAAGTAGCCGAAGAGATAGTTCCACAAAAGGAAATATTTATAAAATCTGCAATGATCCAGTTCGCTCATTATATTAAAGGATTATACAAAATAAGATTAAATAAAAAAGAAGTTATGGAAAATATACAAGTCTTACAAAATGAACTGAATTTTGACCCCAAAAATCCTGAGGAAAATTTCAATAAAGTTATCTCCGCAAAAAATGATTTAGCAAAACTTCAGCAGTCGCTAGACTCTTTGGAATTTGTTTGTAAGCTTAGAATTTGGCAAAACCAAATTGAGAATAGATTTAAAGGCATTCATGTCTATAGCGATGAAGAGAGCTTTTATGTTATTATTAATAATATCTATTGTGGTATATGGATTGAAAATAATACTAAATATTTTTGGGGCTTCCTTAAAGACAATAATAGATTAACCGAGGAATATGATGAGAAAATAATTATAGACATTATTAAAGA
>ENA-OPNW01001821-OPNW01001821.1-human-gut-metagenome-genome-assembly--contig:-NODE-1821-length-10063-cov-2.690647_pt1 | contig 10063 bp, 9 predicted proteins | sample MGYA00241540_ERZ501777 | MGnify/ENA primary metagenome ERZ501777 (study PRJEB25962, sample SAMEA2042615) | human gut metagenome | biome: human gut; feature: human-associated habitat; material: faeces...
TATGCGTATGTTCACCATTGCCTGCGAGACCGATCATCGGTTTTGCCTGGAAGGAGACCTCGAGGCCATTGCTACGGAAAATCTCACGAACGACCGTGCGGACGAAGATCTCGTTATCTGCAGCCTGGAGGGCATCGGCAAAACGCCAATCGATCTCGAGCTGTTCGCAGACATGCGTCATACGGCCGTTCTCATCGACCTGAGCCTTGAGACCGCCGACTTCCTTATGCCCCATTTCACATTTGAGCCCATAGCGCTCAAGCGTGAGGACGCATTCTTCCAGTGCCGTACGAACGGCGCCGTGCGTACGCTCCCAATACTGCTCTTGCATGACCTGCGAGGCAGACATCTCTTCAATGTCAGCTTCCTCCAGCGGTGTCTTCACCCAGAATTCAAGCTCCGTAGCGGACGTAAAGGAGATATCGGCAATATCGGACCCCTTGACCGCAAGGCCGCTGATGTCAGGATGTTCCTTAAAGAGGTCGAGCAGCCCCTTCTGGACGAACTCCAAAGAATCTGCCAAGACGGCACGCGAGTCGACACGCTTTCCTTCATGAATGAGGAAGGAAGGGATACGGAGCGTGCCGATCGGTTTCTCTGTCTCTTCGTCGTAATGCTCGAAGTTATAATCAACGAACCAGTTGACCGAAGGATCCACTGGCATATCGACTTTTGCGTTATTCAGCGTGGCAATGCCAGGGAGTACGACGGAAGATCCATCTGTCTGAACTGCAGTTCCGGCGTAGAATTCATCCATGTCCTTGAGGAAAATGCGCATCGGAATCTTCTCGTCCGTATCGTTGCCAGCCATATCGATGCCGACGAGGGAAACGAACTTGATCTCAGGATGTGCTTCGAGGGATTTCTTGACTTCTTCCCGCGCCGTATTGGCGGGAATCACGTACAGTAACTCATCTAACATGTTAAACCACCCTTTTCTTTCTGCAGTAAAACTGCACAAAAAAACAAAAGCCTCGCCGACTAAAATAAACCTGTACGTCAATGACGGCAGGACGTTCTAGTCTGCAAGGCTCCATTGCCTAAATATTCTTCTAGACGAGATTTATATTATCACATGATGGAAACATTGTAAAGGGGATGGTAAGTTTTTTTCAAATGTTTTTCTTTAGCACAAGATCTTTTATTTTCTCTTCAGCCGCTTTCAATTATTTTTTGTACAAAAGTTTTTGGAATTTGTACAAAAAATAAAAAAAGATGAAGGCGTTTTCAGTATTAGATCATCTGAAATAAATACTCTATATTGCGTATTTATTATTTTAACTCCTTCTACAAACATCTCCCGATCTACCTTTTTCTCCCAATGAAATTATTCAATTTAATCAAGAAGCTTAACAATGGCTTAATCCTAAGCTGAAACTTTCTTGTTTTTTGTAATTCATAAAAAAGAGGGAAAAGAGGACTTCTTTTCATTGCTGCATATTCTTCAATCATATCATACAGTCCTCCAGGAAATATACGTTTAAGTGCCTCTACCTGTTCTTGTTTACATTTTTCCAGATTAGAGCTAATACCATTAGTATCAAAGATGCTAATAGCCTGATTTATATGCATATAAGGAATATTATCTAATATTATTTCATAAAAAAAGAATTCCCAGTCGGAAACAATCTTAAAATCCTCCGAGTATGGTCTCTTCTGTAATAAATCTCTCCGAATGAAAGAAGCAGGGTGTCCTAATGAATAATAAAACAAATAACCAATATCTAAACGATCAGGATATGTCTGCAAAATATCCTTAGTACCATACTTAAAAATGAGATCACCATAAATAATACCATAATCCTTCAATAGCGGAACAATCTTGGATAATATCTGATTATCCAATAGAGAATCTCCTGAATTAAGGAATAATAAATACTCTCCTGTAGCTTTTGCTATTCCTTTATTCATAGCATTATATACTCCTTTATCTTTCTCTGAGCACCAAAAGCTCAAATACTGCTCATAGTTAAGAATCTCTTCTAGACTACCGTCATTGCTTCCTCCATCAATTATTAAATATTCAAAGTCTTGAAAACTTTGTTCTACAACACTTTGCATTGTTTTCAAAAGCCCTAACCGATTGTTATAATTAATAGTAATGATGGATAATACTGGTACCATAAATTTATGCTTTTAACTTAGTACAAATAAAAAGAGTTCTAATATAACAAATAAAACAAATAAAATTACCTGATGCAGAATAAAATAATTGTCCATTCGAGATTATTTAATACCTTTGCTTACAAATAAAAGCTAAGCCCTATGAAATCATATGCTTTCCCCGGCAATATAAATCAAGAAATTTTACAATTAGGTTCTCTTCAAATCCCTTACATGAGAACTGCCGAATTTTCAGCAATTAACAAAGATTCCGAGAAAATTTTACTGGAACTAATCGGCTGTAAAGAAGGTAAAACCATTATTTATACAGCGTCTGGAACTGGAGCAATGGCAGCTGTTGTTGAAAACTATGTAACAACAAAGCAAAAAGCATTTGTCGTTGCAGGAGGAACTTTTGGATACCGCTGGGCAGAACTATGTGCTTATTATAATTGTAATTATACTCTTTACAAAGTTCCTTTCGGGAAAGATATTAATTATACGAATTTAGAAGAGCAAATCTGTAAAGAAAGACCAGATGTTTTTTTATGTCAGCATCATGAAACCTCAAGCGGAGCACTTTTCGATATAGAAAAGATATCAAGAATCTGTCAGAAATACAATATTTCATTAGTTGTCGACGCTATTAGCTCTTTTTTAGCAGAACCGCTGAATATGGATAAATTGAAAATTGACATCTGCTTGACCAGTACTCAAAAAGGTCTGAATATACCTCCCGGACTATCTATCATATTCTTGTCTTCTTCTTTAAAAGAATATCCATTTGCTAAAAAAGGGTATTATTTTGAATTCGAAAACAATTTAAAAAACATGGAAAGAGGTCAGACCCCTTTTAGTCCAGCTACCACCATCTATCTTCAGCTGAATAAACGTATTCATCAAATTTTAGATTATGGACTCGAGAATGTGATTTCCGATGTACAAAGTCGAGCTTCATACTTTAGAAAACTTTGTAAAAAATATGATTGGAAAATTCTAGCAGAAGTACCATCCTCAGCCATAACAGGTTTTTATGTTTCTCATAATGGAACTAAAATCATTCGTGACTTAATTGAGAAATATAATATTTTTATTATGCCAAGTGGAGAAGAAAACTTCTTTAGAGTTTCTCATATGGGAATACAATCATTTTATGATTTAGATGAATTAGCTTTATATATCCATCAGATTGAGCATAGCAAATGAAAAAAGTAATCACATACGGAACATACGATTTATTTCATCAAGGGCATTTGAATTTGCTCAAACGTGCTAAAGAATTAGGAGATTATCTTATTGTTGGAGTCACGACCGACAACTTTGACTTAGGAAGAGGCAAATTAAATGTTTGTAACAATGTCATAGAGCGCATAGAAGCCATAAAACAAACGGGGTTGGCCGACCAAATAATTATTGAAGAATACATTGGGCAAAAAATAGATGATATATTAAAATATAACGTAGATATTTTTGCCATAGGTTCCGACTGGGAAGGAAAATTTGATTATTTAAAAGAATATTGTGAAGTTGTTTATTTACCTAGAACTGAAGGAATATCCAGTACAACGTTACGTGAAAAACAGAGGGATATTATCCGAATAGGTATAATAGGCACAGGTAATATTGCAAAGCGTTTCGTTAACGAAGCAAAATTTATCACGAATGTCCGTATTCATACAGCATATAATCCCAATTTAGAAGATTGCAAATCATTTTGTAATGAATTAAAAATAACAGAGGCTTCATCCTCCTTAAGCGAATTAGTATCAAAAGTTGATGCCATATATATAGCATCTCCACCTTTAACACATTATTTTTATACAAAATATGCTATAGAATCAGGGAAGCATGTGCTATGTGAAACTCCTTTTGTATTGTCTGAGAAGGAAGCTATAGAACTATATGATTTAGCGAACAACAAGAATTTACGATTAATGATGGCACTAAAAACGGCTTTCTACCCAGCCTTTAACCACTTAATCTCTCTTTTAAAGTCAGACATAATTGGGGACATTGTTTCCGTAGATGCTTCCATCACGACTCTTACAGATGAGAAATCACCTAAATTAGATTTTGAGCAAGCAGGCGGCAGCATGAACGAAAATGCATGTTTCCCATTATTGCCTATTTTTAAATTGTTAGGGGTGAATTATGTTGACATTAATTTTTATTCTCGTTTCAAAAATAATGTAGATATCTATACTAAATGCATCATACGTTATCCCCAAAGTATTGCTTCATTTCAAGTTGGATTAGGAGTTAAATCAGAAGGGAGCATGGTTATTGCTGGTACCAAAGGATATATTTACATACCAGCACCTTGGTGGAAAACAGAATTTTTTGAAGCACGGTATGAAGATTTAAACAAAAATAGAAAGTATTTCTATCCTTATGAGGGAGAAGGACTTAGATATGAGATTAAAGAATTTGTTTCTTGTATCATGAATCCTAATAAAATTTCTTTCAAATTGACAAAGGAAGAGGTTTTAAGCATTATAAGAGTACAAGAACTATTCATAAAAGATTCTAAATCAATTTATAGAATTTAACCAATTAATACCATAAACGATGGGAATAATAAACATTAACGGAAAACCTTTCCACTTTCAAGATATCGAATTAACTTATGAAAATTCTCATGTAATTGATGCAACAGTTGCAAAAAAAAATCTATTAGATTTCAAGAGAATAATGGATAATGAGAACATTGTATTCTGCATCATGCATGGCACCTTGTTAGGAGCAATTCGTGAAAAAGGTTTTATCGGACATGACATAGATATTGACACGTGTGTATTGGATGAGCAAAAGCTCATAGAAGCGATACCTATGTTAGATCGTGAGGGCCTAAAATTATGTCGCTATGAGCCAACAGGTATTTATTCCTTCATTAGAGATGGAGTCTACATAGATGTGTACATTGTTAATGAATTAAAGGGGATAATGAACCCTTTTTATGTACGCTACTTATACAAGGTGATACCTAGAAAATTTTTCAAGAACCTAAAAACGATGGAGTTTTTAGGGGAAACATTCACTATACCTAATCATACACTACAATTACTAGAATTTTGGTATGGTAAAAACTGGAGAATACCAACCAGCAATGCCCCATCCAACGATGTAGATAAAGTAGGTAAATTTCTCAATAAACATTTTCATTGTTTTTTTCAGAATAAATAATCTATATATAATACTAAAAAGTTGTTGCAGGTTTCTTATAATTTTCAATTTTTCTTCAATTAGTACCTGCAACTCTTTTAACCATATTGCCTTTCGATAAAATCGTACTGACCAAGAAAAGATTATTATGGGAGCTGAAAGATGACATTACTTACTATCAAATAGTTACATTTTGATTTTCTATCAGAATACAGATTAACAAATATAATTTCTCACTTCCCTAAACAGGGACATTCAGTAAATAATATAAAATTAGCCAACTAATTCATACACAAAGTATTGCGAATTAGCTGGCTTTTTTGTATCTTTAGGTATTCCCCCGCAAATAAGGTTTGGCAGCCAAAACGGGGGAAATTTCCAAACCAAGATATGGCAAAAGTACAAAATATTTCAGAAATTCAGCCTACTTTGGGCTTTACAGAATTTGATATTCTGGAAAAATACCGCAAGAGTTTTAACGAGAGTGAGCTTGGCAGGCTTCACTCGGTGTTTCCGTTTGAGCGTATGGCAAAAGCCTTGGGCCTGTTGGAACAGCGACTGGGACGCAGGAACATCTTCAGCCCTGCGGCAAAGATTGCCCTCATGGTCCTGAAGGCATACACCGGATTCTCCGACAGACAGCTGGTGGAACATCTGAACGGCAACATACACTACCAGATGTTCTGCGGAATCATGATAGACCCGTCCTTCCCCATAACCAACTACAAGATAGTCAGTGCCATCCGCAACGAGATGGCATCCCGTCTTGACATTGAATCCCTCCAGGAAGTGCTGGCCTCACACTGGAAACCTTATCTTGAGAACCTTCACGTGTGCATGACCGATGCTACATGCTATGAAAGCCACATGCGTTTCCCTACAGACATGAAGCTCCTTTGGGAAAGCATCGAATGGCTCTACAGGCATATCTGCAAGCATTGCGGGGAGCTTGGCATAAGACGTCCCCGCAACAAATATGATGATGTTGCCAAGGCTTATCTGTCCTACTGTAAGAAAAGAAAGAGAAAGGCATCAAGGACAAGGATGCTCAAGCGTCGTATGATCAGACTCCTTGAAAAACTCCTCATGCAGCGGGATGGAATTCATAGGGAGCATGGAGCCTCACTCCGGTATACTCAGGATTACCGGAAGCGGCTTTCCATCATCAGAAAGGTTCTTGTACAGGAAAAGCAAATGTTTGAAGGACGAAAAGTCAGTGACCGCATCGTCAGCATTGCCCGTCATTATGTGCATCCCATCGTCAGAGGCAAGGAAATGAAATCCGTTGAGTTCGGTGCGAAGGTAAACAACATACAGATAGACGGCATATCGTTCATCGAACACCTCTCATTCAAGGCTTTCAACGAGGGGATACGCCTGAAGGACTGCATCCGCATGCAGCAGAAGCTCATGAACGTGAGGGTAAGATGCGTGGCAGCCGATTCCATATATGCCAATAACGCCAACAGGAAATTCTGCACGAAATACGGAATCTCCACGTCCTTCGTACGCAAGGGAAGGGCGGCCGGGGATGAATCCTTGAGGAAGGTTCTCAGAAGTGAACTCTCCAAAGAAAGGGCCACCCGGCTTGAAGGCAGCTTCGGCACACAGAAGCAGCATTACTCGCTCTCCAGGGTAAAGGCACGGAACAGGAGGACGGAAATCCTGTGGATTTTCTTCGGAATACATACGGCAAATGCCGTACTGATGATTGACAAGATCAGGAACAGGACGGTTAAAGCGGCATGATATGATTTTACTGACGAAATTGGAAGAGGTCATCTGGCTTCTTCAGAAGTGTCATGTCCTGACGGATAGAATTATGTGAAAATACATGGAAAAATGGCAATAAAAAATGGCATATGAAGATGATAGACCATAATCATTTCATATGCCATCTTATTTTGGGGACATTTACTGAATATCCCCATTTATATTTCTTTTTTTATTTTGCTATCCCTTATTTTTCGGATATCCGGTAATTTCTTCTATTCTTACAGCCTTTGGCGGGATATATTACCCGATAAACTGCGGAGCATATTTAGCGGAAGAAAGAGAAATTCACACTTCCGTAATGCCGATGCTCGGTAAAGTGCGGATGATTCTCGAAATTTTGGTCTTTTCCGTGCTCCAGAACGAAGATTCCGTCTGGCTTGAGCAGATGATGCTCAAAGATTTTATCGGGGATTGTAGCCAATTCTTTTAAGGCATACGGCGGATCGGCAAAGATGAAATCGAACTGTTCGTTGCACCGTTCCATGTATCTGAACACATCTCCTTTCAAAGGAAGGCATTTATCCGTTTTTACCTCATTCATGACTTTACAGATAAAAGCATGGTGTTGAGGATCCTTTTCCACAGAGATGACACGATCGCATCCGCGTGAAACCAGTTCGATGCTGATGCTTCCTGTTCCAGCAAAAAGGTCCAGAGCCGTGATACCTTCAAAATCGATATAATTGGTCAGTACATTGAAAAGATTTTCTTTTGCAAAATCTGTCGTCGGGCGTGCCTTGAATGTATGAGGTACGTCGAAGCGACGGCGTTTATAAATGCCACTACTTACTCGCATATTAGTAAAGATTGAATGTCAAACGGGATGTCTTCTATGCGTGCTGTATGCGACGTATTGAAGTCCGCTTGCGGATTAATAATAAATAATTGTCGGATAAATGGTTTCAATTCTTCAGAAAGTTGTTGTCGGTAGTTTATATTGTCTCCGGTCAGATGCATCTCATCGTGCTCTTGGTCATAAGCCAGCTGTTTCCAAATATTCAACAGATAATACATAGAGTCACTTACATCGTTTATCGCATAGGTATTAACAAGTTGGAGTTTACCCTTGTCGAGAGCAAAAACATCCATACTGCAAGCATGGATATTAGCATATATTTTATAACTGTTTCCTAATTTGCTTCGACTGGTAAGATATTCAATCTGAGGACTGATAGTTGAGAAAAAGCGTGCAGTAGGGAACTGTTCTGACAAAAATAGGTGTGTTAGTTTGTCTATCGGAAACAAAATTACTAAGTTACTTTTTCCTAATACGTTGCACAAAATGATTTCGTTACTTTGTTTCCGGAAATTTTGATAAAAGATAGTTTCCATTTGCTCGTCTTCGAACAGCTCTAGCGGAACGGAAGTATATCGTGTGCTGTGTATCAGGATATTTGTTTGCCGATACGGATGTTTTACCTCTTCGGCTTCAGACAAGAATTGCTTGACATTGGCGGCCATCGAATGCTGTGTGTTTACAGGATGAGTGCGAATGAGGAAGTCGCTGCCGCCTAATGGGTTGTAGATAGAAAAAGAAAATCCATCCGTACTAAGACGGATGGATAAAGTATATTGTTCTGATTTTGTAAAATCAATACTTTTGTCGGTCATGCCATTATTCCCAGTTTCCAGCGTTGTTGTTCGGCTGTTCGATATCACCAACTTTCAAGCCAAGATATTTACCAAGTTTTTCCTGCATGTCTTTCAAGTTAACCAACTGCTGCTTGTCGAGGTCGCCCAAGTATACATCGTAAGCTACCTGTGCCTGGAACAAGTTCAGAGGAGCACCCGATTTAGTAGTATCTTTACGTACTGCCATTTCGAATTTAGCGCCGTTACCGTAAGGTACGAAAGCCAATGAGTCAGGGTTGAAGCCTTTTGCGAAGATAGTATCCATTACAGCTACCCACATAGTATCACGACGGAAGTTGGTCAAACCTTCTTTTTCAACGTCTTTCCAGTTGCCAGTCTTCTTAGCTTTTTCGATGATAGCCATAGCTTTCTTTTCAGTCATGCCATTGTTAAGCTGTTCGTCGGTCAAAGAACCAATTTTCATGATGAAAGGCAATTTCGCAGTCTTAACGAAGTGGATAAGAGTGTCGAAGCTTGCAGTGTAAGCGCCTTCGTGTGTCAAGCGGTATTCCTGCTGTGCACTACGAATGTCGATTAATCGTGCGATAATAGCTTTATCGCGGATAGCTTTTTCTTTGTCAAAATTGATCGGACCCATGATGCTGCCATAGCATATGTACACTAAAGCGATGGCGCATAAAGCCAGAATAGCATTAATAACTGTTTTCATGATAATATTTATTTTTTTTGGTTTATATTCGTAGCGCAAAAATAATAAATAACTAGAACTTCAAGGGAGTTCTGTCAAATATTTACATGCCAACTTATGTTAAACGATGATTTATCGCAGCAAATTAAACGAAATTTTCTCTATAAACCAACAGAAGAGCAAGAAATTGCTATCACTTCTTTTTCTGATTTCTTTTTTTCTGCCGAACATGACTCGGTTTACCTTTTGAAGGGATATGCCGGAACCGGAAAAACATCGTTGGTAAGCGCTATAGTCAAGACTCTGGATAGTCTGAAACAGAAGTGTGTGTTGCTGGCTCCTACTGGTAGGGCGGCAAAGGTATTCTCGCATCATGCGGGGCATTCGGCTTATACCATTCATCGCAGGATATACAGGCAGAAGTCGTTCTCTAACGAGTTGGATAATTTTACGATGAATTCTAATCTTCATCAGCATACTTTGTTCATAGTTGATGAGGCTTCTATGATTGCTAATGATGGGCTTTCGGGCGGTATGTTCGGCAGCGGGCGTTTGCTCGACGATTTGATACAGTATGTATACGGCGGTCAGGGATGCCGATTGATGTTGATTGGCGATACGGCTCAGCTTCCTCCGGTAGACGAAGAAGAGAGTCCCGCACTGTCGTCCGATGCGTTGCGCGGCTATGGCTTGGAGGTTACTGAGCGCATTCTTACGCAGGTGGTACGACAGGCTAACGAC
>ENA-OPNW01001832-OPNW01001832.1-human-gut-metagenome-genome-assembly--contig:-NODE-1832-length-10042-cov-2.624712_pt1 | contig 10042 bp, 10 predicted proteins | sample MGYA00241540_ERZ501777 | MGnify/ENA primary metagenome ERZ501777 (study PRJEB25962, sample SAMEA2042615) | human gut metagenome | biome: human gut; feature: human-associated habitat; material: faeces...
CGATACGGAAATCGCAAGACACAAAGAATCTCTTCGGGTTCTTGCCAAAGAGCAATAGGCTTCAACAGCTTACGAAGCTGCTTTCATTGCTCTATGAAATAGGCTTCATTGACTATCGAAGCCGCTTTCGTATTTCGAGGCTTTTTTATTCAAGTTTACGCTTTAGTAACGACTAGTTTTCAACAGGGGTGCTGAGTAGTTACTAATTTATTTTATTGTGTAACTTTTATGCAAAAAAAAATTTTTATTTTATAATATGATGAGAAATGGTATTTTTAGCTAAATATTACTTGGATTTTAACTAAAGGTAATACTTATCTTTATAGTGTTTGCCGTATAATGTAGGTTTTGTAAATTAAGTATTGGTATATCTGTTCTTGCCGGTAAATTATCATTTATCTGACGATTAAGTTTGATTTTTGCATCTATATTAGATAGGGTTTCCACTAAGACATCTTGTTGGTGTCTTGGTGGCAACACTATAGGACAATCAGCAAACGTTTGAGCAGAAATATTACCACGCGTACTACCTACTGACAAATTCGCAACCCATTGTTTGTAGAAAGTACTTAGCGTAAAGTAACGTAGGTAAATTGGATTTACCTTATGCTCGTCAAGTTGATATTTTATCAAGAAACCAGCATAAGCCATAACACCATCTACCGAAATGTGGTATTGCCTGCCAATGTATGCAAAGCCACGTCCCATTTCAAGGAGAAAGTCTGTAATCTTGCTTGTCAATGTTTTCTCAATGTCAAGCTCATTTTGGAGTGCCACTGTGCCCAAAAAACTAAAATTGTATGGGTCTTTAAAAATATACTTCGCCAAATCGGACTGAAGAGGTGGCAAGGTTTGCTCAAAGTTATTGATTGCATGCCCTTTAGCATGGATATATCCATTTGCTATCTGCATAAGCATCACATCACGACTCCATCCATTCTGCGCAGTTTCTGTGATGTAATAAGCTCGTTCGGCAATGTCTTTTACTTTCGATAGAAGCGAAATGTGATGATACCAAGTAATTTGTGCAAGTTCCACTTGCATAAAGCCTTTGTCATCTTCTTTAAATTGGTCAAGTGCCACTTGACCAATTGGAATATTTTCCATTTTTGCAAGCGGCACTTGCAAAAATGGAAAATCTGGATACGCTTCAGCGAAACGTCTCATACTTTTGAGATTACTCAAAGAGTATCCTCTATCATTAGGGAACTTTTGGGATAAATCAACAGATAATTTTGATATGATATTTGCTCCCCAGCCTAATTATCTCTGCTGTGCTAAAATTCGTTTGCCCTAAGTCCAATATAACGCCAATGTGTCAGCATTGACATTAATTGCGGTACGTAGTTTTGCTACCTCTATAAGATGCTCTATGTCTTTGCGCCATTCTGCATAACCATCAGGCAGCAAATCGGTATTTGCGTTAATAATTTCATTCATGCCTTTATTCCTTATCCGGATATATCGCTATTTTAATGACTCCATCCTTTCTGTTTTCAAAGATATCGTAGGCTTCTTCGATTTTAGAAAGAGGGAAACGGTGGGTGATGAGAGGAGTGGTGTCTATCCTGCCCTGAGATATCAGATGCAGGATTTCCTCGCAGTCGCAACCATCTACACCGCCAGTCTTGAAGATGAGATTTTTACCATACATATCTGGGAGAGGTAAGAGCTGAGGTTTATCGTACATCGCCACAATGGTAACTATCGCATGAGGACGGGCACATTGCCATGCCAACTGGAAAGTATCAGGACCGCCTGCTACCTCCATCACCACATCCGCACCACCGTGCAAGCTCTGTTCCTTGACAAAAGCCTCGCAATCCTCCGGTTCTACCACCAAAACCTGCGGATAATGCTCCTTGATAAAAGCTCTTCTGGCTTCAGACTTCTCGCAAACGATGATTTTCTGCGGATTCTTCAACAACGTGCAAAGCAAACAGCAGACTCCCGTAGGTCCTGCTCCGATAATCAAAACTGTATCTTCTTCCTTGATTTTAGAAATCCTTGTTGCCCAGAAACCTGTGGCAAGGATATCACCAACAAAGAGTGCCTGCTCATCACTTACATTGTCAGGAATCCTGTTTAAGCCCGTGGTGGCATAAGGAACCCTTACATATTCGGTCTGCCCGCCGTCGATACGACAGCCCAAAGCCCAACCGCCATGAGGAGAAGTACAATTGTTCACATATCCATGTTGGCAGTAGAAGCATTCCCCACAGTATGTTTCCACATTCACAGTTACTCTATCGCCCGGTTTCACATGAGTTACTTTCTCCCCCACTTCATCTACGACACCCACCATTTCATGTCCCACAGTAATTCCGGGAACGGCACGAGGAACAGAACCATGCTTGATATGCAGATCGCTGGTACAGATACTGCTCATGGTTACTCTCACGATGGCATCGTGTTCATCTATCAGGATAGGTTTCTCCTTTTCGGTGAAGCCAAATACACCTTGTTTAATATAAGTAAATGCTTTCATTATGATGATAAGTTGAAAATTGTCAAAAAATGATGCACAGTACAAACTGGCGAAAGAAGCTAAAAAGAAATTATTGAAACTATAAAGATAGTTCATCATACCTAAAAAGAAAGTTTCGTTCCGAAGTAGGGAGCGAAACTTTCTCTTATTTATGAACATCTTTAGTTTCCATCTGGCTTGGTAACATCCAGGTCTGTGGATGGATACCAGAGGAACTTATTGAAGTCATCAGGCTGGGCTGGATTGAAATCCTGCCAGTCTGGACGGAGAGATTTCAGGAATGGCAGATGGAACTGCTTCATTCCCATCACCACCATCTTGGCCACCTCATAGGCTCCGTATGGATTGAAGTGGGTATTATCCTCTAATGCCTTCGGCTGATTAGGATAAGTGTTGGCTGGATAGTGAACCAGCGATTTCTTACTGTTCTCATAGCCCAATGTCTCGAAGAATGTACGGGTCATATCATGCAGTTCGATGACAGGCACACCCTCTCTTTTTGCCACAGCTCTCATGGCATCAGGATAGTCGCCATGCGTTTCCTGTATTTTGCTGCGGGTAGCTTTGTCAAAGAAACGGCGCTGGGTAGGAGTCACAAAGATGATGTTTCCACCCTTCGCGCGTACCTTATCTATATATTGCTTCAGATTGTAGGAGAAATTATACCAGGCTCCACTTCCTGGAGTCTTCTCTTTCTGGTCGTTGTGTCCGAACTCACAAATCACATAGTCGCCCTTCTTCATCATGGCCAATACTTTCTCCAGACGGTTGGAAGCTAAGAAGGATCCGGCTGTCAATCCGCTCTCTGCATGATTGGAAATAGCGACTTCCGGACCAAACCAGCGTGGAATCATCTGTCCCCAACTGGCGTATGGTTCATGAACCTGATCCACTACGGTTGAGTTACCGCAGAGGAAGATGGTTGTGGCAGTCGTGTCACGCTCTATCTTCACCTGTTTTACGGCCGGAGCAGCACCATAGAAGTCAAGAGTCAGCTTGTCATCCCAGTCAGGTGTGCCCTTCTCACGAGGTTTGATACGTACGTTCATCTTATCAGATATCTTTGGTGAACGCTTGTTGACGATAAACTGGACAGTCTGGAATTTACCCTTCTTGGTAGAGATTTCATCCACCATGAGTCTTCTGGCTTCAGCACGCACCACCGTCTTGGCAGCCTTTTTCTTGGAGCCGAGGACGACCGTCACCTTGTAGTTGCCATCAGGCACTTCCACAGCGTAACTTTTAGGATTTTGCTTACTCAGATCTACCTCGAAAGTCTGGGCTTTCACATTTGCGGACATCGCCAGCATCATCATACCAGCGAGTAGCCATTTCGTTTGTTTCTTCATTATATGTTTTAGTTATTTGTTAATTTGGCTACAAAAATACAATATCTTTTTCAAAAACATTAGTTTTTCCGTTCATTTTTTGATTATATAGTACAAAAAGCAATTATAAATTGGAAATCAGATATTTAATAAAATCATCCTTCACATTGGAAATCTCACCTTTGTCATAAATTGTCAATAAAGTGATTTCCATACTTTCAGTATCAAGTAATAAATTCAAAGTCAATATACGAGCACCCCCACTCTTTCCTTTACCTTTTGAAGCAATGGCCATTCTAACTTTTCGGATACCGGATCCGAGATCATCTCCCAGAAAAGGATTATTTATAATATCTTTTTCCATAACTCAAGATCATCCAATAAAGAATGGTACTTCTTAGACAAACGCTTAAACTCGCGTTTAAACTCTGGACCAATAGTTATTGTAACTTCCATTATATCAACCCTCTCTCATTTCGTTGATAAAATCATCAATATTTTGAAGTTCCTTTCCTTCAAGTTTTGCTAATTTCACCTCTTGCATCGCTTTAGTCAAAGTTTTTTGCACATAAGCTTGCTGCTTTTCTGTTTTTGACAAAGAAGAAGTATCCATTACAGATGTAGAAACAACGCCACGCAACATTTTTATAGCATTGCGAACGCTTGCCAACGACTGAGTATCATCTATAGTAACTAAAATCTGTGCCATATTAACCCTATTTAGAATATTTGATTTCTGCAAAGATACAAGATTTCCATGAAAAAAACAAATATATTTTATTTTTTAACAATAAAAGAATCCATCAATTTTCAGATATTACTTCGCCATATTGTAGGACTCGTCTTGACGATGCGGGAGAAGACTCGGGAGAAATAGGAAGCAGAAGTGAAACCGACATGATAAGCTACTTCTTCCAATGTGGCACCGGGATGAGCCAACATATAGGCCTGTGCCTCCTTGATGCGCAAGGTGGTAATCCAGGTACTGAAATTGACGGCATATTTCCCATTGATATAACGGGAAAGATAAACCTTATTGGTACCCATTTCGGAAGCCAGACTGTCGATGGTCAACTGGGATGAGAGATACTTCTTATCATCCACCCACTGTTGCAATCGTGCTCCGAAGAGATTCTCATAATTCTCCAACTTGGAAGTTTCCTGTTTCTGGCTGGAATCGTTTTCTATTTCATCATTCATCACTGACGCTAAATTGAGCGTGCCATAATATGGGCGGTAATTGATGAAAGAGATGACGATATAAAGATTGACACTGACGAAATACACCAGGTAAGCATAATTGAAATAGATTCCGAAGAAGAGAGTGAGATAGGCAAAGACACTCAAGAGGCACAGGAAGAAGAGGCTTTTCTTCGTCCAGAACATGAAGCGCTGCATATTATCATCAGAGAAGTAATTATCCAACTGCTCCCTTTTCTTCCTATAGATAAACTGGAAATGGAACATGTATCTTACCACGATGCTACAGAAAATCAGGGTGGAAATGATATACAGATAATTGGCATAAGGTGCAAAAGGCTCCAAAAGGGTAATCCAGGAAAAGGAAACCGTCAATATCCAACACCCGAAATCCTTCAATATCCTCTTTTTATTGATATATTGTGAATCCAACAGGGAGGCAAACGAATAAGCAAAGCATATACCTGTCAGGAAAAACAGGCTGATGTCCATACAGGCATTGATGGAATTGAGCACCTCCCAATCTTGCGAGGAAAAGATTTCCAACCAAAGATACAGGTCGATGAACATAACAAAAAATGCTGATGCCAAGAAATATTTTGCCTTACGATAAGGGGCATAGTCTGCAGTATCCGGTACACTCAGGAACACCAGGATAATGCCTATCACCAGATAACTTGCATCGATACTCTGAATCAGTTCTGCGAAATATTTTTCCAGTAACTCCATAATAAACAGCTTTTATCAAATCAATAAATTATCATCACTTACTTTTAGCACACTTTGATTCACATAGCAATCTGACTTGCCATACGAACAGAGAGTATATATTATACGTACATAATCTACTAAAAGTCCTTAGATCTTGAGTATATTGAAGATCGTTGTCAGTTTTTTATCACTTTTGTTGAGTCTATATGATGTTTATAGGCATAGTTTTTCAACTACCCTGTTTGCAAAAGTACAAAAAGATAAGTTATCTCCAAATTATTTAAGCAAAAAAATGTGTTATCCCAGCAGAATTTCTGCCAAGATAACACATTTTCAACATATTTTACTATTTAATAGTACGCTACATATACTTCTGATTACCAGTTGTCGCTGTTAAATGGATCTGAGGAACTGCCCCAACTAGGATCCGTACCCCAATTAGTGTTAGGACCAAAGATATGACCGTGATCATTACCACCTGGGTCATTAACGTTATTTGCGTTATCGACTGTCCAACTTGTGTAGTTTGCCATCAGCATATTCTCCAAGAGAACCATTTGTATTTCCGGTTTAATATATTGAGTTTTCATCACAATCATCCTTTCTTATCTTCAATAAGTTAGTCTTTACTTAACAAACACTTTCTTGCCATTCACGATATAGATACCGGAAGGTAAGCCAGAAACATCGGTACTACCGCTGCGAACGAGCTGTCCATTGAGATTGAACACACCGAGTTTCGCAAACTTGGAATCGATACTGCTGTCTTCTGTAGCCATGATTCGCTCTACATCTGTAGTATAGTCAATGCCATCCAGGATAAACTTGGAAGTGGCTGTACCAGATGGCTTGAACCATACGCTGAAACCACGCAAGCCACGAACATTTTCGCCAGCATAGACCATTTTTCCTTCATGGAAGAAATAGCAATGTTGCAGATTATCTCTACCCTCAATAATCGGATTTTCCTTATTTACGGTAAAGGTTGTGTCAGCATCCTCTATTTCTCTTCCGTATGTTCTTGCAAACGTACCATAAGCAGCTAAAGTTCCATCTGTCACGATTTCGCTATCGCCTGGCTTATCAGCAACTTTCACATGACTCAAATCCAGTGACCAAGTTTCCTTGATGAGTCCAAAGAGATCATTCTTGTTTGGGTCATTTCTCTTAAGACTTACATTCGGAATATCAATATGGTTTGCTGCGATAGTTACCTTATGATCCACGCTTTCAGAACCAGCACCTATTTTATGAAGGGTTGCCGTATAGGCAGGTGTTCTCTCATCTGCCAAGTTCTTTGTAGGATAGATGATATAAGGTACGTAAGCCTCAAGAACTACGTCATTCTTTCCCTTATCCGCAAACTTCACCGTTTCAAACTGGATCTGATTTCGAGTAAGCGTTTTCAGTTCTGCCAATCGGGCATTAGCTCCAAATGCCTGAGTGAACTGGTCTTTATTCAAGTCAACTGGTAGAACGATGGTGTTCCATTTATTGATATTCTTATTGAAAGATTTCTTGTTGAGATGGAGAACCACATCGTCATAAGTCTCTGTACAGTCAAGAAGATATTTCAGATTATCCTTGTCTTCATCCAATATCAAGTCGCGAGAGGTGTTAGAACCTGCATAGAGAAGACGGAAATCATCAAATACAGTCCACTCACCATTGTCAGCAACATTATCAGCAACAGAACCTACACGAACACCGAAGCAGATGTTACCGCCACCTTCTGGAACCTGCACGAGGACACTATTGAAGTACTTATGGCTGCCATAGAATTCCTTACCAGCATAATCCATGTTCTGCTCGCTGATATGCAAATTGGTCTGTTCTGTCTGAGACATGTTTGCCGTCTGCATGACTACAGTTTCGCGGAGGGAACCTTTAACTATTGTTGTAGAATCTGTAGGATTTGCACTTTTATCCTGCAAAAGAGTGGCAAAGAGCTTAGCCTTATTTGTATTAGAATAAGCCTTGCATTCGATAACATAAGAACCGCCATGATCTACGTGTACCACCTGATAGACTGCGCCACGGGTATTCTTGATATCTGCGCAATAATATTTACCGAGATGAGTCTGGTAATCATTCATACTCTTATATTCGATTTTATTGAAAGTATATGTTTTATCAGATGTAACACTACCTGTATATTGGTTTGATCCTTGACTCGGGTCTGTTTTGTAATGTTTCTCCAAACCAAATCGGAATGATCCGGTAGTTCCATTATAAACAGCAGTCTTCCAATTAGCAAGCGCACCATTATCACGGTTGAATCCAGGGCACTCTAATTTGAATGACAAATCTAATGAACTCTTAAAGCCGATAATAGAACTCTTTTGCAAATTATAAAGCTGCTCATAAGAGAAAATACGCCACTGAGAGCCGTCATAACTATAGTTAGATTTATCTGTCTCCAAGAAAGCACCACAATTTTTATCCACATCACCCTGAGAAGCGGCTGCAGAGAGGTAGTATTTATCATAAGTTTTATCGTTGCTATACCCATCTTCATTACGACGATAAGTGTATATTCTGAAGGTATTTTTATCATCTCCAATAGATTCTATCGTCCAACCACGCTGAATCACGGTCTTATCTTTACTTGATTTATAGATATCGCGATCCACAAAGACACCAATACTTGTAGAGGCATAACCTTCTTTCCAGAAGTATTCCAACGAACATCCTTCCTGATTTGATGATGCAACACCCTGCTTATCAATCTCCTGCTGGAAATGAATCCAACCATCGCCGTCTGCATAAACCCAAAGAGGCATTCCATATTCCTGAAGAGACACATGGGTTCCCCAATAACCTCCTACATTGAGCAGCAGATCGGTCTTTACATTATACAGGAAAAAGATTTTGTCCTTATCCGTTGGAAAAGTACCATGCTTACCCTTCTGTGCATAATCCGCCATATCCTTTGCAGAAATACCAACAAGATTTTCCAAACCATCAAAAGCAGAACCATTACTTTCTTGTGCCTTGGTTCCCTTGACTGCTCCGAAAAGCAAGAATATAGCCAAGAAAACGGCAAAGATGGAGCGATGCTTAAAAGCATTAAATGATAGTAAAAACATTTTCATCTTTCAAAATTTAAAGTTCAATAAATAAGTAATTATCATATAGGCAACAAAATGTGATAGGACATCAAGTTACTGTTTTGTTAAATCATAACTGGGTACAAAAGTATGAAATTCCTCATTTTTGAAATTGCAAAATGAGAAAAAAATGTTTGTATTTATGGAAATTCACAACTGAAAAACCACACTGAGAAACTGAATCACCAGCCATACGGATGGTCGTTTTTTCCTTCAAAACGTTCAAAACAACCATCAATCGTTCAAATAACATGTAAAAACAGAAAACAAATATGTAAAATCGTAAATTTTTAAGCTTATTGTACCTAAAAATATACGATTTCGCTTTTTCTCAATCAGGAACCAATCCAAAGAAAAATTTATGATCCTTAAAAGAAAGAACCGAAGAATGGCTAAGAAAGTCCTGATCATTGGCCTGGCCCAAAAACATGGATTATTCTCTAAAAGAGGTCTAATCATTTCCAAAGAAAACTCTGATAGCATTCGCAATATTTCTTTTGGCAATTTCAGGTTTCATCGCTTCCTCTAAATCCATATTCTGAGGAGATACGGCAAGAACCTGATCAAAGCCTGCGTCAAGAAGCGCCTGTTTTTCGCTGACTCCTCCAGATACCAACCAGATTTGCTGGTCTGTCGTGGCTTTATTTTTCAAGACATGTTCCAAAATCCGCTGTGGCAACTTTCCCATCAAGGTCTGTCTGTCGCTATGTCCTTCACCCGTTATCACGAGATCAGCATCCCGAATCATCTCATCAAAGCCGATTTCTCGCAACAGAAGTTCGGCTCCAGCAGAAACCTCTGCACCAAAATATTGCAGGAAAGCATAGCCCAAACCACCGGCAGCACCAGCACCAGGCACCTCACTCCTATCATAACCGAAATGCTTGGCGCTCACCTCAGCAAACTTCCTTGCCCGAGCATCCAGCATTTCCACTATCTCTGCATCAGCCCCCTTCTGAGGGGCAAAGACATGAGCCGCCCCGTTTTCGCCACAGAGCGGATTGGTAACATCCGAAGCCAGCATGAAAGTGCATTCCTGGCGGATTTTCTTCCAGTCATCTCCCATCGCCTTGAGCATTCCGATGCCGCAATCGGATGTAGCACTTCCGCCCAATCCTACGATAAAGTGGCGCACGCCCCGGCGATAAGCATTCATTATCATCTCGCCCACGCCCCAGGAAGTAGCCTTCATCGGGTTGCGCTGT
>ENA-OPNW01001834-OPNW01001834.1-human-gut-metagenome-genome-assembly--contig:-NODE-1834-length-10039-cov-1.694010_pt1 | contig 10039 bp, 8 predicted proteins | sample MGYA00241540_ERZ501777 | MGnify/ENA primary metagenome ERZ501777 (study PRJEB25962, sample SAMEA2042615) | human gut metagenome | biome: human gut; feature: human-associated habitat; material: faeces...
GCAAAGCGCCTCGGCTCTTGTAGCGGCAAGCTTGCCTTCAAGCTCGGCTATCTCATCTTTGATACGTTTCTCCGTTAGGAGTCGAATACCGCACATTTCAGGAAAGACGGTGTATCCGGCTCTTTGCGCCGCATCTTTCGGATTGCCGCAGTAAACGTATTCGCGGCAAAAATCTTTTTCGCGTTTTTTAAGACTTTTTCTGTCCGTAATAATTCCTCCCTTGTGATTTTGTATAAGTTTTTTCATACATAACGGCAAAAAGGGAGCAATGCTCCGAAAACGCTGCGACACATTTCTGATATATGTCTATTAACATCTCAAAACCGTTGATACAGGCGAACTTTAATGATTCGAGATTTTTTTGAAATGTTATTGACAATAAAAAAAATCGGTATTACAATAAGTAAACCGATTAACAATTAACCGACTAACTATAAATCGGTTATCTTATATTTAAAAAGGAGGAAAAGGCTTTGGCTTCGGAACTTAAAGAATTGGTCTTTAAGATGAACAGGCTTGACTGCTATAAACGCTATGCCATGCATAAAATGCTTCGCGACAGCGGCGTGTATTTCGGCCAGCCGCCGGTGCTCGATTATCTAAGCGAGCACGGCGAATGCTCGCAAAAAGAACTTTCCGACGGCATAAATGTTTCGCCGGCATCGGTAGCGGTATCCGTAAAACGAATGCAAAAGAGCGGGCTTATCACAAAAATATCAGACGAAAACGACCTGCGCTGCAACCGGATAGCTCTTACCGAAAATGGCAAGCAGCGTACGGAATATATACACAGTCAGTTTGACAAGCTTGACAAAAGGATGTTCAAAGGCTTCACAAAAGAGGAGCTTTCACTTCTCAACAGCTTTTTGAATCGTCTTATTGACAATATTTCGGAGGACGCTCCGAGCGAAAAAGCAATTTTTGAAATGATGATGAAATCACACGAAAAAGGAGGCGACGACAATGCGTAAGCTTATGAAATACGTAAAGCAGTACACTTGGCAGTCGATAATCTGCCCTATACTTATGGTTGGCGAGGTAGTGCTTGAGCTTATGCTGCCGTATTATATGTCGTATATAATCGACGTGGGCATACCAAACGGCGACAGGAAGTACATTATCGAAATCGGCGTTAAAATGGTTGCTATGGCATTGGGCTCGCTTTTCTGCGGTCCCACCGCGGCAAGGCTTGCGTCTGTTGCGAGTATGGGCTTCGGCACAAATCTCCGCACAGCTATGTATGAGAGCATCCAGAATTTCTCATTCTCGAATATCGACAAGTTCAGCACAGCTTCTCTTGTAACGCGAATGACAACGGACGTAACTCAGATACAGAATATGTATATGATGATGCTGCGAATTTTCTTCAGAGCACCGCTTATGTTTGCAATAGCACTCACCATGAGCTTCAAGATAAGCAGAACGGTATCAAATACCTTTCTTGTGGTTATACCGATAATCCTGATATTCCTCGCGCTGTTCGGACCTATTGCCGTAAAGCGCTTTAAGAAGGTATTCAATATGTTTGACGGGCTCAATGCGTCCGTTCAGGAAAACCTTATCGCAATGCGCGTTGTAAAGGCGTTTGTCCGCGAGGATTACGAAAAGAAAAAGTTCAAAAAGGCAAATGACGACCTTATGGATGCGTCGGTAAGCGCGGAAAAAATGATGGTTATGGCACAGCCGCTGATGATGTTTTTGATGTTCGGCACCATACTCACTATTACCTATATCAGCTCAAAGCTCATTTTGAGGGGCGAAATGGAAATAGGCAAATTCAGTACGCTTACGACCTATGTTATGATGATACTTATGTCTGTCATAATGATAGCCATGATATTGGTACAGTATGTTATGTCGAGAGCCGCCGCGGCACGTATAGCCGAGGTTATCGAGGAAAAGCCCGACATAAACGACGATGACGCTCAACCGGACCTCAAGGTTAAGGATGGCTCCGTAGAGTTTAAAAATGTCAGCTTTAAGTACAGCTCAGACGGCAAAAAGAATGTTATAGACGGAGCGAGCTTTAAAATAAATTCCGGCGAAACCGTAGGCGTTATAGGCGGTACGGGAAGCGCAAAGACAACGCTCGTAAGCCTTATTCCGAGACTTTACGACGTGACCGGCGGCGAGGTTCTCGTCGGCGGCGAAAACGTCAAAAAATACAAGCTTTTTGAGCTTCGTGAAGCCGTAAGTATGGTGCTTCAGAAAAATGTGCTTTTCTCGGGCACAATTATTGATAACCTCCGCTGGGGCAACGAAAACGCCACCGAGCAGGAGGTAATAGACGCCTGTAAGGCAGCTCAGGCTCACGACTTTGTAATGAGCTTCCCCGACGGCTACAACACCGACCTCGGCCAGGGCGGCGTTAATGTTTCGGGTGGTCAGAAGCAGCGTCTTTGTATTGCGCGTGCTCTCTTAAAGAAGCCTAAAATACTCATTTTGGACGACTCCACAAGCGCTGTGGACACCTTTACCGATTCAAAAATTCGCGAGGCGTTCAAAAATGACATACCGAATACCACAAAAATCATAATCGCTCAGAGAATAAGCTCCGTTGAGGACGCCGACAAAATCATAGTTCTCGACGACGGTAAAATAACCGATATTGGTTCGCACTCGGAGCTTATGGAGAGAAGCGAAATATACCGTGAGGTCTATACCTCGCAGCAAAAGGGTAACAAAGACGAAGGAGGCGAAAACTGATGCCGAAACCTAAAAACGGACCGGGCGGCCACGGCGGAGCACCGAGAGGCGGCTTCCAAAAGCCGAAAAATATGGGCAAAACCGTTTCAAAGCTTTTTTCTTATCTCGGTAAGTCAAAGGGCCTGTTGGTGCTTGTCATAATTTTCGTCCTTTTAAGCTCGGTCGGAATGATTGCGTCCTCGTACTTCATTAAAATTGTAATAGATAACTATCTTGTTCCCATGACAAACGGTACGATGACGCCGGATATAGGTGCTATTGCGTTATCTCTTTCCAAAATGGCTATGCTTTTCATATTCAGTGCGATATCAGCCTATGCGTATGCAAGAATTATGATAAAGGTGTCGCAGGGAACGGTAAATACGATAAGGCGCGACCTCTTTGACAAGATGCAGGATTTGCCTATAAGCTATTTTGACACGCATACTCACGGCGACCTTATGAGCCGCTATACAAACGACGTCGATACCGTCCGAAATTTTCTGAGCAACGGCTTTGTGCAGGTGATTTCCTCGGTTATCAGCGTTATCGCAACCTTTGCCATGATGCTGTATCTCAGCTGGCAGCTCACTCTTCTTGTAATTCTGATGCTTATAATTATGCTGATTGTAATTAAGGTTATAGGCGGCAAGAGCGCGCTGTACTTCAAGAAGCAGCAAAAGGACCTCGGAGCTGTAAACGGATATATCGAAGAGACCATAGAGGGACAAAAGGTCATAAAGGTATTCAATCACGAGGAAAATGTCAAGGAGGAGTTTGCCGCACTTAACGGTGCGCTCAAGCATTCCTCTACCAACGCCAATACCTTTGCAAGTGTTCTGATGCCGATAATGGGTAACCTCTCAAATATCAATTATGCCGTGATTGCCATGGCAGGCGGACTTCTCTGCATAGGCGGCTTTACCACAATCGGTACAATAAGCTCGTTTTTGCAGTATTCAAGATCGTTTTCTCAGCCCATAGCAAATCTCTCTCAGCAGTTCAACAACATTCTTGCGGCCTTAGCCGGTGCCGAGCGTATATTTGACGTTATCGACAGAGAGCCGGAAGAGGACAACGGCTATGTAAAGCTCGTAAACGCAAAATATGACGAGAACGGTAATTTGACCGAGTGCAAGGAGCATACTGGCCTTTGGGCTTGGAAGCATCCGCACAGCGGCGACAACACCGTAACCTATCAAAAGCTTGAGGGCGACGTTGTGTTTGAAAACGTGTACTTCAGCTATGACGGCAAAAAGACGGTTCTCGACGACATTTCGCTCTATGCAAAGCCGGGTCAGAAAATTGCGTTTGTCGGCTCAACGGGCGCAGGCAAAACCACAATAACCAATTTGCTCAACCGCTTTTATGAGATACAAAAGGGGAAAATCCGTTATGACGGAATAAATATACAAAAGATTTGCAAGGGTGACCTTCGTTCTTCGCTTTCGATGGTGCTTCAGGATACACACCTGTTTACGGGTACAATCGAAGACAATATACGCTACGGCAAGCTTGACGCGACTCACGAAGAGATTGTAAAAGCCGCTAAGCTCGCCAATGCCGATTCGTTTATAACAAGACTTCCCGACGGTTACGACACGGTTATAACAGGCGACGGCGCAAACCTGAGTCAGGGGCAAAGACAGCTCATAGCGATTGCGAGAGCGGCTGTGGCAGACCCGCCCGTGCTCGTGCTTGACGAGGCTACAAGCTCCATAGATACACGCACCGAGCATCTTATAGAAAAGGGCATGGATAAGCTTATGAACGGCAGAACCACCTTTGTGATAGCTCACCGTTTGTCCACGGTACGCAATGCGGACGCCATAATGGTGCTTGAGCACGGTAAAATAATAGAACGCGGCAGTCATGATGACCTTATTAAGCAGCACGGGAAATATTATCAGCTGTATACCGGTCAATTTGAATTGTCATAATAAAAATCCGCGGTTTTTACGGGGGAGCATCGCTTTGAGCCTTGCTTCCCCTGAATTTTTATAGGCTTGAGACAAAAAGGGAAGTTTTACACGGCAAACTTTGTTAATTTTCAAACTTTGCTTGAACTAACCCTTGAAATATTGTATATTTAATTGTAGTGTCGTCGAATTAGGCAGTTGTGAGGTGAAACAAGCTTGGCAAGGTCGTTAAAAAAACTTATTGCCGCTGTGTTTTGCCTTGTTTTACTGTTTGAGCTGTCTTCGTGCGCGGTAAACACAAAATCAGCGGAGCAGACGGGATTTTCCATGGGGTCCCTTGTAGGCATTAAGCTTTACGGGAAGAACTCCGAGGCGTTGGAAAACGCAAACCTTTTGGCTGAAGTGGTTAAAACAGACGAGCGCATTTCAAAAAATTATGAGGGCAGCGATATATACAGAGTAAATTCCTCGGGCGAGCACGGAGAAACGGTGAGCTCTGAGACATATGATGAGCTTCGCACCGTATGCGATGTGTATTCCGATTCCCACGGCAAGGCTGCCGTTTTGTCCGGAGCGCTGACTGAGCTTTGGGGTTTTGATACCGACGATTTCCGCCTCCCGAGCGAAGATGAAATTTTATCCGCAAAAGAAAAATGCGGTGACGATAAATTGATTTTCGACGACGGCAAAAAGGTTTATATCCCCGACGGCGCAAAGCTCAATCTCGGCTCCGCAGGCAAAGGAATAGCACTTGACGAGGCGGTTAAGAGAATAGACGAAATAAATTCGCAGGGCGGCAAAATAACGGGGGCCGTAATTTCCGTAGGCGGCAGCGTAGCGACATACGGCTTACCGAAAAAAGGCAAAAGCTGGAATGTAGGAATACGCGACCCGTACAAAACGGAAAACGATTATTTTGCGGTGCTGTCGCTTACAGATGCTTTTATATCAACCTCGGGCGATTATGAAAAGAGATTTACCGCCGAGGACGGAAAAACATATTTTCACATTTTGGATTTGACCACCGGCTATCCGGTGCAAACGGAGCTTACAAGTGTTACGATAAAGGCTCCTACGGGGCTTTTGAGCGACGCTCTCTCAACGCTCTGTTTTATTCTCGGAAAGGAAGAGTCTCTGCCGATACTCGAAAAGTACAATGCGGACGCGGTGTTTGTCTATAAGGACAGAACCGTCTTTGCGACGGACGGCATAAAGCCGTATTTAAAAATAACAAACGGCGATTACTCTCTTGTCTGATATGGAAAGAAAGCTTTTAGGAAAGCACGGAGCGGCGCTTATAATAATTACGGTTATGGTAATTGCGGTGCTTACGGCGTATAAATACACAAGGGCGAAAACATCACTCACTGCCGTTGTCACGTCGGACGGTGTGACCGTTTTGACGCTGTCTCTTGATGAGATTGCGGAAAAGCGAGAGTTTACGCTCGACAACGGTATTGTAATAGCCGCCGAAAACGGCGAAATATGGGTAGAAAGCTCTCCGTGTAAAGACAAGATATGTATGAGAACGGGTAAGCTGTGCCGCGCGGGGGAAAGTGCCGTGTGCGTGCCGCTTAAAACAGTCGTAAGCATAAAGGGCACTACCGAAAATATAGACGTGATTACATATTGATATGAAGATAACTAAGACAAAATCATATAAGGCCGCATTTACGGGTATAGCTGCGGCTGTGGCAATAACACTCTCGTTTCTTGAGGGGCTGATACCGACAGCTGCGTTTATGCCGCCCGGAGCCAAGGCGGGTTTTTCCAATATAGCGGTTATGTTTGCCGCCTCGGAATTCGGGCTTATACCGGCACTGTCGGTGACGCTTTTAAAGTCGCTGTTTGTTTTCCTTACGCGCGGTGCCACGGCATTTTTTATGTCACTCGCAGGCGGAGTGCTCAGCACCCTTGTGATGTATTTGCTATTTAGATTTTCAAAAAACGCAGGATATATAGAAATAGGTATTTTGTCGGCTTTGGCTCATAATGCAGGGCAGTTTTCGGTTGCCGCGATTATGGTTTCCGGAGAGTCGGTTATAGGCTATGTCCCGGTGCTCCTTTTGTCGGCTCTTGTTACGGGGGCCGTCACGGGAAGCATATTGAGGGCCGTTATGCCAAAGCTTCATAATATAGATAAAGCTGTAAAGGGAGGAAGATGAATGCGCTCTGAAATAATAAAACCTGTAAAAAAAGTCAGAGGCGGTGTAAGTGTCTCGCACGAAAAGCACACCAAGGATATGCAGGTTAAACGCATTCCGGCTCCGGAAACGGTCACGCTTCCGATGAGCCAGCATATCGGCGCGCCGTGTACGCCAACGGTAAAGGTCGGCGACAGAGTTCTTGTAGGTCAGGTAGTAGGCGATACCGATAAGTATGTAAGCGCACCCGTGCACGCGTCCGTGTCGGGTAAGGTTACGGCGGTAAAGGAAATCAGAACCGCTCAAGGTATTGTGTCTCAAGCCGTCATTATCGAAAACGACGGGCTTATGGAGGAGGCGGAGTTTACACCGCCAACGGTCGAAACTCACGATGACCTGATAAAGGCCGTCAGAGCTTCCGGCGCGGTAGGACTCGGCGGAGCGGGCTTTCCGACTCATGTAAAGCTCAATTTTCCGCAGGACGGCAGCGTTGACACACTTATAATAAACGCGGCGGAATGTGAGCCGTATATAACGGTTGACTACCGCGAATGTCTCGATAATTCGTGGGACGTAATGAGCGGAGTACATCTTTTAAAGGATATGCTCAATTTCAAGAAGGTCATAATAGCGGTTGAGGACAACAAGCCCGATGCCATCAAAATTCTTGAGAGAATAGCCGAAAAGGACGACCCCGACGACGTAATTAAGGTTATGCCTCTTCGCTCAAAATACCCGCAGGGTGCAGAGAAAATGATGATACTCTCCGCAACAGGCAGACGCGTTCCCCCCGGAAAGCTTCCCTCGGACGTGGGCTGTGTTGTTATGAACGTGACCTCGGCGGCATTTATTTCACGCTATTTAAAATCGGGCAAGCCGCTTGTATCGCGTTCTCTTACGGTTGACGGTTCTGCCATAACTGCTCCGCAGAATGTGCGCGTTCCGATAGGCACCGAGATAGATTACATCATCAAGGCGTGCGGCGGCTTCCGCGAACCCCCGGTTAAAATAATTACCGGCGGACCCATGATGGGTACCTCGATAGTCGATACGCACCACCCGATATTAAAATGCAATAACGCAATTCTCGCCTTCACCGATGACGATATGAGCCTTAAGACGGAAACGGCTTGTATACACTGCGGCAGATGCGCTAAGGCCTGCCCCATGTATCTTCAGCCGACGGTAATACATAAGTACGCGGTGCAAAAGGATGTAAAGAATCTTTTAAAGGCGGGCGCAATGGTTTGTATGGAGTGCGGTTCGTGCGCGTATACGTGCCCTGCCGGCAAACCGCTTGTTCAGTTTATGCGTGACGCAAAATCAATTGTAAGATCGGAGGCGCAGAAAAAATGAGTGAAGAAAATATAAAGCTTACCGTATCTCCTTCGCCTCACAAGCGTTCAGTCGATACAACAAGAAGCATAATGCTCGACGTAATTATCGCCCTTATGCCGGCACTTATAATGTCGGTGGTGCTGTTCGGATTCCGATCGCTGCTCGTTACGGCGGTGAGCGTCCTCTCATGTGTTTTGTTTGAATACATAGCGCGCAAGGTTATGAAAAGAGATAATACCATAGGCGATTTAAGTGCTGTGGTAACCGGTATCCTTTTAGCTTTCAATTTGCCGTCCACAATGCCGATCTGGATGGTAATAATCGGCGACGCAGTTGCAATTATCGTCGCAAAGCAGTTCTTCGGCGGCATAGGTCAGAACTTTGTAAACCCTGCGCTTGCAGGCAGAATCGTGCTTATGACGTCGTTTGCAAATGCGATGTCCGACTATCCGGCTCCGTTTGCTTGGAGAAATGCCGCGGTTGACGCGGTCACGTCCGCAACGCCTCTTTCACAGATGACAAGCGTGTATAAAGCAGGCGATATAGATGCCGCGGTCAATGCCGCGGGGCTTCCCACGCTCACAAATATGTTCTTCGGCGTAAGGGAGGGCTGCCTCGGCGAAACGTGCGCCGTCGCGCTGCTGCTCGGTTTTATCTATCTCTTAATACGTAAGGTAATATCTCCCGTAATTCCGCTCTGTTTTGTCGGCACAGTTGCCGTAATAATGCTGATAGCGGGCAAGGGCAGTCTTACCTTTACGGCATATCAGCTCTTGTCGGGCGGCCTTTTGCTCGGTGCTGTATTTATGGCTACCGATTACAGCACCTCGCCGATAAGCACAAAGGGAAAAATAATATTTGCCGTGGGATGCGGAATTGTAACGTCTCTCATTAGAATATTCGGAAATTTGCCCGAGGGCGTTTCATTCTCAATAATTCTTATGAATATTCTCGTTCCGCATATTGAGCATCTCACAGCTCCAAAGCCCTTCGGAACTCTCAAGGAGAAAAAAGAGAAAAAGGAGGCGGCAGCGTGATGAAAAAGAAATTCACCGCAAAGGACATTTTGATTCCTACCGTTTCACTCTTTGTGATTTGCCTTGTGGTCACCGCTCTTCTGGCGGTCACAAATATGCTTACGGCTCCGCAGATACAAAAGCTGTCAAAAGAGACAGAGGATAAAACAAAGGCAGAGGTCTTAGCCTCGGCAGACGAGTTTTCGGACGCTCTTACGGTGAGTGCCGACGGCAAGGACTACACCTACTATGAGGGAACCGCCTCCGGCGACACAATAGGTTATGTGTTCAAAACCTCGGCAAAGGGCTACGGCGGCGACATTGACCTTATGGTAGGCATTGATACGAGCGGAAAGGTTACGGGCGTATCAATACTCTCGATAAGCGAGACGGCAGGTCTCGGTATGAATGCCAAAAACGAGAGTTTTATAAATCAGTACATAGGAAAATCCGGTACGATAGGCGTTTCCAAAAACGGCGCGTCCGATACCGAAATTCAAGCTCTTACGGGAGCTACGATAACATCAAAGGCGGTCACGTCGGCGGTTAATACGGCGCTCAGTCTTTATTCACAGATAGGAGGCGAGAAGGTTGGCTGAAAAGAAAACGATATTTCAGGAGTTTTCCAAGGGACTTTTAAAGGAAAACCCGGTTTTAAGACTTGTTCTCGGAACGTGTCCCACACTCGCCACCACCACATCGCTTGAGAGTGCCATAGGTATGGGGCTGCCATAGTTTTGGTTTGCTCAAACATAGTAATTTCGGCTCTTCGCAAGGTAATTCCGTCAAAGGTAAGAATTCCCTGCTACATAGTAGTTATAGCCGGCTTTGTAACGATAGTGCAAATGCTTGTTAAGGCTTATTTGCCGGCGCTTAACGATATGCTCGGCGTGTATTTGCCCCTTATAGTCGTTAACTGTATAATTCTCGGCAGAGC
>ENA-OPNW01001840-OPNW01001840.1-human-gut-metagenome-genome-assembly--contig:-NODE-1840-length-10022-cov-4.831343_pt1 | contig 10022 bp, 7 predicted proteins | sample MGYA00241540_ERZ501777 | MGnify/ENA primary metagenome ERZ501777 (study PRJEB25962, sample SAMEA2042615) | human gut metagenome | biome: human gut; feature: human-associated habitat; material: faeces...
TCTGCATTCTCGGACAGATCGCCCTGCTCTCTTGCTTCCTTGATCTTCTGGGAGACTTCCTTTCTCTTGACAACCTTTAAATCCTCTAATTCGTTGTACTTCAGCAAAGCCTTATCGTCTGGCTTTTCTGATGGTTCAATGAGATATTGCCACTTCTTTTGCAGCTGCGTTTCGTATGGATTATTGTCCAAATAGATTCTGCCCACGGTGTTCTGTACCATGTACTTCACTATCCAATTAGGGGTGAAGATCTGGGTGGCTGCAGGAATCTCGTCAGCCTCGAACTTACCCTTCTTGGCAAACACCTCGTCCTTGCGCTCAGAGATATAGAACTGATAAAGCCATCCAATCAACTCAGGTGATTGGAAGTCTTCATCGGTGATAAATTCGGTATGATTTAAAAGGTCCACGAAACCGCCTTCTGCCAGGATGTTGTTTGGCAGAAGCAGCTCGGTGTAATCGGCTATGCTGCCGAAACACTGGTTGATGATTGGATTATCGTGGCACCAGGCTGTAATGAGGATGGCAAACTGCTCTGTCACCTTGGTGTCGTCATCAAGGAGTTCCACAAGTCGCTGGCGCAACTCTTCCTTCATCTGCGGAATGCGTCCCTGTCGGGCTTCATCCACGATGACAGGAGTGCGTGCTGCATCAGCATACGTCAGAACCGGACTGCAGAGATTGTTCTTCTGCAGGATTCGGATTGCGCAGAGGCGGTTGAACCAGGTGTAGGCAGCTTCTTCATACACCTCGCTGATACCTTTCTGCTGAATACGGTTATAGAGGGACATCCACTGATAGTAGAAGCCCTCTGTCTGCAACTGCTCATTCCAGAGAGAACCGCCCAGCATCAGCTGAGGCTTGTTCTTCTCTGCTACATTGCCGTTCTTGTCGAAGCCAAGCGTAGTAATCTTGGCAGCTATACCGGCTTTCAATATATTTCGTGCTTCGGTAGCGAAGCGTTTGATTCTATTTGTGTCCACGGGAGATAATGTATAATTGGGTTGTTATATGGAAGGAGTGATTATTAATCTCCAATTGCCATTAGAGGCTCGTTGAATATATCCTTTAGTTGTCAATTGCTTTATTTGTTTATTGACAGAAGCGATATTTATCCCAATGTTTTCAGATAAGCACGGAATGGTGATATCCGGATTCGAATACATCAAGTTGAGCAACTGGCTTGTTGTGGCAGATCGGAATTTGACCCGTTCGCCATCAAACCACCAAACGTTTTCTCCTCTTTCTGTTAAGAAGCTAATATTATATGAAACCTCTTCTATGAATAAATTGGAAAAATACGTCAAAAATTGTTGTATCTCTCTCTTTGATGCATGTGCGCCAAGTGAAGGCGCAGCGCCTACCGTAAGGTCTGTTTTATGAAGTGCTTCCAAATACTCATTTTTCTTTCGGCTTCTTACAACAATCATCGGATAATCATGACGTGAAAGAATATAATTAGCCATTAGTCTTGCAATACGCCCGTTTCCATCCTCAAAAGGGTGAATGCGAATGTATCGATAGTGGAACATGGCAGCCAACTCAACAGGTGTGAATTTTCCTGATTTTTCAGCTTCGTTGTACCATTCTACCAAATCACCCATCAGAGCTGGTGTTTCTTCAGGTGAAGCGTACTCGAATCTGTCTCCATATCTTGTAATTACACTATTGGGGCGAGTCTTGTATATTCCTGCATGGATAGTATAACTTGTTGTCTGACCACCTGGCAGATTTCTGAAAACCGTATAATCTTCACGCAAGAGCGTTTTGTGCAACGTTCGGATAAAATGCTGCGTTAGCGGAATGTCTTTTAGTTGAGCTTCTTCTTTCATCATTTTCAGTCCTACATTACTTGCAGTCATCTCTTGTACATCCTTGGCTTCTGCTTCGCCTACAATTTTACCAAAGAGAAGTAATATCTCTGTCTGTCCATATGTCAGAGTATTTCCTTCTATGTGATTGCTATTATAGTTAAAGTCTATAGTGAAGCGACGGCTTAGTAGCTCTCTATCTCTTTCTGAAAGAGGCAAAAGAGCATTCCATCGTGCCATTATTTTCTGTATTTTGTCCATGCGCTTATAGCTATTTTGCAAGAAAACACTTTAAATGGTATATGGCGTATACCTTTTAGTGTGATTTCTTGCAACGTTTTGTTATTTAACAATCATTACGCCATCCTGGTCAACCAGCAGCTTTTCGAGTTGCTGGCGCAGACCTTCCAGGTAGCGTTCTATATCCTCCGCGTTCGTGATTGGCAACTTTGTCTTCGTCAGCAAAGAAGCCTTGCGGATGCGCTTAACTGGAGTTGGGCTGTCCTCGTCTTCATCAGGCTTTGGCAGTGGAGGATTATAAGACATAATCTTATCCACCTGCTCCTGATAGAACGTATCTGTATTGGTGTTGTTCTGCAGTACAAGAATATTGGTAGGGGTGGTTTTGACCAGGATAACGGTTTCACGGTCAGACAGTACACTCTCAGGAACATGCTGTTTCTCTGCCACCTGCTTCAGATAGTCGAACATATCATTATAGGCAGCTTTGATCTTCTCACGGAGTTCCTTACGTACACCATCCAATATACCTGATAACTGGCGTTGCAGCTTGATGTAACCACGAAGGCCAGAAATAGGCCAAGGATCATTCTTCAGCTTGCAGAAATCTGTTACCGCTCCCTGCATCTCCATCGGAACGAACGGGAAGTTATACTGGTTGTCGTCCTGGAACTGGATGAGTTGTTTGTATGTGTCAAGCTGATCATGAGTGAACTGAACCACCTCTTTGCACTTGTCAATGAGCCCCTTTGCTTCATCCTTTGCTGCGATGATAAGGTTGAAGAACTTCAGCGGGTCACGCTCGTTAAGCCATGACTCGAAGAGATCGATGGCCTCACGGATAGGCTGACAGAATTGATAGCCTGCTATCTGCTGCTCAATACCCTTATAGCCCTTGATGAACTTGGCAAGACTGCGGTCGCTCTCTATGTCGCGGCAGGCACGAAAGAGCTGGGTGCTGTCTGTAGAGCTTGGTGCAGCAGAAATACCAAAGATCTCTTTCCATGCAGCAATGAAATTTTGAATTACTTGCGGAGAGATGACCTTGGCCAAACGAAGCGTAAACTTGTTTGACTCACTGACGATGCGGCTTGCTACAGTCTGCGTCTCAACGTTCGGGTTGTTTGAGTAAGAGTAGTCGCGGTTATGACGACGTACAAGCTCATTGATGATATACAGCGTACAGATGTTGTCCCATCCGTATGGAGCCTTGGCAAACTTGGCAAGCACATCAGAAACATTTACCTCGGCAAACTGCTTGTTGAGATAAATCTCTACTTCATGCTCTGCATCGGTAAGTACGGCATTCGTTCCATCGTAGTCGCCAGGGTTGACAATGCGGAGAATAGCCTTCTTCAACTGCTCCGTGGTGCGAGGCATGCTTGGATAATCCACCAGGTTCGCCTTGGTATAGATGCTGGAAAGATGCTTATCCATCGCCACACGATAGCGGTCGTTGCCACGCTTCTGTCCCAGCTCGACTTCATCTATCACGCTGAGGCCAGAGATGATGGGACAGGTGTCGAGAATCTTCTCAAATTCCTTTTTGATGAGTCCATTGTAAAGTTCATTGGCACGTTTCTCAAACTCGTCACGTGTTTTTTTATTGTCCTCGCTTGTTACCGGAGTTGCCATGTAGCGGTTTGCCTGGCAATACCAGTAGAAGGCATTGTACAGACGCTTATTGTCACGATATTGAGGACCTACATAATAAACCATGCGGTTCGCATAGCTGTTCTGCAAAGCCAACTGCTCAGCACTTTCGTAATCCGCATCCATTACAAACTCTACCTGCACATCTGGATTGTTGCTGAGGAAGGTGCGCTGCTTGATGGTGAGGCCAACAGAGAAGCTGCGTGTCTTAAATTGCTCCTTGTTGCGGATGGCTGTAATGTATCTGTTGAAGATTTCCTTCAGCTGCTCTGCCTGAGTATTGTTGTCAACCACCTGACTCTGAATGAGCTGAGCCACCTTCATTTCTTCTTCACTATAGAAAGCGTAGGTCTCGGGTGCACCATTCTTGCCCTGCTCGCGACGGATGATGTTGTTGTCGCAAAGGAATTCAATCACCTTTTCCACCTCGTTCTTGATGTTGAGGCGAGGAGTCTCCATATCGTTGATAAGGAGTGAGGTCACATTATCCAATGTGGCAGGGAAGACCAGCTGGTCGGTCTGTGAAATATTACAGATCATAAAGAGCACATTGGCTACTCTCACGGCAAGACGGGTGCGCTCTGGGCGGTCGGTCTGGTAAGTGCGAGCCATGCGCAAAGCATTATCTACTGCTTTTTGTCCACGAGCCTGCAATCCTTCTTCGAACATATTATTATAGAGTTCATCGAAAGAGATGAACTTGCCCAACTCAGCATCTGCATTCGTCTTGGCAGTAGAGTGGATCACCTTGATGATGCTTCGCTCGTTACCTTTTACCTCCTTGGCTACATAGCCAAGATTGAGGAACGAGTTGAATACCTGCATAATCAGCTTGAACTGATAAGGCACGAAAGGGTAGTAGTCCACAAAATCGTCTTGTGATTCGTAGCTACTATAGGATGTTGGTAGTTTGAACTGAAGGTCGAAACCTGCCTTATATTTGTTGTAGATGGCAGCAAGTTCAGGCTTCACTTCCTCTTTCTTGTCGAGAATACGCTTCTGGGTAATCACCTCTGGTTGTGTACCTTTCAGGGAAACCTTCACCTCGAAGCGTCCCTTGATCTTGCCTTCCTTATCCTTCTCTTCTGCAACGTGGCAATCGTCCATAATCTCAGAAAGGTCTTGCTGGGCGGTACAAGCCACCCATACCTTGTTGTCGCAAGCCTCAGAGAGTTTGGTGATAATCTCCTGGAGGTTGAGATAGCGGTCACGCTCCTTGTTGATGAACTGGCTCACCTCATCGGCAAGGAGAATAAGACGGTAGTCATCGCCCTTATCTTTCAGATAGGATGCTAATTCCATTCCGAAGCGGTCGATGCTCATATTGGTGTCTCGCTTGATGATGCGCTCACGGATGCTATCTACAGAGAGGGTAGGGGCAAGCTCTTTGGCAATATCCAACACCCAATCCAGCTCGTTGTCTATTAGGTCGGCAGCCATTGCAGGGTCATTCCAGTCGCCACCTTCCTCAGCAATGCGATCCTTGAAGGCTTCGAAAACGCCTTTCTCGGCAAGAGGCTTTTCCAGGTTCTGTGCCAAGGTGATATTGAACTTATTGAAGCCACGCTTGCCATTGAATTCGTTCCAGAATACGTGAAGGAAAGCCTTCTTCTTGTCAGTAGAATTGTCGTAGCTGGTTTCGAGGTTGAAGATGCAGGTGTCGATAGTGGCACGCTTCAGCCAGTTGGCGATAGTGAGCAACTCGTCGTAATCAAAATTGAGGTTGTGCTTCTCATCAAGTGGATCGATGATTTTCACAGCTTCGAGCAAACGAGAAACAGCATCTTCACGGGTTGATGGAGTGATACAGTAGTCGAGGTATTTCAGAAAGTGAGACTTACCCGAACCATAATAGCCGTCAATCCAGATTCCAACATGGTCGTATGGCTTGTTGTTCTTAATGGCATCGAGTATGCGGAAGAGGCCATTGATGATCTCATCCGTAAACACATATTCTTGTATTTCGATTCGTTCTGTCTCTGGGTCAAACTTGGTGGCGCTGACGGCAGGATTGACAGCACGGTCGATGGGCTTGCAATATAAATCTTTCAGTTTCATAAGTTACTCATTGATAAGTAGGGTTGCACGATAGGTATGATTGTCTGGGAGCGTATCGAACAGACGGAAAGAGTTCTGGTCACGATGTCCTGGGTAGAAGACGATAATCTTATACTTCCCGGTCTCGTTGTAGTCCTCATAGAGGGCAAGAAACTCGTTGACTCTCAGATATGGAAACATACTGCCGATGCCATACAAGAAAACGTATGGACGACGGTATTGGTCCTTGATGGTGATATGGTCGATGATACGCCTGTGAATGTACTGTACAAACTCTGGAGAATGAGCATTACGAGCAAGTGTGTCCTGGGTGTTCTGTGCCTTGGACGGATCGTTTTGCTCTTTCTCCAACAGGTATTTCAGCATGGACGGATGACGCAGGAACTTCTTCTGGTTGAGAAAATTGCAAAACTCCTCAAACAGATTCAGCGTAAGCACATCCACATAGTTGATAGGGCGAATGAGATTCGCCTTAAACTCCTGTATCTGCCGACGGATGTCATACTCCTCCTCTGCCGGATATTGGTAGATGAAGAAGTTATAGAACAGGTCGCCGTTCTCCGTGTCTTGGAAGCCAGAGCTGTTCAGTTTATCATCAAGTTCTTTAATCGTCATATTACATAGATCTCTTTATGTTTTCTATTTCGTATGGCTGCAGGAGGCAGGCTTCCAAAAACCATGGTTCTCCCTTTGCCAGGTAGTAGTCGTAATTGTTGCAGGCCAGGGAATGAAGACGGTTCTCATTGGTCAGCATTCCTACCTTCCTGAGGATGGTGAGGTATGCACTTGCAACTTTACCCTTAGTGGAGTCACTCCATGAATCAACAAACTCGTCTTTGGCAGAGATTTCATTGAACTCCATCATAAGGTCTTCCTTGGCTAAGCTCTTCGAAATACTATTCCACTTGCGCATGGTTACATTCACATGGAAGTCGAAACATATCTTGTATGTTTTGAGAATCACATAAAACAGGGCGACAACCTTGTCGCTATCACTCATTCCAATGAAATGAGTCCAAAAGGAAAGTGAGACGGCTTGGTACCTGCGCCTTATCTCCGTGATAACTTTCTTTCGGGAAGTCTCGGCATTGATATGCAGCACATTATTGTTCACCTTTTCTTCTTGGAGCAGTTCCTCGCTGTGCTCGGCTTGGAGTAAAGGCAACAAGATGAGAGTTTCATTAAAAAGAAATCCCCCACCAGTTAAGGCTGCAGTATATGGACTTTTACTTTTTCCAATCATTGTACCATCCTGTTTTACCATTCTATTCCATTCGTATCAGTTCATTCACATTAACTTCAAGACATTTGGCTATTTCTATAAGATTTTCCAAATTTGGTTGTGCGGCATTTGTACACCATTTGGAAATCGTAGCTTGACCTTTCCCTAATTCTTCAGCCAACCATTTGTTGCTTTTCCCTTTCTCGGCCAAAACAACTTTAATTCGATTTAGAGCTTTATTTTCAGCCATTACTGTTTTATTTCAGAGTATTCATGTTACAAAGATATAGCTTTTATGTGAGAAAGTTTCCTAAAGCGACAAATATTTTCCTGTTCTAAGAATTATTTTCTACTTTAAAGCATAATTCTTGACTTTTAAGACATAAAAAAGGTTTATCTGAAAAATCGAGTGATAAGTTTTGTTCATAGTTGTTTCCCTTGCAACAACCCTTGGTCAGCATGGGCCTCGAAGAGTCGATGTCCCCGCGAAGCTGTTCCATTACATGGCACTCTTTCTCGCCATGGCATAACTTGAGCAAGCTCAGTTCTGCTCATGGCTTACCGAAAGAGTTGTTACTTGTTGTAAAAGTTGTTCAAGTTGTCTTTTATGTGTCCACGTCGAATCACTCCATTTTCCGGAAGAACCTAATTTAACCCCAATCGGTCGTTTCCTAATGACCGATTTGGGTTAAAAGTGGCCTAAAAAAACGGAGCATTGCCGTTCACCAGTTGCGAAGGTGTGTGACGGACCACGCTTACGATTCAATTACTATTATGTTTAAAAGACATTTTCCTCAAAGCGTTGAATGATGTCGGATTTGACTTGAGGGGAAAGGGAATCACATTCCTCAAATGCGCAGTCCCCAATACTTGTTACAGAATCAGGAATTTTGATGCTTTTGAGGGATTTACAATTGTAAAAAGCATGATTCGCGATGGTTGTCACAGAGTCTGGAATGTTGATACTTGTTAGGGAATTACATTGAGCAAAAGCACACACCCCAATACTTGTTACGCTGTCTGGAATAATGATGCTTGTGAGAGAATTGCACTCTAAAAAAGCACATTCTCCAATACTTGTCACGCTGTCAGGAATGACGTAGTTCGCTTCTTTTGCTCTATACGAAATAAGTGTTGTCTTATCTTTGTTGAATAAAACATTGTGTTCATATATGAAGGCTTTTGACTCGTTCTTCAAATCAGCTGGGCATCCACAAAATGGATTCGTGCCAATAGCTATTACACTGCTTGGAATGGTAACGCTTGTAAGAGAATGACAATTGGAGAAAGCGCTATCCCCAATACTCGTTACACCATTTGGAATGTTGATGTTTATGAGGGATTTACAATCGGAAAAAGCACTATCCCCAATAGATGTCACAGAGTCTGGAATAATGATGCTTTCGAGGGACTTGCAATAGTAAAAAGTCCATCCTTCAATTCTTGTCACCGAATCTGGAATGATGATGCTTTTGAGAGAAACGCATTCCTCAAAAGCGTTGCTTCCAATAACTTGTTACCGAATCTGGAATGCGGATGTTTTTGAGGGAAATACATCCTTCAAAAGCGTTATATCCAATACTTGTTACCGAGTCTGGCATGTGGATGCTCATGAGAGAACTGCAACCAGAAAAAGCGCTAACGCCTATTTTGGTGACGCTATCGGGAATATCGATACTTCTAAGTGAACAACAACCTAGAAAAGCCCAATCCTCAATAATTGTGACACTATTTGGAATGATAACACTTTTGAGAGAATTGCATTCGGAAAAAGCTTCTTTCTCAATCACTTTCGCTCCTTCTCTGATAGAATACTCGCCTTCTAAATTTTGGGGTGCTTTAAGCAGTCTTTTCCAATCCTTGCTATATTTTACACCAAATTCATCCTCTGCGGCATTTAATAAATCTTGCAGGGGAGCAAAGTTATTCCTCATGCTCAAGTCAAAATATTCGAAGGGGGCGAAAAGCAAACGGTCGGATGCTCCGTAGTTCTGAAGCAGAGACGAGTCAAGAGAGATGGCTTTGAGCGAGAGGGCAATGGAGACCAAGGCAAAATCGTCGGTCGTTTCGCCAAAGTCGTCTATGGTGCGAAGGGGATGGGGGAGGTTCTTAGTGCTGATCGTTGGGGACTTCCGCCCTTTCATAGCTGGCAAAAACATGTCGTCGTAGTCAACGAGGGTGAGCGTTCCATTGGGACGCACTATAATGTTGTCGAGCCTGATGTCGCCATGCGCAAATGACTGCGAACGAAGCCAATCCACCATCTTGCAGAACTGGTAGTAGAGCATCGCCATAGCGTGACCGTCCATAAAGTAAGCGTTAATGTATGCCTCCATAGTTTTGCCCTCAATCCAATCCATCAGCAGCACGGAATGCTCGTTGTCTTCACTGTCGCTATCGACAAAGAGCTCCTTTTCCAAATATTTCACAGAAGTGATATGGGGTGAATCGACAAATTTCAACTCCTCTTCTATCAGACGGTATGCCTCCGCGCGTCCTTCCTGCTCCTCGGTGAAACACTTGAGGGCATAGCACTTCCCGGTCTGCTCGTCCTTCATCTTGAACACGACGGAAGACGCACCGCCGCTATAATACGGTTCGCCATCTTTGTCCAGTACGGGGACTAAATGCCTTAGCGTTCTAAGGTTGTTGTGAGCCTCGCGTATAGCAGCGAGGTGTGCTGATGAAAATGTGTATAGCATAGGTTGATGTTATTCCTAATAGCTGCAGCACAGTGAGTTAGTGTTTTTTATAAGTGTCTGAGCAACAAAAAGCTGCTCAAATCTTTTTGCCATGTCAGATTCTTACCTACCTTAGTGCTGCAAAACAGGTATAGCAAAATCTTCGAATGACACGGCGAAAGTACAAATAAAATCTGAGAAGCTCATTCCTTTTGGAGGATTTTTTCCGATCATGGAGTAATTTTGGTTCATCCGGAAAATCGAGTGATAGGTTTTGTTCATAGTTGTTTCCCTTGCAGCATCCCTTGGTCAGCATGGGCCTCGAAGAGTCGATGTCCCCGCGAAGCTGTTCCATTA
>ENA-OPNW01001853-OPNW01001853.1-human-gut-metagenome-genome-assembly--contig:-NODE-1853-length-9983-cov-7.044823_pt1 | contig 9983 bp, 7 predicted proteins | sample MGYA00241540_ERZ501777 | MGnify/ENA primary metagenome ERZ501777 (study PRJEB25962, sample SAMEA2042615) | human gut metagenome | biome: human gut; feature: human-associated habitat; material: faeces...
TACAATATGCCGAGCCTATTCGGACCGGAAGATTTCTAAACGGGACAGCAGTGGAATATAACCATAAGACAGAACAAATCTGTATAACTTGTCGTGGTAATACTTGCGGTATGGTTAATTACACCAAACCCATGTCATGGATAACAGGAAATGCGATGGTGATAAACACAGATGAACATCAAAACAAGGTGTGCAAGAGGTATTTGTACCATTACCTTTCTGCGTATAACTTCAATAGTATAATTTCAGGGTCAGGACAACCGCAAATTGTACGCACTCCATTGGAGAATTTAGAAATAACATTGCCTTCCATTTTTGAACAAGAACAGAAGGCAATGCTACTTGATAGAATTCAAGCTAAAATTGAAATTAGTAATCGTGTACTAAGCCTATGTCAGGAACAGAAGCAATACTTGCTCCGTCAGATGTTTATATAAACATTTGTTGTAGTAAATATGACTTTTGACAACTCAATGAACTTAGGAGGTTTTGCTCAACAGAAACTTTCTTATCCAATGCTACTAAACACTTAGCCATTCTATTTTGTTCTTCCAAAGAAGGCAACAATAGTTTGGCTTTCTCTATGTCTTTATAATGCAAATGAATAATTGTGCTACCCTTAGCAAATTTTGCTAATTGCTTTTTGGCGATATGATTGAAGTAATAACTTAGATATTGCGAATTGTAGTTATGGCTGATATGTATTCCAAACATATCTCCACCTAATACAACTCCGTCAACATTGATAACTGATGGGGCAATTAAAGACATTGCGTCAACAGTGGTTGAAGAAGGAAATAACAAGTCCCCTTTCTTACTCAAAATCATACCATCTGTTTTGTTGGTGCAGCTTTCTATGTGGAATATGATTTCTCCATAAGTCGTAAAAAGTTCTCCATAAATAACACAAGGGCTTCCTATTTCTGTCAAATCATCTTTTGCCAAACTGCCAACACTGAAAGGTTCGCCCAAATCAGCAATACAGGTAGTTCGCTTTTTGACTTGGCTATAATGTTTTTCAATAATCGCAGACTTTAGCTTCTTCAAATCCTCAATGATTTTGTTTTGGGTTACGATGCGCTCGTCAAGAAGAGCAATAAACTTATTCAGTTTTTCTTGCTCTTGAAATGTAGGATAAGCTATTTTGAATTTTTCAATAATATCATAGCTAAGATTCTGTTGCTTTGTTCCTTGTGCATATCTAATACCAATAACATTCCCATGTTTCTTGTACCATGAATACAAAAACTCATTTTGGACTTTACCCTTTGAGATAAAAGCCATACACGCTTGACTAATAGTAGCTTCAGTTTTTGTTATAGAGCCAGTTCCTCTAACGCCATCTGCTTCCAATCCATAAATGGCAATGACAAATGTTTCAATAGCGAGCATCTTCAAAGTTTTTGCTGCTTCATCTGATATTTTCTCTTTCCTGACTTCGTCATTGCGTACCCCAAGAAATATAAATCTTACAATTTTTCTCGGCAAGAATGCAAAAAACAGGGCTTTTCTCGTATAGGGGGGCGAGCATGCTATTTTACCCGACTTTTTGCGCGTCTCCCTAAGCAACAAAAGCAACCACTGATTATCAAGCACTTACAAACATATTTTGAAAAAGTGACGAAGTCAGGAGGGAGCATCTTCAAAGTTTTTGCTGCTTCATCTGATATTTTCTCTTTTGTATCGGCAATATAGTGTTCTTTAAGTTCACCACTTGAAATCCAATTTATTGCGCCATTGAAATGTTCTTTGTTCAATCTGCTTGGAGTGTTGCCAGAATACAAGTCAAACTCCTCACCGATCGTACTTTCTTCCCACTCCCCCTGAAACTCCTTAAATCTGAGATTTGGGACATTAAGGACTTTTCGTCCTTGATTTTTCTCATGCTCGGCAGAGTTCAAGCAAGCTTGGCCCTGCTCTCGCTCACTCGAAAAATTGAGTTTCTTATGTTCGTTATTTTTTGTCGTTGTCATTTTTAATCCTTAATTGATGGTTCTGAAATAGTCTACCAGCTTGGTAGACAAATTATTTCCCTAAAATTTCCACAAGTTGTGGAAGATTTCAGTTCTCCTTTGGATTGAGGTCGAAAGGAAGCAGAGGCATATCGTCATCACCATTATTAAATCTGTCGAAATCAGAAATATATGAACGGTCTTGGATGAGCTTATATTTCTCATATTCTCCATAAGCCTTTGCTCTTGCTTCATCTTGCGAAACAGTTCCTGCCGAAGGGTTTGCCTCATAGTCCATTGCCGCAAGGAACTGGGCAAGTCGCTTTCGCCAATCTTCCATTGTTGTAATGATATGGCGTTGGGCACGAGTCTCAGCAAAGTCAAGGAATGAAGTAGTTATGCCATTGAGTTGATTAAGTTCGGTATCCGACAAATAGTTCTTGGCTACAATTGTGTCCGACTTTTGTACTCGTCCGTTAGGTGCTTTTTTCCATGTGGTAAGCCCCATGTGTGGTTGTTCGGCATCAGCTCTGTTAAAGACAATCTCTGCTGCGGTATGATGTGTGACAGCCAAGTGCATCATATTCTGCACCATCTTGAAGAACAATTTGGTACTTTCTGATTTTGCATCATAATCAGCACTACACTCTGCATATACATCCGTTATCTTCTGATAGTAGCGACGTTCAGACGTCCGTATCTCACGGATGCGTTCCAGCAAGTCATCAAAGTAGTCCTTGCCGAAATGCTTGCCTTGTTTCAAGCGTTCGTCATCAAGTACATACCCCTTGATGATAAACTCCTTCAACACAGAAGTTGCCCATATACGAAATTGAGTTGCTTGATAGCTGTTCACACGGTAACCTACGGCAATAATGGCATCAAGGTTGTAGAACAAAGGAGTACGTTCCACATCACGCTCACCCTCAAGTTGAACTTGTTGAATTTTTCTACAAGTTGCCTCTTTTGTAAGTTCTCCACTTTCATAAATTTGAGAAAGGTGATAAGCAATCGTTGCTCGGTCTACGCCAAACAAATCTGCCATGCGTTTTTGCGACATCCAAAATGTCTCGTTGTTGAATATCACTTCAATGCGGGTTTCACCTTGTGCTGTTTTATACAGCAATATGTTGGATTCCAGTGAGTTTTGGATAAGTTCTGTGGTAGAAACGGACTGCGAAAAATATTCTCTTGCTTGTTGCACCAGAGGTTTCTTTCCGTCTGCATTTTCAGCTATAATCATGCACGCCATACGAGACAAACGGAATATGTTCACCTTTCTATATGCACCACTACCGAGCTTGACCATATCAACCGTTTGGTTGAAATGGTCATCAATCTTCATGCCTTTTTGATTGGCTACGGCAATTGCCTTATTTATGACATTTTGGAATTTCCAGTTAGTAGAATATCCCATAGCATTACAAAGGTCGCGCGAGCTCCAATATTCCTTGTTGTTTTCGTCAGTTCTGCGGATAGCATCAAACGTAGGACGCATTTCTGGTATATTATCTTTCTCAGCCATATAAAACGTTCTTCTAAAATTGTCCCAACCTGGTACAAAAAAATCATTCCACCAATCCCAACTCTTTCAGATGGCCTTCAATCTCCTTGTCAAGGTCGGCTCGTTTGGCTTCCAGCTCCTTGATTTCTTTCATCACGGCATGGATGTCGATAGGTTCTTCTTCCTCGAAAGTATCAACGTAACGAGGAATGTTGAGATTGTAGTCGTTCTCAGCCACTTCTTGCAGTGTGGCGAGATGGCTGTACTTTTCTATCTCCTTGCGCTCACGATAGGTGTCAACAATCTTCTTGATATGCTGCGGACGAAGCTTGTTCTGGGTCTTGACCTTTTCAAACTCCTTGCTGGCATCAATAAACAGAATGTTGTCATCCTCCTTACGGCATTTCTTGAACACCAAGATACAGGTCGGGATGCTTGTGCCATAGAAGATGTTGGCAGGCAGACCGATGATGGCATCCACATAGTTCTTCTTCTCAATGAGGAAACGGCGAATGACGCCCTCGGCATTGCCACGGAACAAAACGCCATGAGGAGCGACACAAGCCATTGTGCCACCCTCATTGAGGTGGTAAATCATGTGGAGAATAAAGGCATAGTCGGCCGTCTTGCGTGGCGCCAAGCGTCCTGCCTTACTGAAACGATCATCGTTGTTGAACTTGTCGGCAGCACTCCATTCGGCAGAGAAAGGAGGATTTGCTACCACAGCGTCAAACTGTGTATCGCCAAAAGCATCAGCCTCCAAAGTATCGCCATTCTCTATGCGGAAGTTGCTAAACTTTATGCCATGAAGAAGCATATTCATACGAGCCAAGTTGTAGGTCGTAGGATTTTTCTCCTGTCCGAAGATCTCGTTGGCATTGCCTATGCTTGCAGCACGAAGCAGCAGCGAACCACTACCGCAAGTAGGGTCATAAACATTGCGCAGACGAGCGTGACCAATGGTCACAATCTCTGCCAAGATACGGCTCACTTCCTGAGGAGTGTAGAATTCACCGGCCTTCTTGCCAGCACCAGCGGCAAACTGGCTAATCATATACTCGTAGGCATCACCGAGAATATCAATCTCTTGCGATGCTTCTACACCAAAGTCAATATCATCAAGTGCAAGAAGAACATTGCTGACCAAAGTATTCTTGTCATCGGCAGTCTTGCCCAACTTGGGTGAAGCAAGGTCAATGTCAGAGAATAGACCTCCAAAGTCTTCTTCGCTGTCCTGTCCGAGGGTACTGTCCTCAATACGTTTCAATGAGCGTTCGAGCATCGGCAGAATATTCTCCTTCTTCTTGATATTCTCAATGACAGACGAGAACAGGAAGTTTGGTTCAATGAAGTAGCCGATATTCTCCAGGCATTCGGTCTTTACGCCCTCCTGCAACTCTTCCACATCCGCATCCATCTCCATTGCCCACAGTTCCTTGAATGTGACTTCATCATCCACCAACGCGTCATTGGCGTGCTTCTCTATCTTCTCCGACAAATACTTGTAGAAGATAAAGCCAAGGGTGAAATACATAAAGTCGCTTGCCGACATATTGCCACGCAGTTTGTTGGCAACTTCCCAAAGTTGATTTCTTAGATTTTGCTGTAACTCTTCAGACATATCGTTGTTTCTTTTCTTGCTTTTTTAATTTCTTTGAAACATATAAATAGTAGTTGAAAGCATTATCATTAGCTTTGTTGACAATGACATCTGCGACAATATTTGCAGGAGAATTTCTTGATAATTTTTCCCATGCTAATTCAGAATACGGATTTATCCATTCTGATAAGACATACACGTTGCTATCAGGTAAGCATAAATTTATCTTATTCAGCATCTTGTCTTTACCCACCTCGCCAACAAAATAAGAAGTAATCATATTTTCCACAAGCATTACATCATCGTGAGACGCTTTCTTATTTGCAAAACTGCCAAGCCAAATCTCCTTTATTCTTGAAAAATCATTGATATGATGATTTTTGTCCTTAAACCTATCTGTTATAAGGTTGCGTTCTGCTTTTCCTATATAATAATGTACAGATGATTTAGCATACTTTTTCATACCACTCATCAAATATAGACTGCATGGAATTTGATTTGTTCTATCCCAGTCCCTTGCACTTTCCATATCTGCAAATGGCCCGTACCATCTCATTATGTATATGTTCTTCTCCATAATTACTTATTCCCAGTTAAATACTTTAATTATGCTCCTTAATCTATCCATTATACGAGCCAATGCCTTGCGCTTTTTTATCAGTCCCAAGTGTTTCCCCTTCAATGCCTCTTGTATGATTTCAGGCTGTTCCTTTTGCAAGTAGTCATATTCAGAGAGGTAGTGATTGAGCACGGATACATCCAAATCCTCATCCTTGGCAAGTGTATTTACGGCATTGTTACGTTCGTTGACGATGTAGTTGTTCAACCGTTCTTCAAGGTCGCTTGTACCATCAGCCTTTTGTTTGCGAGCCATGAAATTGTCACGGTCATCATCCACATTCTTCTGGATAAATCCGTCAATGAGTTTTGCCTTACTGCGAAGTTCAACATCCTTTATCATGGTGTCGATGATGTGTTGGCGCTTCTCGGTATAATCCTCACTGTACGGATTAAGGTCTGCAATCAACTCCAATATATAGGCAACATTGATGATGTCGCTATGCAGAAGTTCCAAGCAGAAATCGATGTCTCCCAGCCCTGTAGTGTCATTCTCACTCGGGTCAGGCTCGGCAACCATACCAGATTCGTCATCTTGAACTTTATAACCGCTTGGCTGTTCTGTCGGTTTCGCTGCAAAGGTGTCGTATATATCAAGATACTTGCTGCGGAAGTCCATAAACTGCTGTTCGGTCATGCCAAGGTCATTGGCTTCCTTCTCAAACTCATTATAAATCTGTATCTCAGCGTGCTTCTTGATGATGTCACGGAAAGCAAGTATAAACTGCTTCTTATCGTTCTCGCTCTGAAGGTAGTCCACGAAGTGAGGCTCGGGATAATGCTCCAAGAAGTCCTTAGTAAGTTCCTGATAGTCACGCTTCACCTCATTGAAGGGCTTGCGCACGATGTCTTCCAGTGGGGTGCCATTGCTGAACAGCTTGATGGCTTCGTCCACTTTGCTCTTCAGGTCGCGAAAACATACCACCTTGCCAAAACGCTTCTTCTCGTTCAACACACGGTTGGTACGACTGAACGCCTGCAATAATCCGTGATACTCCATATTTTTGTCAACATAGAGAGTGTTGAGTTTCTTGCTGTCAAAGCCAGTAAGGAACATACCGACAACCAAGCAAAGGTCAAGAGGCTTCATATCTGCCTTCTTTTTCTTCATGCGGAGGTTGATGTCATCATAATACGCACGGAAATTCTCAGTAGTAAAACTTGTACCATACATATCATTATAGTCATCCATGATGGCTTGCAGCTCGTCTGCCTCGCCTGTACTTTCGCTTGCAAAACCGCCAGTGTTCATACCGGTCTGCTCATCGTCTTGACTACTGTTGGCAGCGTATGTGAAGACTGCTCCAATCCTAATCTTTGGATTGAGGCTCTTGAATATCTTGTAGTAATGGATTAGCATCGGCACAGACTGCACGGCAAACAATGCGTCAAACTCTCCTTCAAATGTTGACTTATTGAAATTATTAAGGATAAATTTGGCAATCTCTGTCATGCGGCCTTGGTCGGCATTATCCACATCCTCATTGCCGTGGTAGTATTCCACAAGGAAGCCAAGCACATTCTCGTCAGCAATGGCATCCTTGATAAGATACTTGTGAAGACAGTTGCCGAAGATTTCCTTTGTGGTATGTCCGTCAACAGCATTTTGGACAAAGATAGGGGTGCCTGTAAAACCGAATATCTGAGTATTGTCGAAGAACTTCACGATGTTCTTGTGGCAATCGCCAAAATGGCTTCGGTGACACTCATCGAAGATCATCACGATGCGAGAATGGCGTATTTCCTCAATACGACTGCTATACCACTGCTTACTGACAGCTGCATTAAGTTTCTGTATGGTGGTAATGATAATCTTTGAATTGCTGTGCAGACGCTTCACCAATTCGTCTGTGTTGTCGGTACTGTCAACGGCACCAGGCTCAAAAGCCTCGTATTCGGCTTGGGTCTGCGTGTCGAGGTCGTGGCGGTCTACCACGAACATAACCTTATCCACATCGTCCGACTCGGATACGAGTTGGGCTGCCTTGAATGAAGTCAAGGTCTTGCCAGCACCTGTAGTATGCCAAATATAGCCATTGTCGTTGGAGTTTTCCACACGGTCGAGAATCTTCTCCACTGCATAGAACTGATAAGGGCGAAGCACCATCAGGCATTTGTCTCCCTCATGCAATACTATGTACTTGCCGATAATCTTACCCAAAGTACACTTGTCGAAGAACACTGTGGCAAACTTCTCCAAGTCGTTGAAAGGCACATTGGCGGCATCCGTCCAGTTGAATGTGAACTTATATCCACTATTCGGGTTGTTGGCGAAATAGCGAGTGTTTACACCATTGGATATGACAAACAACTGGATGTAGTCAAACAGTCCATGGAAAGAAGTCTTGTGATAGCGTTGTATCTGGTTGTATGCCTGTTTCAGTTCCACACCTCTGCGCTTCAGTTCTATTTGAACCAAAGGCAGACCATTGATAAGTATAGTCACATCGTAACGGCATTTCTTTCTACCCTCAACCGTGATTTGATTGGAAACCTGAAACTCGTTCTGACACCAGTGAGTGCGGTTCAAGAACTCCACCCACAGACGTTCGCCGTTTTCCAGTTCAAGCGGAAATAGGTCACGCAGTTTCTTTGCCTTTTCAAAGCGAGTGCCACCTTCGAGATAGATAAGTATCTTTTCAAACTCAGACTCCGTAAACTCTGTGCGTCCAAGTTCCTCCAATTTCTTCTTGTTGTGTTTCTCCAACTGCCTTTTGAAATTGGCAGACAGGTTCTTCTCCTCTTCAATATGAACATACTCGTAGTTCATCTTTTGAAGAGTTGCAATAAGTCCGTTTTCGAGGGCAGCTTCACTTTGTACAGACATATCTTATCTTTTTATCGTTACACTTAATTAGAGCATGGCTATTCATTCATTTGTAGAAAATGAATATCCAAGGCATTCTCTATTTTGTTTATGGCTTCAAGCGAAAGATTCTCACGCCCTTTTAATATTTTTGAAATGTACTGTTGGGTACAATTCATTTTCTCTGCCAACATCTTTTGAGTCATTCCAAGGTCCTTCATTCTTGCTGACATGATATTGGCTATCATCTGCGAATGGTTAAACCAAGGTTTTTCTTCTTGGCTCATTTGTGCTCCTTTATTTCGAACAGGAGATATTGTTTCCTTTATCATCTTAGACGTATTTCGCTTTGTACCATTTATATTTGGCTATTGCCATTTCGCCTACAAAGATAACTGATTTTAATGAGAAAGCACAACTGTAGGGTAGTTTTCTCTTTTATGTGTGAAAATAATATGTTGAAATTGATATTATGACACTTTTGCCGAGGCTAATACAGGTAATCTCTTAATAACTCGGCAAAACTCGGCAAAAACATAAAAGCAAAAACCCCAACCACTTATTATCAAGTAGTTAGGATTCTTATTGGTGCGCCTGACAGGACTCGAACCTGCACGTCGGGAGACACCAGATCCTAAGTCTGGCGCGTCTACCAATTCCGCCACAAGCGCATTTGCGGGTGCAAAGTTAGCTATATTTTTTGATTTTAAAGAATTATGCAAGAGGTAAATTAAAGCACAATTTGCCAACAAAGGGACAAAAACCTCGCGGAAGGGGGAGATAATACAGAAAAAAAACGTAACTTTGCCCCTCGTTTTAGCGGCCACGCCCGATATGCAACGGGACAGAGAACCATCAGGTAGCCACACAGGGCAAAGATTCGCCAGGTAGCCACAAGGCAGCGAGCCAACAGGCACCCTCGCCCCCACCCCACTCGGATGATCGCACAAGGACGGGCCGTCATAATGTAGTCAACATGATTCTAACAAAACAGCTATTCCTCTCCATCGCCATCCTCTTGGCCTCCCACCTCTCATTGTCAGCGCAATCGGACGCGTGGAGACCGTCAGAACACTATACGAACATGGTAACACAATTTGAGAACCGCAACGATATCGACACCTCCACCATCGTCATGCTGGGCAATAGCCTGACCGAGTTTGGAGGCGACTGGAGCGAAAAACTGGGAAGGCCCGGCATCGTCAACTACGGCATCATGGGCGACAACACCCAGGGAATGCTCCGCCGACTCTATCAGATCACACCCCACCACCCGAAGGCTATCTTTCTGATGGTCGGCACCAACGACGTGACGGGCGAGGAGACCGACGAGGAGATCTTTGAGAAATGCCGCAGCGTGATCGACGCCATCCGCACGCAGACCCCGCAGACGCGTCTCCTGGTGCAGAGTCTGCTGCCCGTGAACCTGGAGGTGAAGTTGTGGAAGATACTGGAGGGACAGGAAGCGAAGATCGTCGATATCAACCACCGGCTGCAGGACTA
>ENA-OPNW01001855-OPNW01001855.1-human-gut-metagenome-genome-assembly--contig:-NODE-1855-length-9966-cov-1.574614_pt1 | contig 9966 bp, 9 predicted proteins | sample MGYA00241540_ERZ501777 | MGnify/ENA primary metagenome ERZ501777 (study PRJEB25962, sample SAMEA2042615) | human gut metagenome | biome: human gut; feature: human-associated habitat; material: faeces...
CGGCGGGCGCGGAGGGCTGCGGCGTATGGACGGGGAGCTTTGCCGCACCCAGCACCAGTGCCGCCGCCATCAGCAGGAACGCGCCCCGCTGTACCATCCTCCGTGTCACAGAATGTCCTCGTCGTAGGTGGCGCTGACGCCGTAGATGCCGTTCAGGTGGGTCATGAAGGTATCCACCAGCTCATCCGCGCCGAAGACGGTGACCACATACTCGCCCACCTCGGCCACGACCAGCTTGTCGGGGAAGCCGCACATCCACTGGCGCTGCATGATGTTGTCACGCAGCTGCTGTGCCAGCTCAGCGGTGTCGCCGGTGGCGTGGTAGGCAGCGGCGGTGAAGGTGTTGGCGTTCATCATGTGGACAAGGGACGCGGCCTCATCCACCGCAGCGGTCTCCGGCAGGCCCAGCTCGCTGTCCACCAGCGCACGATCCTTCAGGTCGAAGACGCCGGGGGCGTCCTCGCGGGCGTTGGCCTCGGAGAAATCGCCGCCGGCAACGGCAAACTTCTCGTCCTCACCGTAGGTGTTCCATACCGTCTCCAGTATGTTCAGGGCGCTGGTGGGCTTTGCGGGCTTGTCGCCGCTGGCGTTATTCTTATCGCCGCAGGCGGCAAGACTCAGCACCAGAAAGGCAGAAAGCATCATGGATACGAACTTTTTCATGGAAATATCCTCCAAGTTTTCAGTGTTTCCGCGCAGGGAAAAGGAAGCGCGGCTGTGGATAGGACGCAGCCGCGCTTTGTTTTGTTCCCGACGGGCGGGTCTTTTCCGTCCATACGTCGTTGCGCTCGCTTGCCATACACAAAGTATTGCCTGCGCTCCCGCGCCTCGTCTGAACGAAAAATCCCTCGCCCGTTAAGCGTTACAACCAGGTTTGGTCGAAGCCGTAGGGCAGCAGCTCCTTCAGCGAAAAGCGCTTGCTCTCGCCCTTTCCGTTCAGGCAGATCACCGTCAGGTCGGGTGCGAACTCCATCATCACCTGCCGGCAGGTGCCGCAGGGCACGCAGTGATCCTCGCTGCGCCCGGCGATCACGATGGTGTCGAAGTCCCTGTGTCCCTCACTGACCGCCTTGAAGATGGCGGTGCGCTCGGCGCAGATGGTGGCGCCGTAGGCGGCGTTTTCGATGTTGCAGCCGGTGAACACCGTGCCGTCCCTGCACAGCAGGGCGGCGCCCACGGGGAAATGGGAATAGGGGACATAGGCCATATCCAGCATGTCGATGGCCTTCTGGCAAAGCGCCTGTTCGGTCATGGATGGTTCCTCCTTAGTATGGTGTATTCGGATAATTTAATTCAACTCAGTTCTGCCTGTCCGGTGTAGAGCTGGTAGTACTTGCCGTGCTGCGCCAGCAGCTGCTCGTGATTGCCTCGCTCGATGATGCGGCCCTGCTCCAGCACCAGAATGGCCTGACTGTTGCGGACGGTGGACAGACGGTGGGCGATGACGAACACCGTGCGTCCCTCCATCAGGGAGTCCATGCCCCGCTCGATCAGGGTCTCGGTACGGGTGTCGATGGAGCTGGTGGCCTCGTCCAGGATCAGGATAGGCGGATTCTTCAGGATGGCACGCGCTATGCTGACACGCTGACGCTGACCTCCCGAAAGCTTGCCACCTCTATCGCCTATGTTGGTGCTGTATCCGTCAGGTGTTTCCATGATGAAATCGTGAGCGTTTGCTATCTTGGCGGCTGCTATTACCTGCTCCATGGTAGCGTTTTCTACACCGAAGGCGATGTTGTTGAAGAATGTATCGTTAAACAATATGGCTTCCTGATTCACATTACCGATGAGGCTGCGAAGATCGTGCACCGTAACGTCTTTAATGTTGATACCGTCGATGGTTATTTCGCCCGACTGTACATCGTGGTAGCGTGGCAGCATATCTACCAAAGTAGATTTACCAGAACCCGATTGTCCCACCAACGCCACAGTCTTACCTTTCTCTACCGTCAGGTTGATGTGCTTCAGAATCTCGCGAGTGCCGTCGTAGCTGAAAGAGATATCCTTGAATTCAATCTTGTCTTTCAACTCATGCAGCGGAGTAGGGTTAGCCGGTTCCTTAATCGGATTATCAGCCTTCAAAATCTTATCTACACGCTCCATTGACGCCAAACCCTTAGGGATGTTATATCCTGCCTTAGAGAACTCCTTCAGCGGATTGATAACGCTGTACAGAATTACCATATAGAATATAAATGTAGAAGCGTCTATAGAAGAAGCGTTGCCAAGAATCAGAGAGCCGCCAAACCACAATACCACAACTATAAGCAGTGTTCCGAGGAACTCACTCATGGGGTGCGCCAATGCCTGACGTGTAGCCACCTTGTTTGAGGCGTCGCGAAGCTCGTTGCTGCACTGCACAAACCTGCCTATCATCTTGTCTTCTGCCAAGAACGCCTTGATGATACGCAGACCGCCCAGAGTTTCGTCGAGCTGAGACATGGTATCGCTCCACTTAGACTGAGCTTCGAGCGACTGGCGTTTCAGCGCACGACCTACTCGTCCCATAAGCCAACCCATAGAAGGGAGCACCAGGATAGTGAACAGCGTAAGTTGCCAGCTGGTGACAATCAGCGTGGCGAAATAAGAAACTATCAGGATAGGGTTCTTAATCAACATATCAAGCGAGCTGGTGATAGAGTTCTCTATCTCGCCCACGTCGCCACTCATACGGGCAATGATATCACCCTTTCTTTCTTCAGAGAAGAAGCCCAGAGGCAAGTGCATCACCTTAGAGTACACCAAAACACGTATGTCGCGTACTACGCCTGTGCGCAGCGGAATCATGATAGCCGATGATCCGAAGTAACAAGCCGTCTTAAGGAGAGTCATTCCGGCAAGGAACAAGCCCAGAAACAACAGGGTAGTAGAGGGTCCGAAATGCTGGATAAGCTGCGACACATAATAATAGAAATTATTGATGGCCACATCTTTCAGGCTTCCGCTTCCCCATTCCATGAACTCATATACACGGTCACTTCCTTCGGTCTTGAAGAGAATGTTCAGAATAGGGACGAGCAGACTGAACGAGAACACATTGAAAATAGCGGATAAGATGTTCAATCCTACAGCTCCTATCGCATATTTCTTATAGGGCGACACAAAACGTCGCATAAGTTGCAAAAACTCTTTCATGCAGTGTTATGTTTTTGTTTTGATTAATATTCGGTATGTGTGTTATTGTTTAATGGTCAGTTCATCATGGTTCATGCGTTCCATGTACTGTTGTATCATCGCTTTCAGTTCTTTCTCCATGCTTTCTTGCTGAGGCACTTTTCCTACCAGGTTATCTTTCAGCAGCACATCGGTCTTGAAGGCATACATGGCTACTGTCTTTTCGCCGTCAAACTGAAGCATGTAGTCGCCTTTGAAGAACTGGTATATTCCGTCCAGGTAGTTCACGGCGTAAGTCTCTTCCATAGGCGTATGCAGTAAGTCGCATCCAAACGCCACATACGGCTTGTCGTAACCTAGGTAACCCAATACCGTAGGCATAATGTCTATTTGTTGCGATATGCCGTTGCGTTCGCCCTGCAGACTGCCGTCGGGAGTATAGAATATGATAGGGATGGAGTGAATACCAGCCTCCGTCTGATACTCTGGATGCTCTGTCTGGTTGGTATGGTCGGCTGTCAGCACAAAGATGGTATTATTGAACCACGGCTCTTTTGATGCCGTTTCAAAGAATCGTTGCAGCGCATGGTCAGAGTAACGTATGCACTTATGTATGGGCAGTGAGCTTTCCTTATACACATCCTTGTAACGCTCAGGAATATTGTACGGGTGATGCGATGAGGCTGTGAATATGCCCGTGCAGAACGGCTGCTTGAACGTAGCCATCTTATTGGCGAAGAACTGCAGGAACTCCTCGTCCCAGATAGCCCAGTTGCCGTCGAAGTCTTCATCGTTATTATATTCTGTACGTCCGTAGTAGTCTTGGTATCCTGCCGAGCGCGAGAACGCCTGAAATCCCATAGAGCCGTTGGCTGCTCCGTGGAAGAAGGCGGTGTAATATCCCTTCTTGTGCAATTCGCCTGCCACGCTGGTCAGACTGTTTAGAGCAGCCGGAGTAAGTAAGAACTTCTCTACAAACATAGGTATGCTCGACAGTGACGAAGGCATACCGTCTATGCTGGTACGTCCGTTGGCGAACGAGTAATCAAAGTACAAGCTCTTCTGTATAAGCGAATCGAGGAACGGAGTATATCCTTTATAATGTCCTCCTTCGAGTGTCTTATTTAGCGAGCCTACATATTCTTTTCCGAAGCTCTCAAGTATCAGCACCACCACGTTCTTGTTCTTGAACTGAACGCTATCGGCAGGCGTGTGTACCGGGTTGAACTGAGCCTCCATCTCTTCGCGGTTAGTGTAATACTGCGGAATTACGAAGGGCTTCTTGCCTATGGTGCGCAGTAACGAGAACGGCGTGTTCAGCACTATACCGGTTTCTATGGGGCGGTCTACATACTGATTGGCGTTGCTTATGGTTATGGGGCGTGTCTGTCGGGTCATGCCTCCGCGCATACCGAACACCGTGAACGGAATACATACGCCCAAGGCCACTACATACACCGCGTAATAGGGGATAAGACGCTGGCGTACAGTGGTGCGTGGCATTCTGTATAACTTATACATACCAAATGCCAACAGCAGCGTAAGCACTACCAAGTACCAATGATGCACAAACTCTATTCCTATGATGCGACCCAAATTATCCTCGTTGGCAAACTGACTGAATACAGATCCTGTAGTACGGCGGTTGGTGAACTGAAAGTACACCGTATCCATCAAGTTGACAGATATACACAGGGTGTTGATAACTACATAAATCCATCGCACCACAGCATGATAGCGGTGTGTTTCTTTCCAGTGCAGAGGCAGCAGATACAGCAGAATAATCAAGGCGTTGGCATACATTATAGCCGAAGTATCGAAGTAGATACCTCCCTTGCAAAGCTCCATCAGATGCCCGAACGTAAGGCCGTTGAACAGCGAAGCGTTCTCCCATAGAAATACTAATCGGCATATCATGAACACTACGTATGCCAATAAGATATTTATCAATAACGCCCCTACGTTGTAGAGGCAGTCTTTCCATTCCTTCTTCATTATCTTAGTCTTCTTTTGTCTGTGTACTGTAATCTTTTATCAGCATCTCGTAGCACAACTTTAGCCAGATGATGGCTACCGGCAACGCCTTCAGCGCGTACGGATGTACGTAAGTCTTTCTAAGATACGCCGGAAACAAGTCCGACGGCGACATGCTGGTAAGTATAAAGGCGAATACCATCAATGCTATATCCCATTTGTTTCGTTTCCACGGTGCGGTTACATACCATATAGCCACACCCATGAAGGCGATGATGTACGTGCTCGATTCGCTTCCGGTGCTGAACAGCACTACAAACATCAGTACCGATGCCAGTAGCGCATAGCGGAATGCTGCGTCCTTGTATTGCTTTAACCGTAAGTATGGCAGGCCGAACAAAGCCATGCCGGGTACTATGAGCCATAAGTCGGAGTAAGTGGCGCATCCCGAAATCTTACGTACCAAGCCCAGTATCGACACGTTCTGTCCTTGCGAGAACATGTTCAGTCCGTTCTTCTCTGCCAGACTCTCGTACCATCCCTGGTATTGCGCTATGATGTACTCCGGATTGCTTATAAGCATAGGGGCAACAAAGCACACCGCACACCATCCGATGAACGACAATATGAATTTTGTTTTATGTTTAGAGAAGAAGAAGAAAGCCAAGCCCACTATGCCGTATAATTTTACAAATGTACCTATCACTATGAGCAGCGTAGCCCAGATGTCTTTTTCTTTTTCTATGCAGTAGAATGTAGCTATGATAATAGCAGCAATGGCTATGTTGAATTGCGACATGAATAGTGCGGTAAGCAACTCGTGCGCACAAAACCAGTATATGAATACCTTCTTTCGGTAGTCTATAGGCAGACAACGTGTAGCCCAGAACAGCGATAATGAGAGGGCTATAAGCCAGAAAAGCAGTCCTGTCCATTCGGGCATCAGCGCGAATGGAGCTATTACCAAGCTGAAAAACGGACCGTAATGGTTAGTGTCGAAATACTCCTGCGGATATTCGGTGTATAGCGATACCTTATCCCACGTATGCCAAAACACACCGCGGAATATCAGGTAGTTATTATGCTTGTGTATCTTCAGCAGAGCCGCTATCAGGGGCAACAGCATCCACAGTCCCCAGAGGGTGCGTTCGTCGCTGAAGAACGGTCGCTTAAAGAACTCTTTGGTATCTTGTATCAGTTTCATGCGTTATCGGTTTTGGTTTTACTTTTGTGCTTAAACACCCATCGCAGCAGTATGAAGTTGGTAGGTACGGCTATCATCAGTACAAAGATAGGGGCAATGAGTCGGGGCACGCCTATCTGCAGGAATGCGTTGAACAGGAATATGTGCAGCAAGTAGTTCACCAGATGGCTCAGTCCGAATCCGGCGGCTTTCTTGGCCGAAGGCGAACGGCGGAAGGTGATGTACGATGTAAGGAAGAAGTTGCACACCAGGCTCGTTAAATAGCCTACGGTGTACGCTATATTCACCTCTATGTACATCTGCAGCAGGCAGTAGATGCCATAATGTATTCCTGCGGCTATGGTGCCCACTATGCAGAAGCGCAAGAACTCGTATATCTTGTCCTTGTGCTCGGGGAAACGGGTGTCTATATAATTCGATAGATTCATCATTCAGGGTCGCTCTGTGCGTCGTCTGTCTTATCCCAAAGAATGCTTTCTATGTTATACAGAGGACGATGTTTTACTTCAATATATATTTTCCCGATATACTCGCCTATGATGCCGATAGACAGCAACAGCAGTCCGCCTATAAACCATATAGACAGCATGATAGACGGCCATCCGGGCACAGCCAGATGCTCAAAGTAAGAGCATAGCACGTATATGAACATACACACGCTAACCAGCAGGCAGAATATGCCGGCGGTAAGTATAAGCGATATAGGCTTGGTAGAAAACGAGGTAATCCCGTCGGCTGCCAAGGTGAACATTTTCTTCAGGGTATATTTAGACTGTCCGGCGGTGCGTGCGCTAATCACGTCTTCTACTGTGGTCGATGGATATCCTATCATCGGAATCAATCCTCGCAGATACAAGTTGCGCTCTTCAAAGTGCGACAGCTGCTCTAACGTTCTTCTGCTCATCAGTCTGAAGTCGGCATGGTTATACACGGCTTTCACGCCCATAGCCTGCTGAAACTTATAGAACATCAGTGCGGTATTCTTCTTGAGGAACGAGTCGCCTTGGCGCGATACCTTTACGCCGTAAACTATGTCGTACCCCTCGTGGTACTTGTCAATCATACGCTCTAAGGCGTTTAGGTCGTCTTGAAGGTCTACGTCTATGGTTATAACAGCGTCACAATGATCTTTGGCAGTCATCATGCCTGCCATTATAGCGTTTTGGTGTCCTACGTTCTTGGCCAAGTTTACCCCTCTGAAGTAACGGTTGTCATTGTGCAACTGCTTTATCAGCTGCCATGTATTGTCGCGGCTGCCGTCGTTTACCAGCAGCACAAAGCTGTCGGGTGCTATCTTCTGTTTCGCCACCAGTCCGTCAAGCAGAGCCGTAAGTCGCTCGCCCGACTGCAGCAAAAACTCGTGCTCGTTATAGCACGGGCATACTATACCGAGTTTCATCATTTTTTCAACTCTTTCTTCTTTAAGTCTGTAAACTCAGAATACGTAACAAACGGCTGACCTTTCATCTTGAAGTACACTATGAAATCGTTCAAGCGTTTCACCATAGCCATGCCAGCGTGATTCTTTATGATGAACGGCATCTTCAGTTCCGGATGCTCGCCCAGTTCATAGAACTCCCACGGATGGAAATACGTCACCATATACCCGTCGTGCTTCACTGTAACGTTACACATCCATCGATACAGCGCCGCCGGCAAGTTGTGATACGACAGCCAGAAAAGCGGGAAGCGCACCCACGGAGTAACCGAAGCCGGAATCTGCAGCACGTTCTCTTTCATGAAATACGTTCTTGGAGTAGACAGATGCATGTATCTGCCCGGAATGAAAGTAGGGTTCAATGACGAGTTATACTCATAGCCCGCGTTGTAAATCTCCTGTTCGGGCACAGGCATCATGCGTGCCTGTCTGTATCCTCTGATCTTGATACCCATCATCTCTTCGAGTACCTCTTTAGATTTCTTTAAATCTTCTACCTTAAAAGTCCAGTGATTGTAGCCATGCGAGGCTATTTCGTGCCCCTCATCCTTTATTCTGTTCATCACCAGGGGCGAATGTGTGGCAAAGTTGGCAGTGCAGAAGAAAGTGGCCTTAACCCCGTTCTGTTTCAAGCAGTCTAAAATGCGATTTGTACCGATGGTTGAAATGCGTACCTGTTCCTCTAGCGGTATGTCAACATTATGCTCGCGCGGAACGTCAAATTCTTCTGTATCAAAGCTCAATAGTATCATATTCCTAATATATAATCTGCACAAAAATAGCAATAAAAATACAAACCGATGGCGGGTTTTGTATTTTTTCATACATTTGCTATAAATACCAAGCATTTACCACGAAATGAAGATAGGTTTTGACGCAAAACGGGCTGCACAGAACCGTACTGGATTAGGAAATTACAGTAGGTTCGTACTACAGATTTTATCTGACTTCGCGCCCCAGAATGACTATGTGCTATACATCCCCGATGAACGGAAAGAACAGCTGCTGGCTTCTGTAACGGGTACCTTCAAAAAGGCATACCCGGCAGAAGGCGTATGGCGTAAGCTCCGCTCTCTGTGGAGGGTGTGGGGAATAACGTCCGACATACAGAAAGACGGACTCGATATATACCACGGACTCAGCAACGAGCTTCCGCTCAATATACGCAGGGTAGGCGGAAGTACCAAGTACATCGTGACCATACACGATTTGATATTCCTTCGCTATCCAGAGTGCTATCCGCTTATAGACCGCACCATCTACGACTATAAGTTCAAGAAAGCCTGCGTACAGGCCCACCGTATCATAGCGGTTAGCGAGTGCACCAAGCGCGATATCGTTCAGCTCTATAACATCAATCCCGATAAGATAGACGTGGTGTACCAAGGCTGCGACGATGCGTTTAAACACCCCGTATCGGGCGATAAGAAAGAAGAAGTGCGAAAGCGTTACAACCTGCCCGATAAGTACGTGTTCTACGTGGGCAGCATAGAGCGCCGTAAGAACCTTATGCTGCTGGCTCAGGCCATGACCCACCTTGACGAAAGCTATCGTGTGGTGGCGGTAGGAAAACACACTCCCTATGCCGACGAGGTAACCGCTTATCTCAAGAAGAACAAGATGGAGCACCGCATGCAGATGCTGCACAACGTGCCCTTTGCCGATCTTCCGGCCCTGTATCAGATGGCAGAGACATTTGTCTACCCGTCGCGTTACGAAGGCTTCGGCATACCTCTGCTTGAGGCGCTGAACAGTGGCGTACCCGCCATAGGCGCACACGGCTCTTGTCTGGAAGAAGCCGGCGGACCGTCATCGCTCTACGTAGCCCCCGACGATCATCATGCCTTGGCAGATGCCATACGCCGCACGTACATCGACATACCACTGCGCCGGCGAATGATAGCCGAAGGAAAAGAATACGCCCTTCGTTTCGAGCCAGAACCCATAGCTCGCAGGTTGCTCGATATATACCAATCGGTATGCCGTGAAGGATAAAACAGAGACTAAATTTTTTAGTATTCTGATTTTTCTATACTTTTGCGTTTTGTATATACACTCAATATTAAACGATTATGGAAAATAAACTGACCATTTATAATACTCTTAGTCGCACTAAAGAACAGTTTGCTCCGCTCAACGCCCCTCATGTGGGCATGTACGTATGTGGTCCTACTGTATATGGCGACGCACACTTGGGACACGCTCGTCCTGCCATCACCTTCGATATCCTGTTCCG
>ENA-OPNW01001861-OPNW01001861.1-human-gut-metagenome-genome-assembly--contig:-NODE-1861-length-9916-cov-7.274212_pt1 | contig 9916 bp, 6 predicted proteins | sample MGYA00241540_ERZ501777 | MGnify/ENA primary metagenome ERZ501777 (study PRJEB25962, sample SAMEA2042615) | human gut metagenome | biome: human gut; feature: human-associated habitat; material: faeces...
CTTGAGCCGTTTTTTGTTGCTCATGATGGAATTTTTGTACAGGTCGTCAACATACCTTTCAATCGACCCGTTGTATTTGACCGCTATAATTTTAAAAATGAGCGGCTGATAGGTGGCCGACTGGGAAAACTTCTTCAACCGTTCCACAAAGTCGCGTTTCTCTTCGCTTTCATTGTAGGGTACCTTGTGACGTTTTTCAAAGGCGTCGTTCCAAAGGTCTTTGTAGAACCCCCATTTTATATTGCCTTCTTCATATTCATAAGCTTGCTCTGCGGGAGGGTTTACGTATGGGTCTCTTTGGTATATATAATAGGCCATTTTATCTGTTAACGATGAAGTGATAGCTGTAGACGTCCGTGAAGGAATACCATGTCTGGTCATTTCCCAATAGCGGGATCCCTTTAGGAAGTTGTAACACTGCATGGCAAGTTGAAAATTAATCATGGGGCAGATGGTGTCGTCAATGGCCAGCTCGTGAAACAAAGCGGAATCCTTTTTGATGACGTCTTCCCGTTGAATGGTCTGTGCGTATGCTCCAAAGTCCGAAGAGAAGGCAGCGTGAAGCACGATGGTGATGAGCAAGATAAATCGTTTCATGGTTTTATGTTTTTTTAATTGTATGACGGGGGAGGGGAGTTTGAAAGTTCGGAAAGTTCAGCAGCCTCGCCCCGTTAGCAGAATAATCGTTTTCAGTTCTTAGTAATGGTCAAAGCTGATCAACTTATTCTTTCACAATTACTTATATTCTGTCGTCGGCCATGTCTTTTCCTTCCGCTTTTGCTTTTTATGCGTAGGGGAATCCTTATGCGGTGTGGAGAAAAACGTTGCTGACGATTCGTTCCCTATATTGGTTGGCGTCCCACGTCCCAGATTCGAACGTCTCTCGTCCCAGATTCGAACGTCTCTCGTCCCAGATTCGAACGTCTCTTGTCCCAGGTTCGAACGTCTCACGTCCCAGATTCGGTCGTCTCTCGTCCCGCGTTCGCAGACAAGTATAGGGTGTGCCTTTTCTCCAGTTATTGGTTTTTAAAAACCATAGCATTCTTTGAATTGTCCCCCCACATAGAAGTCCATTGAGAGGCAGACATCTTTGTCAAGTTCTATTGGGTAGCTTGTTGTTGAATGACTTATCTGTCTTTGTCGTTTTCTTCTAAGAATATCTGATGAGGAAATACCTGCTCTCCTTTGTCCGTTAGAAAGAACGGCAGTTCTTCTTGTCCTCGTGTGGTGTTTGAGAGCCAATAGAATGTTTCCGTTTTTAGATTGTCGATTGATAGAGAGTTTGATTGAGCAACCCCTTCCCATAATATTTGCCAACCATTTGCAGTCCAATGTCGGAGAATGTAATGGTCGTTAGGGCGTATGCCGTTGTCGGCATTCATGACAATGAAACGCAGACGTTCCACCTTTTGTGCCTCTTTAAGACGAAGTGTTACATCGGGATAGAGATAGGGAGATGTCAGTACGTTGCCATCGTATTCAGGTTTAGAAAAGAATATTTCTGGCGAGGCATCCAATAGTTGTACATATTGGCTGGCGCTGTCGGGTACACCTTTAAGAGATGTGGCAACGGCTGTATTGGCGTACCCATAATTCTTTAATGTAAGAAATTGAATCTCTGACATGTAGAGGTGTGGATGGTTTTGTGGAGCTCGCACGCGGTAATATTGATAAGCGCGTTTTGTGTTGAGGTGCAAATCCGTCCAAGCAACTTTAGGCACTTCCATAAGCATACCGATAGTGTCGGCTTCTTGGAAATCATTTCTGTTTGAGGCCAGAACACATGTCCCTATCATTGTATTTATATTCCGCATTAAATGTGGCTTGTAGGGATATTTACGGGTGAGCATCACGTTTGACAATGTTTTTCCGTTTGCGAAGTCATAAGGAATGTATGTTCCGTCTTTCTTCATGCGAAATGGTGCTGAGAATGGGATCAGAAATCCGGCTTTGTTGCAGAATACAGGATAATAAATATTGTTAGGCACAACATTGTCGAATGCGACTTCATTTTTCTTGTGGTCAATTAATCCCCATGTCACGGGTGTCAATCCAATTCCAGGCTTAAAGGTGGCGAGATACGCTAAAGCATTGTCACTGGGTAAACTGCTGGTTTGAATGGTTATTTTCTGAGTTTTATGATAAAGTCTGGAAACGTCTTCCGTGCAGATGTCGTCAAAATCATCGGGAATACATTCATCCTCCATCTTTAATGCTGCTGGATTATTTTTCTGCGGAGAAAAATGTTGTCTGAAAATATTGAGAGCGTCTTGCATTTGCTCTTCCGCTGTTGATGGAAGTCCGTTTTCTGGACTAAACGCAACCCACTTTCCTTTATCGTCAAGCACGTTAACCATGAAATGCCGTCCCTGTTTCACTCTATAGGCTGCGTTATATTCCACAACAGCTGGCACGCCGCACGCTCTTAGGATAGAAGCACAATAGTATGCCATGTCTACGCAGTCGTGGAAACCGCTCCAATACAAATCGTTCAGGCCGATGTTTGTATCATAGGGGTAGGGCCCGTTCCAACGTCTTAGCCATTCTATGGTGCGGTTATAAGTTTCAGTCAGTTGTTCCACATTGATGGAAGCCCCTACTTGAAGATATTTATTGAAACGTTCATAAAGCGTTTTGTAGTCTGTCAGAAGAGGATAGCCGTTGACCGTTCGATAGGGAAGGACATACTCAAAAAACGTTTGTAGTGGCAGGCGTTTTAAACGTGGGAAACGTTGTCGTAGAGAGAATGCGTGGTTTATCACCCATTCAATTTTTTCTCCAGAAACAAAACGCGAATCTGGCATTTCCAATCCTTCAATCTCTGGTTCTTGAAAAGTTAGTTCAGCATTTCTTTTGGACGCTTCGTCAGAACGTTTTCTCAGAAGTGCTAAAATGGAATCGCTTTCCTGCTCTTCAACAGATTTCCCTTGAGTAATGCTGTAGTATTCTTTATCTGTCGTTTGGCATAGACTGTCTATGCGCGTATCATACGACAATACACGGCCGCCTTGCTCATGGTATCGCATTCCGTTAATCAGAAAACATGCGGCAGAAAATTTCTCTTTGTTATTCTTATATTTTTCCAGCAGAGAGAGTAAAGATTTTTTGTTGTCTCCGCTTTTTTCTATCACATCTTGAATACTGTCAGGAACGAGTGATTGCGCATGTGAGGGAACTGTCAATAAGCAAAGCCAAAGAACGCCATATATATGTTTTAACGTCATATAGAATTGTCTTTTTATGGTGTCGTACTGTTTGATAGTGTTCATTTTATGGTTTGTGATAGGCTTGTTTTGTTGAGGAGGGCTTAGTAGAGGAGAGGATGCAAAACAACAGATATATCACTTGACTAATATAGCTGTTGTTTGCATCCTCTGACTCCTTTAGCACTGGCTTTTATCCGTTGCTTGCTGGCTATTTGCCCGTTTGATTCGCAACGTAGACATAAGCCCCCGTAAGTCTTGGTCTGATGGTCGCGCGGTTTTTGAGCCAATATTTATAAACCATCAAGGAGAGGGTCAGTTGCGCTCCATAATCCTTGTCAAGTCGTTTGAAACTTGGTGTTCTGACAAATCGCTTGAGCCGTTTTTTGTTGCTCATGATGGAATTTTTGTACAGGTCGTCAACATACTTTTCAATCGACCCGTTGTATTTGACCGCAATGATCTTAAAGATGAGCGGCTGATAGGTGGCCGATTGGGAAAACTTCTTCAACCGCTCCACAAAGTCGCGCTTCTCTTCGCTCTCATTGTAGGGCGCCTTGTGACGTTTTTCAAAGGCGTCGTTCCAGAGGTCTTTGTAGAAATCCCATTTTATATTGTTTTCTTTGTATTCAAAGTTATAATCTAAGGATGCGGCCACGTATGGGTCTTGCAGGGATAAATATTCTATTTTATCCGTGTACGTCCAAAAATTCTCTATAGCATAAACGCCTTTTGTCTTTTCCCACTGGCGGTAGCCTTTCAAATAATCGTAACACCTCATGGCAAGTTGGAAATTAATCATGGGGCAGATGGTGTCGTCAATGGCCAGCTCGTGAAACAAAGCGGAATCCTTTTTGATGACGTCTTCCCGTTGAATGGTCTGTGCGTATGCTCCAAAGTCCGAAGAGAAGGCAGCGTGAAGCACGATGGTGAAGAGCAAGATAAATCGTTTCATTTTATAGTGGTCTTACATGGATATAGAGCATTCTTTATATTGACTTTTTTCATTATAGTATGCAGCTACGAGGATGTGGTTGAATTGGTACATGCAAACTTGTCCGCTTACGGTTGCAAATCCAGACATGTCTATTTTTCCATCTTGCATGCTTCCCGTGGTATGTAGATGTATATTTTCGAGCAAAGTGCTACAAGTAGTACTGCAATTATGTCCATATTTAGCGTTACAGGAACTGTTTGTACAGTTAAAACTTAACGTTGAAATTTTCATGCTTGGAACGCCAGATTTTAAAGACCATTCAACATTTGCATGATAGTGGATGTTGTAATCGCAACATTTTTCATCGACGGTGTTTGATATTTCGAAAGAACCAGACCTATCATATCTCCCTAAAGTGTCTAATTCCGTTTCTACTTTTCTTCGTTTCAAAAAATCCCTTTTTGAAAGCGACTTTGTCGGGACAGAGGGCATCGTTTCTGTGCTGATATTTTGCAGAATCTTTTTCATTTCTGCAAAAGCCTTGTAGTCTTCTTCCATACTTTCGACAGTCATTTGGTCAGCATATTTTGCGATGCTGTCATCGTTGAGCGTTACATCTACATCATATTTTTTTGCAAATTCTTTGCTTTTGGCTTTGAGCAATTCAATTTTATTGTTTGGATCAAAATCCGTTTCGTCACTTTCGCAACTTGTAAAGATTGTCATTAAGCATGTGATGCTCATAATGAATACTGAAATTTTTCCTTTCATAATTTTGGGGTTAAGTAGTTAATAAATATTGTTAGATAGGTAATTCGGGAGATGATAAGTAGGTGCTCAGAATTAGCTAATTTTGAATATCTACTTATATAGGGAATAGCGAATTTGCGTAGTGGATAAAATACTGGAGGTGGGCTTTTATTGCGTTGGTGAGATTGAGTGTGTTGCGTTAGATGGGGTGACTTCTTTTAGCCAGTCGTGGGCATCTTTTTTCATTTGCTCCACTTTGGTAGAAGCGATTTTAACGGGCTTCCTTAGAATGGAATATGCCAATTGTGTGGCTTCTTTGGTCTGGTTCGTTTCTCGTGCGAGATCAAATCTACTCCAAAGGGGAAAGAAACGATTGGGAATCATCAAGCTTGCTTTTTCCAAATGTTGAAAACATTTTTTTGTTTGTCCCAAGTTGTAGGCGTTGTCTGAAGACAAAAGCTCAGTGTCGTAGTCGTTGAGATAGGACGAAAGATAGTTTAGAACTTCTTGACTTTCAGCATAGCGTCCCCAAATATTTAGGTCTGCAGCATAATTATATGCCAATTCTACCCGTGTGGGCAGAAGGTTCATCGCTTGTTTGTAGGATTTGATAGCTTGGTTGGGGAGGCCGTTTGTGCTTTCCCTGTCTGCTTTCAACCAAAAATATTCTCCAGTGGCCGTGAGGCATCCTGAAATGCAGATAAATGTTGCGATGACGATGTTGAAAAGACGGTATCTTCTGTTGGAATCCTTGGAAGGAAAATCTAAAAAAGACGCAGCCGACAATGTGACTAACACCGCATAAGAGTATTTGAAGGGGTAGGATGTCATTGATAAAATAACGGCGCCAACTAACATACATCTTATGTAGGTGCTTTTATTATATGTGGTAATGCTTGTTTGGTTAGAATTATTGAAGGTTTGTCTTAGGTTTTTGTATAGGCATACAGAAAGCAGCAGGAATCCGATTATTCCATAGTTGATGGTGAAGGAGATTGCTTCGTTGAAGGCATGTGGTATATTATCGGCCAATATGCCAAAACTGGAGTTCGCATCGTGAGACATGAAATAGGTGGCTTGCGCGTTCATATATTCCCGATGAAAACCGCAGTGTCCCAATCCTGTGAGAGGATGTGTTTCAATAAGGTTGGTGGATATTTTGTTGATATACCATCGCCCAAAAACTGATTCTGGACGCATCATCCATAATGTGGAAATGGCTATGATTGATAGTATTGAGGCTATGCACCAGTGCCATCTTCTGAATTTGAAGTCTTGAAAGAATGTACGCTTGCACCAATAGGACAATATCATCAGAGCGCCTATCCACGCAGTGCGGGAGTCGGTGGCTACGATGCCAGCCAGCGTAAGGGCTGATGTGATAATCCCGATTGCTTTATGTGAGCGGAAAACGTGAAGGCAGGATGGCATACCCAATATCAGCGCAGCAGCGTAACCTGCTTCGTTGTCAAATAGTTTGAAACTTGGCGGAAGCAGGAAAAATCTATCTGCAATTTTTGCAACAGCGCAAATCACGCAACACAAACAGATGGCTGTTGTCAAAAAATGTCGACTTGACTGTGATGATGTTGTGCAACGCATGAACAATCCGCATGTGAAAATCCATGCTGTGTGGGTAATAGAAAAGGAGTTCCAATAAATGTCAATGGCGATGGTCCATAGTGTGAGTATAAAATACCAATCGAGTGATGTCCCCTTCTTTTGCTTGTTGGTAAATCCCTGGAAAAAAGAAGCCATGCCAATAATCAGCATGGGTAGCCATATTGTTCTTTGAAGTGGGAGGGAGGAATAAGGTAAAAGGGCATTTCCCAATAGTGCGCAAAGTAGTGACAATGCGCACAGAGTATTGATGATATTGTTTACATACAATTCCTTCATGTTTATGGATAGACGTGTGAAGTGTTTAGAAAGGCCTGTGGCTATCTCAGATTTAGTCGCTAAATAGTAGACTGGATACGTTTGCCTAAATGCTGAGATGTGCCACAGTTCTTTCACTTCTTATCTCACAATTATCTTGTAAGGTCAATATGGCCTTCATAGATACGTTCACAATAGCTGACCAAAATTTTGAATCTGCCGTTCCATGATTCAGGTAAAATAATTGGTTCAGTTTTGTTGTCTGGAATAGTATATAGAGCAATTGGGTTTTCCTGCTCGTCTTTCACCTCAATTGTAATGAGATAACACTCGTCATTTCCAATGCTGTAAAGTGTGTGGTCGTCAAGGTAGAGCATTATGGGGATGCGGGCTGGAGTGCGGTGCCATTGGCGCTTGTCTTCTTTTTCATCATTTTGCTGTAGAACAAGCCTAATTTCAACCCCAGGAGGCGTGTCATTTACTGATTTTAGAGAAACAGCTTTGATGTTCGTTGCCAAAAAAAAAACGGCACATGAAATGAAAATGGTTTTTAGTCTCTGGTTTATCATGCGTTTGTTGAGAAAGATTTGCCAGCGAAATTACAAAACGCCCGAAAATACGCCTAAAAACGGAGTATACTTTTAGTACACTTTTTACAACGGCTTGAAATACAGGTGTCTAAGGAAGAGCCTTCATCGGGACTTTCCCGTTGCTCTTTATTGAATTATTAGGGTTTTCCTTGGAAATTTCGGATAAGGTTGTCGAAATTTTTGCTGCTTTTCCCGTCCTCGTTGAATAGAATGCCAGCCAATTTCGCACGGATTCTCGTAACGTTTTGTTTGCTGATGAGAAGCAGAATCGCCAAATCCGAGGGGGAATATCCAAGGCGTATCAGAATGCAGAGTTGGATGTCTCTTTTGTTGATGCTTCCGGAAAAACTTTCAAGAAAATCCAGGAAATGCCAGTCGTTGGCTTGCATGTAGAAATACAAGCCATTCCAAATGGCTTGGTCCTTGATGGGTTTCTCTTCGTCAATAAGACAGGCTATGTCTTTCTTGATTTTCTCTATATCGAAGGTGGGGATTTTTGTTTTTTTCAGGCCAAACAAATATTTGAGTGTGCCGTTCTCCTGTTCGGCAAGCGATTGTTTGAAAACGTAAAGCATGAAGAAAAAATGGTTGGTCATTCTGCTGATGGTCTTCCTGTTTTTGATGCAAAGATATGCCAACAGGCAAAGTGTCAGGATAAGAATGACGATAGAGATGGGAGAGGTAAAATGGTAGTACCATCTGTCGTTTACCAACATCTCGTTCTGCTTCTTTAGCATTTCGTTCTCGTGTATATAGAATCCGTCGTGCAGATTGTTGGATGTTTTCAGACTGTCTGCCTTTTCGTGGGTTGCAATGTAAAGGCGCAAGTATTTGTTGACAGAGTCCGTTTGGTTCTTAATACTATATGCGTTGGCCAGTTCTTGGTAGATATACGGAATGCTGATTTCATCTTTGAAATCCAGCTCATTGTAGTAACAAATCAGGGCTGAGTCTACCATGCCAAGTGCAAGATAGTATTTACCTTTGTAGGCATAGTAGCTTCCATAGCAGCCGTCTTTTAGGTTGTTGCTTTTTTGGGCTGGGTAGTATTTCTTGCGTTCAAATTCCTTCAGATAAAAGTCTGCTTTGGCATAGTCTTTTTTCTGCAGACACACTTCTGTCATCGGCAGCAATTCCTCATAAGCATCATCTTTAAGTCCCAGTTTCATATAAAGGTTGTACGTCTTTTGGGCGTACTTAAATGTCATGTCGCAGTCGTTTATCCTTCGGTAATAGTCCACCAAATGCCCGTAGCAATCGCTAAGGGTGCAGCTGTCTTGTATCTTTTTTGCGTAGTAGGCCGCCTTTTCATAGCTCTGTCGGATGATTTCATAGTCTGATTGTTTTTTCGAGATGCCTCCCAGGAGCATATAGCATTTTCCCAGCAGTTTGATGCTGCGTAATGTGGTGGTGTCGTTATATTGCGTGGCCGTAAAGCATTCCTTTTGCGACTCTTTGAATTTCATGTCATCGTAGAGTATGCAGGCCAGAATGTAGTGTGCACGCATCTTGTCGTAGGCCGTTCCGTGTTTATCATAATGCCTCACCGCCTGGCGCATCATGGAGTCGTTGTTCAGGCGGTAGAATCGCTTTATCAGATAGTCGTGTTTGAGCATGACATAATACATGCTGTCGTTGTGGCTCAGTTCGTTGGGCTTGGCACCGACTTTGTCGAGCAGTTCGGTGATGGCGTTGGTGTCCATCGGCACACATTCGAGCAGGGAGTCAACGCGCTCAAGTTCTTGGCGCGTGTTGGCTCGCTGGCAGCTGTTGAGGTGCGGCATGGCCAGTGCGAAAAGCAGCATGTATATGCAGACTAAGTGCTTCATGGTAGGTGCGTGGTGTTAGTTTCTGCAAATATAGTAATTAGTTGTTAAATGAAATTAAGAACTATGCTGATTTTTATTTATGTAATTACAAAATTTATGTCGCGTGAGGCTATATGGTCTCTCCCATGATGGAGAGATGTTTTTCCAAAGAGGTTATTTCCGCTTTTGCAGGAAAAAAACAGTCTGATATTGCCGGGCAAGGCAATATCAGACTAATCATGAACACTTGCTTCTGACCGCCATCTCAGAACATCCTCATCAACTGCGACTTCGCCAGCGCCGCGTCGCGCTCGGCCTCCAGCAGAGCCGTTTGTGCCTCATTGAAGAAGGAGAGTTCGAGCAGATAGTCGGTCATTGAAATCTGCCCCGTTTGCAGGGCGCGTTGCAGGAGGTGCACATTGTCGTTTCCCTCCATTTCGCGTTTCAGCCTTTCCGCCGTTTGCTGGCAGCGCAGCATGGTGGCGTAGCGCTGTTCGACGGTGGCTTTCAGTTGTGTTTCCACATCGGCAAGTTCGAGCTGCGCCGCAGTCAATGCGGCTTGGCTTTGGCGGACACGTTGTCGCGCGTTGCCCCAAATCGGGAGAGAGAGCCCAACGCTCACGCCGCTGTGGTTCTCTCCTGCGATGTATTCCCCCGTGAAGCCCACGGAGAGTTTCGGCAGGGCCTCCATACGGGCCAGTTTGGCTTCGCGCTTCTGGCAGTTGACCTTGGCGGAGGCAACCAGTGTGG
>ENA-OPNW01001863-OPNW01001863.1-human-gut-metagenome-genome-assembly--contig:-NODE-1863-length-9915-cov-2.619270_pt1 | contig 9915 bp, 10 predicted proteins | sample MGYA00241540_ERZ501777 | MGnify/ENA primary metagenome ERZ501777 (study PRJEB25962, sample SAMEA2042615) | human gut metagenome | biome: human gut; feature: human-associated habitat; material: faeces...
CACGCCAAAAGAAAAAAAGGGCCTGCCGTGGCAGTCCTTTTTTTGTGCTCAGCAGGAGATGAGTTATTCCCCCTTTTCATGAATATAACTTCGTAGGCCGATGAAGTTAACTTCGTAAGCCGATGAATATAACTTCGTAGGCCTATGAAGTTATATTCATTTTTTGGGGCTTTCTCGGACGCAACGCAAGTCACACGTTCAGCATCTTATCAATCATCATCTTCACATACATTTTTCCTTTTGTTCGTCGTTTCTCCTTCAAATCGTCTTTCCTCGGGGAGAAAATTTTGAAACCTCGGGAGGAAACAAAAAAACGCAGCACGATGAGGGGTACTTAAACGTTGATTTCATTGACGAGGCACACCGTCTACAAGACATTCTGTCGGATACTACAACATATCCTGTATCTCCTCGTAAAGCCGCTGAACGGGCAGTCCCATGACGTTGAAATAGCTACCCTTGATGCCTGTGACACCGATGTAGCCTATCCACTCTTGAATACCATAAGCCCCAGCCTTGTCGAAAGGCTTGAAATGGGAGATGTAATAGTCGATCTCCTCATCAGAGAGCTGCTTGAAGGTAACATCCGTAGCCACAGCAAAACGCTTCTGCCGCTTTGTCGTAGCGAGGCAGACCCCGGTGATGACCTGATGGGTGCGCCCGCTGAGCAGACGGAGCATCCGTTGGGCATCGGCTGCATCATGAGGCTTGCCCAAGATGGCCTCATCGACAACCACGATGGTGTCAGCACAGACGAGAAGGTCATCCGCGCCCAGCGACACAGCATAGGGCTGGGCTTTCTCTGCGGCAATGTAGCGAGCAATCTCCATCGGACTCAGCCCGTCGGGATAACCCTCGGAGATGCCATCAATCACCCTTACCTCAAAGGGCAACCCCAGTCCTGCCAGCAGCTCACGACGGCGCGGTGACTGACTTCCTAATATGATCTTTTTCATTACTTCCTCTGTTTGTGTTTAGATATTGCCCTGTCAGGCTCCTACCAGCCAAAGGCTTTCGCATTGAGCACCCACTTGCCTTGTGCCTTCAGCACCTGCTCGATGATGTCGCGCGCCACTCCCTGCCCACCAGGGCGGTCGCTGACGTAGGTGGAAATGTCCTTCACCTCCTGACAGGCATCCTTCGGACAACATGCGCAGCCAGCAAGCTGCATCACTTCATAGTCGGGGATGTCATCCCCTACATAGACGATCTCTTCGTTGCGCAAGCCGTAACGCTCCTTGAACGCCTCCCACGTGCGCACTTTGACAGCGCAGCTGAGATAGACGTCCTCCACGCCGAGATACTCATAGCGCAGGCGGATGTCCTCATTGTGACCACCCGTCATGATGGCAATGCGCAGTCCGTGTTTCTCAGCCAACTGTATGGCGTAGCCGTCCTTGATATTGATAGTGCGGACAGGCTCACCCCGACTGTCCATAGGGATGGTGGAACACGACAAGACGCCGTCCACGTCGAAGACAATGGCGCGTATTTGGGTCAAATCATAATTGATCATGTCTGTATATTCTTCTGATGGATACTTAGCGTTCTATATAATAATGGGGAAACGATTCGCGTGATGGATGGCAGCTGCGCTATGAGTTCTTCTGATGAATGCTGACCGACAGCCGCTCGTAGAGGTCTTTCTCCAGTGGATTCAGCCGCATCAGCTGGGACTGTTCCCTGATGACGTGCTCGTCGTAACGGATGGCGGGACCAGTCTGGGCCTCGCCTGGAGGCAACTCATGGACCTTGCGCGCGGTCTCGTCGATGAGCGGCAATAGTACATCGAAGGGAATGTGTTGCCGTGCAAGCACGTCAGCAGCCACATCATAGCAATGGTTGACAAAGTTGCACGCCCATACTGCTGCCAAGTGGACATATTTACGCTGATCGCTACCGAGGGGGCGCACATGCTGAGAGAGACTCTTCGCAAGTTCCTCCACCGTATGGCGGGCAAAGTCGTCGTTGGCCTCGGTGAAGCAGGGAATGCTGGCAAAGTCAACGTCGCGGGTCTTGGAAAACGTCTGCAGGGGGTAGAGGACACCGTAGTGCAAAGCCATGCCCTCAAAGACACTCATCGGCACGGAACCTGCAGTATGGAGGAAGACATGCTGCTCACGCCCATGGCACACCTTGGGTATCATCTCGCCCAGCGCGCTGTCGCGGAGGGCAAAGACATAGACATCAGCATCATAGGTTAGAAGATTCACATCGTTCACGGGAGCACCGCCAACCTGTTGGGAGAGGACATTGGCAGCTTCCGCCGTCCGACTAAAGACCTGCAAGATGTCGTGTCCTGCACGAAGACAGGCCTTGGCAAATTGTGTGGCTAAATTGCCCGCACCAATCATTACTATTTTCATTTTGACTATGTTAGCGTTTCATGTTTATTCGATACTACAACAGAAACTGCCGTCGTTCTTGTGGAGTAGAGCAGATTTCTAACCACAAAGTTAGCCAATTTAGTACAAATAATCCTTGGCAACTACTTTTTTTTAGAAAACATTTACTATTTTTGCAGCATGAACGAGCTGAGCGTCCATATCATCACGCAAAGCAAGGACTTGCCCATCGTCGAAGGCAACGACCTCTTTCATAGCCGCGAGCGTTTTCTGCTCATCGAGCAGACAACCGGCACGTGGCCTTATATGGTGGTTGTCACCGACGAAGAGGGGAGGGTGAAGGCCCACCTACTGGCAGAGTTGCGCCGACGGGGCAGTCTGCTTCCTCCCTATTTGTTCACCTTCGCACGTGTCATTGGGGCGGGTGTGTACGCCCCTGGTGTGGACAAGGCTGCGCTCTTTGATAGGATGATGGCTGCCTTGACACGATTCCTCCATCGCAAGCTCTGCCTCTATATCGAGGTGAGCGACCTGGAGAAAAAGATGTTCGGCTACCGACATTTCCGTCGCACGGGCTACTTCCCTGTAGCTTGGCAGGAAATATACAATTCGCTACACAGCAAGACACCGGAAGAGCGTCTCACCGACAAGGCTAAAATGCAAATTGAAGCAGCAGAAAGAAAAGGATTGAAATGCCATAGCACTTCTGACGAAAACGAAGTGGGAAAATTCTATCAACTCTATAGAAACTTCTACAAGATGAAACCTCGCCGCTATGTGCCACCAAGAGAATACTTTGAGCAAATAAGCAAAAGCAGCGAAGCAAAGGTCTTTGTGACAACCTACGACAAGAAACGCCTGGGTATCAAGAAAGCATCTTACGAAAACAAGATACTGGGCGGATGCACCCTGGCCTTCAGCGACAGCGATGCCTATCTGTGGCACCTGGCATCGCTCAGGAAGAGCTACCGATATCTGCATCCCGATACCCTGACAGTCTGGCACGCCATCCAATACGCCCACCAAAGGGGCTTCAAGCACCTGCACTTTATGGATGTAGGCTTACCTTGGAAGCGAAATCCGTATAGAGAATTCATTCGCAGCTTCGGAGGCAAGCCCGTGGCAAAATACCGCTGGTTCAAATGCAACATCGGCATCATCAACAGACTGATGAAATGGATATACAAGCTTTAAAGCTGTCCGATTGCCTTATCCAACAATTCGAGACCGCGATCGGTACAGAAACCACGAATCATAATGAGAGTGAAATTATCGAAGAGCTCCTGCATCGTAAATGTCTTATAGAGCTGCTGGTGCATCATCTCTGACATACAGATTCTCGAAGACTCATAAACCACCTCGAAATTTACATCCTTGCGGAAGTATCCCTCATCTACACCAGCCTGGAAGAAGCGCATGCTATCATCATATTCCTTATCATGCTCCTCTTTCAGGAACTCCAGGATGCGGGGCATTCTATGAATCTCCTCATAGAAAACTACACCCACCTGCTGGTTACGCTCCATCTGAAGGCGATAGATATAGCCAATCACATCCATTACATTACGTGCGTGCGCAAGAGCATACTCTTCAACGCGGGCCTTGTATTCTGCCCGCTCTATCTTCATTCCTGCAAGCAGCAGTTCCTCCTTATCGCCGAAGATCTCATACACCGTACGCTTCGACACACGAAGTCCACGAGAAATCTCATCCATCTTCACCGCCTTCACGCCGCGCTGGTGAAACTCTCTCATGGCATAAGCTATGATCTTATTGCGCAATTCCTTTCTATATTGATTAATTTCTGCCATATCTCTTATTTTAATGGTTTATCGTATATCCGATTCTGCCAACTCCATATAGCAAAACCGCATCCTTTAAATAATTTTTGTGCAAAGATACAAAAAAAAATAAAAATCCATCTTTTTTTAATAAGTTTTTATTACCTTTGCACAATCTTTAAGATAAAACGCATTTTTTGCGAAAAATAGAAAGAAATAGAATTATTAAACCAATACATTGTTATGGTAAAAATCACAAAAGAGGCGGCTCTCGAATATCACGAAGCAGGCCGTCCTGGTAAGATTGAGGTTAAACCAACAAAACCTTATCACACACAAACGGACTTGAGTTTGGCGTATTCACCAGGTGTAGCTTTCCCATGCTTGGAGATTCAGCAAAACCCAGACGAAGTTTACAAATACACAGACAAGGGTAACCTGGTAGCTGTGATCAGCAATGGTACTGCTGTGCTCGGACTCGGCGACATCGGCGCGATGAGCGGTAAGCCAGTAATGGAAGGTAAAGGATTGCTGTTCAAGATTTATGGTGGAGTGGATGTCTTCGACATCGAAATCGACGAGCAAGATCCAGAGAAATTCTGCGAGACCGTTGAGAAGATCGCACCTACTTTCGGTGGTATCAACCTGGAGGATATCAAGGCGCCTCAGTGCTTCTACATCGAAGAGCGTCTGAAGAAGACCCTCGACATCCCTGTGATGCACGATGACCAGCATGGTACTGCCATCATCTCAGCTGCAGGTTTGAAGAATGCCCTCGAAGTAGCTGGCAAGAACATTGAGGACGTGAAGATCGTGGTTAACGGTGCCGGAGCTGCAGCCATCAGCTGTACCAAGCTCTACGTTGCCCTCGGTGCACAGGTGAAGAATATCGTCATGCTCGACTCTAAGGGTGTAATTACAAGCGACCGTGAGAACCTGACAGAGCAGAAGAAGTTGTTCGCTACCGACCGCCGTGATGTTCACACACTCGAAGAGGCTGTGAAGGGTGCCGATGTATTCGTAGGACTCAGCAAGGGTAACGTACTCTCTAAGGATATGATCCGCTCTATGGCTGACAGCCCTATCGTATTCGCACTCGCTAATCCTGTACCAGAGATCAGTTACGAGGATGCTATGGACAGCCGTCCAGACGTATTGATGTCAACAGGCCGTTCCGACTATCCAAACCAGATTAACAATGTTATCGGTTTCCCATATATCTTCCGTGGTGCGCTCGACGTTCACGCCCGTGCCATCAACGAGGAGATGAAGATGGCTGCCGTTCATGCTATCGCTGATTTGGCAAAGCAGCCTGTACCTGATGTAGTGAATGATGTTTACCACGTAAACGACCTTTCATTCGGTCCTAAGTACTTCATTCCAAAGCCAGTTGACCCACGCTTGATTACAGAGGTATCTGCAGCAGTAGCCAAGGCAGCAATGGAAAGCGGCGTAGCTCGCACCCCTATCAAAGACTGGGAGAAGTACAAGCAGGAATTGCGCCAGTTGCTCGGCCAGGAGACCAAGCTCACCCGCAAGCTCCACGATACAGCCCGCCTCCACCCACAGCGCGTAGTATTCGCAGAGGGCGGTAACCCAACCATGCTGAAGGCTGCAGTCCAGGCAAAGAACGAGGGTATCTGCGAGCCTATCCTGTTGGGCAACCCTGACCGTCTGAACCGTGTGGCAAGCCGATTGAAGCTCGATCTCTCAAACATTGAGATTGTAGATATGCGTGCTGACAACGAACAGGGTCGCCGTGCCAAGTTTGCCAAGCATCTGGCAGAGAAGCGTGCCCGTGAGGGTTACAGCTTCGAAGAGGCTTACGATAAGATGTACGAGCGCAACTACTTCGGTATGTCAATGGTTGAGCAGGGTGATGCTGATGCATTCATCACTGGTCTCTACACCAAGTACAGCAATACCATCAAGGTAGCCAAGGACGTTATCGGCATCCGTGATGAGTACAAGACATTCGGAACCATGCACATCCTCAACACCCAGAAGGGCGTATATTACATCGCAGATACACTGATCAACCGTCACCCAGACGAGGATGTCCTCACCGATATCGCCAAGTTGTCTGCCGGCACCGTGAAGTTCTTCAACGAGGAGCCAGTAATGGCTATGTTGAGCTACTCTAACTTCGGTACCGATGCCATCGGTTCTCCTATAAAGGTAAAGAAGGCAGTGGCAGAGATGCAGAAGGAATTCCCAGACCTCGCCATCGATGGTGAGATGCAGGTAAACTATGCACTCAACAAGGATCTCCGCGATGAGAAGTATCCATTCTCACGTCTCAAGGGCAAGGATGTGAATACTTTGGTATTCCCTAACCTGAGCAGTGCAAATGGTGCATACAAGCTTCTCCAGGGATTGAACCCAGAGGCAGAAATCATTGGTCCTATCCAGATGGGATTGAACAAGCCTATCCACTTCACTGACTCAGAGAGCAGTGTACAGGATATCGTAAACATCACAGCCGTAGCTGTAATCGATGCTTACGTAGAGAAGATCAAGAATCAGAAATAACCTCTTAAATAAGAGTTATTAAATATCGGAAATTATGCTAGTAATAGCAAAAGATTGATTATGAATATGTTTAGGGAGGGGCAGAAGCTTGTGAAAGTTTCTGTCCTTTTTTCGTATATAAAGAATCTATACCCAATCTAACAAAATGAAAACGTTTGCACCCCTTTTTCTATTAACGGGAGTTAAATATTACCTTTTTGCACCTACACACTTGACATTAGCCAAAAAAAAGTTTCAAAAAGATTTGGAGATATCAAAAAAAAGCCTTACCTTTGCAGCAGTTATCCTGAAAACAATCTTTTCACCTTAAGGAAAACTAATACCTATTGAAGATTTGGAGCGGTAGCCTGTGAAGGTCATCGCTTTTTTTTGTTTATACCCACTTTTTTGTTAACAACCCTACGTCTTATACCCGCTTTTTGTTAAAAGCCCTACTTCTTTGTTAATTCTTCCTAAAAGAAGAAGGTTTTTCATCTCTTTATTCTCTTATTTCATAGAAAATAAGTAATTTTGCACCCCGAATGCTCATAGATTGGGCAAATATAACAGAAAAAGTTAAGTTCGTTGGGGCTCGGTAAAGATCCGGCACGATGCAGGACGCCTCGCGGAAAAACCCGTTTATATAAATAATTAAATGTACGCAATCGTAGAAATTAACGGTCAGCAGTTCAAGGCTGAGGAGGGCAAGAAGCTCTTCGTACATCACATCAAGGATGTTGAGGCAGGTCAGACTGTTGAGTTCGACAAGGTTTTGCTCGTTGACAAAGACGGCGCAATCACTGTCGGTGCACCAGCTGTAGAGGGTGCAAAAGTAGTAGTAGAAGTAGTGAACCCACTCGTAAAGGGTGACAAGGTTATCGTCTTCAAGATGAAGCGCCGCAAGGACTATCGCAAGAAGAACGGTCACCGTGCACAGTTCACAGAGGTATCAATCAAATCTGTAATCGCTTAAAATTAGGAGGAATTAGAAAATGGCACATAAGAAAGGTGTTGGTAGTTCTAAGAACGGCCGTGAATCAGCTTCACAAAGATTAGGCGTTAAGATCTGGGGTGGTCAGAGCATCATCGCAGGTAACATCATCGTTCGCCAGCGTGGTAACAAGCACTTTCCAGGTGAGAACGTAGCTCAGGGTAAGGATGATACATTGTATGCTTTGGCAGATGGTATCGTTTACTTCCACAAGGGCCGCAAGGACAAGAGCACAGTTTCTGTTCTCTCTCCAGAGGTTTACGCTGAGAAGACTAAGAAAGCTGACGCTTAAATTTCAAAGTTTTAGAAAAAACTATTCCAAACAAACAACATAGAAGCCTGCTCATACCTAGAGCAGGCTTTCTTCGTTTAACCCCATAAAAACCACGAAAAACTTTAATTCTACCCTTCTCTGCAAAAAAGTTGGCATTTTTTTGCGCTATCACAAATATTTTTTGTAATTTTGCCTTCAAATAGGAAAATTAATATAAAAAAGAAATATTATGCTTACACTTAAACTCATCAGTGAAGAAACTGAACGTGTAGTTAAAGGTCTCGAAAAGAAGCATTTTCCAAATGCTCGTGAGGCAGTAGAGAAAGTTTTGGAGTACGACAAGATTCGTCGCGAAGCTCAGCAGAAGTTGGATAACAACAAGCAGCAGGCTAATCAGTTTGCCAAGCAGATTGGTGCCCTGATGAAGGAAGGCAAGAAAGAGGAAGCTGAGAGCGCTAAGGCTCAGGTAGCTATGCTCAAGGCTGATGCCAAGGCTCTGGAAGAGATCATGGAGAAGGCTCAGAATGATATGACCAACCAGTTGCTCGAAATCCCTAACATTCCTTGCGAGCAGGTTCCTGAAGGTAAGGATGCTGCAGACAATGTAGTTGTAAAGGAAGGCGGCGAAAAGCCTAACCTCGGTCCAGATGCTCTCTGCCACTGGGATCTCCTGAAGAAGTACAACCTCGTTGACTTCGACCTCGGTGTGAAGATCACAGGCGCTGGTTTCCCTGTATATATCGGCAAGATGGCTCGCTTCCAGCGTGCCCTCGAGGCATTCTTCCTCGACGAGGCCCGCAAGAGCGGATACCTGGAGATTCAGCCTCCTTACGTAGTTAACGAGGATTCTGGTCGTGGCACAGGTCAGTTGCCAGACAAGGAGGGTCAGATGTATCACGCTAATCTCGACAACCTCTTCCTCATCCCTACAGCCGAGGTTCCTGTAACCAACATCTTCCGCGACGTTATCCTCGATGAGAAGGATCTCCCTATCAAGCGCTGCGCTTACTCTGCCTGCTTCCGTCGTGAGGCTGGTAGCTATGGCAAGGACGTTCGTGGTTTGAACCGTCTGCACCAGTTCGACAAGGTAGAGATTGTACGCATCGACAAGCCAGGTCACTCATACGAGAGCCTGAACGAGATGCTCGACCACGTAGAGGGTCTCTTGAAGAAGCTGGAGTTGCCATACCACATCCTCCGTCTCTGCGGTGGTGATATGAGCTTCACATCTTCTATCTGCTACGACTTCGAGACATGGAGTGCAGCACAGGGTCGCTGGTTGGAGGTTTCATCAGTATCTAACTTCGAGAGCTACCAAGCTAACCGACTCCACTGCCGCTACCGCCATGCAGAGGACAAGAAGATTGAGCTTTGCCACACCCTTAACGGTTCTGCTCTCGCCTTGCCACGTATCGTAGCAACCATCCTGGAGAACAATCAGACTCCAGAGGGTATCCGCGTACCTAAGGTATTGGTTCCTTACTGCGGATTCGAGATGCTCGATGACAAGAACTTCGATTAATTCGATAAAATTTAAATAAAACATATTGTACGAGGATAACTTCGACTGCCACAAAGGTAGCCGATGTTATCCTTTTGCATTTTTATGTACCATGAAGCAAACTCTAAACAGCGAACCAGAAATATTAATATATCAGCATTAAGAAATTTAATAGCCCATGAACAAGATTATCAAGAAAGTACAATACTCAGAGAAAGTATTCCGCTTCGATGTAGAAGCACCGCTTATAGCCAAGAGCCGAAAGGCAGGTAACTTTGTTATCATCCGTGTAGACAACAACAGCGAGCGTATGCCGCTGACCATCGCTGATGCTGACATTGAGAAAGGAACCATCACACTGGTTGTGCAGAAGGTAGGTCTTTCATCTACCAAACTCTGTGCCCTAAATGAAGGTGATGAAATTCACGATGTGGTGGGACCACTTGGAAATCCTACACATATCGAGAACTTCGGAACAGTCATTTGTGCCGGAGGTGGTGTTGGCGTAGCTC
>ENA-OPNW01001864-OPNW01001864.1-human-gut-metagenome-genome-assembly--contig:-NODE-1864-length-9915-cov-1.784686_pt1 | contig 9915 bp, 12 predicted proteins | sample MGYA00241540_ERZ501777 | MGnify/ENA primary metagenome ERZ501777 (study PRJEB25962, sample SAMEA2042615) | human gut metagenome | biome: human gut; feature: human-associated habitat; material: faeces...
AATCGAGCAAAACAGCGGAAAATAGCTTTCGGAAAGAGGCATAACCTTGCCGAAGGAGGAGCAAAGCTTATTCACAAATTCCTTTTGGTCGTCGGTTACCGATTCGCTGCAGCAATATGCGCTCATGGCCTCAAGCACGGTTGCGTTGATATTCGGCATAATCCTGATTACGGGTGCTTTAAACCCGAGGAGCTTCTCTATAAATTCCGTCGTTTTTCCTGCTGCTATAGACACAACCAAGCTGTTGTTTTCACGGAGCTTTTTGGATATTGACGGAAGGAGCGTCGGAAAAATGTTCGGCTTTACAGCCAAAACCACCGCATCCGCAAAATCTATGAGACTGTCGGGAGTTTCGCTGACGCACACAGAAAATTCATCGCTCAAAAGACGGGCCTTAGTGTTGTCTATATCATATACCGATATATCCTCCGCCTTGAAATTACCCGACGAGACCGCTCCGCCGACAATAGCGGAAGCCATATTTCCCGCACCGAAAAATCCTATTTTCATTTTGACTGTTCCTCACTTTCAAGCACCGAGGTGCAGTTGGGGCATCTCGTTGCATCTATATCAATTTCACTCTTGCAATAAGGGCATATTTTGGTTGTAGGCGCCGTTTTTTCCTCTTCATGCGGCTTTGAAGTTTTCTCCCTCAGCGCATTTATTCCCTTGATAAACAGGAATATTATAAACGCCATAATAAGGAAATCAAGCGCGGTGCCTATAAAGGTGCCGTAATTCAAGGTGGCTACACCTGCGGCTTTTGCGTCCGCCGCCGTGGCAAAATTGCCCTTGCCGAGAGGTAAAAACCAATTATTGAAATCTATACCGCCTGTCACAAGACTTATCACCGGCATAATGATGTCGTTTACGAGCGAATTTACTATCTTTTGAAACGCACCGCCTATAATAACACCTACGGCAAGGTCTATAACGCTTCCGCGAGAGATAAATTCTTTAAATTCCTTAATAAACCCGTTTTTCTTTGCCATTTTTACACTCCTGACTCGGCACCCTCACAACAGAACGAGATTTTTCGCCCGATTTTCAAGCATTCCGCTGTATTTAATTGATTTTAGCATATTTTTAAGAAAAATCAAACCCCGGTTAAATCAAATTTCGGTATAAAAACCGTTTTTGCCGCGGTTTTTTCCTGCATAAACCCGTTTTTCAGTCCCAAGTCAAAAAATGTGTTTATGACCTTGTCGTATTCGGCGGATACGATTTTTCTCCTCAAATCCTTATACTTAAATGCCTCGCCGCACGGTGTATATTGGCTCATTATGCTGACAAAGGTATCGCACGGCAGCTTTTCACTTATCCATTTAAGTATTTTTACGGACTGAGCCGTATTGCCAGGCAATACGAGATGGCGGATTATAAGTCCCCTCTGCATCAAACCGTCTTTAAACATATCGGTTTCGGTCTGACGTCTCATCTCGAGTACAGCTTCGGAGGCCTTTTCAAAATAGTCGGGAGCCGCAGAATACTTTGCCGAAACATCCGCGTCATAATATTTTAAGTCCGGCAAATAAATATCCACGAGGCCGTCAAGTGATTTTATACTCTCCACCCTGTCATAGCCGCCGGTATTGTAAACCACGGGCACGGGCGGCTTATACTTTTCAAGTGCACCGCGGATGAACGGCACAAAATGAGTGGGATTTACGAGATTTATATTATGCGCGCCCTTCGACACAAGCTCTTTCATAATATCAATAAAGTGCTCCTCGGATATACTTTTGCCGAAGCCATCGTGGCTTATGTCGTAATTTTGACAGAAAACGCATCTGAGTGAGCATCCGGAAAAAAATATTGCTCCGGAACCGTTTTCGCCGCTTATAACAGGTTCCTCCCACATATGAAGCGCCGCTCTCGCTATAACGGCATTATACGGCATTTTACAGAAGCCGTGCGAGGGCTTGTCATACTCCCTGTCTGTATGGCAGGCACGCGGACAGGCGGCACATATCATATTGTCACCCCTTTTAATAATATGAATAAACAGAAGCTTTAAACGTTGATATTACGAATCATATTTTTAACGCTGCCGCGAGGCAGACAATTTTACGCATAATCGCCGTCACATACTGCCGACAGTATGGTATCACAATTCGGCACAAAAAACAATGTATAAGCAAACGTCCGCTTATTCGGACATCGGACGAATTATTATAGAGATAAGAAAGGAGTTTTGACGATGCGTAAAATAGGCTTTTGGTCAGAAAACGAGCAATCCAAAGAACAGAAAAACGAAACGACGCAATTCAAAGCCGAAAAAACGGAAGCTAAAGAATCCGTGGTAAGAGTTTACTTTCCGGCGAGAGGCTTCGCCTGCTCATATTATAACGACAAATTCGACCTGAAAAAAGGCGACGGAGTTTACGTTGACGGCAAGCTCGAGGGACTTTTGGGTTTTATCACGGAGGTCAGCTATTGCTTTAAAATCAGGCTTTCCGAATACAAGCGCGTAATATATCGCGTTGACACGGAGATTCGCGGCAAGCTCTATTTGCTCGGCGACTTCTTTGCAGCCTTTGAAAAAGACGTAATACCGAAAGAAAAAATATTACCGTGGTTTGTCCGTCCCGACATCGAAGATGACGTTGCATGCTCTTACGGTGAAGGAACCGAAGCCGAGCTTTCAGATCCGGAATTTACTTGTGACAAGCTGCCGCTCAGTAGTGTAATACCGTATTTTTGCATAGATAAAAGCGCGGTTTCCGCCGTTGTAAATATGGGCAACGGCAGATGCTACGGAACGAACGAGGTCGAATTCACATTTGACAACGTTAAAGCCCGCAATATGACGTGCAGCTGCTACGAGGTTGGACTTTGCATACATGAAAGCATTGCCGTTTCGGCGCTTAACGGGATTTTGGCAGAAATAGAGAAAAACAAGGAATTTGCCGAAATGTATAATAAGAGCGGCTATATGGCTCTCATCGACAAGAATTCCGTAATCGAAAACACGGTAAACGCAAACAAGACCGGCTGTATTGAGCTTTTATAAAAGCCCAAGGCTTCAAAAAAAAACGGTTCGCAAGGCTCAAGGCCGTGCGGACCGTTTTTCATTGTTATCACAGCATTGTTGCACACGCTGCATTATTTATTATCAAATACAAGGTCAAGAGCAAGCATTTTGCCGCTCGGACCGAGCTTTACGGGTACAAAGCCGAGATACTTATACCCTTTTAAGGCGTATTCTTCAATCACCTCTCTGTGAGAGGTAAGCTCTGCGCCGGCAACTCTATTGTTGTCATATTCAACTCGGACAAATTCCATTATCTTATCTCCTTTCCGCTGTTTTCATCTATAAAGTCATTTGTTCCGCCGCATTTTACAATCGCGATTCCCTGCGTTTTGTCGCCGACAACCAGAAGCGCGTCCTTTTCGGTTATTTCAAATATTTCTATTGCCTTTTGCGGCAATCTGATTGTTCCGTTTTTGCCGAGAACCGTCAGTCCGAAAACGTATCTGTCCCTTTTTCCGTCCTCATTTATCAATTCCTCAAGCGGCTTGTTAATTAAGGCGTCAAGCGACACGTTATAGAGCTTTGACAAACGCACGCATTTTTCTATATCGGGATAGCTCTCGCCCGATTCCCACTTTGAAACAGACTGCCTCGAAACATCAATTATCTCCGCAACGTCTTCAAGCGTGCGCCTACTTCGTATTCTCAAGGTTTTGAGATTTTCACCGAGATTTATATCCATTTAATACCTCCTTAAAATCCGTTGCCGTGCACATTGTCTTACAACAAGATTATTGTAGCACATATTCTCTCGGTATCAACCAAACGGATTTAACAATTCGGGTTAATTTCGGTTGCCTATTGAAAAGCCGTATATTTTATGTTACGATATATACGGTATTTCGAATTTTGATTCTCAACACACAAATTAAAATCAGTATTCAGTAAATAAGCGGCTGCCTCAGAGCAGCTTTTAAAAGACATGCGAGTTAGCCGTGACTAACCGTATAACACATACATATCCGTTAGACAAATCTGACGGGAAAAGGAATGACAGCAATGCGAGAACACAAGAATTTCTGGGACAGAAATGCAGGTCTGTATGACTGCTTTATGCGAAAAGACAGGGCAGTATACGAGAAAATGTATGAGCTGATCCGTCCGGTCGTGAAAGACAAAACAGTGCTGGAGTTGGCTACAGGAACGGGACTAATCGCCAAGCACATCGTAAAAGCAGCGGCACACATCGAGGCGACGGATGCCTCTCCGGAAATGATTGCAGAGGCCAAACGGGGGAATTACTCTGCGAAGCTGCGTTTTTCCGTGCAGGATATGTTTTCTCTGCCATACGCGAGCAAATCATTCGATGTGGTAATCGTATCAAACGCACTGCACATTGTGCCTCAGCCAGAAAAATCACTGCGAGAGATCAAACGGGTGCTGAAGGACGATGGTGTGTTGATCGCGCCAACCTTTACTCACGCGGAAAATTCACTTAGAGGAAGGATCAAAGCCTATTTTATGAGATTGGCAGGATTCCCTCTGCATAGCAGGTGGACGAGTGAGGAGTATCTGAGCTTTCTGCGGCAGAACGGGTGGAGTGTGCGAAAAAGTGCTGTGCTGAAAGCGTCCTTCCCGCTGACCTATGCCGAATGTGTGAAATCGGAGGTGTGATATGTCATTCTTTGAAAACACCCGCAAGCCCGTGGGCTTTGGCGGGAAAATTATGGTCGCCATGATGAATGTCGGGCACAGCGCCGTGGCCCGGTGGGGGCTTCAATTTCTGAATGCTGCGCCGGACGCCAAGGTGCTGGACTGCGGCTGCGGCGGCGGTGCGAACATGAAAAGGCTGCTGAAAAAATGCCCACAGGGCATTGTCAAGGGCATCGACTATTCGCCCGTCAGTGTGGAGAAGGCTCGAAGCCTCAACCGAGCCGCAATTCAGGAGGGGCGCTGCGTGGTGTGGCAGGGCAGCGTGGAGCGTATCATCTTTGCAAAGGACTGGTTCGATGAAAAATAAGAATACACTTTTGGTCAGTTCTGAAATTTTTTCGGAGGATGTTCTTCGGTCTGCAATCCAGGCGTACTGCGGGCTGGCAAAGATTCATGTGGAGCGCGCTGCGGAAAACTGGGTGCTGACCTTTCAGAACTGCCAATACGATACAGCACTCACCGCGCATGAATTTTTCAATTATCTGATCGACCTTGCGAGCGTAGCACTATGATTTTATGTGAGATATTCCTCCTATGCTGTGCATTTATACTGTGCGGCTTGAGCGTCTGGACGGATCTGCGGCATGGGCAGATCAAAAACAAACACCTTATCATTGCGTTTACGGCGGGACTCGTCTTGAACGTCATCTACTATGCTGTGTACTGTCAGGACTGTCTTGGCATCACCGCTTTGAATCTGCTGATTTCGGCGTTGCTTTCGATCGGCTTCTATTTTGTCCACATCTGGTCAGCCGGGGACAGCAAGTTGATGATCGTCCTGATCTCGCTTTTGCCGGGGCGGCTGTTCTGGGCAAACACAGACACGATCGTTCCGGCGGCGTATCTGTTCCTTCTGGTGTTCAGCATCGGGTATCTCTATCTGATCGGGGAAGCCGTCTATCTGGACTTCCACCGCCACACGGTCAAACTCCCGACCGTGACCAAAGCAGGCGCATGGGCTGCAATCAAATCCTATCTTCATGCGTTTGTTGTTTTATATGCATGGAACAGTGTTCTTTCCATTGCACTCCCTTTTTTCGTCGAGAACAACGTTCTCCTGCTTTCGCTGATCAGCTACTTCCTGATTACAATTCTTCGAGAAAAGCCGGTCTATCATTCCAAAGTTCTGGTCGGCAGCTGCGCGGTGCTTGATGCCGCAGTGCTGCTTCTTACAAGAAACACCATTACCGCTGCTGGAGTTCTTCGGATGGTACAGACCTACCTGCTGGTGCTCCTTGTGATGTGGACAACATGGATCGCAGGAAAGTACGTTTATGAATCGGTCCCGACCGAAGACGTCAAGGCCGGAATGATCTTAAGCAGGTCCACGGTCGTCTGCTTTGTGCCCTCCAAGGTAAAAGGACTGCCGCAAATCAGCTATGAAGATATGCGAAGCCGTCTGACCGAGGAGGAAGCCGCAGCCGTCCGGCGCTGGAAAGACTCCAAATACGGCAAAGCCACGGTGGTTTCTGTTCGCAAAATACCGTTTGCTTCCTTCATTGCGGTGGGCGTTATCTTATTTGCGGCCTATCATATTGTAACAACTTTGGGATTGTGGGGGATCTGAACCATGACATTTTACCTTTCGGCTTACCGCTCACAGCCAGCCGCAGTGTACTTGCTTGCACGGGTCCGCCTTGCTCGGAAAGAAATTGAGAGTGACTTGCAAATCGGGCTGAATGTTGCTTATGTGGAGCAGGAAAGCCAGACAGTCACATTATACCCCTTCGAGAAACGCTATTCCATTTCGGATGCAGAGTGGCTGCGCTGGAAAGAATTGCAGGATGCCGATGCAATTTCTTTCGAGAACACCGGCATCTGCTATCGGTTCTATCAGGCCGATGCGGGGGATGCAGCCATCGTAACGGGCCTGGCCTGTAACACGAACTGTGTGATGTGCCCTGTGAGCGAAAGCTCTCGCCGCCATGCACAGCTAACACCTGTGGATGAACTCAAAATGCAGCTCCGATATTTCGGCACCGACATCCCGCATATTACGATCACCGTCGGGGAACCCACCCTGCTGAAACAAGGGCTTTTGGAAGTGGTCCAATATGCAAAAGAACAATGCCCCAGTGCTGAAATTCTGATCCTGACCAACGGGCGGACTTTTTCCGTTGCCCCTTATGCGCAGGCGTTCAACCGGATTTTGATTGCCCAGGATCAAATCGCGATCCCGATCCATGGCTCGAATGCTGAACGGCACGATACGATAACGCAAGCGCAAGGCTCTTTTGCACAGACGATCCAGGGATTGAAAACACTGGCCCAAGGCACAATGCGGATCGAAATCCGCATCGTGGTTTCCAAATTGAACTATATGGACATTTCCAATATTGTGGATCTGCTTTTAACACTGCCTCGGATAACAGTTGTGAATTTTATCGCACTGGAGATGTGCGGCAATGCGATCAAGAATCGCGCGCAGGTGTGGATCGATTATCTGCAGGCGGCTGCGGCGTGTGAAGATGGAATCGAGAAGCTGGTTTCAGCTGGCATCGACATCGGCCTTTACAATTTCCCGCTCTGTGCAGTGAAGCATAAATATTGGACGTTATGCCGTGACAGTATTTCAGATTACAAGATTCGCTACACACCCGTGTGTGAATCCTGCAAGGTCAAAAGCATCTGTTACGGTGTGTTCAACAGCACGATCTCGACCGGGTGTTTCGTTGCCCGGCCGATTGCGGAGTAAAAAATGAAGTATACCTATTTTAATTTCAAAAAATGGAACGATCAGCAGATCCTGCTGACGAATGATCTGGGGCGATGGGCGTTTGTATCACTTCCGACCTTTCAAGCGATGCTGCTGCACAGACTTGACAACACAGACCCATCTTATGCCGAGCTTTTGGAAAAGGGCTTTCTCTATGAGGACGATGCGGATGTTTATCTGGAGCGTCACAGCCGTGCCTTCCGAGAAGCAAAAGGCTATTTGATGGATGCCACCAGCTTGCATATTTTTGTTCTGACAAATGCGTGCAACGCAAGATGTATTTACTGCCAGGCACAGTCCACTGCTTCCCATAAGAAAGGGCTGATGAGCGCAGAAACCGCAAAGAAGGCTGTGAATCTGGCGTTTCAATCCCCAGAACCGTTCCTGTCCATTGAGTTTCAGGGCGGTGAGCCACTTTTGAATTTTGATACGCTTCAAGTCATCGTATCCGAAGCCGAGAAAAAAGCCGCAGAAACGAGAAAGAAAGTGGAGTTTTCCCTGGTCAGCAACCTGAATCTGCTCACAGAAGAAATGGTGCGCTTTTTTCAGGAGCATCATGTCAGCGTTTCAACATCCATTGATGGCCCGATGCATTTGCACAATACGAATCGCCCGCTCTGTCAGGGTGGCGGAACCTATGAGGGTACGATTCGTGGATTGAAGCGGCTGCAAGAAGCGGACGTATGTGTTGGCGCGATCGAAACCACAACACGGTACAGCCTGAACCACTGGAAAGAGTTGGTGGACGAATACCGTGCGCTTGGGCTGCACAGCATCTTCCTTCGCCCGTTGACGCCGTTGGGCTTTGCAAATGCAGACTGGAATCAGGTTGGCTATACTGCGGACGAGTTTATTGCATTCTATCAAAAAGCACTGGCCTATGTTGTGGAGATCAACCGGCAGGGCTATTTCCTGTCGGAAGGGCACGCCGCGACCTTCTTGTCTAAAATCCTGCTTGGACAGGGAAAGAACTACATGGAACTGCGTTCGCCCTGCGGTGCAGCCGTTGGACAGATGGCCTATTACTATGATGGCAACGTTTACACCTGTGATGAGGGTCGGATGCTTGCCGAAATGGGAGATCGTGCATTTCAACTGGGAACGGTTGAGGACACCTATGATTCTTTGATGAACAGCAATGTCTGTAAGGCCTGCTGTGTTGCATCTACATTGGAAGCAGCTCCCACCTGCAGTGACTGCGTATACCAGCCCTACTGTGGGTCCTGCCCGGTGCTGAACTACGCATTGGATGGTGACGTGTTCTCTAAGATACCGAACCATTACAAATGTCAGACTTATAAGGGAATGTTGGATGCCGTGTTTGGGCTGCTGAATCAAAAGAATCCTGAAATCGACAACATATTGGACCGCTGGGTTCGATAAAACATTGAGGAGGTCGTATCATGAAAAAGAGTACGCAAAGACAAAAGAAAAAATCCGGCACTGCCAAAAAGGTACTGATCGGTTTTCTGGCGGTTGGGCTGATCGGCAGCTTTGGCAAAACACCGGAGGTTTCAACGGCATCAGCCAGTTCGGCAGCAGCATTTTCGGAAGTAAGCGTTGCATCCGTTGACCTTCAGAACGGGTTGGCTGAAGGCATGGCCCATCTGGATTTTCCCGATGTCGGCACCTATGAGGGAAATCTTCAGGATGGAAAGCGTTCTGGCAATGGTACGTTTGTGTGGGCAGACGGAACCAGCTATGCGGGTGCATGGGCAAACGACCAAATCAACGGCGATGGTGTGGTCACCGCGCCAAATGGAACGACCTGGACCGGTTCTTTTGCGGGTAATGCGTTCCAAAACGCTGCTTATTCGGTCAAAGGCAGCAACTTTCGTGGTACTGTGACGCTTGCGGACGAAAAGAATCAGGCGAATTTGACGTTTACTTACCCGGACCATCTTGATGCAAAGAAAACAGTAGATGTCACCTATTCCGGTGATCTGACGAAGGCCGGTGAATTTTCCGGAAATGCAGCTATCGGCTATCCGAATGGAGATTCCTATGCGGGCTCTGTGAGCAATGGTCAGAAAGTAAACGGCAAATATGTCTTTCAGAATGGCGATACCTATACCGGAACCTTTAAGGCCGACAAAATGTGCAACGGCACTTATGTTTTTGCAACGGGGCAAATCTTAACCGGTCATTTTGAAAATGGTGTTCCGAACGGCGAACTGACCTATACCGTTAACGGCGTGAAGTACAAAACGACTTGGCAAAATGGTGCCTGCGTCAGCATTACGAAAGCATAAAGGAGAAAGATCATGGCACAGTTTCCTGAGATCAAAAAATCTATTCAGAATTATTTGTATGAAGAAGAAGGCAATATCACCCGGAACAAACTGCTGATGGTAGGCTCTTTGGCCGTTATCATGAGTGTTCTTTTCGCTTTGGATGCAGAAGCCGGACACCGGTCGCACAGTTCCCATAGTTCACACCGCTCCAGCAGCCATGGTTCCGGTCATGGAAGTCATGTGAGCCACCAGAGTCATCAAAGCCATCAGAGCGGCAG